>ERZ773069.482-NODE-482-length-26764-cov-4.543450_pt1 | contig 26764 bp, 31 predicted proteins | sample MGYA00580619_ERZ773069 | MGnify/ENA primary metagenome ERZ773069 (study PRJEB29015, sample SAMEA2738007) | human oral metagenome | biome: human oral; feature: human-associated habitat; material: dental | place: China | collected 2108 ...
CTTTTTCATCACGGTTTCACCTTTTTACTATTCATAATTATATATTCCTTTCCCTCTTCTAATCATCGGCGGTTGATTCATTCTAATTCGAGATAAACTTGGAATGTCATCATTCTTTTCCATCAGAAAATCCACAATAATTACAGTTTTGGGATTATCATTGAAAACTCCTTGGATTGATAAATTGTAGCCATTATTGGTTACTCCATTACTTACTGGTCCCACTTCTAAAGAATTCCAATCAAATTGAATAGTTTCAACTTTTGGGTATCTTGAATGAACCCACTTTACAATTTCTTCCTCATGCTCTTTTAACCATGCGAGTTGCTTGTCTCTTGCCGTTGCAAAAATCGTGTTCTCTCTCCAGCTTGGATTAATGACGTTGAGCGCCGTCACGCCACCTACTGTCAGTAATAACAGTGCGCTAGCTGTAATTGCTGCTTTCTTTTTCATCATAACCCTCATTCCCCTTTAGAAATTTCACCTTTCAAACAAAACATTTTGATTAATCATATGGTTTCCAAATCCCATCACTTTTTCTAAGTGGCGGATTATTCATACCCATTTTCGAAACACTTGGAATACTGTCTTTATTGTCTAATTTAAAATCAATGTACAATACTGTCTCCGGCATGTCATTAAATTTTCCTCGTACCGACAAATTATATCCATTGATAGATACACCATTGCTCACTGGGCCCACCTTTAAAGTATCCCAGTCAAACTGAACAGTTTCTACCTTCGGATACACTGAGTGAATCCACGCTACAATTTCTTTCTCGTGCGCTTTAAGATAGGCAAGCTGCTTGTCCCTTGTAGTCGCAAAAATGGTGTTTTCTCTCCAACTTGGATTGATCACGTTGAGTGCTGAGACGCCACCCACCATCAGTAACAGCAGAGCGCTGGCTGTAATTGCTACTTTCTTTTTCATACTCTTCCCACTCTTTTCTTTCAACTAACCTACTCAAAAATATATAGGCCTTTGCCCTTTTTTATGCTCGGAGGATTATTCATCCCAATGTCTTTCATCGTTGGAATATCCTCTTTATTTTTAAGACTGAAATCAATGACTAATACCGTATCCGAATTATCGTTAAACGTTCCTTTTACCGACAAATTATATCCTACTGTTTGAACCCCATTACTAATAGCTCCTACTCGATACGTGTTCCAATCGAAGTTCACCGTAGTAATTTTAGGATACCTAGATTGAATCCATGCCATGATTTGTTTTTCGTGCTCTTTCAGCCACGCTAGTTGCTTGTCTTTTGCAGACGCAAAGATAGTGTTAGCTCTCCAATCTGGATTCGTGACATTCAAAGCAGCAACTCCACCTAGCGCTAATACCAAAATCGTACTACCGATAATTACTGATTTCTTTTTCATATCCATACTCCCATCTTTTTTGGAGGTTACTCAAAATAATACACTCCACCATCATCCTTTTTGATGCTTGGTGGTTGATTCATTCTAATCTTAGACATACTTGGAATATCATTTGGATTGCTCATCAAAAAATCAACCCAAATGACCGTTTCAGGAAGATCGTTAAAAGTCCCTCGAACGGTTAATATATATCCACTAGTTGAAATTCCGTTACTAACTTTTTCAGTACTGATCGTATTCCAATCAAACTGTATCGATTGAATCTTAGGATATTTAAAGCGAACCCACGCTACAATTTCTTCTTGATGCTCTTTTAACCATGCGAGCTGCTTGTCTCTTGTAGTCGCAAAAATCGTGTTCTCTCTCCAGCTAGGATTGATGACGTTGAGTGCTGTCACTCCACCTACTGTCAGTAATAACAGTGCGCTGCCGATTATTGCTGCTTTTTTCTTCATACGAATTCCTACTTTTCCCCGATGCACTTTATCTTGATTTTTGATAAATCAATCTTACCAGTTATTTGTTCTGCTCGTTTTATATCCTGAAACTCCTCAATTGGCCCAAGTAACAAATCTCCATCTGGTTGTTCCAGAAATTTTATATCGCTAATTAGCATCGAAGTTTCTTTATTCTCATCATTATTAATTTTTACGTTCAAAATATAACTTCCCGTGCTCTCATTTTTTGTAAAACTAATAAACTCAATCTCCTGAACATCGTAGTTCCTAACAATTCGAGTGGCCACATTATTTTGTTGCTCCTTCGTGATTTGTGGTTTGAAGAAACATCCAGCTAAGAGACAAAGTCCGAGTAGAACGATTCCTAGTTTATGAACTGCCTTCATTGACAATCCTCCCGAAAAAATTAAATAAAAGTCATTATTATTTCATTATATACTGTAAGGGATTCATTGACTATTTTTTTCCTAAAAAAAGAACCCAGCATTACTGCTAGGTTCCACTTCTTCGGCCGCTGTAGCCAATTAATATTTTATTCTTCTACCCCTAGTAATAGGTTCACTAGGATATCCACTGTAACATTCCCGAAGTAACGACGGATGTCGATGGCTTCGAAGGCTGTTGTTAAGTCTTCGCGGTTGTATCCAACGCCTACTAGCGCTTTTTCTACATCACTGATTTCTCCAAGACCGAAGAAGTCTCCGTTAATCTTAATGTCTTTGATGGCATTCTTTTCAACGTTCAAACTGAACTCGATTTGTCCGGCTGGGGTACGTTTAGATTGTTTGAATTCGAATTTTGGATTCTTTCCGTAGTTCCAATCAGGATTATTGAAGTACTTGCTGCGTAATTCTTCTACACGCACCCAGTCTTCATCCGTTAGAACATACTCTTTAATCGTAGACGTATCTTCCACATTGAAGATGTTTTTCAAGAGCACTTCGCGGAATTGTAAGATATCTAAGTCTTGATATTCAGGCGCTAAGTAAGGTTTGATATTGGTCACGCGTGAACGAACTGACTTGATTCCTTTTGACGCGATTTTCTCTTGTTTTGGACGTAAAATTTGTGGCAAAATGCTCACATCTAGATCCAACATTAATGTTCCGTGCGCTGTTAAACGGCCATTGTTTGAATACATCGCATTTCCAGAGAATTTCTTACCGTCGATAAGAAGGTCGTTACGGCCTTGTAACTCTGCTCCTGTTACTCCCATTTTATGGAGTGCTTCAATCACGGGTTCTGTGAATTTTCCGAAATCACGGAAGCTATCGCCGTCATCTTCTGTAATGAAGCAGAAGCAGATATTTCCCATATCGTGATACACGGCTCCACCGCCTGAGAAACGACGAACCACTTGTACGCCAAGTTTATCGACACCATCTTGATTGATTTCTTCGATGGTATTTTGATTTTTCCCGATGATAATCGCATTTTCGTTAATATAAAATAACAAAATTGGTTCATCGAGTTTCTTTTCGTTTAATAAGAAATATTCGATGGCTAAGTTTGTCGTTGCATCATAGATTTCTTGTCCATTACGTTGATTTTTTACATAATACATCTGAAAGTCTCCTCGCTTTTACTGATATCACTAGCGCTATCATACCATAACCCTCCCCCTCACACATAAGAAAGAAGCTTGATTTTACACTGTTTTTACTCCACTCCAACACGCAATTACCATATATGGTAATTGAAGCCTTTCACAGTCATTTGACCGTAATGTACTTATTAATTTTATGTTTCCTCGAATTCTTGCGGATTTATAGTAACTGTAACGTGATTCGCATTGAATGTGAATTACGCGGAGTTGGAGTATTCTTTACTCCGCGTTTGAAGCTTCAAAGGTGTAAGACCCAGGCTTACACCGGTGCAACGTTATAGTTACTATCAAATATCCGCAAGAAGAATGAGGAAACAGTTACAAAAAAACGCACCCTGTCCAGGATGCGCTGTGATAAGTTTTAATATGCCCATGCAATTAATAAGTAGATGAAGCTTGAACCAAACATATCTGCCAATGCGTGCATAAGGAAGAATGGTAATAAGTTTTTGACCACTTTCTTGTACATGAAGTAGTAGAACAATCCATATACCACACCGATAATGAGTGCCCAAAGCATACCTTGGTAAGTATGGAATGAGAAACGAACGAGCGTTGAGAATGCTAAAGCCTTCCACTGATGCTCTTCCTTCACCGATGTCATTAAGCCAAGGAAGAAGAACTCTTCGTAGAATCCATTTAACAGCCCATAAGCGCTGGCCATTGGAGATAACGCTAAGAGCTTATTGATGATTTCCTGTGGGTTCACGAACGGTACAAGTGCTGGGTCGAAGTAATTGTATTCGCCGCTCAGCGTGGTTACGACGTCGCCGAACAGTCCGACAATCGTGAATAATACCGGTACCCAGATAAGTACGGACCAGTGAAAACGAATCTTCAACTGCTTGAAGTCGTAATGACGGATGACTAAGTACAAGAGTGCAATTGCTAGTAGGTAAAGTTACTCGAATACGCTGCCCCGTCGCTATAGGACGTTGTCGTCTCCGTATACTACTGGACCACTTCCGTTACAGGTTGTAAACTCTGTAGAAATTGTTGTGTGGATTGGAAGATAAGCTCCCCGACCATGATCATCGTCACGATGAGGATGTCAACCCACTTTAAAGTTTTTAATGGTTCTTTTGGTCTGATTTTAGTTAAAACAGTCATGATTGGTTCCCTCTTTTCCTTATAGTATCAAAACACTGTTCTATTGAAAGAAAATCGCTTCTTTCTTTGGATGTCTTCCTTAATAAGAGAGTACTCCTTAAAACTAAAATGAACCTAAAATCAAAAAGTTTCTACAAAAAAAGTGACTCCTTTAACAGAAGTCACTGACTAATTTTCTAAAAGAAGCGTCTCGGTATTTCGATGAACAAGATTACAAGAAGTCCATTATAAAGGCTATGTAATAAGATTGCGTCAAACAAACTTCTTCTTCGTTCATACATAAGAAAGAGAACAATAGAGAAAATAAGATAAGCTATAAACTGTATCCAATTTTGGATATATGGTATATGAAGAACTGCAAATATAATTGAAACGATAGACATTCTAACAAAAGCATTCACTTTTCCTCGGAGCAAATTATTCAGAAAACCTCTAAAAAGAAATTCTTCGAACAAAGGTGCAATACAAACGTTTCCTAGTGCCTCAAAAGCAAAAATAAATTTGTCTGCCGTTAATGTTAGTCCTGCCGCAAAGAAAAAATCAACTAGTTTTAATCCATCTGTCCCATACGCCATGGAACTCCACAAACTATAAATCAAATAAACTGAAAATCTTACAGCAATATACGTTAAAAAAATAAAAATTAAATCAATCAGTTGGATTTTTCTTTTTACTTTTGGCTTAAACAATTTTGTATATACATGGTTCATAAAAATGAACAAAATACCCATGCAAACAATCGTAACTATGAACTTCCACATATTCGATTGCCGACCTAGATTCCACAAATTCTTGTGGAACACAAATGCAATTCCCACGTATATGACAGTATACGCTACAAAAAAGAATAGAACCCAAAGCGGTTTTTTCATTCGAGCACCCATTTACTTCTACCTCACATGATTTTTCCTTATATTACCGTTTTATAGCAGACACTGTCAATATGAGATTCTAAAAAAAAACAGACTAGCGTTTTACTAGTCTGCTCTCATTCATTATTTCTGACGGATGGTAAATCCTTTGTCAGATTTCTTTTTGTTGTTACGGCGGCGAGAATCTTTCCCTTTATATCCGCGTGTATATTCGTCTTCTAAGCCACGGCCACGACGGTCTTCTTTACGCTTGAAGCTTCCTTTTCCGTTACGTCCGCGGTTGTCTTTACGGTCGCTACGGTTGTAGTTTCCACGGCTGTTGCCACGTTTGCGGCTTGGCAATGGACGTTCTGGCGTGATTTTAACTGGAATTTCAGTTGGGTCTTTAATCATGCTCTTAAGTAATAGAGCTGCCAATTCTTCTGGTTCGTACTCGTCTAATAAGTAAGATACCGCTTCTTTGAAACGTCTTGGTTCCACAGTTTTCATCATTTCGTCGATAGACTCGATGGCTGTTTTTGTTTGTCCTTCCAAGGCTTCTGTTTGCGTTGGTGGACGAAGGCTTGTCATACGTTTACGTGTTAATTCTTCAATCACACGTAAGTAATCCATTTCGTTTGGTGTCACGAATGTTACAGACATTCCTTCTTGACCAGCACGGCCTGTACGTCCGATACGGTGTACATAGCTTTCTGGGTCTTGTGGGATATCGTAGTTGTATACGTGTGTGACGCCTGAGATATCTAGTCCACGTGCCGCAACGTCTGTAGCAACTAGGATGTCTAAATGGTTGTTCTTGAAGTCACGAAGAACGCTCATACGTTTTTGTTGGCTTAAGTCTCCGTGGATTCCTTCTGCGCGGTAGCCACGCATTTCAAGTCCGCGTGCTAATTCGTCTACACGACGTTTTGTACGTCCGAATACGATGGTTAATTCAGGCGTTTGAACGTCTAATAAACGTGTCATAATGTCGAATTTCTCGTAGTCTTTACATTTTACGAAATATTGATCAATTAATGTCGCTGTCATCTCATTTGATTTGATACGAACATGCTCTGGATCTTTCATAAATTGAACACCGATACGTTTAATATCATCTGGCATTGTCGCAGAGAATAAAAGCGTTTGGCGGTTTTCTGGAACTTGTTTGATAATCGATTCTATATCTTCCAAGAATCCCATGTTTAACATTTCATCCGCTTCGTCTAAGACTAGTGTTTCCACTGTCGCAAGTTTTAATGTACGGCGTGAAATGTGGTCTAAAAGACGACCTGGAGTTCCCACAACGATTTGTGGATTTTCTTTTAATTGGCGGATTTGACGGTTAATGTCCGCTCCACCGTAAACAGCTTGTACACGAATTTTTTTGTCGCGTCCGAGACGGAACAATTCTTCTTGTGTTTGAATCGCAAGTTCACGAGTTGGTGCGATGACAAGTCCTTGTACGCCTTTTTTACTTGGGTCGATTTTTTGAAGCATTGGCAAACCAAATGCAGCTGTTTTACCAGTCCCAGTTTGCGCTTGTCCAATTACATCTAAGCCTTCTAGCGCTTTTGGAATGGTTTGTGCTTGAATGGGAGTTGCTTCTTCAAACCCCATTTTTTCGATAGATTCTAGTAAGGCAGAATCCAATCCTAATTCATTAAATTTCATATTTTCCTCCTTGGATACTTCGGTGAGAAGCACACGAGGGATTTCCCTTCATAACAAAAGTCTGGAGCTTTTCGTAAGAGCACCAGACTTCTACAATCGTTTAAATTTCAAACTATCTATTATAAATGTGTGTACATTTCTCAACTCAGCGAATAGTATAGCACGCATCCAACGAGAATGCAAAGAATACAGACCGCCGACTCCTGCTTTTTATTCTTTGAAAATGCTTAAGGAATAAGAATTTACGGGCTCCAAATCCTTGCGGATTTTTCAATAATAGCTGTAATGGGGCAACGGTTCGAGTCTTTCGTCTCTCACCTTTAAAGCCTCAAAGCTGGAGGTTGAAATCAATTTCTAACTCCAGCTAATTCGCATTTAATGCGATTCCCCATTACTGCTACTATTGAATCCGCTAGATTTTCCGCCCGTATTCACAGCGCATTGACAACCTATAAAAAGCGGGAGGATGCGGGAGGGTTTGCTGCTCGTGGTGCGGTTGAGAAATGGGACACTTTATAATAGATAGTTCTCAGGGAGGGGACGAAAAAAACGAGGGACGGTGGTGCGTCTCTCGCTTTACTTTACATTTATTATTCTGCTTTTAGGGCATCGACCACTGCTAGTAAGCCTGTGCCGTTGCTTGATTTGATAAGGACTTGGTCGCCTTCTTTGAGTTCAGCCTTCAAGTCAGCAATCAAGGCTTCTTTGTCCATGTAATGGTGAAGGGCTGCTGAATCGAACTGGTCTTTCAACGCATCATAGAGTGCTTCCATTTCTTCGCCGTACAAGTACACAAGTGCGACTTCGTTTGGAGAAATGACTTCTGAAATGCTCGCGTGCAATTCTTTCGAATGTTCCCCGAGTTCGCGGATATCTCCAAGGACGAGGACGCGACGACCTGTTGCGTCCACTGAAACGAATGATTTGATGACGGATTTCATCGCGATTGGGCTGGCGTTGTATGCATCGTTTAAGATGGCTACTCCGTTTTGGCCTTTCACCCATTGCGTACGGTTCTTCGTCAATTCGAAGTTCGCTAAGGCTGACACGATATCTGAAAGTGGAACGTCTAATGTGCGTGCAATTTCAATGGCTAAAAGTGCGTTTGAAACGTTGTACGCTCCAAGGACTGGTAAAGTGACCGCCACGGTTTCTGTTGGTGTCACCAATTCAAACGCTGTGTGGTCTGAATAAAGTTCGATATTTTCAGCTGAGAGTTCCTTGCTTCCTTCGCCGACTGTAACGATTTTGAAGTTTGCTGGTTTTTCAGCTTGTGCAATGCCTGCTGTAATTAAGGCTTCATGCGCTGGATAAATAAAGGTTCCATTTTCTTGTAGTCCAGAAAGGATTTCAAGTTTGGCTTTAGCAATGCCTTCCTTACTTCCCAATTGTTCCATATGCGATTCACCGATGAGCGTAATCGCAACGACTTTTGGGCGTGCTAATTTTGATAAGAACTCGATTTCGTGGAAATCACTCATTCCCATCTCTAAGACAAGTGCTTCAGTCGATTCCGGCATATCTAAAATCGTTTGTGGTAAGCCGATATCGTTATTGAAGTTTCCTTGTGTTTTATAGACACGGTAGCGTGCGCCAAGAGCGGCTGCTGTCATATCTTTTGTCGTTGTCTTCCCAGAACTTCCTGTAATTCCAACGACACGAGGAGATACTTTTTCTAAGTACCATTTCGCTAATTTTTGAAACGCTTCAAGTGGATCATCTACCCAGATTGCGCAAATGCCTTCTGGTGGTGTAAGATCTTTTCTTCCCCATAACACTGCTGTTGCGCCTGCTTGAATCGCTTGTTCTATATAATCATGTCCGTCCGTTTGACCTTGAAGTGGCACGAAAAGACTGTTTGGTCCTAATTTTCGTGTATCAAAGGCTACTGACTCAATCGTTTCGAATCGATGTGCCGATTGATAATCAATCGCGCCAACTGCTTTCGTAATTTCGGCAACTGTTCCAATACTCATCGTTCTTCTCCTTACTCTGCGTGACGATCGTTATAGCGTTTAAGGGCTAAACGAATCAATTCTTCCACTAAATCTTTATAAGAAATCCCCATTGCTTCCCATAATTTCGGATACATACTAAATTGTGTGAATCCTGGCATTGTGTTCACTTCATTAATGAAAACTTCTTGTGTTTCAGTAAGGAAGAAATCACAACGGGTTAATCCACTACCATCAATCGCACGGAAAGCTGTTTCGGCATACTCACGAATTTTTGCGGAAACTTCCTCAGGAATTGCTGCTGGAATTTGAAGTGTTGTTGTATTGTTGATGTATTTTTCGTTGTAATCGTAGAATCCTGCTTGTTTGACCACTTCTCCAACAACTGAAGTATTCACTTCATCGTTTCCAAGAACCGCCACTTCGACTTCACGGGCATCGATTCCTTGTTCTACAACAATTCGACGGTCGTATTTGAGAGCTTCCTCAATCGCAGTGGTTAATTCTTCACGATTTGTTGCTTTTGAAATCCCTACACTTGAGCCCATATTAGCAGGCTTCACAAACACTGGGTAACGCAGCGTCCCTTCAATACGATTGTAAATCGCTTCAGGAGATTTTTTGAAATCTGCCTTTACAAAAGGAACAAATGGCACTTGTGGAATTCCTGCTTGTTGGAATAGGTGCTTACTAGCAATTTTATCCATTCCATTGGCACTTGCTAAAACGCCACATCCTACATAAGGTAAATCTAGAATTTCAAAGAGGCCTTGAATGGTCCCGTCTTCTCCGTTTGGTCCATGTAAAATTGGAAAAACGACTGTATCCGGTCCTGCAATATCACTTGGTTGAATGCGAACTCCTGTAGATACTTCCCCTTCAACTGTTGCAAAACGAGCTTTGGGTCCTTCTGTTAAACGAAGCGCTTGATCAAAGGCAACCGGAGCCTTTAATGCTTCCCCTTTTAACCAAGTTCCTTCTTTTGTAATATACACGGGCTCTACATCGTAATATTCAAAATAAATCTCTTTAATAATTGATCCTGCCGTTAAGATTGAAATATCATGCTCGGCACTTTTTCCGCCATAAATGACAACAACTTTCATATGAATCCTCCAAACTATTCGCTTCCAGCGAACGACCAATCTATGTGGTCCATGTCTGTTATTTTAGATAATAACCTTGCACGTTACAGTATAACAAAACGGCGGAAGCCTTACAAGTTCAGACAAAACCAACAAAAAACACCTTCCAAAGATTCTCTTTGAAAAGTGTTTTAAATGGCATCCGTCATTGGTAATTTTGCTGAAATTTTCCAATTTTGATACGTTTCGTTATACGTTAATTGTCCAATGCGCACGTTTTGTGTCACTGCTTTATTTGCGTAATGGTAACGATCTTCCGTCAAGAAAATCGGTATTTCATAAATATCCTCTTGCTTATTCACTTGGTCAAATGCCAAACTGATTCCTTCGCGGTAAAGAGGCATCATTTCTTTTAAAGCTTCAATCGAAATCGCTTCAGCTTCTTTTTCAGAACCAAAGAAGAAAAACTTCGGTGATTGATTTAAAATATCCGTCATCTCAATTTGTACTTGTCTTGATAAGAGCGGTAAAAACTGTTCGATTTTTCGATAATACACTTTAGAATATTCATTATCCAAACATAGGTAAATAAAATTATTTTGTAATTTATAGAAAAACGGTGAATGTAAATGTGTTTTCGCATGAGAGATATAGAGCAAATCAGCAATCTCTTGTGGCGTGAGTTGATGAACGAATTCAATAGAGTCAAAATCAACCCAGTTTGATGAAGCTTCTTTTCCTTCTGCTACACCTTGAAGATATTCCAACACATTTTTGCGTCCTTTAATCCACATAAATCCAGTATAAGCATCATGAGTGGCAAGACTAGATTTCCCATTCAAAAGGAGGATATTTTGAGGGATTTCAGACTGTGGTAAGGCAGACAAATGGAACGCAATCGATTTAGCCAACACATGGTTCGATACGCTATCATAATGGATATACAATTGTTTTGCCACAGACTCCCACCTCCTAAGTTTTATAATCTCCATTATAAATGATTTTCAAACTATAAAACATATAAATTAGATTACATTTTACAATTGAACCGTTTTCTTTTGTAACAATTTAGCAACATTCTATACTAGATTTTCTAGCCTTTACACACAAAAAGAGTTGAAGTGATTTCTTCAACTCTCTTTCTCCCTTCTATAAGAGTGTCCATTCTTAGCATTTGACTTTCTGAGTGATTCTTTTCACCGCAATGTCTATTCTTTCAATCACTTCCCAATAATCTGTTGGAAAGTTCTTTAATTCAACAATATCCACAGGATCAAAATGATAGACTAAATGACGAATCACTTGGTGATGAAGAAATACAAGGTCTTTAAAATCCTCTAATGAAATAGATTCCAACCCTTCAATATACGCACATAATTCCTTATAAGATTCTTCGTGAAAGAGGCTTTCTTCATGTAGATAATAAAAGAACGTTCCTTCTTCCAGTAGTACATTTTTTCTAATGAATGACATCAACCTAACCTCTTTCCTTATCGCTAAAAAGTTCCACTTTCTGAAAACAAAAAGACTGAGGAAGCCCCCAGTCTAATTTTCTACATTTTTTCTAAACGTTTAATACGGTTTTCCGTTGAAGGGTGGGTTGCAAAAAGAGAATCTCCACTTTCTCCAAACGGATTCGAAATGTATAATGTTGCACTTTGTTTATTCGCTTCCGTCATTGGCGGCGCTTCAGAAATCTTTCTTAGGGCAGAAATAAGTCCATAAGGATTTCTTGTAAATTCGACTGCTGTTGCATCCGCTAAATATTCACGGTTTCTGGATAATGCGAGTTGTAAAATCGTCGACATAAATGGTCCAAGAATCATTGCGACTAGACCAATTACCATAAAAATTGCATTGGCTCCGTCTTCATCATCATTATCACTACTTCTTCTTCCGCCACCCCAGAACATCATTCGACTACCGAATTGAACCAGTAATGCGATGACTGCTCCAAGCGCAATAGCGATGGTTTGTAAACGAACATCATAGTTGCGAATATGCCCAAATTCATGAGCAATAACGCCTTCCAATTCCTCACGATTTAATCGTTCAAGTAACCCTGTTGTCACTGCTACTGCAGCGGTTTGAGGCGAGCTTCCTGTTGCAAAAGCATTCGGAGATTCATCTTGAATAATAAATACTCGAGGCATTGGAACTTGAGCAACCATCGACATATCTGTCACAATATTCCATAACATTGGCGCTTGATTCTTATCCGTGATTTCTCGGGCATGATTTAACTGCATCACTACATTTGTCGCATTCGAAATCATCATCAATGAATAAATTCCACCAATCACTACAGCAAGGATTACTCCAGCTGTTGCATTATTTAATGTGAAATACCCAATACCGATTCCTACCGCGATGAAGAGCACCATATATAAAGCAATCACAACAATTGTTCTTCTTTTATTAGAAGCAATTTGCTGATGTAACATATCAGTACTCCTTCCTTCAGATTAACTATTGATTAGAATTTAACTTCAGGAACTTTACGAGCTTCTACTGGAGTTTCTAACAATTCTTCTTTTGTAAATCCACCGAATCCAGCAACAATGTTTGTTGGAATAGATTCAACAGAAATATTGTATTTCGCAACACTTGAATTGTACAATTGACGAGAATAAGAAATTTTGTTTTCTGTATTTGTCAATTCTTCTTGTAAGTTTAAGAAATTAGTGTTGGCTTTTAAATCTGGATAGCTTTCAGCCAAAGCAAAAACAGTTTTTAAAGCACCTGATAATTGGTTAGATGCATCCATTTTTTCTTGTGGTGAAACGTCATTTCCCATCCCAGCGATTTGGTTTCTCATCGCAATTACTTGAGATAATGTTTCTTGTTCGTGTTTTGCATATCCTTTAACCGTTTCAACAAGGTTTGGAATTAAGTCATTACGACGTTGCAATTGAACATCGATTTGTGCCCATGCTTCCTTCACCCAATTTTTTTGTTGTACAAGGCTGTTGTAAGCAAAAACGCCCCAAATAACTAGCACAACGACAATTCCTAAAATAGTATATAGTACTGACATATTGTCACGCTCCTTTAATTTAAGTACCCCTATTATACCATATTTTCAAAAATACGTGTAAAATAGAAGATAAATATATTATATCAGATTACAAGGCTGTGTACATCCTTCTCTAGTCAAAATGGACAGCCTAAAGGAGATTTATGATTCAAAATCACTTTTTATCCCCCATCCAACAGGATATCCCTGAAGAGTATCTTTTGCCTATTCCTAAAGCATATATCGATTTTATTCGCAAAAATGGAGCAGGATACTTCAAAAAAACTAAAATTTATACAAGCGAGCCTACTCGATTTGGTATCGATTATGCTTTGTGTAATGGAATTTGCGGCTTTACTTCGGGTGATTTGTTCCCTAGTATTCTTTGCGAAGAATGGCAAAGCAAACAGACCTCTCTCCCCGATTATTTGATTGTCTTCTTCCAAGATGGCCCTGTATATTATTGCTTTGATGTCCAAAAAGGCCCCCATTCAGAACCAAGTATTCGTTTGGTGGATACGGAAATGGATCAGTGGCTCACCTTAGCAGAGAACTTTTCTTCTTTTCTAGAGCAATTACAGGAAACTACCGAAGAGATTTCTTATGATTCAAAAGATTGGATCTCTATTCATACTTTAAACCAACACATGGGACAAGAAAACTTCCCCTATCAAGAAGAGCTACTAGAAATTCTGCAAGATACCACTCCCCAGCTATTTCTTCGTTGGATAGCATACCTCTTGGAACATTCTAAAAATGAAAATGAGCGAAACATTGCTCTGGAGAGATTTCAGTTTGTTCAATCGTATCTCTCCTTACAATTTTCTTCGTATCCAGAATATCAATTCTGTTGCCAATACAGCCAACCAGAATCATAAAAGGCTTTAGAACAATGTTCTAAAGCCTTTTTGATTACATATTCAATGTTGTAAATGAGTAAGGAACTAGCTCCTCTAATTTTAATTCAAGGATATCTCCTTTTCCATTCAATAGAAATACTGGAGTTTCTGGTCCACAGAATTCAACCATGACTTGACGGCAAATATTACAAGGAGGTAGGAAGCCTTCTGTCTTTCCTGCAACTGCAATAGCTGCAATATCTCCTTGGCGATAGCCTTGCGAAGCTCCATAAAAAATAGCACTACGTTCGGCACAGTTTGTCACACCAAACGATACATTTTCCACATTCGCTCCTGTAATCACACGACCATCCTTGTATAAAACAGCCGCACCTACAGGAAATTTGGAATAAGGGCAGTAGGCATTTTTTAATACTTCTTTTGCTTGCTCCATAAGAGCTACTTTATCAATTGTCATTCGTTGAACTCCTTTTTATTTGATTTATTGAATCGCTTGAACAAAGCGTGTTGCTATTTCCAGCGGACGAGTAATCGCTCCCCCAACAACAACCGTATAGGCTCCTTCTTCAAACATTCGTTTTGCTTGAGAAGGTTCATGAATACGTCCTTCTGCTACAACAGGAATCGTTAAGGTTTCGCTGAGAAGACGAACCAATTCAAAGTTAGGGCTTTTATCTGTTGATTCTGTATACGGAGTATATCCATTCATCGTTGTTCCCACAAGATCAACGCCAGCTTTTTCAGCATTCACACCTTCCTCGAATGTTGAAATATCTGCCATTAATAAAAGATGAGGATATTTTTCCTTGATTTGATGGATAAAGTCATTAATCGTTATGCCATCAAAACGTGGACGTAATGTAGCATCCAAGGCTACAATATCCGCCCCAGCTTCTACTAATTCGTCTACTTCTCTCATCGTTACGGTAATATACTGTTCGCCGCCTTCATAGTCTCTTTTTACAAGACCGATTAAAGGCACTTCTGGAAATAAATCTTTGATGGCTTTTACATCTCTTGCGCTATTTGCTCGAATCCCTTTAGCACCAGCTTGTAATGCTGCTTTTGCCATATAGGGCATTAACGAAAAATCTGGATTATAAAGCGGTTCGTGCTCTAATGCTTGGCAAGAAACAATCAAATTTCCCTTTAAGATATCTAAAACATTCTTACTCATAGTCTTCTCTCCTCTAAATCTCGTCGCTAGCATGATTGTGAGCAATCTTGCTACATGCTGCGGCAGCAATTGCACCGACGATATCATCTAAGAAAACATTACAGACACCTTCATGGTTTTCATTTAATTTTTCTAAAATCATCGGTTTTAGTTTATCTAAATATCCATAATTTGTAAAACCAATCGATCCATATAAATTCAAAATCGAAAATACAATCACTTCATCAATTCCGTATAATGGATTATCTTTTTCCATTATCTTTTGGAATGGCGCTGATAATTTTTTCTCTTCTGCCAATTTATCTAGTTCGATTCCTGTCATAATCACATTTTGAACTTCACGTTTTTTGAGCACTCGTTGAATGGCGTAGGAAGCATCCTCAATCGTTAATTCCGGATAATATTTCTTTTGAGAAAACAATACTAAATCCGCCATATCTTGAATGGTGACACCACGTTCTTTTAACAATTCAATACAATAGTCATATAGATTGTATTTCATCCTCTTAACTCCTCAATAAAGTCTTATCAGCTTCGATTCTGGATACATCTAAATCACCTTCGATAGCATACACTTTTGCATTTTGGAAGCTAATCTTTAATCTTGTTTGAGAACGCGGTAGTGGTTCGCTAAAGACTACTTGGTAACGATCCTCTTCTACTTTTTGAAGTTTGGCAGTAATAGCCATTGGAGTGTGGTTATTTTCAAACAATTCAATGTTTACAAATCCATCTTCAGCAATTTCAGCATCCAAGTATACTTGATTATTTAAGAAGATGAAGCCGTTCGTATATAAAATCCCTGGATGTTCTGGACGTTTAACATCCCAATATGCGAAATGATCTTTTTCCACATACGCACGAGCAAGGCTTGTTTCACGGAAGTTTGTATGTTGTCCATTTCCTCCCATGTAATAGAAGTATGTGCGGTCCCCAATGGTTACTGGAGCTGATGAATAAATACAACCGCAATCAAATGCACCGTTTCCATATTTCCCTTCACCACGAGGAATTAATGGGGTATTTGTATTTAAGTAATGCCATCCCGCATGTCGGTAACTATACGTTAATTGTAAATCAACAGTATCGTAGTTCACATCCAACTGATCTCCTTCATGGAAAACAGAAGCAAGACCTAATACATAATCTCCCCGTTTGAAAATCGGCATAGAGTAAATTTGATTCTCGTAGTCACACACATTCAGAATTTCTTGAATAGGAGTCCAATTGACAAAATCCTCACTCGTTGAAACACACGGCAGGCGTAGTGAATCTCTCCATGTACGTGTAATTAATACATAACGATTTAATGATTCATCATATAAAATATAGTTATGAGTATCCGCACGTGGATTAAAATTAGATACCTTAATGCATTCATCAAAGTGAATGCCATCTTTAGAGAAAGCTACCGCAATAAAATGAACCCCATTACCATAGTCGATTTTTGTAAACATTTTATAACGACGTGCTTCATCACTTTCATGCTTATCTAGGAACACCGATGTCCCATGTAGAAAGTGTCCAATAATGTTGTTATCTTTAGAACCACGAAAATCCGTCAGACCTAGATTTTGTTTCACCCAATTTTCACCGTCTTTACTCTCGGCATAACAAAGAGAAACAATACGGCTTGTCTCAGGACGATATTGGCGCGTTTTTCGTTCTTCTAGAGAGTATTTTTCTGATTCTACATCATCCGTAAACGTTGAATAATAACAACGATATATTCCTGCTAAATCATCATAGAAGACATTCGGATAACTATTATCGAAACGAATTTCCCACGGCTCTTCTTCCGTGAAGAAGATTTTATTCTCCTTCACGGCTTGATTCACCTTTAACTCTACATTGCTCATACGATAAGGATTAAAAATTCCTTTATCAAAGAAATAGATTTTTTTATTAAGTTTCATATTAATCATCCTATTCTGGTTTTAGCGCTACAAAATGCGTTGGAGACACTTGTTTGAGATCATATGCACGACCATTTTCGTCGTAGAACTCATGATATTGTTCCTTGAACTCAACTTCATTTTCCTTACGTTTGGCTGCTAAAACTTCTTTGAACTGATAGTCCACTTCCGGAATCGCTGCAAGAAGTTTCTTCGTATAAATATGCATTGGATTATCATAAATATCTTCACGTGTTCCGGCTTCTACGATACGTCCTTTATGGATAACGTATAAGTAGTCACACATATATTTCACAACACCTAAGTCATGTGAAATGAATACATACGTTAAATCTTCTTTATTTTGGATTTCCACTAAGTAGTTCAACACTTGTGCTTGTACAGATAAGTCTAAGGCTGAAACTGGCTCATCTAAGATTAACACTTCCGGCTTCATACAAAGAGCTCGAGCGATACAGAGACGTTGGCGTTGCCCACCTGAGAATTCATGAGGATAACGATCTAAGTACTCTACAGGTACGTTTACCATCTTCAAAGCTTCTTTCATCCGCTCGAAGCGTTCTTCTTTATTCCCGATATGATGAACAATCATTGGCTCATCGAATGAATCATAAATTTTCTTTGTTGGGTTTAGTGAAGCATACGGATCTTGGAATACCATTTGAACTTTTTTACGGAAATCCAAATCTTCCTTACGATTGATATCATAAATGTTCTGGATGCGTCCGTTTAAATCAATATTGATTTCTCCATCTGTAATTTCATGAAGTTTCATTAATGATTTTGCAATTGTACTCTTTCCACTACCAGATTCACCAACAATCCCAATCGTTGTTCCTTTCTTCAACTCAAGAGAAACATCATCTAAGGCTTTTAATGGCTCCCCTAGTGGTTTAAACCATTGTTTCTTAGGATAATAATATTTCTTGATGTTTTTCACTTCTAAAACAACATCACCGACATTCTTTTGAGCTAAAATTTCCTCTTCTTTTTCTTCAAAGAAGAAATGTTTGTAACAAGTACATCTTACAAAATGTCCATTCCCTAGATCGTGTAATTGCGGATCTGCTTCACAACTTCCTTCTGGCAACCAAGGAATACGATTTGCAAAGCGGCATCCTTTTTCTGAGATTTCAGAAATAGAAGGTACACTACCTTGAATCACGTGTAATTTTTTATCCATGTTTTCTGGATTTGGAATTGATTTTAATAATGAACGTGTATACGGATGTTTTGGTTCATCAAAAATTTGAGCAACCGTACCCACTTCGACGATTTCCCCTGCATACATTACCGCTACTTCATCAGCGATTTGAGCAATAACTCCTAAGTCATGAGTGATTAAAATGATAGAAGTTCCATGTTCTTTCCGTAACTCATCGAGAAGGTCCAAGATTTGCGCTTGAATCGTCACATCTAGCGCTGTTGTTGGCTCATCAGCAATCAAAATATCTGGATTACATACCATCGCAATGGCGATAACAATTCGTTGACGTTGCCCCCCACTGAATTGGTGTGGATAGTCATTCATACGTTCTTTCGCATTGTGAATTCCTAGTTTTTCCAACATTTCAATCGCACGTTTATTGGCTTCTTCTTTTGAAATATCATAGTGTTCGAATAATACTTCCGTAATTTGATTTCCAATAGTGTACACCGGATTCAATGCAGACATTGGATCTTGGAAAATCATCGAAATTTTTTCACCACGTAATTTACGGAATTCTTTTCCGTATTGTTTTAATTTTTGAAGTTCGATTGGCTTATCTTCATCGAAGTAAGTAATCTCTCCTTCAGCAATTCGTCCATTTTTTGGCAATAGATTTAAAACTGTATTTACAGTTACACTCTTACCACATCCTGATTCACCAACAATTCCTAAAACTTTTCCTCGTTCTAATTTGAAGTTCACATCTTTAATGATTGGAAATGCCTTTTTATCATTGATGAATTCAGTTTTTAAATTTTTAACGTCTAAAACTGTCTGATTCATAAGTTGTCAACCTCCTATTGTTGTTTTGGATCCATGATGTCTCGTAATCCATCCCCAATAAAGTTGATAGAAAGTACGAAAATGGTAATCACTGCCCCTGGAACTAACCATAGCCACCAGCTGTTTTTGATAACATCTGCAGTTTTGGCTGCATTAATAATATTTCCCCATGTAGGAATATCTGACGGTACCCCTACTCCTAAGAAGCTTAGTCCAGCTTCGCTAAGAATGAATCCCGCAACGTTTAACGATAAAGAGACGGTTACTGGAGAAATAGCATTTCGTAAAATGTTGTTGAAGATAATTCGAGAATCAGAGAAGCCGAACGCTCTACATACGTCTACATAAGTTTCTTGTTTTAATGACATAAATTCATTACGTACCATACGGAAAGTAGTCATCCACCCCATAACAGAGAATACAAAGATTAGGTTGAATACCCCTTGTCCAAAAATACTAGAAAGTAATAAGATTACAATCATATCTGGGAATGTAGAGAACAATTCAGAGATACGTACTAATACAGCGTCAATTTTTCCACCGAAGTATCCTGCGATACCTCCTAAAATTGTACCAATTAAAGCTCCAAAAACTGCTCCTGTCATCCCTACCTGAATCGAAACGCGGCCTCCGTATAAAATACGAGAGAATACGTCGCGTCCTAATTTGTCCGTTCCAAAAATATGCTGTGCTGAAGGCGGACGGTTCATTGCACTTAAATCCACTGCTTCAGGAGCGTAGGTGGTTAGTAATGGTGCAAAAATACATGCTAATAGAATTACTGTAAAGAAGATAAAGCCGATGAAGGCCAATTTATTCTTATAGAATTTCTTTAAATTTCTTTTCCATAATGGCATAGGTTTCATAACTTTGTCCTCCTTTCTAGTAACGAATACGCGGATCGAGTACCGCAGCCATAATATCTACTAATAGGCTGGCAAATAGGACCACAACTGAAATCATTAACGTTGTCACCATTATTACTGGATAGTCTCCTGCTGTTACGCTGGAAATAATGATTGTTCCAATTCCCGGCCAAGAGAATACGCTTTCAATAATAACAGAACCACCGATTAATAACGGTAAACGGAATATCAATAGGACTAAGATTGGTCTCATCGCATTTCTAAAAATATGTTTGAAATACACTTTCCATTCTGGAACCCCTTTTGCACGAGCCGTTTTTACATAATCGGCATTAAATACATCTAACATAGAGTTACGGGTATATCTCATCAAAGCTGCTACCAACCCGATAGACATCGCCGTTACAGGTAGAATCAAATGTTGAATTCGACTAATGAAAGTGAAGTCTCCACTACTGAAACGACCACCAATTGGTAAAATTTTCAATTGAATAGCGAAGAAATTTAATATTAAAATACCGAAGAAAAATTGAGGAATCGCCGTCCCGATAACGGCTAAGAAACGAGCAATATTATCGATAATCCCATTTTGTTTAACGGCTGAGATTACCCCAATTAAAATACCGACAATTGTAGAAATAATTAATGAAACGAACGCTAATTCAAAAGTTGCTGGTAATGCTTGTCCAACGATTTTTGAAATTGGATTTCCGTTTACGATACTGTAACCAAAATCTCCGTGCAGAATTTGCCACAACCATCTACCGTAACGAACTATCACTGGGTCATTCAAGCCTAGTTGCTGTCTTAACTTTTCGATTTGATCTGCACTGCTCGACATATCCGGAGAAACCATATAAGTTAATGGGTCCGCTGGAGTCAAATCAAGTGCAATAAATACTAGAAAGCTAATAATCAATAACATAGGAATCATGAATAATATTTTCTTTAAAATATATTTCTTCATATTCATCTTCTCCTTAAATAATAGGAGTGAGAGACACCAGTTCTCTTCGCTAGTATCTCCTCACTCCCAAAAGATCATCCAACTTAATTACTGATTAACCATTTAACTATCGATAATCTTATTTTGCATCCCATGTTTCGAACTTGTAATCGAATTTATAGAATGGGTTACCAAACTGAACATCATCTGGAATAGAAACTTTTTCAGTATTTAAGTACAAGAAGTTTTTAAATGTAAATAGATTTAACTTCAATAATTTTTCTTGTTCTAATTTTTGTAGGTCTGCAAGGATTGCATTTCTTTCTTTAACATCTGAAGCTTCTGTTAATTTCTTCGTTAACTCATCAAAGCTTGTGTCCCCATTTGTAATGTTGTTAAAGTTAGTATTTGTTGAAGCATATTCACCATACCAACTTTCATAACCAAATGATGATAAACCTTTATATCCAAGGTCATATTTTCGAGTCTTGAATAATCCAGTAGTTGCGTCTGAAGTGATTTGAGTGACTTCGTTCTTAATTCCAACTTGGTCTAATTGATAACTTACAGCTTGCATAAAGTCTTGTGAAGCTTGGTCTTTATAGTAGTATGTTAATACTAAAGGTTTGCTTGCATCATAGTTTGCTTCTTTAAGAAGTTGTTTTGCTTTTTCTGGGTTATATTCATATTTGTTTGCTGTCTTCAAATATGCATCTAACGCTGTAGGAACCCCTGTGTTGTTTACTTCTGAAATTTCAGGGAAAATAGATTTAGATAATTCTTCACGGTTGATTGCGTAAAGGATTGCTTCTCTGACTTTAGGATTTGCTAAAGCTGAATTTCCTTTTCCATCAATACCTGCTAAGTTCACGATGAAGTAACGATAGAATAAGATATCAATTGGTTTCTTCGTTAATGAACTTACAGTATCTAATTGGCTAATTTCTTGAGGTTTGTTTGTTGTGTAGAAATATGATTTTCCATCTTGTAAAGCTAATACTGGATCTGAGATGTAGTTGTAAACTACTTTGTCAAATTTTGGTTTTGCTTTTTCGTAGTTTTCATTACGATCGTACTCAATAAAGTTACCTGCACTAACTTCTTTCACTTTATACATACCGCTTGTTACTGGAGAATTCCAGAATTTGCTGTTGTTTAATTCAAGTGGATTTTCAGATTCTAATTTATGTTTCGGTAAGATGTAGAATTGAGCCATAATTTGTTCAAAGTTCCCCACTGGAGCTGTTAATTTGAAAGTAACCTTGTTTCCTTCTACAGTAATTCCTGATACTTTATCCGCTTTGTCTTCTTTAAAATCTTTGGCACCTTCAACTTTTAAGAATGCTGCTGGGAAGATTCCGTTGATAACAGAAGCTTTTAAAGCTAATCTCACACTGAACTCAACGTCAGCTGCTGTTAAAGCTTGTCCATCTGACCATTTAACATCATCTTTTAATGTGAATTCATAAGTTTTACCGTCATCTGATTTTTTCCATTCTTTTGCTAAATCTGGAGTTGTTGATTCATATTTTGAATCAGCCATTAATAGTGTACGGAAAAGCATGTATGGGACTAGACCATCGCCATCTTGCCAAACATAAGGGACACGGTCACCAGTTCCTGTTAAGTTTCCTGATAAGTAGAAAACTTTTTCTTTAGCAGATTCTGAGCTACCGCCACTGCTTGATTGTTGTCCTGCTGGGCTACAAGCTGCTAACCCCGCTACTACTGCTGCTGTTGCTAAAAGTCCTTTAACAAACTTTTTCATTAAGAACACTCCTTTATTTATATTCTTCAATCAATTCTTGAATTCTGTTATTTAAACGTTCTGCCAACTCCACATGTTCTTTTGTTGAGATTGGAAGCATTGGCCCTCTTACTTCTCCTGTTTCAATGCCACGAAGTTTAAGGATGTATTTACATACAGCGTATAATGAAGGTCCTGATAGTAATCCTTTAATGACTTCATTGACTTCATCTTGTAATTTACGAGCTTTCACTAAGTCTCCAGCAATGACGTATTCATTTAATTTAAGGAATAGTTCAGGCATAACACCATACGTTCCCCCAATTCCTGAATCCGCTCCGATAACACGACCAGCGATAAACTGTTCATCTGGACCGTTAAATACGAGAAATTCTCCTTGTTTAGCACGTTCTCCCATCGCTTTGAATTGTTGTAATTCAAAAGTGCTTTCTGAAGAACATTTAATTCCGATGACTTTATCCAATTTAGCCATTTCTTCAAGTAAAGAAACTGGTAAATTGAAACGAGTTGTTTGAGGAATATGATAGATGATGAATGGAACTTCACTTGCATCAATCATTGCTGTCCAGTGTTTTTTAACAGCTTCTGGAGAAAACCCATAGTATACGCAAGGAATAGAAGATACTGCATCAACGCCTAAATCAGAAGCATGTTTTGCTAAGCGAACAGATTCTACTGTTGAATTTGCCCCGATATGAGCGATAATGGTTGTTTTACCTTTTGCTACTTCCATAACTGCTTCTAGGATTACTTTTCTTTCCTCTTCTGATTGAAGAACTCCTTCACCAGAAGAACCTCCAACGTATAATCCTTTAACACCTTTGTCGATGTAGTATTGTGCTAGTTTCTTTGCGCGTTCTGGGCTTACGTTTCCTTCATCATCATAGGCTGAGTAGAAAGCCACGAAAACTCCTTTAAATTTTTCTAAACTCATAATTTCCTCCTTATGTTTATTCCTTTATTAACAATATTTCAGCAGTTCGTCTTCCCGGACTGCATTCTCCACTGACGATGTAGTATCCATCATCCGTTCTTACAAAACCGGCTCCACAAAGTGCAAACCGATCATCCTGTCCTATAGTTGTTACTTTTCCACTATCCAAATGCAGGATTCGTAGGGTCGGCTCCCATTGAAAGAAGCTCTTTTCTTTTGAAAAGTATTCTTCTCGGTATCCCGGCTGTTGTAAATCTTTTACAGCTTGGTTATAAACGTCTCGATTGAATCCCCCTAGAATTAGTAATCCGCTTTCATTTAATTGGATGCTGGATGCCCCTAGGACTGAGGTTGGTAATTCAAATTCAATTTGAGTCCATTGGTCTCTCTCGAAGTTGTATCGATATCCGTCCAGATACGCTTCTTGATTAGCGCCTCCCAGATAGTACAATTCATTTTGATATACAACCGATAATCCCTGTCCTCTAGCCTCAACTGGAAAAGACGCTTTTTGAGCGAGGTCTCCTGTGTTTAGATCATAGAGATAACTTTCCTGATGTCCAAAGAAGAGTTTGCCATCTACTAAGCATCCGTATCCGCTTTCAATATTAAAATCAAAAGTTCCGATGCACTCTTCTATAACTTTATCCTCTACCGTTATTCGGTAAATCTTTGAGCCAAGAATATAGTAAAGCGTATCCCCTTCTTGGATTATGATTCCTTTATCTGGAGAAATCTCTCCTTCTTGTTCATACAAGAGTTTGAAATTTTGATCATACACGATGATTCGATTAGTCTGAACTTTAGAGGTTTTCAGAGGCTCATTTTCAGGGAAGTAACTTCCTCCATAAACCAAGATTCGATTATTAATGCGCTTACAAATCATTCCAGCTAGTCCTGGCGGACTCAGCTGATTGACCATTTCAATCTTCATACCGCACCTCTTTTATTTTTGGTAACGCTTGCTTTACCAACATTCTAATAGAACAGTATGAAGATTTCAATAGTTTTGTTGAAATTTTTTTATTTTTTTTTCGTTTTTGAAATAAATTTATTTTAGAACTTTGGTTTCTTTTAAAAAACAACCTAATCCTTCTCTGTTTTCATCAAGATGGTATCAATCGTTTGAAGCATTGCGTATTGATAACGATCATCCCCAAGTAGTTTCATTGATAAAATATCAATAACATACATCAAAGCAAATTGAGAATTAACAAATCGTTCATTGTCTACAAAGGTACTATTATAAGCCAATAAGTAAATATCACTAAGCTTTGATAACTCACTTTCACTAAATGAAGTTAGTCCAATAATTCCAGCACCTCGTAATTTTGCAAGACGAATGGCTTTATTAATATCCGTAGTCTCTCCTGATACGGAAATGCCAATTACAACATCCTCCTGTGTTACTAAAGAACTGTTGATTAACATCATATGGGAGTCTGTAACACAGACACTATTCATCCCCATTCGAATTAATCGCTGGTTCAATTCTAAGGCGGATAGTCCAGAACTTCCTACCCCAAAAATATAAATTCTTCGAGCGCCTTTTATTTTATCAAGTACAGCATCCACTAACTCAATCGTTAAATTCTTTTTAGTACGCTCAATTACATGGTAGTAAAAATCTGAAATATGATCTGCCACTAAATCACTCTGGACAATACTTTCACGTTCATGGATACTACTAATTCCTAATTTCAAATCCATAAAGCTGATATTATCGATTTTTTTACAAAAATGAGTAATGAGGGCAGGTGAGGTCCCTATTTTTGTAGCCAAGTCTGTAATCGTACTAGTCTTAATCTCATTTGGATGTTGAAGAATATAAAGGGCAATTTGTTTTTCTTTTTTAGTTAAGGTCACATATTTTTTTTCAATTTTTTCTAAAATTGTCATTTATACCCCTTCTTCCTTTTGTAAGAAATGGTATAGTGCTCCTAACATTCCCGCATCATTATCTAAGCTTGCTGCTTCAATCTTAGTCGTTAGGAATCGTTTATCAACGATTTTGAGTTCAAGTTGTTTTTCTAGAATCGGCATAATATATTCTTTTTGTGCCATGATTCCCCCTCCAAGAACAATCTTTTCAGGATTTAATAAATAACAGATATTGACAAGGCCTTCTGCTAGATATCCCATCTGTTCCTGAATAGATTCCACCGCAGCAAATTCCCCACCTTTTGCTCTTTCAAATAGCACTTTCCCATCTATTTTTTCATTAGTCTTTTTCTCGTAATTTTCTAATAAAGCTGTTGTAGATGCCAAATCTTGGAAGTATTTCCCATGAATTAACATATACCCAATTTCTCCAGCGGTATAACTAATGCCCGTCCATAATTCATTCTTCAAATACACAGCTCCACCAACACCTGTTCCAATCGTCAGCATAACAGCTGAAGAAGTATTTTGGGCGCTTCCCTTCCAAACTTCCCCTAAGCAGGCACAATTCACATCATTTTCTACTGTACAAGGAATGTGAAATAGGCGTTCAACTTCTGATTTAATAGGTGTATTTGTATAACCTGGAATCGTATATCCTGCATAAGCAATTCTTCCGTTTTCGTCTACGACTCCTGCTGATGAAATCGCAACCCCTTTAATTTGTGTTTGAAACTCCTCAACTAAACGTAAGACCGTTTGTAGAATTTGATTACTCGTTTCGTCTTTTATGGTTGGAGTTTGAAATACTTCAGAAACCTTCTCGCCTTCTCGATTGAACAAGGCGTATTTGATACTTGTTCCCCCGATATCAATACATAAATAGTTCATAAAACTTGCTCCTTTCATGTCTGTAATTTCATTATACACAAAAATGATAGCGTTTCAATAAAATTATTTCAGAAAATATGTGTTTTACTAAAATTATTTCAATTAAATTTCCGACCAGAGTCCTAGGTTATGCCCCTTCAACTGTGGTACACTTAACCCAACTACGAAAGGAGCTAAATGATGTTACAGCTACAACATATTTCAAAAGTTTATCATACAGCTAATCAAGAGTTTCACGCGTTGAAGGATATATCGATTCGCTTCCGTGAAAATGAGTTTGTCTCCATTCTCGGGCAATCGGGTTCTGGGAAAACCACCCTATTAAATATCATCGGTGGACTCGACCAATACACATCTGGTGATTTACTCATCCAAGGAAAATCAACAAAGC
>ERZ773069.484-NODE-484-length-26680-cov-8.224751_pt1 | contig 26680 bp, 21 predicted proteins | sample MGYA00580619_ERZ773069 | MGnify/ENA primary metagenome ERZ773069 (study PRJEB29015, sample SAMEA2738007) | human oral metagenome | biome: human oral; feature: human-associated habitat; material: dental | place: China | collected 2108 ...
GGTCTGCGGCCGGCAGGCGGCGTACGCCGGCCGCGAATTCGGCAAGCTCGCGGGCGTCCGACGTCGGGGAGGTCACTCCGGCGTCGCCCAAAAGCGCGGACGCCTCAGCAATCAGGCGATGCCAGCTTCCCCGCGTCACTCCTGCGAGGCCATCCGTTCGGCCTCGTCCATCTCGCGAGCCGAATCGACGAGGGGTCCGAGGTTTCCAGCGAGAACCTGGTCGAGGTTGTACGCCTTGTATCCCGTGCGATGGTCGGAGATCCTGTTTTCGGGGAAGTTGTAGGTGCGGATTCGCTCGGAGCGATCGACCGTGCGCACCTGCGAACGGCGCATGGCGGCGTTTTCCTCGGCTTGCTGTTCGAGCTGCATCTGGCGAAGCCTCGCCCTCAGGACGCGCATGGCGGCCTCTCGATTCTTGATCTGCGATTTCTCGTCCTGACAAGAGACGACCAAGCCGGTGGGAATATGCGTGATGCGCACGGCGGAATCCGTTGTGTTCACGGACTGCCCGCCCGGGCCCGAGGAACGAAACACGTCGACGCGGATGTCGGCGTCGGCGATCTCGACTTCTCCGGGGTCGTCGACCTCGGCGAAGACGAGCACTCCGGCTGCGGAGGTGTGCAGGCGGCCCTGCGATTCGGTGACGGGGACGCGCTGAACGCGGTGCACCCCGGCCTCGAATTTGAGATGCGCCCACACGCCGTCGGCGGGGTCCTCTGGCGCCGAGCGCAGGCGGACGGCCAGCTGCACGTCCTTGAAGCCGCCGAGCTCAGTGGGCACCGAGCTGAGGATCTGCGTCTGCCAGCCCATCCGCTCGGCGTAACGCTCGTACATTCGCAGCAAATCCCCGGCGAAGAGGGCCGATTCCTCGCCGCCCTCCCCCGCTTTGACTTCGACGATGGCGTCGCGGGCGTCGTCGGGGTCGCGGGGAATGAGCGCATCCTTGAGCGCAGCCTCGGCCTGCGCATAGGCTTCTTGCAAACCAGGAAGCTCGGGGCGGAAGAGCTCGGCGTCCTCGCCGCCGGCTTCGACGATCTCCCGGGTTTCCGAAAGATCGGCCTCGGCGCGCCGGTAGGCCTGATAAACGCGGACAACCCGCCCCAGCTCGGCGTATCTGCGCCCGAGGGATTTCATCTTCTCGGGGCTGGAGAGCGCCTCGGGGCTGGACATCTCCGTTTCAATCTTGCGGTGCTCGGCGAGCACCTGCTCGGCAAGCTCAATCTGACTGCTCATTCCTCGCCACACTCCTTCTCAAAGAAAATACACCTCGGCGCCGACGCATTTCCTGCGCCGGCGCCGAGAGCACGAACTACTTGGCCTTCCGCTTGCCGTAACGGGCCTCGAACTTGGCCACGCGGCCGCCGGTGTCGAGAATCTTCTGCTTGCCCGTGTAGAAGGGGTGGCAGGCGCTGCACACATCGACGCGAAGGTGGTCGCCCTCAATCGTCGAACGAGTTTCAAACTCGTTGCCACATGTGCATGAAACCTTGATGGCATGGTATTCGGGATGGATTCCCTGCTTCATTTGAGCTCCTTGGATCGTTGAACGCCCCGGGTCCGATGCGCGGACGGGCTCTCAGAGGAGACCGCCCTTGCCGCAAGGGAAAAGCGCCTGCGGCCGCGACACCGGTGAACCGGAAGCCGACGAGCTATTTTTACACAACTCGCCGCTTTTGTACATCTGCTTACGCCGTGGGAGGACAGGCGAATCGCGGCGCTGCCTGCAGCGCAGATCAATTCGCCTGCATTGACTTCATGATCTGCACGAGGAATTCCGCATTCGACTCGGTCTTGCGCAAACGCCCGAGCATGAAATCGGAGGCCTCCGCCACATCGAGCGTTCCAAGGGCCCGGCGCAGCTGCCAGATGACCTTGAGTTCCTCCTGGCTGAAGAGCAGCTCCTCGCGACGCGTGCCGGAGGCGTTGACGTCGATCGCCGGGAAGATGCGCCGATCCGCCAACTGGCGCGACAGGCGCAGCTCCATGTTCCCCGTGCCCTTGAACTCCTCGAAAATCACCTCGTCCATCTTCGAGCCGGTTTCGACGAGCGCCGAGGCGATGATCGTCAAGGACCCCCCGTTTTCGATGTTGCGGGCCGCTCCGAAGAACTTCTTCGGCGGGTAGAGGGCAGCGGCGTCGACGCCTCCCGAAAGGATCCGCCCCGAAGCGGGAGCCGCGAGGTTGTAGGCACGAGAGAGCCTGGTAAGCGAGTCGAGGAGCACGACGACGTCTTGGCCGAGCTCCACGAGGCGCTTGGCCCGTTCGATGGCGAGCTCGGCGACGATCGTGTGGTCGGAGGCCGGGCGGTCGAAGGTCGAGGCGATGACCTCCCCCTTGACCAGGCGCTTCATGTCCGTGACTTCCTCGGGGCGCTCGTCAACGAGAACCACCATGAGGTGGACGCGCGGATTGTTCGACGCGATTGCCATGGCTATCTGCTGCATCACCATCGTCTTTCCCGCCTTCGGCGGGGCGACGATGAGGCCGCGCTGGCCTTTTCCGATCGGGGCGACGAGGTCGATCGCGCGCGGCGTCATGGCCTTCGGCGTCGTCTCCAAACGCAGCATGTCCTGCGGGTAGAGCGGGGTGAGTTTGTTGAACTCGGGCCGCGTGAGCGAACGTTCGACGTCGAGGGAATTGATCGTGTCGATCTGAACGAGCTGGTTGAGCTGATTGTAATGGTTGCGGTTGCGATTGCGGTTGCGGTTGTTGTAATGCTGATCGCCCTCGGTGCGCGGCCGGACCGCGCCGACGATGGCGTCGCCGCGGCGCAGCCCGTGCTGCTTGACGATCTGCTGGGAGACCGCGGCGTCGTTCCCGCCCGGAAGATACCCTCCGGTGCGGAGGAAGGCGTTGTTCCCTTCGAAGTCGAGGATGCCGGCGACTTGCAGAAGGTCCTCGTCGTCGCGCTGCGTGGCCTCCTGAAACTCGCTGCGGTCGCGATTGCGGTTCCTGTTGCGGTTGCGCGACCGACGGTCGGACGCCGTGTCGTCCCCGCCCGCGCGGCGCTCCGCCGCATCTCCGATCGCGTCGAGCGCCGCGCGCTTGTCGGATTCGGTCATGCCGCCGTCGCGCCCGCGATCGTCGCGGTTCTTTCCCCTGCCATTGCGCTCGTTGTTGCGTTCGGCGCGCTCGCGCGCCACACGCTCGTTGCGTTCGCGCCTCTGACGCCGCGAAAGATGTTCGGGCTTGTCTTCGGAACCCTTGGATTCGGGCAGAACGATGTCGATCTCCCCGTCGCGAGGGCCGCGACGGCGAACTCGCGGTCCCTGGGCGCTGCGATCCGATCCCTGGCTTCCGCGATCGCTCCCCTGGGAGCCGCGGTCATCGGAACGATTTTCAGGCTTGAAACCATCCTGCCCGGCCACCTTGGCGCCGTTCCGATCCTGGGCGTTGTCGCTCGAATTGTCGCCGCCGTTCGAATTGTCGCGGCCGTTCGAATTGTCGCCGCTGCCGCTCGGATTGTGCGCGTCCCGGGCGGCGGGCCATTCGAATGGGGTGTTGGTTTCGACCTTTTCCTTTTCCTTGGCAGGCTTGGCTCCGGCCGAGGCGCCTGCGTCGCCTCCTTTGGCCGCATTTGCACCGGCGGAGGCAGGGGCCGCGTTGACCCGTCCGGCGAGCGGATTGGCCTCGCCTGAGGCCGATTTGGCGGCGTCGGCCTTGATCTTGGGGGCTTCGTAGCGCACCTTGATCTCGGTCCTGTTTTTGGGCGGGCGTCCGCGCCGCGCCGGTCCCGTTACGGATCGAATCGCGGCGACAAGATCTGCCTTCTTGGCTTTCGGGTCAACCTCAAGACCCAGAGCTTTAGCCGCTTCCCGTAATTCGGGCAGGCGCATGGTCGATACCGCGCCCAGGTTGATTTGGCTCACGAGGTTCCTTCCTCGGATTGTCGGCCTGTGTCGACAATCGACTTGTGGGGGAGTAACACCGAATGTGCGTAATTTCGGTGAAGGGAATAGCCGGGGACGCCTCTGGTCTCTCCGAGCTGGTTCTAGAATAGCAGCATTTTTTATCAGTACCTACATTTTGAGGAAATTCCCGGTGAGTTCTTCTCCCCGACCGGCGCGTCTTCTCCTTTCCACGACCCTCTGCGTCCACCGCATTTCAACGGACCGTCCTACCATTTCATCGCGATTCTTCAATGAGGTGCGCACCGCTGCCGATTCCCGCGGTAATCGATCTGAATCCCCGGGCGGCGAGCAAATCCCGCGTGCGCCGATCCAACTTGTCGAAAACGAGCACCGAAGGACCCGCTCCGGAAACGACAGCGGGCCATTCTGCCTCGCGCAAGGCCCGAAGGACTTCAGCCGATTCCGGCATGGAATCGGCCCGGTAGCGCTGATGCAGGCGGTCGCCGGTCGCCTCGAGGAGCAAGTCCGGCCTCCCTTGAAGCGCGAGAACCAGCATGGCTGCCCTGGACGCGTTGAAAGCCGCGTCCCCGTGGGGCACATCCGACGGCAAGACGGAGCGCGCGGCTTCGGTGGCCAATTCCGCTTCTGGAACCAAAAGGGTGGTCTTTATCTCTTTTGCAACGTCGATCTTCGCTGCCTTGGGCCCCTCGTCCGTCATCCATGAGAGAACGGCCCCGCCGTGGAGCGCAGGCGCCGCATTGTCGGGGTGCCCCTCGAATTCCGTGGCGAGGCGCAGGACTGCGTCGTCGTCGAAAAGCTCGGGTTCGTCGACAAGGCCTCGCACGAGCATGAGCCCCGCGACAACCGCAGCAGCGCTCGATCCAAGTCCCCTTCCCTGGGCGATTCCGTTGCGGCAATTGAGCTCGATTCCTGCTTGCGGGAGCCCCGCAGCGTCGAAGCCACGCCTCATCGCCCTGACGATGAGGTGGGAATCGTCGGTGGGCAGCGCCCCCCGGCCCTCGCCCAGAATATGGACGCGCGTGGACCCGGTGGTCAACCGCACGTGGACTTCGTCCCACACGTTGTGGGCAAGTCCGAGGCAGTCGAACCCCGGCCCCAGATTCCCGGATGTGGCGGGAACCCTCACTCCCGCCGTCGCCCGTACGATGTGCATCACAAATCCAAAGCGGACGCAACCGCCTCGAGAGTGGGCGCAACCGGGTCGAAAGACAATTCGCGCCCCTCGAGCGCGGTGGCCGTGTCCTTGAGGCCGTTGCCCGTGACGGTGCACACGATCGTCGCGCCTTCAGGCACCTTCCCCTGCTCAGCAGCCTGCAAAAGCCCGGCGACGGAAGCGGCCGACCCCGGTTCGACGAAAACGCCCGTCTCTGCGGCGAGGATCGATTGAGCTTGAAGGATCTGCTCGTCGGTCACCCTGTCGATCCATCCCCGCGAATCGTCGCGGGCGGCCTCGGCGTACTTCCACGACGCCGGATTTCCAATTCTGATGGCTGTGGCGACGGTCTCCGGGTTCTCGACGACGTGGCCGAGCACGAGCGGCGCGGCGCCCCACGCCTGGACGCCCCACATCTGAGGCGTCTTCGTCGAAACGGGGGCCGCTCCGGCGGTGCGGGCCATCGAGGTGAGAGCGGTGCGGCCTGCGTATTCGCAATAGCCCATCCAGTACGCGCTGATGTTTCCGGCGTTGCCCACCGGAAGCACGTGGATGTCGGGAGCGTCGCCCAGCTCGTCGACGATCTCGAACGCGGCTGTTTTCTGCCCTTGAAGCCGGTATGGATTGACGGAATTGACGAGGGCGACGGGATGGCTTTCGGTCAATTCGCGGACGATCCTCAAGCAATCGTCGAAGTTCCCGTCGACGGCGACGAGCGTGGCGCCGTGGACGATCGCCTGAGCAAGCTTCCCGGCGGCGATCTTGCCCGCAGGCAAGATGACGGCGGCGCTCAAACCTGCGGCTGCCGCATAGGCCGCGGCCGAAGCCGACGTGTTGCCCGTCGAGGCGCACGCGACGACTTTTGCGTCGGTTGTCAGCACCTGGGAAATGGCAGTCGTCATCCCGCGGTCCTTGAAGGAGCCCGTGGGGTTGGCGCCTTCGACCTTGACGTAGACGGAAGCCCCTGTTCGCGAGTCAAGGGCGCGAGCGTGGACGAGCGGGGTCCCGCCTTCCTTCAGGGTGACGATCGGATCACCGTCGTCGAAGGGGAGCCAATCGGCATACTCGCGAATGAGCCCCTGCCACTGATGCGCCATCAGGATTCCTCCACTCGGTTGACGTTGTGAACCTCGGAAATGAACTCGGCGTCGCCCAGCTCGGCCAAAGTCGCCTCGAGATCCGCTTGGAGGGCTTCGTGCGTGTTGACAGTCAGACGCGCCAGCCCGTCTTCTCCGACCGTCTGGACGACGGCCCTGATCGAGACGCCGTGTGCGGCGAACACCCCTGTGACCTTCGTCAACACACCGATTTCGTCGCGCACGGCGAACTCCGCCTGGAAGCTCGAACGGCCGCGCGACGCTTCGAGCACCGGAATGTCCCCGTATATGAGTTCGCGCGGGGCGCGCCCGCCGTCGACCTTGTGCGAGGCGGCGGCGACGACGTCGGAGAGGACGGCCGAGGCCGTCGGCGCTCCCCCGGCCCCCGGACCGTAGAACATGAGCCGATCGGCCGCTTCTGCCTCGATGACGACCGCATTGAACGCCCCGCGAACGGAGGCCAGCGGGTGGTCGAGCGGAACGAGGGTCGGGCCGACGTGCAACTCGATGCCTTCGGGGCGGCGCTTGGCCGACGCCACAAGCTTCACCACGCACCCCGAACGTCCGGCGGATTCGATGTCCGCCTTCGCTATTGAGCGAATGCCGTGGACGTGCACGTCGTCGATGCTCACACGGGTGTGGAAGGCGAGCGAGGCTAGAATCGCGCACTTGGCCGCGGCGTCGAGGCCGTCGACGTCGGCGGTGGGGTCGGCCTCCGCGTAGCCCAGCTCCTGCGCTTTGGCGAGCGCTTCGTCAAAATCGAGGCCCTTTACGGTCATCTCGTCGAGAATGTAGTTCGTTGTGCCGTTGACGATGCCCAAGACGGCGGTGATCCTGTCGCCCGCAAGCGATTCGCGCAGTCCGTAGACGACGGGGACCGCGCCCGCCACCGCGGCCTCGTAGTAAAGGTCGACGTCGGCCTGCGCCGCGGCCTCGTAAAGTTCGGGGCCGTGGGCCGCGAGAAGCGCCTTGTTGCCCGTGACGACCGATGCGCCCGCGGCGAACGCCCGAAGAATGTAGGCGCGCGCGGGTTCGATTCCGCCCATGAGCTCAATGACGACGTCGGCCTCGTCGATGATCGACTCGGGATCGTCCGTCAGAAGGGACCTGTCGACGGCGGGATCGCGAGGAGCTGAGACATCCCTCACAGCGATTCCCACGAGCTCGAGCTGAGCGCCCGATCTGGCGGCGAGGTCCTCCTTTTGCTCCGAAAGCAGGCGGGCGACCTGGGTTCCCACGGTTCCCGCTCCGAGAAGGGCGATTTTAACGACGGTCACTGTTCTCCTTTCGCTGGAAGTAGCTTACCGCCATCGGGCCGATGAGGCTCGTCTATCCACAGCTTCTCGCCAATCCGCAGCCTCTCGCCCGTCTGCAGCCTCTCTGCCCACAGGCCCCTCGCCTGTCTGCAGCCTCTCGCCACGTGTCATCGAGGCGCAGCGGTCACCTGGGCGCACACAGCCCTTGCCCATGCGCGATGTTCGCGCCTTCGCGCGCCGCACCGCCGAAAAAGCCTTCTTGACGAAATTCTGGGAGAATCGAATCCCGGTTCAATCCGAATCCGGGCGGATGAGAATCCCCGCGGATGCGAGTTCGGAGAATCCAAGTCTGAGAAACAGTCGAGAAAGGCGACGGCATGAGCAGCGGCAAAAAGACGGCGACCCTCGGCGGCGTCGTTCTCGGCGAAGGCCGGACGAAGGTCATCGTCCCCGTCACGGCGGAGACTTTCAACGAAATCACGGAGCAAACCGCGAGCATCGCGAAGCTCGGCGGGCAAACCGCGAGCGGCGCGTGGAACGGCGTCGACGTCGTCGAATGGCGGATGGATTTCCTTTCCCCTTCGATTGACATTCTCTCAGCCCTCGAAATGCTTGCGGGCTCCGCCGATCTGCCCGTCTTGGCGACTTTCCGGACCGCGGACGAAGGAGGAAAGGCGATTGAGGCCTCCGCCTACCGGGATCTGCTCCTGGCCGTCGCTCGATCGGGAAAGGTCAGCGCGATCGACGTCGAAGCATTCCGCGACGAATCGACGGTGAGGGAGGTCATTGACGGCGCTCACGGGGCAAACGTGGCCGTCGTGGCCTCCTACCACGATTTTCACGCCACGCCGACGTCAGAGGAGATCATCGCGCGGCTCGGGGCCATGGACGCCGCCGGGGCGGACGTTCTCAAGCTCGCCTGCATGCCTAACTCCGTAGACGATCTGCTCGTTCTCCTAAGCGCGACGCATCAGGCCTCGCGTACTTTCGACCGTCCCCTCATCACGGTGGCGATGGGACCGATCGGGACGCTCTCGCGCATCGCGGGCGGCGTTTTCGGCTCATGCGCCACGTTCGCCGCCGTCGGCAAAGGCTCGGCGCCGGGCCAGATCCCGGTCTCGGACCTACGCCCGGCGCTTGACCTGCTGGATCCGGCGCAATCGGCGACTTCTTAGCCTGCTGCATCGCAGCCTCAGTCTTCGCCTCGGCCTCAGCCCTTGCCGCGGCCGCAATCCTCAGCCCTCCCCTCAGCCTCAGTCCTCGCCGCGGCGGAGGTAGTCGGCGTCGAGGGCGAGGAGGTCTTCCACAGTCTCGCGGCGCACAATCCAGCGCGACGCACCGCCTCGAACGGCCACCACGCCCGGACGCGGCACGTGATTGTAATTCGAGGCCATCGACCGTCCGTACGCACCGGTGGCGGGGACGGCCAGAATGTCGCCCGCCGCGAGGTCCTCGGGCAGCGACACGTCGCGCACCACGATGTCCCCGCTCTCGCAATGCTTGCCGACGACCCTGCTTCTCACGCGACCTTCCCCCTCGCGAGACGCGAGGGCGGCCGTGTACGCGGCGTCGTACAAGGCAGGCCGAATATTGTCGCTCATCCCGCCGTCGACGGAAACATAGCGACGCGGCCCATCCTCCAATTCGACCGTTTTGACCGTCCCCACCGTGTAGAGAGTCACGCCCGCGGGGCCCACGATGTTGCGTCCCGGCTCGATCGAAACCCTCGGCGGCTCGATCCCCGACTCCGCGGAATGCGAAGCGACGACGGACGCGAGGGCACTTGCCAATTGCGCGGGGCTCGGGGGAGCCGAGTCGCCGCCCGTGTAGCGGATGCCATAGCCTCCGCCGAAATCGACCTCGCGAAGCTCCAATCCGATCTCGCGATGGACCCGGGCACGCAAGTCGAGCACCGCGCGTGCGGCTTCCTCGAAGGCCTCGACGACCAGGATCTGCGAACCGATGTGCGAATGCAGGCCGACGAGCCGCAAATTCGGCGCGTTCACCGTTTTCTCGACGGCCTGCCAAGCGGCGCCGCTCGCGATCGACAGACCGAATTTTTGATCCTCCACAGCGGTGGACATGTATTCGTGGCCGCCGGCGTGCACCCCGGTCGTCACCCTGAGCATGACGGAGGCGACGGCACCCTCGTCGCGCGCGATCGAATCGACGAACTCCAACTCGGCCAAAGAATCGACGACGAAGTGCCCGACTTCCGCCCGCAGAGCGAGCTCGACTTCTTCGCGCGACTTGTTGTTGCCGTGCATCCCGATGCGGCTGCCCGGAACGCCCGCAGCCAGCGCCGTGCGAAGCTCCCCCTCGGAACAGGCGTCCACGGCGAGCCCCTCGTGTGCGACGGCCTTGGCTACAGCGACGCACAAAAAAGCCTTGCCTGCGTAATAGACGTCAGCCCCCCGAAGGCGGGAGAAGGCCTCGTCCATGGCCTCTTTCCAGGCGCGCGCCCGGGCGCGCAGCACGTCCTCGTCAAGAACGTAAAGCGGCGTTCCGTACTCCGCCGCCAACTCGCTCACGCCGACGCCGCCGATCGCGATCTCGCCGCCGACGCGGCGGGCCGACGAGGGCCACAGCCCGTCCAACGAGCCGTCGGGTTCGGGCGCGGGAAGGTTTTCGAGATTCATATAAGCACTACATCCTCTCCGGAGCGCTGACGCCGAGCAGGCCCAGCCCGTTGGCAAGAACCACGCCCGCAGCGTCGTTCACCCACAAGCGCGTTCTGTGAAGATCGGCGACCTCCTCTTCCGCGCGAGGCGTGACCCGAGCCTTACCATACCATGTATGGTATGCGGCCGCAACCTCCTCGAGGTATCGCGCGACGCGGTGAGGCTCGCGAAGAATCGCCGACTGTGCCGCGACGTCCGGAAAGCGCGCAAGCGTGCCGAGAAGCTCGGAATCGACGGCGTCCAGCAGACCGGGGGCAAATCCGTCCTCGCGCCTGACGCCGTGGGAGGCGGCGTTCGACGCCACCGAGCACGTGCGCGCGTGGGCGTATTGGACGTAGTAGACGGGGTTGTCGTTCGTGCGGGAGGCGACAAGGTCGAGGTCGAGGTCGAGCGTCGTGTCCACGGATGCCCGGACGAGCGAATAACGGGCCGCGTCCACGCCGACGGCGTCGACGAGGTCCTCAAGCGTCACGACGGTTCCCGCCCTCTTGGACATGCGCACGGGGACGCCGCTGCGGACGAGGTTGACCAACTGGCCGATGAGGATCTCCATGTTCTCGCCCGGCCCGGCCGTATCGCCGTAGGCTCTGGCCATGGCGTACATGCGGCCGATGTACCCGTGATGGTCGGCGCCGAGCATGTAGACGCAGTTGTCCGCGCCGCGGGCGCGCTTGTCGAGATAATAGGCGAGGTCGCCCGCAAAATAGGCTGCTTCGCCGTCGGATTTGACAATCACCCTGTCCTTGTCGTCGCCGAAGTCTGTCGTGCAAAGCCACAGGGCGCCTTCTTTTTCATAGACGACGCCGCGCTCGCGCAGACGCTCGATCGCCTTAGAGACCGCACCCGATTCGTGGAGCGAATCCTCGTGGAAGAAGACGTCGAAATCGGAGCGGAAATCGTGGAGCGAAGACTTGATTTCTGCGAACATCAGCTCGACGCCTCGCGAACGGAAAGCCTCGTGGGCCTGCTCGTCGGGGAGCTCGCGCGGATCCGGTTCGCCGTCGGCAATTGAATCGGCGACGACCCTCTCGGCGATCTCCGTGACGTACTGCCCGCCGTATCCGTCCTCGGGGACGTCCTCGCCACGCGCTCGCGCCAGGAGGGACGCGGCGAAACGGTCAATCTGATTGCCGTGGTCGTTGAAGTAATATTCCTTGACGACCTTCGCCCCCGAAAACTCGAGGATCCGAGCGAGCGAATCGCCGACGGCGGCCCAGCGCGCTCCGCCGATGTGGAGGGGGCCGGTGGGATTGGCCGAGACGTACTCGAGATTGACCGTCTTGCCGGCGCCGCCTTCCGTGCGTCCGTAGGAGCCGCCCGTCTCGACGACGGCCCGGGCGAGCTCGCCGACCGATGCGGCGGAGAGCCGTATGTTGACGAACCCGGGCCCTGCGACTTCGGCTTCCTCCACCCTGTCGTGCGCCGCGATCCGCGCCGCGAGGAGCTCGCCCAGTTCGCGCGGGTTCCTCCCGGCGCGCCTGGCCAGCTGCATCGCGACGTTCGTGGCCCAGTCGCCGTGCTCGCGAGACCGAGGGCGCTCCACCTTCACGACGGGCAGCTCGCCTTCGATCGTCAGAGTGCCGTCGGCGACTGCGGAGGCAAGTTCGTCGGCGACGAGCCGACTGAGTTCTTCGGGTGTCATGCGCGCAATTCTACGCGGCGGCTCCGACACATTCTCGCGAACGGGCCGCCCCGGGAAGCGCGAACTCGGTCATAGCTGCTAAAGTTACGTGTCAGGCCCCAATAGCTCAGTGGATAGAGCGTTTGCCTCCGGAGCAAAAGGTCGCAGGTTCGAATCCTGTCTGGGGTGCTCCACGCCCGGTGACGACGCCCTTGTAGCAGGGGTGACGCAGCAGGTTTTGCAAGCGCCCCGTGGAGGACGGTCGTAGCCGGTTTGTTCGGCGTCGGCGACGTTGTCAGGCCGGTCAGGTGCTTGGCCAGAGCGCAGATCGTGCAGTTGCCGGTGGAGTACTCGGTGAAGGCCAGTCTCATGAGCGGTGCGCGTTCGGGATCGAGCCCGACGGTGCGGATCTCGTGGCCCTGGGCGTCACGGGCGCGAACGTTGCGGCAGCCCAGGGGCGCTTTGACGTTGGCGCCGCCGTTCCTGGCCTTCTCGCTCATGCCCTCGATGACCTCGTTGGCCAGGTTCCGGCTGTAGAACTCGGCGATGGAGCTCATGATGCCGTCGGGGGTCTGGTCGACGTTCTCGGAGGTGGAGACCAGACGGACGCGGGCCGGTCGAGGCCCCTGGTGTCATTGTCCATCTGTTCCCCCGCGCCCCATTGGCATTCACGAGAAAGACTCACCGATATGACATTCCTCCTGCGACGTCGGCGCGAGCGGATCGGTCACGCCGTCCGCAGGATCATCGAGCGCAGTCGGAACCGCTGGGACCCGCGCATCGATGTGTCGACGGGCGAGCCGTCCGTCATGCTGTCCGCCTCGGAAACCCTGAGGCTTCTCCGCAGCCTCGACGATCCGGATCCGCGGTATGCGGAGGTGCCCGCGGACTTCCGTCACCGCACCGAGCACAAGCGCTTCAAACTCCTCGCCGAGGCCATCGACGAGGAGTTCTCCTGCTCCTGCAAGCATGACGACCGCATGCAGAACACCGCCGAGCTGGGCCGGATCGAGATCCCGGAGACCGTCCTCGACAGCCCGGCCCGCATCGTGGTGTCCATCAGCAACTTCGGGAGAATGACCATCGTCGCACTCGAGAATCCCGCGGCGTGGAGCGATGCGGAAACGGCGGAGTCGATGGCGGCCTCCGACAGGACCCGCATCGAGGACGCCCTCGGACGTCTCGGCTACATTCATATCAGCGAGGATCCGTTGGACGACCCATACGACGGCGATCACGACTGGCCGTCCACGTGGAGGGACAGATTCTTCGGATATATCTGAAGAGGTTCTCGCACGAACCCCATCGGGGTCGTCGTGGTATGGTTCACGACGGCGGCCCGCTCCCCCTGAGGAACGGCAATGAAAGACTCGGCGACCGATGAATTTTCGGAGAAGGGGGAATGGCCGGCCGAGCGGTCCCGGGCGCCGGCTGCATGACACCGCCCTCCCTCCGCCCGGCGGCTGTCTGGCCCCTCCCGGCTAGCTCGTTCCGTCCGGCTAGCTCGCCAGCTCGTATCCGAGGTCGCGCAAGGCGTCGCGCATGAGCTCGGGCACGTCGGTGACGATCCCGTCGACTCCCATGTCCAGGAGGCGGGTCGCCGCGGCGACGTCGTCGATCGTCCACGCGTGGACCGCGATCCCCGCCTCGTGCGCCGATGCGACGAATCTCTCCGTCAGCACGGGAACCCCGCGGAAGGAAAGCGGGACTTGGGCGACTTGGGCGTCGGGAAGGCCTTTGAGCAGACGCCGACGCGCCGCCCCCGTCCTTGTTCGCGAGGCCGCGACGATCCTGGCGATGGCGCCTATGCCCAGCGAGCTCGCTGTTTCCGGCAGCTCGCCTCGCATGCGTCGCAGCCGACGCTCCGAAAAGCTCGCGATGCACACCCTGCTCTGGGCGCCCGCCTCGCGTATCGCTCGGGCGAGCGGGGCTGCGACGTCGTCGGACTTCGCGTCGATGTTGAAAACGGCGTCGGGGTGTCTTTCGAGCGCCTCGTCCACGCGCAAGACCGCCGGTCCGCCGCCGCGAACCCTGGCGAGCTCCCTCCACGTGTAGCCGCGGACCTTCCCGGCGGCGCCGACGGTTCGGTCCAGGGTCGCATCGTGGCAGAGGACGGCGACGCCGTCGAGTGTGGCGCGAGCGTCGGTCTCCAGGTAGCGGAAACCTCGCTCGCCCATGGTCAGGAAGGCCTCAGCGGTGTTCTCCGGGCACTCCCCGGCGCCGCCGCGGTGGGCGACGACGATAGGGGCGCCGATGGGATAGAGCATCGCATCAGCCGCAAACCTGCGAGGCGTCGACCGCCTTCTGATCCTTCAGGAACTGGACGGGGTTCATGAGCTTGTCGTTTTGGTCGTGCACCTCCAGATGCAGGTGCGGGCCGGTGGAATTGCCGTTGGAGCCCACTTTTCCGATGACCTGGCCCGCCTTGACCGTGTCGCCCTTCTTGACGAGAACCCCGTTGTCGTACATGTGGATGTACCACGTGTAGTACGTCTTGCCGCCGATCTCGTGCTTGACGATGATGAGGTTGCTCGAACGCCCTTGAATCCCGGCGCCGGCGTGGGTGACGACGCCGTCGGCGACGGCGTGGATCGGCGTTCCCATCGGCGCCGCGAAATCCTGGCCGGCGTGCATCGAGACGTCGCCGTAAATCGGGTCGACGCGGTATCCGAAGGCCGACGTCAAACGATAAACGCCTTGCTGGAGGGGCATGACGATTTGACCGCCTTGGCGAGAGCCAGCGAATGCCGCCCGCGCCCCGGCCGCCCCGGCGGCGGAGCAGGTGGTCGTCTCGTTGCCGCTCTCGTTCTCTTTGGCCTGATGAGAGAATTCGTTGGCCATCGAGCGGGCCTGCGCGTTGGCGTCGCCGGTGAGAGCGGCAGGAACGTCGGCCTTCTCTTTCGTCTCGCCGCCGATGTAGGAGCGAGAGAGATTATTCTGCGCGGCGGTCGCCGGCGTGTTGTTCGTTGCAAGAATCGGCACGCCTACGGCCACCAGCGTCGCGACGCCGGCCGCCACGCCCTGGATAGCCCACTTCTTCGATCCGAAGGAAGCCGGCTGCTCGCTCGCGGCGCGCTCGGAGTCCGCCTTGGCGATTTTCCCCTTGGCGCCCCTGCCGTCCTTTGCAGCTTTTCCGTCCTTCGCGTCTGCCGGGGCCTTCGCCTGCGCGGCGGCCCTTCCTGCTTTGCCGCTTCTGCGCCGACGCTCCAAACGGGACATCTGCGCGCCTTCGGAAATGGCGTCGCTGATCTCGTTGCGGGTGAGAACGGCGGTCTCCTCGTCGGACTCATTCGCCCCGGCCTCGCTGTCGAAGGCCGCTGCCGCGGCCTCGGCCTCACGTTCGGCCTCGAGGATCTTCCGCGCCAACTCGGCCTGCTGCCGCCTGCGCTCCCGGCGAGCCTCTTGGCTCACGGTTTCTTGATCTGCGCGACTCTCCTCGGCGGCCCTGCGCTCGTCTTCGGCGCGTTGCTCATCGGCGGCGCGGGCCTCCGCCGCTTTTCGCGACGCCTCGGCCTCCTGTTCCCGCAGCTGTTGCGCCCTGCGGGACTTCTCCAGGCGAGCGGCCTTCTTGGCCTCGCGCTCCTTGCGCGCCTCCTCGGCTTTGCGGTCCGCCTCCGCCTGGCGGACGATCTCCAGACGCCTCGTAATGACGGCGAACGGGCTGCTTCCCGCGGGTCCGGCGGCTGCGGCCTTTGCCTTCTGGGCTTCCTGAGCCTTCCGGGCCTCCTCGGTTTTCCGCCGCACCTCTTCGGCCTGGCGAATCGCCTCGGCCTCTTGCTCTTCCTCCGCCCGACGCGCCTCCTCAGCCTTGTGCGCCTCTTCGGCGCGCCTGGCCTCTTCGGCTTCGCGCGCCTCCTCAGCCTTACGGGCCTCTTCAGCTCTCTGTGCCTCTTCGGCGCGACGAGCTTCCTCGCGTGCGGCCCTCCGCGCCGCGCGCTCCTTGCGAAGCTCCTCCAGCTTGCGGGCCTCTTCAGCCTTGCGGGTTTCCTCGGCCCGCCTGGCCTCTTCAGCCCGACGCGCCTCCTCCAGCTTGCGGGCTTCTTCAGCCTCGCGGACCTCTTCGGCCTTGCGCGCGGCCTCAACCCTTCGCGAAATCTCTTCTAACCGAGCTTCCTCCTCGGCGATCCTCGCACGCTCCGCCTCCTGGCGCGCGCGATTCTCAGCCTCACGGTGCTCTGCCCGCCTCGCCTTGCGTGCTTCGGCAGCTTCTTCCATCTCGCGAGCCAACCGCACCTGGCGGCGGTTGAGGCTCGGGGTCTCCTGCCTAACACCCGAACGGCGCGTCCGGGCAGCCTGAACCTGAGCCTGCGGCTCGGTGTTAAGTGCGTGCCTGCCCATCATCCTCCGGTTCTACGTGATTTTCCGGTGACTCCATTACAAAATGATAACGGACCCGCCGAAAGGCCACCACCCGCTTCACGCGACGACGGCCGAGACGACCTTCTCAATGGCGGGACGTTTTCCCAAACGCCCCCTCACTCCCTTTTAAATCACTCCTACAAATATCGCATGTATCTGCGGTCGACGTCGGTTTTAGAAGTACACATCACTTTTGACGCATGAAACTCGTCGCCAAGTCCCGTAGCCTTAATGTGTCGAATTCCAAAGGAGTGGGGAAAACAGTGTCAACGCAGCCACACGACGACTTCGGGCCCAACCGCGGCTTCATCGAGGATCTCTACGCCGACTTCCTCAAGAATCCGTCTGCCGTCCCTCCGCAGTGGGGCGACCTCTTCAGAAGATGGCGCGCCGAGGGGCGCCCCGTGCACAGACGGGCGGATCCCGACACCGCCAAGGCGCAAATCGAGATTCACTCCCAGAACGACTCCCGGCAGGCGGCCCCGGACTCGGTCTCCACCCGTTCGGACCTCCCTCCCGCTCCGCCGGCCGCGGCGCAGCCGGCCCTCACCCCCTATGCCAAGCGGCACAAGCTGGTGGCGAGCGACACCCCTATCTCTTCGGGCGAAACCGTCCGCATGAAGGGCACGGCGAAGTCCGTCGCGGCCAACATGGACGCTTCGCTCGCCATTCCGACGGCGACGTCGTTCCGCGAAATCCCAGCCAAAACGATGTTCGACAACCGCGCCATCGTCAACGAGCGGCTGCGGGCCACTCGGGGCGGCAAGGTGAGCTTCACCCACCTGGTGGCCTTCGCCGCGATTGAGGCGCTCGTCCAGATGCCTGAGATGAACGACTCGTACGCGCTGGCCGACGGCAAGCCCGCGGTCCGCCATCCCGAGCACGTCAATTTCGGCATCGCGATCGACGCTCGCCGCCCCGACGGCTCCCGCACCCTCGTCGTGCCTTCCGTCAAAGCCGCCGAACTCATGACTTTCCGCGATTTCCTCTCCGCTTACGAAGACCTCGTGCGCCGCGGACGCGAAGGCGCCTTGGGAATCGACGACTTCACGGGAACCACCGTCTCGCTCACAAATCCCGGAGGCATCGGCACAACCCAGTCCGTCCCCCGGCTCATGGCGGGGCAAGGCGCGATCATCGGCGTCGGCTCCATGGTCTATCCCGCCCAGTTCGCCGGCACGTCAGACGCCGTGCTGGCCCGCCTCGGCGTCTCCAAAGTGGTCACCGTCTCCTCCACCTACGACCACCGCGTGATTCAGGGGGCCACGTCGGGCGAGTTCCTACGCCTCATCGAACGCAAACTCACCGGCCTCGACGGCTTTTACGACAGGGTCTTCCATTCGCTCCACGTTCCGACGGAGCCTTTCGTCTTCGAGCGCGACGTCGAATACAACCCGCTCAAAGACCTGGACAAGGCTTCTCGCGTGACGAGCCTCATCCACGCGTATCGCTCGCGGGGGCATCTCATTGCGGACACGGACCCGATCTCTTTCCGCACCCTCCGCCACCCGGACCTTTCCCTCGGGTCCTACGGCCTGACGTCGTGGGACCTAGACCGCTCCTTTCCCACCGGGGATTTCACGGACAACGGCTCGATGACCCTGCGCGATGCGCTTTCGCTGCTGCGAGAGACATACTGCGCGTCGATCGGCTTCGAGTACATGCACATCACGGATCCGGAGCAGCGCCGCTGGTTCCAGGAGCGAATCGAGCGCCCGCGCGCCAAGCTCACCGACGACGAGCGCTTTCAGATTCTCGAGAAGCTCAATCAGGCGGAGGCGTTCGAGACCTTCCTGCACACCAAGTACCTCGGGCAGAAGCGCTTCTCGCTCGAAGGCGGGGAATCGCTCATTCCCGCGCTTGACGCCATACTTTCCCGCGCCGCCCACGACGGCCTCGATTCGGTTGCGATCTCGATGTCCCACCGGGGAAGGCTCAACGTCCTGACGAACATCGCGGGAAAGCAGTACAAGCAGATCTTCACTGAATTCGACGGATTCGTCGACGAGCGCACCGTCCAGGGCTCGGGCGACGTCAAGTACCATCTGGGAACCGAGGGGACGTACACCTCCCCGACAGGCGAGACGACCGGCGTCTATCTCGCGGCGAACCCTTCGCACCTCGAAGCGGCGAACGGCGTTTTGGAGGGCATCGTCCGCGCGCGCCAGGACCTCCAAGACCGGGGAGACCGGGGCTTCGCCGTCTTGCCGATTCTCGTCCACGGCGACGCCGCATTCGCCGGCCAAGGCGTCGTCCCGGAGGTTCTCAATCTTTCGCAGCTTCGCGGCTACCGCACCGGCGGAACCGTTCACATCATCGTCAACAACCAGATCGGATTCACAACCGCCCCCCATTCCGGGCGCTCCTCGAACTACGCGAGCGACGTGGCGAAGGGCTTGCAGATACCGATCTTCCACGTCAACGGCGACGACCCGGAGGCGGTCGTGCGCGCGGCCGCGCTCGCGTACGAGTATCGCCAGGCCTTCTCGAAAGACGCAATCGTCGACGTCGTCTGCTATCGACGCCGCGGGCACAACGAAGGCGACGATCCGTCGATGACCCAGCCGGTCATGTACGCCCTGGTCGATTCGAAGAGGACGACCCGCCAGCTGTACAAGGAGGCGCTCATCGGCCGAGGCGAGATGACAGCCGAGCAGGCAGAGGCCTTCGAAGAGAACTACCGGGTGACCCTCGACAACGCCTTCCGGCAGGTCAAGGCCGCCGAGGCCGAGGCGGCGGCCGGCAAGTCCGGCGTCTACGAAGGCCTCGAGATTCCCGCAGCCCAGCAGGAAGACGCGGGGACGATGATCGGCTGGACCAGCTGGACCACCCGCGAGATCCTGGCCAGGATCGGCGACGCCCACCTTCAAATCCCCGACGGCTTCACGCCTCACCCGAAGATCACCCAGCTCTACGAGCGCAGGGCGAAGATGATGCGCACCGGAGACGTCGATTGGGGCATGGGAGAGATCGCCGCACTCGGCTCGCTCCTCATCGAAGGGGTTCCCGTGCGCATGTCCGGGCAGGACGTGCGCCGCGGAACCTTCGTCCAAAGGCACGCGGTTTCCCACGACCATGAGACCGGCGCAGAGTGGACGCCCCTCGATCATCTGACGGAAGACCAGGCAAAGCTGTGGATCTACGACTCCCCCCTTTCCGAGTATTCGGTCATGGCCTTTGAGTACGGCTATTCCCTCGAACGCCCGGACGCGCTGGTGGTGTGGGAGGCGCAGTTCGGCGACTTCGCGAACGGCGCCCAAACGGTTGTCGACGAATTCGTCTCATCCGCCGAGCAGAAGTGGAACCAGCATTCGTCTCTCGTGCTCCTCCTTCCCCACGGATACGAAGGCCAGGGGCCCGACCATTCCTCCGCGCGAATCGAGCGGTATCTCCAGCTGTGTGCGCAAGACAACATGTGGGTCTGCCAACCGTCGACCCCGGCCAACCATTTCCACATGCTGCGCACGCAGGCTTATGAGCGTCCGCGCCGGCCGCTCATTGCTTTCTCGCCGAAACAGCTTCTGCGACGTCGGGGCGTCGTCTCGCCGGTAGAAGACTTCATTCGGGGTTCCTTCCTCCCGGTCATCGGCGACGAGGCCGAGCATGAAGCCCGCAGAAGCGATGCCTCGGAAGGCGCGCCCGCCGGAAATGCGCCGGCGCGAGAGGCGAGCGCCGGAGGCGCATCACGAGAGGCGCCCGCCGGAGGCGCATCCACGCGAGAGGCGACTACCCGAGACATGCCGCGAGCCCACGTCGACCGGGTCCTCCTCTGCTCCGGACGCATCTATTACGATTTGGCCGATTTCCGCAGGAAGATCGGGGACTGGCGGACGGCGATCGTCCGGCTCGAGCAGTACTATCCGCTGGCCACCGAGGCTCTGCGGGCGGAGCTGGCGAAGTACCCCGGAGCCGAGATCGTATGGGTCCAGGACGAGCCCGAGAACATGGGCGCGTGGCGCTTCCTCCTCGTCACCGTGTTTCGCGAGCTCGGGCTCACGCCAAGGCTTGTCTCCCGCCCTGCCTCGGCGTCGCCGTCGGTCGGCATCGCCCGAGCCCACACCACTCAGAACGAGATCCTCATGCGTGCTGCGTTCGAGCGCTGAGGCCCGCGTTCAAGAGCCTCCGCGCGCCTTCAAAACGCCGACGCCGACCTCCAGGAGCCGCCGCACGCTTTCACGGACTGCCGCTCCGCGCGGTTTTCTCTCGGAGCTGCTTCCCAGTCCCCAGATTGGGGCATTCTAGCCCGGCTTGTCCTCGGCTGATTCTAGCCCGGCTTGTCCTCGGCTGCGGCGTAGGCGGCCCCAGCCCCGCAGAATGGGGGCGGTTCCCGCCGACGACGGCAACACTGCCCTCAACCTTTCCCAGCCCCGCAGATTGGGGGCAGTTCTCCAAGCTGGACGGGCGGCTCTCTGATGCCGACGGGCGGCCCTCTGATCCGAATGGGAGCGCTTCTTCGCCCCAGATTGACGCTTCTTCGCCCCAGATTGGCACCGCTTCCACAACAGCGGAGGCGCTACAGTCTAGAGTTGAGGTAACTTCTAAGATGTAGCACAACTGAGGAGCAAACGTGGCGATCTTCTTCATCGGCGACGAGCTCGTCGCGGGCTTCGGCGACGCGCGGGCTCTCGGCTGGACTGGGCGAGTCATGGCACGAACCCGCAGCGAACCGCCTCTCATGCCAATAACCCTTGCTGTTCCAGGCGAAGACACAGCAGCGCTGGCCAAACGCTGGGGCGACGAAGTGGCCCGACGCCTTCGCCACGATGAGGACAATCGTCTCATTATCGGTCTCGGATCCCATGACCTCGACTCGGGCCAGACGCTTGCCCGCGCTCGCCTCCATCTGGCGAACATCCTCGATGCGGCTGCTCGAATGAAGCTCCGGTCCTTCATCGTCGGTCCTCCCCCGCGTCGAGAAGTGCCTTTCAAAATCCAGCTGGATCTGTCGAAAGCCTTCGGCGACGTCTGCGCTCGCCGCGATCTCCCTTACGTCGACACTTTCACTCCTCTCGTCGAGCATGAACAGTGGAACACCGACTTGTCGATGTCCAGCGGCTACGAACCACGCCAAGCCGGCTACGGCCTCATCGCATGGCTGGTTCTCCACAATGGGTGGAACGATTGGCTGGGAGTCCCGGCCGTCGGCGCGTCTTAGGCCCGCTTAGAGTCTTTAGATCAATTTAGACTCTTTAGTCCCACTTAGGGCCTAAACCACCCTTCAAGGCGTTCTCCCCGCGGCCTTGGCGACCGCGCCGACTCTTTGCCCAACCGCCTTACGTCTCTTGCTCAGTCATGTTCCGTGCTTCCTGGTGCCCATTGTTTTGCCGTCAGGCGATGTGAAGACAAAGCCTCCGCTGTGGTGCGCGATCGCGATTTTTTCGCGGTGAACTAGGGCATGGTGGTGCCAGCACAGCAGGACGGCGTTCGCAAGGTCGGTTCTACCGCCCGCTTCCCAGGGCAAGGCGTGATGAACCTGTCCATGGGAAATCGTGTCTCCGCATCCCGGATATCGGCATGTCCGATCTCTCGCGATGACCGCACGGGTCTGCGCGGGAGTGAACAGGCGTTTCTCCCTGCCCACGTCGAGCACTTCGCCGCTTGCCGAGAAAATGAGGCGTGAAACGGACGAATCGCAAAGCAGCCTCGCCAGCTGGGTGGCCGACAGTGGCGAGCCGTCGTCTAAAACGGCCGGATCGTTCCCTCGCAAGGCATCAACGTCGGTCAAAGCAGGAATCACCCCTAAAATCGTTCCAAATTCTTCTTGTTGTCTCACAGACGATTCCAGGCATGCGCCGAAACGCCCTTGCCCTCGACCAGCTTCACGGCATGCTTCCCCTAGGCAGCCCACACCGTCGCGGCGTTCCGATTGGTCTGAGCCGCCACGACTCCGATCCGTCCTCGCTTTCGACAGCCGCGTCTCCTCCTTTGAAGGCGAACCGTCGCGTTCCTCGCCGATGCCGTCGTCGCCCGCAACACTCCGGCCTTGCACGTCTTCAGTCCCCGGACGAGGCGTCCCGCTTTCCAAGCCGCGAAGAGTTTCGAAGGGGACGTGCACTAAAATATGCGGTCGGATTCTTGCTCCTTTGCCGAGGCCGCCTTCGTCAAGCTTCGCGCCGGCCAGTTCGACGAGCGCACTGGCTCGCCGTTGCGGCAAACTTCTGGCGTCCTCAACGCGTTTGCGGCCCATGAACGCCGACAAGGCGGTGTCCACGATCGCCGAACTCTCGTCCGACAGCCACCCGGAAATGCGCATCCCCGACCCTTCTTTCGCGAAGGCCACGTTCTCTTTCTTCGCCTCGGCTTTCTCGGTCTCGACTCCGAACGACGGGCTGTGCCGATAAGCGCGCGCCTTGATGCGCCGCTCGAACTCCCGCGGGGCGCACTCCCGCGCCCATGCGACAAACTCCTCCTCAACGGCGTCGGTGAACGCGTCTTCCAACTCGGGCGCCGACAAGAAGCGACGAACGACATCGACGTGCCCCGCGAAAACCTCGCCGTTCTTCAAGGCCTCCGACATCCTGCGCAGCCCCGAATCAAGGGCCTCGGCCCGTTTGATTTCCTTGGCAGCCGCGCTCGGCGATTGCCCTGAAGTCTTCTCGCTCCAAAGCACAAAGGTGCGAGCCCCCGAAGCGCGCCAGCTTTCATTCTTCTCAATGGCGACGAGCATCCGCCCGCGCACCGCTCCCAGCCGAGAAACGGCCTTCGCGAGATCAGCGGCTCCAGCCGTCAGCCTTTCCTCGGACAAGGCGGAAAGGTCGACCTCCCCCAACTCCGTCACAACTTCATTCAAACGCGAAAGGCAATCGGCAAATCTGTTGTCGCCCCCTAGACTCCGCCGCTGGACAGGCGGATCCACATCGGACGGACCGCAGCCGGACCCCGCGGCATCCGGCTGCATATCGGCGTCGACACTCATCGAACTCGCCTCCTTTCGCTCTCTATCCCTTCGCCCACTATCCTACAGAAGCAGCAGCCCAATGTCAATTTTTTGTTCGATAAAATCTTTCAAATTATTCTTTTAAATACTTTATAATTACCGACTAAACAAACGACATCGAAACCTAAGTTTGCAAAAACGCGATGGAGCGTTCGGCCCTCAACCGACGCCTACCAGCCTATTCAGGAACAGTCATCACGCAACCGACCTATTCAAAGATCACCACGCGACCAACCTATTCATCACCACGCAACCACTCTTCTCGAACGGCACCAGGCAACCAGCCCTATTCGGGACCAGCCCTATTCAGGAACAGTCACCAGGCAAAACGGGTGCCCTGCGGGATCGGCGTAGATCCGCCATTCTTTAGGTCCGGGGTCAAGAATCGGCGTGAGAGGGCACCCGCCGGCCTTTTCGACGACGCCGCAGGCCTCTGCCAAATCCTCAACCAGCAGATCGAAATGCACTTGATGCTCGCCGCTCCCTCCGGGCCACCTCGGAGGCACGTACCCCTCACAGCGATGGAATGAAAATCTCCCGACGGGTTCCCACTCCAAGGTCACCCACTCCGGCCGCTCTTCGCCGGAAACAGCCAGCTCCGGCTCTTCGCTGGCAACACTCCATTCGCACGCATCGCTGGCAACACTCCATTCGCACGCATCACCGACAACACTCCATTCGCACGCGTCGCCGACGGCGGAAGCCCGACCGCCTGCCTCCCGACCGCGACCGTCCCCGTCGGCAAAAGCCCCGCTTTCACCCCCGGCGCCTTTGACAAGCCCCCGCCCTCCCGGCGGCTCCGGAAGCTCGAGAACCTGTTGCCAGAACCTCGCCAGCGCGACGGCGTCGTCGCATTCAAAAACAAGTTGCGTCAATCGTCCAACGGCCATGGACCGAATTTATCACCGACGTACACAGCGGACTCCTCGAACGGCAGGAGGCACGGCGCAGACTCGGCAAACGACAGGAAAACATCGGGCAGACTCCCTGGGCGGCGAATGAAACGCAGCCGATTCCGCGAACGCCAGCCGAAAACACCGCACTCACGATCGGGCGCGGCAAACACCCGACCGGTTCCGCGCAACGAGATACCGCGCACCGCACTCCGCGATCGGACGCGCGAAATACACTGCCATAGCGCAGCCACACCCGCGGGCCGCGCGCAAACAAAGCCACAGCGCGGCCACGCCCGGAAAACCCGCGAAACGGGAAAATACGGGCGTCGAAAGGGCCCGGATCTTAGACCCGGGCCCGGTGCTCATGCGTTGGGACGCTTGCCGTGGTTGGCAGGCTTTCCCGCGCGCGAGCGACGCTTGCGACCGCGACGGCTCATTGTTGCTCCTCAAATCGATTGCGCACCCGAAAGGCACACGACAGATCGAAAGTGTATCAGCCGACGACGTCGGCCGCTATGCGCCGCCACAACCGCCAGCCGCCCAATACGGCCTGCGCATCCTCCGCGGCATGGAAGGCCTGTCAAACCGCATCCAGTTCAGCTTTGGTCGTCCTGCTTTAGTCGTCCCGCGCCTCTTGTTCTCCGTTTGTTCCCCGTCGCCCCAAAAAGGCCCGCGCGCTCGCCTGCCCCCACCGCCGGGAAGAATCGTGGTGCGCCGGAGAACGCCAAAAGGCGCGACGCATTCCTGCCTTTCACGGAAGAGCATTTCGCATGGAAAACGCTTTACGCGCAAGAACGGCCCACAAGAGAGGGTTGTCCACAAGCGGAACTCTGCACACCCGTCCTCGTATAGACTTGGAACCACTCGAGGAGAAAGGACCGCCACGATGGCCGAAACGCTGAGTCGCCTGAAAGCCCAGTTCATCGACACCGCCATCGACCCCGATTCGGGCAGGGAAAAGTTCGAAGCATTTCGCTCTCACCTCGTTAAAAGCATCATCGACGGCAAGAATGACAAGTTTTCCCAAATCGTCGAAGGAAACGTGTATCGCGACTTCTCCCGAGGAGAGACGGTTATAACCGTCTCTCTCATCGTTCGCGACCCTGTATCAAAAAGCGTGCGCCAGGCCGATCGGCTGATCAGCAACTCGGCCTCAGAGGTCGGCATAAATGTCGTCGACGACGACACTCCGCGTTCAGAAGACAAATACAACTTGGAACAAGACGGACTCAGCTTGGTCCCGGCATGAGTGAGGACGTGTCTCGCGAACCGTTTTTAGTTCGCTTTGCGCGCATGGTAAACAGCCATCTTGGAGCTTTCTTAACTTCCACAGGATCAGTTCTGTTGGCCGTGGCCGCATTTTTCCAGACCTCATCACTCCTTTTGTGGCTTTTCCCCGGCGGCGGTGCGTCCTTGACGATCATTGGACAGATCCAGTCGGAGAAAAAGGGGAAGAGCCTCCGTCAGATTTTAATCGATCTCGACAAGGCAAGGGAGCAAAAGTCAACTGCTCAAAAGCTCTTTCCGAGGCAATTGAAGACATAGGCACTAATCTTTCCATGGAGCTTGGCCTATGGTCGCCTGAAGTTCGTTTTACGATATATGCGCACGACGACGACAAACGCGAGTTCATTCCCATAGTTCGGGGCTCTGACAACCCAAAACTGGCCAAAAAGAATCGAACATCCTATCCGGACTCACAAGGGTATCTGGGGAAAGTTTGGGAACAAGGGGAATGCAGCCACATGCGCAAACATGAACGAAGCATCAGGGCAGAATCTCTAGAATTAGGTTTCACGGAGGAAGAATACGGGAACCTCACCCTCAAACCACGCTCATTAAAGGGCGTCCGTCTGAGCAAAGGGAAACAGCACATTGGGGCCATCCTCTGGGAATCCGAGAACCCGAAACGCATCGACACTAGCAACTCCCTCCTCGACAACATCAAAGACAACGCCACGCTGCTTGACCTTCAAGCGGTCTTCGCGGCCTCTACACTTCTCTTCTCCGATCTTTCCGAGCATTTCTTCGAGAAGAGCAGCTGAAGAGGAAACGGAACAGCTAAAGAAAACAGTTAGAGAAGTTATCGAGGGCGACGACGCCAGATAACGACGGCAGCCACGCCAGATAACGACGGCAGCCAAGGAACGCGGCAAACCGCATTCTCCACTCGGGCCCAGCAAAGCCGGACGTTCAAAGCCACAGTGTCCGCAGCCTCAGGCCAGTCCACCCCGCCGAGCTCCGCTTCGCCGCCGGGCCTCCCCCACAGGACTCGGCTCCGCCGCCAGGCCCTCGTCCCCGGTGTCGGGACAGACACCACGACGCGGGCGCAGGTCTGGCGGCGACCTCTGCCCTATGGCCGCCCCGGCCCGAGGTTCTACGCCGCCCCTCCCTATGCAGCGCAGCGCTACACCGCCGCCAATCCGCAGACGCTCTACTCCTTCGCCCGGTCTGAAAACCACCACGGCTTTCATACGGTCGCCAACTCGTAGACACTCTAGGCCTTCGCCGGCCTGCAGCCGTTTTACGCCGTCGTCGACCTGTAGACGGCTATCTGGTTCGTCACCCGCATGCGAAGGCTGACGGGCGCTGATTCTGCGCAGCACGACCTCTTAACGATTTCGCGGACGTGGATTTCCGCTTCGGCCAGCTCCGAGCAGTGGGGGCACGTCTCGCAGTGGCGCCGCAGACGCGCGGCCGCTTCGAGAGGCATTTGAGCGTCGAGCAACTCGAAAAGGTGATCGGCAACCTCTTCACACAAACCCTCGAGGAAGCTCCCCGGCGCACCGCACGGACCGCCGACGACCG
>ERZ773069.487-NODE-487-length-26614-cov-16.270191_pt1 | contig 26614 bp, 18 predicted proteins | sample MGYA00580619_ERZ773069 | MGnify/ENA primary metagenome ERZ773069 (study PRJEB29015, sample SAMEA2738007) | human oral metagenome | biome: human oral; feature: human-associated habitat; material: dental | place: China | collected 2108 ...
CCACCGGCCGCGGGCACGCCACCGACCGTGCCGCCGTCATGGGCCTGTCCGGCTACGAGCCCGAGACGGTCCCCGCCGTCGTGTGCGAGTCCCTCATGGAGGAGGTCGAGGCCGCCGGCGAGCTGGTGGTCGACGGCGTCGGTCCCATCCCCTTCAGCCCGAGCGCCGACATCCACTTCCTGCCCGGTCGGGTCCTGCCCTATCACGTCAACGGCATGACGCTGACCGCCTACTGCGCCAGCGGCGCCGAAATTCTGCGCCGCACCTACTACTCCGTGGGCGGCGGCTTCGTCATGGAGGACGTCGGCGCCCCCGGGTCGCCGTCGATCCAGGCCCTGGCGACCGCCTCCGCCACCCAGGTCCACGCCACCCCCGGGCCCTTCCCCTTCACCACATCGGCCGCGATGCTGGCGATCTGTGAGCGCGAGGGCCTGAGCGTGTCCGAGGTCGTCCTGGCCAACGAGCTCTCCGCCCGCAGTCGGGACGAGGTCATGGCCTACCTGGACCGCCTGCGCGCCACGATGCGGACGGGCGCACCCGCGAGGATGAGTTGGCGCTGACGTGCGCGCTGGCGTACCCGGAGTGGATTGCACGTCGCCGCCCGGGGTCGATGGCCTACATTTTGGCGGGCGGCGTGGGTGCCGAGCTGCCGCAGGGCTCTCCTCTGGAGGGTCAGGAGTGGCTGGCCGTGGCGTCGATTGACCGGGCTCCGGCCTCGCGCCACGCGCGCATTCTCGCGGCTGTCCCCCTGTCGGAGGAAGATGCCCTGGCGGCGGGCGCGGCTCTGCTCACCATTCGCACGCAGGCCTCGATCGACAGGGGAGCTCTGAAAGCCACGCGCACGCGCACCCTGGGAGCTATCCCCCTCACAAGCGCCCCGGCCTCGTCCCTGAGCAAGGAGGAGGCAACCGCGCTGGTAGCCGAGCACCTGGCCGCCCACGGTCTGGGCGATCTGGGCTGAGGGAAGGAGGCCTCGTCCCTGCGCGAACGCATGCGCGTCCTCCACGAGGTACTGGGCGATCCCTGGCCCGACGTGTCGGATGAGGCCCTGGCACGCACCGCGGATCAGTGGCTCCTCCCCTGGGCGAAGCGCCTCGCGAACGGCGGATCCCTGTCCAAGGTCTCGATGCTTGACGCGCTGCGTTCGATGCTGCCGTGGCCGGATGCCGCGCGCCTGGATGAGCTGGCGCCGGAGAAGATGCCGATCCCGTCGGGCGGCACCCGACCGATCGATTGGAGCGGCGCGCACCCTGTGCTCACGCTGCGCGTCCAGCAGGCGTTCGGGTGGACGGACACGCCCCGTCTGGTGGATGGGCGCGTGCCTCTGGTGCTGCATCTGACGGATCCGGCGGGGCGCCCCGCGGCGGTCACATCTGACCTGACGTCGTTTTGGGCGGGGCCGTATCGGGACGTGCGCGCGCAACTACGCGGGCGCTACCCGAAGCACCCGTGGCCCGAGGACCCGCTGCACGCGGAGCCGACGAACCGCGCCAAGCGCCGGGGGTAGTGCGCTCGCACTCCCCCGCGCCGGGCGTCTACCCGTCGAGTTTGCCGACGACTCCCCGCCCGTCGGGCAGGTTCTTGGACGGCATCTGGTAGGCGTCAAGGTCCGCCATGGCGGGACGCTCGAGGCCAAGTTCGCGCAGCTGCGCGTAGGTCGACATGCGCACGGGGCCCAGCTCGGCGACGGGCTGGCCTTCCTCTGTGAGCGTGACGACTTCACCGGATGAGGCGCGCGCGAGTGCGGCCCCCACATCCTCTTTGAAATCACCAATTTCTAGAGCCCTCATAGCTCTTATCTAAGCATGCCGATGGGGGTTTGAACGAACGGCACGATCACTATGTGACCCTTCGCTTCATTACACCCGCCAAACGAAAGTCAGTTTGCCGTTGCAACGTGATAATGCGCACCTACCGATTGCTCGCCTGTCGGAATAGAAGCCCGCGCCGTGCGTTGAGATAGGTAACCCTGAACTACCCAAGGAGAAACATGTCCACGAACGCAATCGAGACCGTCGACCTGCTGGTCGTCGGCGGCGGCAAGGCCGGAAAGTCCCTCGCAATGGAGCGCGCGAAGGCGGGCTGGAAGGTCGCTATGGTGGAGCGCCAGTTCGTCGGCGGCACCTGCATCAACGTCGCGTGCATCCCGACGAAGTCGCTGGTCAACTCGGCTCGTCGCCTGAGCGATGCCCGCTCGGACGAGGCGTTCGGCATCGTCGGCACCGAGGGCGCGCGCGTGGACCTGGGTCTCTTGCGCGCCCACAAGGAGGGCATCGTCGGTGCGATGGTCGGCGCGCACGAGAAGATGTTCGCGGCCCCCGGCCTGGACTTCATTCGCGGCGAGGCTCGTTTCACGGGTGAGCACACGGTGACGATCGCTCTTCAGGACGGCGGCGAGCGCACGATCCGCGGCGAGCGAGTCCTCATCAACCTGGGCTCGCGTCCCGCGCGTCCCGCGATCCCCGGCCTGTGGGAGTCCGGCGCGTGGACGAACGAGGAGATCCTGCGCCTCGAGGAGCTCCCCTCCTCGCTGGCGATCATCGGTGCCAGCTACATTGGCGTGGAGTTCGCGTCGATGATGGCGACGTTCGGAGTGGACGTCACCCTCATTTCCTCGGGTGATCACGTGCTGCCTCGCGAGGACGAGGACGCCGCCCGCGTCGTCGAAGCTGGCCTGGAAGCCGCCGGCGTGCGCATCGTGCCGGGCCGCGCCGAGTCGGCCTCGCGCGAGGGCAACACGACGACCCTGACGCTCTCCAACGGCTCGACGGTGTCCGCCGAAGCAGTCCTGGTGGCCGCAGGTCGCGTGCCCAACACGGACGGTATCGGCCTGGACGAGGCCGGGGTTGAGCTCACCGATCGCGGTTTCATCGCGGTCGATGACCACCTGCGCACCTCCGCTGAGGGCGTGTGGGCGGCCGGCGACTGCGCGGGCACCCCCATGTTCACGCACGCGTCCTGGTCGGACTTCCGCATCATCCGCGCGCAGCTGACCGGCGCGTCCCTGGACGATGCGACGACCACCACGAAGGGCCGCACGATCCCCTACGCTGTGTTTGCCACCCCCGAGCTGGCCCGCATCGGCCTGTCCGAGGGCGAGGCGCGCGAGGCCGGCCTGGACGTGCGTATCGCCAAGGTTCCCACGGCCGCGATTCCGCGCGCCAAGACGATGCGCTACGCGGGCGAGGGCTTCTGGAAGGCCGTCGTGGATGCGAACACGCACCAGATCCTGGGCGCCACGCTGATCGGCCCGAACGTCTCCGAGGTCATCACGGCCGTGCACGTCGCCATGGCCGGCGGCCTGACCTACGAGCAGCTGCGCTTCCTGCCGATCGCTCACCCGACCATGGGCGAGGGCCTGCAGGTCCTCTTCGACTCCCTGGGCTGAGAACCCATCGCACCCCGGGGCATCGTTGGGGGCGCGCCCGGATCCCTCCCGGGACGCGTGAGGGAATAACGGGGCGGGTCCGAACAATAAGTTCGGACCCGCCCCTGCTGTATTCAGTTGCACTGGGTGCCGGATGCGCGTCAGGCGCGCTCGGCGTCAGGTGCGCTCAGCGCGGGGGTCGAGGCGGGAGCATCCCAGCCCAGGCCTCGTCCCATTCTGGCTCAGCCGAGCCAGGCACCGGAGGACGCGAAGTGGTAGCGCGTGCCGTCAATGGTGACCCAGCCGGTCACCATCTTGCCGGAGGCGTCGAGGTAGTACCAGGTGCCGCCGTCGTTGACCCAGCCGATCGCCATCGCACCGTTGCCGGTCAGGTAGTACCACTTGCCATTGACGGCTGTCCAGCCGGTGGCCATGGAGCCGTTGCCGTTCAGGTAGTACCAGGAACCGTTGACCTGGACCCAGCCGGTGGCCATCGCGCCCGAGGCGTTCAGGTAGTACCAGGTGCCACCCACGTTGGTCCAGCCGGTGGCCATCGCGCCGGTCTTGGGGTCGAGGTAGTACCAGGCACCGCCGACCTTGGTCCAGCCCTTGGCCATGCGACCGGACGAGTTCATCCAGTGCCACGCCGAGTCGAAGCTGACCCAGCCGGTCGCCATCACGGAGTCGTCGTTGAAGAAGTAGGTCTCCCCGCCGATCACGATGGACTTGTTGCGGACGCAGGAGCCGTTGCCGTAGCAGTACTTCCAGCCACCTTCGCCGTTGACCCAGGCACCGTCCTCGTGCACGGACTCATCCACGTGGAAGTAGATGGTGTCCTTCACGTCGTCGTCGGCGCGCGCGTCCTTGTTGCGGCCCTCAGCGCTGACGGTCACCTCGACGTGGGGGGCGTCGGTCATCAGGTCCGCGGCCGCGTAGGGTCCGGCGACGAGCGTGACCTCGTTGTTCTCGAAGGCACCGGTTCCGGTGGCGCTCACCGCTTCCTTGTCAGCGACCTTCAGGGAGGCGTTGGTGACGGGGCCGCCGACCGTGGCGCGCACGTAGAAGGTACCCGACAGGCTGGCGTCGGCCAGCGGACGCCAGTCGGTGGCGCCGTCGCGGGAGTATTCAACGGGGCCGAGGACCGGCTGCGGCTGATCCTTGAGGACGGCAGCCAGGGCGTTGACGAGGCCAGCGCCGCGGTATTCCTTGCCGTCCGTCGGCTCGGCGAGGCGGTCGTAGGTGTAGCCGGCCTGCTTCTTGAGCAGGTCGATCGTCTGGTCGGGGGTGTAGTCCGGGTGGATCTGCTTGATCAGTGCGGCCACGCCGGCTGCGTGCGGGGAGGCCATCGAGGTGCCGGACAGGTAGCCGAAGGGCGGGTTCTTCTTCCAGGTGGGCACCGTCGACCAGATGCGCGAGCCGGGGGCTGCCACGTCGACGGAGTTCTTGCCGTAGTTGGAGAAGCCGGAGCGTTCGAGCTTAGCCGTCGCGGGATCCGTGCCGGTGGGCAGGGCCAGGGCGGACACGGACACGACGGAGTCGTTGAGCATCGCGGGCACGTCGATGCCGCCCTCGACGTTGCGCTCTGCGGCTGCACCCTCAACGTCGTTGGGCGAAGCCTTGTCGATCGTCGGGTTGTCGTGGTCGTCGTTGTCGTTGCCTTCGGCGGCGATGCTGACGACGCCGAGGTCCTTCGCGTAACGGATCGCGCGCGAGGCGGCCTCAAGACCCGCGGCCTGCGAGCCCTCGTTGGGCATCCAGAAGGCGTAGGGGTCCATGTAGTAGCTGGAGTTCGTCACGTCGATGTCGTGCTCGGCGGCCCAGTCGAAGCCGCAGGCCACGTACTCGGGGTAGAAGGAGCCGGCCTCGTTCGACACCTTGATGGCGACGATCGTCGCGTCGGGTGCGACGCCGTCCACGCCGTAGGCGTTGTGCGCGGCTGCGATCGTGCCCGCGACGTGCGTGCCGTGGTAGTGGTCATCCTTCCAGGCGGCGGGGTCCGTGTTGGGGATGCCGTTGACCTGGCAGCCCACGGAACGATCGGCGTCCAGGTGCTCCTTCAGGTCCTTATGATCGGGGTCGATGCCGGTGTCCATGACGCCGACGGTGACCTTCTCGCGGGGGACGTCGACCTGCTGCGCGTCGATCGCGCCGATGGCGGCCAGGCCCCAGGCGTTGGCGTCGCCCTCGTCGGGGACGAAGTCGTTGAGCTGGGAGTCGGCGGCCAGGCCGGTCGGGTGCGTGCCCGCGGCGTCGGCGACGGCATTGGCTTCAGCGGTGGTGGTCTGCGGCTGGTCGGTACGCACCTCGGCGCCGGTGACCGTCTTGTAGCGGGTGGGGCCAATCGAGTGGTAGGAGATGCCGGCGTCGACGAGGCTCTTGCCGAGCGTCGGGGCGAAGGCGGCCTTCACCGACTGGACGAAGAAGGAGTTGAGTTCGGGGTACTGGGCCAGAACCACGCCGTTCTCCGAGGCCTTGGACACGGCCGCATTGAAGTCGTAGCGGGTTGCGTCGGCCGGCAGGTTGACCGCGTAGTTCATCACCTCGTCGCGGGCGCGGGCATCGGAGGTGATCCCCGGGACGCCGGCCGCGTGTGCGGGAGCGCCGAGCGCAGTCATCGTCAGGCCGGCCGCGAGGGCAGCTCCTCCCGCGATGAGGGTCTTCCATGAGCGTTGGTGCATCATTGTTCCTCGTTTCTGTACGGATGGGGGCGCGTCTTCGGGGCTTTCCGGATGGCACGCCATTGCTCCATCGTGTCAAGGATTGCGACAAACCTTCCAGAGGGTTTCACATTTTAAGAAATCTTGACCCTTGGGTCGGAAATGCTTGACTATTGCCCTGAAGCAGGGAACGATACGCCAATGCTCGGTCAGAAGAGGCACCAACGCGCACCGTTGAACCCCCGTCACAACAAAGCTTCGCGAGCAACATGGCCGAGCAGTACAACCTACCAACCGGATCATTAGACACTCATTCACAATCAAAACGTTATCGAGAGTAGTCTTGCCAGCAAACGTTGCAACTATAGGCACCTCTCATTCTGACAGAACGACCAAACAGCTTGACATTTGCACATGAACTACCAAAACATATGTGCTACGGTCAGTAGCGTCAGTCACACGCCCGTGTTGGGAGGCAACGATGCCAGCGTCCGTCTACATCAGCTTTGACGCACCAGGGCAGGTGCCAGCGACACCGCGAAGGCTACATGCCGCCCTGTCCGCGGTTCTGGACTTGCCGCCCGGGGTGAGCCCCGAGCGGGCGGCGCAGTTTCCGACGCTGGCACACCGCCCCGTTCATGGTTCTGGTGGAGTGAAGCCCTATTCACTCGGCGAGCTAAGCCGTTCAGAGTCGACGTTTGGCGTCGAGGTACGCTTCCTGGACGATCGCCTGGTTGACACACTGGATGCATGGCTGTCATGGGGCGGTGTGATGCGCCTTGGCGCAGGCACCGACGATGACGCGGTGCTCGTTGCAGTCGAGGGGCAAGTGATCGCACAGGAGTCCTGGGAGGAGCTCGCCGAACGAGACGGGGACACGACGTGGGAGGTACGTCTGGTGACCCCAACGACTTTTTCAAGCAAGGGGCAGCACGTCCCGGGGCTGAATCCCGCGACGATTGCTACGAGCCTGCAGCAGAGGTGGTGGGCATGGAATAGGAGGCTCGCTCCCCCGCGGATCAATCGGCATGAGATGGCGAGCGTGTTGGCCACGCAGGATTTCACGCGCTCATCCATGGTGTCACTGGCGATGCCACGTAATTCTGGCCAGGGCCGTCTGAGCTCGCACCGCATCCCGGCCCACGAGGGACACCTCCGCATCAGCGGCGTCGAGGGGGCCGAGGCCACCCGAGTCTTCTCGCGCCTCATGGCGCTGTCCGCATACACGAACGTCGGCTCACACACGAGCTATGGCATGGGCGTCATAGACGCCGTCGCAGCGTAAGAAAGGAAAGAAAGTTAGTAATGAGTATCCCGTCGCACAGGAATCGGTTGTGCATTTTCACGCTTCTCCTCATTGGAAGCACTATCATAACCATCTTTGTCCTACTCGAGTACATCCAACAGAAAAATGAGACATGGCATGGAATTGCTGAGAGTTTCGCCTTTCCGTTCATCTACTCAATATTTGGTATCCTAATCGCGGGAGTCATCGGGGACGCCATCGCAACATCAGTCCTCGACCACTACAATTCCAGGCTTGCCAGCGGCCTAACCCAACGCACAATTCAGCTAATCGGCGCTCCTTCCCTAACATCCAAACTGCACGAGGACATAAAGAAGTCCGCTCTCATCAAGAGCAAGGTCATCACAAGCACGATGTCCGTTTCAAGCGAGTCAGATCTAGTTGTTCTATCACTGGATCTTGACTGGTATTCCGGACCTCGGCCACAAGACGGCCCTACCGCGGACAAACTTGTCAAAGGTGAGTCGGAATTGACCAGAGTTATCAATGAACTGACGGAGTCGCAAGCACTCATCGTTCTCACCCTCGGAACACTTGATCGAACAGCGGATGTCACTAAGACCTTCTTTGAGCGACGCTTCAGCACTATCGTCAATGCTCAAGGACGAATTCTCAGCGACATTCATTCACTCCTAACTACTCTTCCCCCGCGAAATAGAGAGTGAAAGGCACACCGATATGGGCAGTACCCTTGTCATGCTGCAGACGAACAGCAATCAGCCGTTTATCCTCTCGTCCCCTCGCCTGCGCGAGCAGATCGGGGCCTCCTTCGAGATCACGCTCCTGTCCCGCTGGGTCGAGGAGGAAGCAAAGTGCCTCCTCAAGGCTGAGGACCTACCAAACACCTTCTGGGTGTCCGATTCCTCAGGGAAGGTGATCGTCCGGTTCGCTGGGCACTACGATGCTCCCGAGTCCCATGCGAGGGCTCTCATCAGGGAGGTGACTCTCCGGGCTCTCACCGACGCACCGGGCCTCGATGTGACGGGGGTGTTCATCGCAACGGGTACAGGCGAGGTGCAGCCCAAAGACTTGGAGAGGCTGGATCGCGAGTTCAGCGCGTACTCGCTTAACCGACGCCCGGCGCTGGCACGCTTCCCACAGTTCCCGTTCCTGGACAGGGCGGACGAGTCCGCCCTCCCCGCGTCGGCCGCACTCTCGGAGGAGGAGCTCGACAGGATCCGCGAGTACGCGGGTGGCTCACTCATGGTTCCGATTCTTTCGGACGACCACGGTCAGGTCCCAACGCAGACGGGAAAAGACAAGGATCGGTCCCTGTCGCTTCCGGCACGAGTCAAGCGCGCGTGGTCACGTTCGGCACGCCGACTGCAGCTCAGGGAAGTCCTCGCGCGCCAGGATTCGACTCTGAGCGACGAGGAAGTCAGAAATCGAATCGCGAAACTGAACGAGGACCCATTTCAGCTGGAGAGGGCCTTTCAGGATGTATCCGACGAGGTCAGCGCCACGAATCCTCTCCCGGAGCTGTCCTCCGTCGGCGTAATCCACATCGACGGCAACGGCGTGGGTGCCATCATGCGTGACCTCGGCAGAGCCTTCGACACAGTCGACGCGCGCCTTGATTCGCTCAAAGACCCGGCGTATCAACGCAGAGACAACCCGTGCTCGATCAAAGATGATCGTTTCCAGTGGTTCGTCATGGAGGTCAACTACCGTCTCGACGGAGTCGTCAATCAAGCGGTGGCTGAGGCATGGCAAACCGTCGACAATATCGCTGACGCCAATCGTCTTGAGACTCTTCCCGTGGTTCCCGTCCTGGTGGGCGGCGACGACGTCACGGTCTACACGGACGGGCGATACGCGATTCCCTTCGCTGAGGCTTACATCCGCCACTACGAGCGCCTCACCGGCGAGGACGATCTTCTGAGGGAACTCGCCGTCATCGCTCGTGCGCCAGATCCGGGTCCGCTCACGGCCTCGGCGGGCGTGGCCATCATCGGCCGTAACTTCCCGTTCCACATCGCCTACGACCTGGCGGCGGGCCTGGTATCGCGCGGGAAGAAGCTCGGTAAGAAGCCGGAAGCCTCCCCCTGTTCGACGATCGACTTCCACGTCCTGCGCGACGCGACTGTCCTCGACCCGGATGAAACGTTGGACGAGTACAAGGGCCGCGTCCAACGTCCCTTCCTCGTCGGCCACTACGCGCCGGAGCGGATCGGAGGAGCAACCACGGCCTCGGCTTCCGGAGGAGCGCCACAAGCACAGGATCAGTGGAAGAAAGTCCTCCAAGCGGTCGCCGCCTTTGATGGTAAGGACCCGGATTCCCCCGGCAAGACGGTCGGCGATCCGTTCCCACGTGCCCGCGCGAACCGCATCGTCAAGCTCCTCGCGGAAGGCAAGGAAGAGCAGGCCGCAACAGAGTGGGGCGACGCGCTACAGAATGCCCCCGGTGCTGGACTCCTTGCCCAACAGTTGAAGCTTCTCCCACCTCACTCGTCGAGCTCCGATGAGGCTGGCGAATCCCTCGAGCAGATCAAGTGGCTCCTGGACCTGATCGACCTGTCCGAGAACTTGCCTGACGGGTATATCACTTGCCGGATAGCCCGAGACGCCAACGGCCGGATAGCTTGCGACGAAGCGTCAGGCGCGACCACCGCAGGAGGTGCCAAGTGAGCGCTGAAACTACGACGAGTAACAACACCCCCGCAAGCGGTCATGTCACCATCGTGTTCACCTCCGACTGGGGCGTGTCCACGGGGGTGGGCCAGGCGGGCCGCACGCACTCCACGATTGAGCGCGGCAGCAACGGGCACCCGGTCGTGCGCGGCACCGTCATCACGGGAGTCCTGCGCGAGCAGGCGATGCTGGCCGCGAAGGCCCTTGACGGGCCAGACGAGAAGTCTCCCAAGAAGTGGACCAACTTCGCCCTGTGGCTCTTCGGCCAGGACCCCGACGGCAAGCAGGGTTCTGTCCCCCACCCGCGTCACGTTCTCTTCTCGGACGTTACCTCGGCCTCGTCGATTGACGTCCATGACACGGTGTCCCTGTCCATCGACCCGATCACGGGGACGGCGCGCGACCAGTTCCTACGTTTCACGGAGCGCGCGGCGGCCGGCGTCCTCACGGGCACGTTCACTCTCATCGACGAGGCCGGGGCTGAGTTCTCCGATACAACGACGATTGAGGCCGCACGCTTCCTCCTAGGGGTTGCGGGCCTCATGGTCCGAGGCATCGGCTCGGGGCGCTCTGGGGGCGACGGAGAGTGCACGGTCCTCGTGTCCGGTGAGGCGCTTGCCGCGTGCCACGAGCGCTCCACGTCCAAGTTCGTCGCATACGCCTCGGACCAGTCGCAGGCGTTGAAGAGGAGCCTCAAGAAGCTGGCGGCATCGTTCACCGAAGCCGTCGTCAACGAACTCCCTGGACCGCGGCAGGGCGGCGTACAACACCGGGTCGGGACAGTCGGCGGTTCCGATGCTGACCGCAGCGGCGGGCACCACCTGATCCTCGACCTCAGGCTCAACTCGCCCATCGTGTCCTACGAGGTACCCTTCTCGAACGAGATCCGCTCCTTGGACTTCCTGCGCGGAACGGTCCTGCTCCCCTGGCTGCACCGGACCTTGTCGTCGAAGAAGCAAGAAGGGAACAATGCCATCATTACCAACGCCGTGACCGGCGGCCACCTGTTCGTCTCGGACGCGCTGCCCGTCATCGAGGGCATCGAGGGCCTCCCCGTTCCCCTCACGCTCAAGACAGACAAGACGCCGACCTCGGACTCGACAATTGCCCTACACAGCAATTCCGCCGTGGATACGGGCAAAATCCCCGTTCGCGGCGGGTACGTGTTCTACGACCCCAGGGAAGGCGACAGCAAGGAGCCTCAGGGGTGGTACGGTAAGCCACCCCTGCACGGGCGACAGACGACCGCCATCAACCACGAGACGGGCGCTGCCAGCAAGGGGCAGCTGGTTCTCGTCGACGCACTGCCTGAAGGACTGAGTATGCGCGCGCACGTCTGGATGTCAGATGAGCTCTGGACGGCCAGCGGCGGCGATGACTTACTCGCCAAGGAGCACAAGGCCCGGTTGGGGTCACGCAAGCTCACGGGTACCTTCGGTTCCGCAACGTGCACGCTCCGCAAAGAGACAGACGACGAGAAAGAGGCGCACAGCCGCTTCGATGACGCTGGAAGCACGCAGCCTGTGGGCGCTGCCTCCATGTCCGCCGACGGGACGGCAGCCGGTGAGGACACCACGGCCTCGTCCCGTGAATCCACTAAGGTTGTGTCCCTGTGGTTCACCTCCGATGTAATCGCACGTTCTGACCTGCTGGGGCCGGGCGGAACTACCGATGACCTCATTCGTGCATTTAAGTGCAAGGGCATCACCGTCGAGGCAGTCGGCACACCCTCGATCCGGCACCGTCGCGTCGACTCGTGGTCGCCTGCGGATAACGGACCACGCGCAACTCGGCTGGCGATCCAGGCGGGATCGATGATCCGAGTGCGAGTCAGCGTGGCGGATCGAGCCAAGCTCCTGGAACTCGCTCCCTTTGGAATCGGTGAACTCAGCGCCCAGGGCTACGGGCGCTTCGCCGTGGACCACCCGCTGCTCGAGCGCAAGAGCCTCACCGTCACAAGAGCAACAAGGCAGGACTTTATGTCCTCGGCGGACACCCAAGGAGGTGAAGGCAAGTGACCTTCACACGCTATGAACTCACCATCCCCGTCGAGCTGACGTCGGAACTCCACATCGGCGGTGTGGACGAGGTCCCCGACCGCGACGGAGAGGGAACCGTCATCCGCTTCAACCGAAATGGCCTTAAAGAGCCGACGATCCCGGGCAGGTCCATCAGGGGCGCGGTTCGCGCGGCGTGCGATGTCGCCCGTCAGGCGCTGCAGGAGGCCGGGGATCCGGCGACTCAGGACGGAGGAACGTTCTCGAAGGAGACTTGGATCTCCCTATGGGGCGATGACACGGACTACACTGGTAGATCCGCCAATGATCGCGGACTCCGAAGTAATGAGTCGCTTCCTATCAGGAAGAGTGCGCTCACCTTCCACGCTGTCTCTTTCCCCGCAGACAAGCCAATGGCTACCCGCCACGGCGTCGGCATTGACCGCACGACCGGGGCAGCCTCGGACGGAGCGCTCTACGAGCACGAGTTCCTACCCCGCGGGACCGCATTCACCATTCGCATCACCGCCGAGGGACGCGACGACGAAACGATGGGACGCGAAGAATCAAAGGGGATCCCAAGCCCCGCGTCCTCCGCTTCCGTCAAGAAACTCCTCGAGTTCATCGTTGACGTCCTCACATCCGACACCGTCTCCTTGGGTGGCCGCACAGGCTCTGGCCAGGGAAAGATCCGCGTTATTGAGCCGACACTCCGTCGCATCAGCGGGACGACCGATGCCGGTACGCTGACTGGACCGGCGGACATTCTCGATGCTCTCATCGGTCAGGACGAGGAAGGGACGCCGATTCCACTCGAACTGGGCGGATGGTCCCTTGAGGAGCCTGCGCGCATCACGATTCATTGGTGGTCCCCCACGGGAGTCTTCGTCGCGGAGGACAGGAAGCTGACCCAACAGCGTCAGGCCAAGGCACGAGCTGAGGGGAACCCTGACGCCCCAGAGATCACCGAACCACTTCGAGATCCCTCTGCAGCGTGGGAGGAAGCCCAGCTCCTCATACCGGGCACATCGATTCGCGGGACTCTGCGTTCCAGGGCCGCTCGCATCGCGCGGACTGTCCTCGCTGCACGCGGCGATCTGGAACCCCTCGCGTCGCACGACATCCACGAGCAGATCGCCGCGGAGCCGAACCTCGTGCGATACATGTTCGGTTGCACCGATTACCGGGGCGCGGTCACCGTCCACGACTGTCGGTCGGTAGAACGCGGCACGCGCGTCGAGGTCACTCACAACGCGATCGACCGCTGGACGGGTGGCGTGGTCGACGGCGGGCTCTTCACCGAGGCTGTGTATCTGGGCACCGAATGGGAGCCAATCACAATCGACATTGACCTGCGGCGCCTGTTGAAGAATATCGAGACGGAGAAGGGGCTGGAAGACAATCACAAGGCCACCGATGTCGGCGAGGTGAAGGAAGCGCTGCAGAAGAATCACAAAACTTCCGATTCCGACGAAGCTAAGAACGGTTCGGGCAACGGCAAGCAGTCGAAGGCTACTGACACCGACTACGCTCACGCCGCCTTCGTACTGCTTGGGTTGGCGCTCACCGAGTTGTCCGCGGGCACTCTCCCCTTGGGTAGCCGTTCGACGCGAGGCCTGGGCCAGGTCGTCGTTTCGTCGATCGATATTCGTGGCAGTGCCCACGAAGGAGCCAAGATTCCAACAACGGGGCGTTTTGGCGACCGGGCGCTGGACCACCCAGGCACCGCAGCGAGTCCCCCACCGCAAGATCGATGCGATGCTCAACGCAGGCTCGCTGGAGCTGTCCTTGGCTTCTTGAAGACGATTGATGGCGCGGAACAGTGGTCCGAGCGACTTGATGAAGCCCGGGCAAACGGCGGCGCACGATCGAAGGGCGAGGAGAATGCTCATGAGTGAGCAAGTTCAGACAGCAACGCTGACGTGCACGCCGATCCAGCCGGTCTCCGAAGGCGCGCTTAGCCTGGGTGATTTCTTGACGCACGTTTGCTCTAGTTGGAGCGGTGAGCTACAGGGCCTGGCGTTCGCGACGAACGGGACGTGGCCGGTGCTGGGAATCGATCGGAAGTCCTCCAAGGATTCACAGGAGCTGTCAGTAGCTCCAGTCGAGGGCCGTTCCTTCGACGACAAAAAGGTCTTCGAGCTGCGCCTCTGGGTGCCGGTTGCACATACTGACGATCCTGAAGACGGCGCCGTGTTGGCTCGTGAGTTCCGTTGGGTCAACGGCATGGGTGCCGTGGACTTGGCGCTTAAAGCTGGCACTGAACGCAATGGAACTACCTCTGTCAACGGATGGGTGCACGACATGAGCTATCTGAAGCACATGCCCGCCGACTCTGACACCGGGAGAGTGGACAACAGCCAAATGATGGCAGTCGAGTTCATCCAAGAAGAACAGCAATACGGAAACATAGCAGTCTCCGATCAACTATTCACGGGAAAGTGGAACTAATCATGTCAAGTGAGAAGCATAAGTCCAAAAGGAACCCGTTCCATTCGTCCGTCAACTGCATTCCGGTCCTACGCCCGCCCTCGAGAAGGAATCTGCGCCACAGCCGAAAGGGCGAGAAACAGAACGAGTCCGTCTATTCCTCCCTACCCAAAGAGACCACAGCCTTTCTGAGCGATTCGTTCCCTGACTCTATTGACCATCTTGGGGCTGACACATACAGCGGTTCCCTCAGCCTGACAATCAAGGCTATGAGTGCTCTAGTTTTCGGAGACCAGAAGAAATGTGATGGGAAGCCGACTGAGATTAGCATCCCGATTGATCCAACGACCGGACATCCCTTCATTGCCCCAACAATGATTAAAGGAATGATCTCGAACGCATACGAACGTTTGACCGCATCACGGTTCCGCGCATTCGGCGATCATGGTACCACTCTTACGTACCGAGCAGACCCCGCTGCTGCGCTCGGACTTGTACCCGTGCAGCTCAACGAGAAGTACGACCACGGCACTCACAGAGGAAAGCTACTCTACGGGCCAGGACAAGCTCTCTATGCGAAACTACTGACGCACGAAAACGATGAGAACGGGGGGAACAAGAAAAAGCCACTCCCTCTTCTCAAGGGATCCCCTGCTTGGGACAAGCTTCACCACGGCGAGCTCATTGACTTTAAGGCGAAGAAAATTGGGGATTCATATATCGTCACACGAATCAAAGCAAGAGAGGATAGCACCTACTCGCGACTCACCGTTCCAGCCTGGGTCTCCGATTCTAAAAGCAGCGAAACCAAACATACAGGATGGTTTTATTCGACAACACCGGACGACCTACTCAAAATAGGAAAAACTATATTCGACTCAAAGCTATCCGAGCGAATCTTCTTCTGCGACGAGCAAAACAATACTGAGGTCGAGATCGATCCCCAAGCAGCAGAAACATATGATCGAATAATTCGCTCGTATTCCTATGATTCACAAGATCCCTCTTCAAGGAAACCAACTTCCCCAAGCAGATTCGTCATCGACCGAGCAGGAAACAAGGACATAGATCCGATCAACCACTCTGGCCTGCTAGCATATGCACGCCTTCAAGACGGCAAGGTTGTTGAGCTCATGCCAACACAGGTTGGCAGACGCAACTATTCGCAAAGCCCTCACAGTTTAGCGCTCGCGCAGGGAGTGCTTCCTGCCGCCCACGCGAGCGAGGCATCCCCAGCAGACCGAGCCTTTGGGTTCGTCGCCAAAGATGCTCCGTTGCCCTCGGGCCAGCCCAACGATCATGTGTCGGCACTACGTGGAAGAATCACGATCGGCGCTGTTGATGCCAGCAGTGTGATACCCGAGGATAAGAGGATAGACCTTCGCCCGCTTCTCGCGCCAAAGACAACATCCGCTCGCCGATTCTTAACAGACGACACGGGCAGCACGATCAGCGGACGTCACAGGCCGGGTTACTATTCAGAGGGAGACCTACTTGGGGCAGCTTCGTATCCGTTTCGGCGTAGAGATTCAAGCAGCGCCAAGAAGGGAGACGGACGTCTATCTTACGCTACCCTCGGGTCTTACGAAGCAGAGGTTTCGGAAGAGATACCCAACTTAATAAAAGAAACGAATCCAGACATCTATTCCACAGCAAGAACCTGGATCAAACGAGGAAGCACTTTTTCCTGCATCCTCCGCTTCGAGGGCCTCAGACGGGACGAACTGAGGATGCTTATCTGGGTTCTGGATTCAAAGCTGCTAGGCAAGTATGCCCAATACGCTGATCCACAAGAGTCTTTGGAAGGTTCTTCAGCTGCACCTGTAGTCGAAGGCTACCTAAGACTGGGAATGGGCAAACCTTTCGGTCTCGGCCTAGTTCAGGTTACCCACACGCCACTGGAGATCGTCAAAACCTCTTCCGGAGCCGATCCTGACACGTTTGGACTTGCTGACGACTACGAGAGCCTTGAAGGCTGTTTGGGTGCACCGAGCGACTACGCATTCGACCCTTCCGAGAACTGGAATAAGGCTTTTCTGCAGGAGGCAACCAGCTTCTACGAGGCACTTTCTGAAACCCCTTGGTGCAAGGCCTTTCTCAGGTCGTGTGTCGGCTATCCGGGGAAAACAGAGGTGCGCTATATGAAACTGAGTGAAAACAAACGCAACAACAAGACCGACAAAACAGGGAATCCCCACAAGGGACATGCACTCGCTCCGCGTTCCCTCGCTGACGATTGCTGGACAGCGTCTTTAGAGGTCCCTGATGAATCGTGAGGCGTATACCTGACTCGCATTCGATGCTGTCCCTCTAGCTTCACTGCTAGCGATCATGCCCCTCACCACACTCCCCGACACAACCCCACGTCATCCAGCGCTATGGCCGCACCGAGTATGTCGGCGCGGTCGGCGCAGGAGGCGCAGATGGGGTAGATGTGGATGACGTCTTCGGCGTCTGTGATGGTGGCGGAGAGCAGGTGGCGCACGCATGCCAGGGAGTCGGTGTCGAGGCGCAGCTGGAACACGGATTCTTGGATGCGGTAGCCCCAGGATTCCAGGATCTTGGCGACTTTGAGCCGTCGCCGGTTGTTAGCGATGTCGTAGGCGACGATGTAGATCATCGCCACGCGATCCCTTGCCACCTGTAGTCGGGTTCGACGATCGCTCGCGCGAGCATCTGCGCGGAGTGCATGATGTGCCTGCGCCACGATCCCGAGTATCCGGGCAGGGCACGGGTCACCGAGCGCTGCGCGCAGGCCTCGTACGCGTCGACGAGGATCTTCTTTCCTTCCGCGCCTAGCCATACTCCCCCACCGTCAGGTTCGGGGGAGGCGTGTTCGACGCGGAGTTTGCGCGTGCGCAGCAACGCCATGACGGTTTGGTCGACGAGGAGCGGACGGAACTGCTCCATGAGGTCGAGGGCCAGGCTGGGGCGTTTGTCGGTGGGCGCGTGGGCGACGCCGAGGCAGGGGTCGAGTCCGGCGGCATGGAGGGCAGCAACGCATTCGGAGAGGAGGATGGCGTACCCGTAGGACAGGGCGGCGTTAGGTAGGTCGCGGGGAGGGCGTCGGCTGCGCCCATGGAAGGGGACATCCGCTGGCACGCACATTGATAGGGCGTCAAAGTAGGCGGCAGAGCTCGCTCCTTCGATGCCCATGATTTCATTGACGGATCGAACCTCGTGAAGGCTGCGTCTCCACGCGTGCATGAGTGCGGTCGTGTCGGCAAGGTGCACGTTGTTGTCTCGTCGCGCGATGCGCGTGAGGACGTGGATTTGGCCTCGGATTTTAGCCCCGATGAGGGCGGCAGCCAGGGGAACACGGCGAGTTTCGTCGCGAGTCAGGGCAACTTGAGCGAGGAGTCTGCTGGCGTGCGTTCCCCTGTTTGCTCCGACAATGCTGCCTTGGTAGGAGCCTCGCCGCGACAGGCAGACGACGTCGACGCTTGAGCGCATGGCCCAGGAGCGCGCTCCGGCGGAGAGTCCAACATTTCCGGACAGGACGATTCTGCTGACGTTGTTCTTGGGCAGGCTGGTGGCGGGGATTCCCGCGGGTCCGTCGACGAGGAGGCGTCCCCCTTTGACGTGGACGCGTGCGCCATCGCGCCCGACGTAGAGGATGCGGTCGGCCAGGTTCGTAGGCTTCTTTTTTTCGGATGGGGGCACATGGTCGATTCCGATGCTGGCGAGGGTCGCGTCGGCGTCGACATGCTGGGTCGCAAGGTCGCAGATCCGCACCCCGAGCGTGACGGCCGCACCGGCCACGGCATCAATGGCCTCGTCCAGGCGCTCTTCGGTGGGGGCGGCGAGGACGAGAGTGGATGCGACGCGCGAGTATGGGATGCCTTGACCAGAAGCGTACCTGTCAAGGTCGAGGAGGGCCGCGTCGGCGAGAGTGCGGGTGATGGGATCGGCGGGGTTTGAAGGGTGGGCGAGCTCGCCAATGATGGTGAGGGCATCTGCGGGAACTCCGAGGCATTCCAGTCCCAACAGTACGACGTGGTCCGTTTGCGCGGGACGAAGCATGGCACGGGCAAGGTGCTGGTTGCCGTGATCGTAGTCCTCAAGGACGGTCCTGGTGAACGCTTCGTGACCGTCGGCGGTGTCGTCGAAGCTGCCATGCGGGCGCTCGAGGGCGAGCAGCCAGGCGAGCGTATCCGAGAAGGATTCCGAAAGGAGTGCACGAAGTACTGGATCCGCGCACTCGATCACATGGGTGTCAATGTTCTCTATGACGGGCGGGGTCCAGTCGGGGTCAGCAAGTTTGCAGAGCTGATCGTCTGAGAGCGTTTGCCCTGCGGCGATGCCTGCGCTGTTGGTGAGAAGTCGTCTGCGTGCGCGGGTGAGGGCATCGGGGGTGGTTGCGTCCTTCATGAACGAGGCGGTGGTAGGTTGCATCATTGTCTGACCTTCCGGAGCATCAACTTGAGAGTTACCGTACAACCCACCGAGGTGTTCGCATGGCAACACGCCGACCCATCCCCTCGTTTCCGGGCTGAGATCGCCGCAGCGGCGCGTCGGTGGCGATGCGAGGAACCGCAACGAAAACCCTGATATTCTGACCCCGTGCTTGCAGGTTGGAAGGGTGCTTTTTCAACTGTCGGCGATCCGACTTCCTGTTTTGCCTGATCACACAGGGAATGACACACCGGACTGTCATAAAGCACCGAGCGCCAAACGGTGCATTAAGACTTAAACTCGCGCACCAGCTCACCCAGCGTCACCTCGGTCATAAAGCACCGAGCGCCAAACGGTGCATTAAGACGGGGTCAGGCCCTTGCGCATATAGGATCGGATCGTCGCGCCATATAGCACCGAGCGCCAAACGGTGCATTAAGACTAGAAAACACCATCCCGGACGACGCCTTCCGCGTATTCAGGTCATAAAGCACCGAGCGTCAAACGGTGAATTAAGACCACGCATGGAGGTCTTGACAAGAGTCTGCTTAGCAGGTCATAAAGCACCGAGCGCCAAACGGTGAATTAAGACGTCAGCCAAATCCGAACCCAACGCATCCGACGCCCTATTGTCATAAAGCACCGAGCGCCAAACGGTGCATTAAGACCCACCGGCGATCTCGCCGCGCTCGTCGATGGAAGCCTGTCATAAAGCACCGAGCGCCATAAGGTGCATTAAGACCCTGCGAGCTGGCGGGCAACGTCACTCATGTACGTGTTAGAAAGTACCGAGCACTAAACGGTGCATTAGGACTTGGCAGCAGGTGCGGTGCCTCGCTTAAGGTCAACGTAGTCATATAGCACCGAGCGCCAAACGGTGCACTAAGACCGCTGCTTGCCGGTGGACACGTCGAACAGGTCCACCACGCGTCATAAAGCACCGAGCGCCAAACGGTGCATTAAGACCTTGAGCCTGTGTCGCCAGCGCATTTTCGTCTGCATGGAGTCATAAAGCACCGAGCGCCAAACGGTGCATTAAGACCCCGCCGGGACGGGCGGCAGCAGCGCCGCCTCCAGGGTCATAAAGCACCGAGCGCCAAACGGTGCATTAAGACGTGTTGATAGAGACATTCACCCTTCTCCTTTGTCCGATTGGTCATAAAGCACCGAGCGCCAAACGATGCATTAAGACATTAAAGGGTAGAAAAACGAGTGGGACCGCACACCATCATCGGTCATAAAGCACCGAGCACCAAACGGTGCATTAAGACGCATCTCTTCCTCGGCCAGCAAGATGTCTTCGTCGGGTCATAAAGCACCGAGCGCCAAACGGTGCATTAAGACATGCTGTTCTCCGTGTTCTTCGGGTAGATGTCGATGTCGTCATAAAGCACCGAGCGCCAAACGGCGCATTTAGACGATTCTGCGGCGATTTGTGCTGCGATAAGTGCGGGTGTAAGTCATAAAGCACCGAGCACCAAACGGTGCATTAAGACCGGGCGCGAGCACCACCGGAAGGCATGATCGGTTCTCCGCCATAAAGTACCGAGCGCCAAACGGTGCACTAAGACCCCGGCACGGTGCGCGTCGTCTTCCAGTCGTGGATCATCATAAAGTGCCGAGCGCCAAACGGCGCATTAAGACGGGATTCGCCGCCGGTGTCGTCGCCCGCACCGTCGCGTCATAAAGCACCGAGCGCCAAACGGTGCATTAAGACAAGTTGTCGGTGTCCATTGCGAGGCCGAATGCGAGGTCATAAAGCACCGAGCGCCAAACGGTGCATTAAGACATCATGCCGACCGTACGCGACAGCTCGCGCACCCCAGCCCGTCATAAAGCACCGAGCGCCAAACGGTGCATTAAGACTTGCACATGTCAACGAAGAATGACTGGTTTTCAATCTTCTCCCGTCATAAAGCACCGAGCGCCAAACGGTGCATTAAGACGATTCCATGTCGATTGCGGCGGCGATCAAGTAGTTGACGGTCATAAAGCACCGAGCGCCAAACGGTGCATTAAGACAAACCGTCGGCGGTGATGTCCCATGCGGCCAGATTGAGGTCATAAAGCACCGAGCGCCAAACGGTGCATTAAGACCGGCGGGGACAAGGCAGGCGCTCGCGGCCTCCCCGGTCATAAAGCACCGAGCGCCAAACGGTGCATTAAGACTCCCAGTCGAAGCACACCAGGTCTCCGGGCGCGGCCTGGTCATAAAGCACCGAGCGCCAAACGGTGCATTAAGACCTAGCGCCATCACGCAGTCCTGGACGACGGCCAGGCGGTCATAAAGCACCGAGCGCCAAAAGGTGCATTAAGACAGGTTCTTGGCATCGGGGAACAGCAGGTCGATGTTGGAGGTCAGAAAGCACCGAGCGCCAAACGGTGCATTAAGACGAATCGGGATCTTCGACAGCAGCGGAGCGAATGCCCCGTCATAAAGCACCGAGCGCCAAACGGTGCATTAAGACTTGTCCGACCACCTCATTCGCAATGCATGCCAAAGGTTCTCAAGTCATAAAGTACCGAGCGCCAAACGGTGCATTAAGACTAACGCTGCGACATGTGCAGGCGCTTCACCCACAGGCGGTCATAAGGCGCCGAGCGCCAAACGGTGCATTAAGACCCGGGAGATCAACGTCCGTGCCGGCGGCGGTGCTGCTGGGTGATTAAGCGCCGAGCGCCAAACGGCGCATTAAGACATGCCGTTCGACCCCTGCATATTCGGGTAGGTCACGACGCCATAAAGCACCGAGCGCCAAACTGTGCATTAAGAAATGCACAGGCGACCCGTCACGTCCCCGCCGTCACGGCGTCATAAAGCACCGAGCGCCAAACGGCGCATTAAGACCAAGTTCATCACGACGTTGAAGGCCGCCTGCGCGACCTTGTCATAAAGCACCGAGCGCCAAACGGTGCATTAAGACATTTCCTCGGCCATACGACCGCCGCGTTCGTCGATCCTGTCATAAAGCACCGAGCGCAAAACGGTGCATTAAGACGCGATCATGGCGTGCAGCCACGTGTTGAGCACACTCATCATGGTCATAAAGCATCGAGCACCAGACGGTGCATTAAGACAGGCTGAATCCTAGCCTCTGGAAGTAGACCCATGTTGTGCCATAAAGCACCGAGCGCCAAACGGTGCATTAAGACCGCCGTCGCCGCCGATGTGGTCAAGACGGGTCATTTGTCGTCATAAAGCACCGAGCGCCAAACGGTGCATTAAGACCCCCACAGCCGCCGCGCTCACGCGAGAAAAATCCGCCGTCATAAAGCACCGAGCGCCAAACGGTGCATTAAGACTCCAGGCGCTTGAAGACGTAGCGACGCTGCTTGCCCGGCCATAAAGCACCGAGCGCCAAACGGTGCATTAAGACGCCATCGAACCCGTCTTAAACATCTCAATCGCAGCCTGTCATAAAGCGCCGAGCGCCAAACGGTGCCTTAAGACCGACTAACCCGACCACCTGCGCCCATCCCACACGCGTCATAAAGCACCGCGCGCCATAAGGTGCATTAATACTTACCTTCCGGGTGGGCTGTGTTCTCAATCTTGTCATCAGAAGGCACCGAGCACCATAAGGCGCATTAGGACTCCATACCAAGACCGTACAGCTGCATCTGGTAGTAGTGTCAGAAAGCACCGAGCGCCATACGGCGCATCACGACGCGGCACTCCGCGAGCTTTTGACGCGACAAGCCCAGTACGAACTAGCACGCACGCAACCGAGTCCTCCCCGTTACACCCGGGGAGGACTCGTCAACGATGTACGCGAAGGGCAGCTACGACCGCGAACCCGAGGGTCGCTTAGACGGGTGTCGCCGATCCTCTCCCTTCCACCACGGCATCCAGGCGCGGTAGCCATCAGCGGGCGGGGTGGGCGAGTCGGGTTCGAAACCGAGCTCCTCGGGGGTCTCGGGGATACGGTCGACGAGAAAGTATTTATCTCTGTCATCGCAGTGCTCGCGCACTATGGTGCGAAACTCGGCCAGCTCGCAGTACAGGATGCCCGTGATCGAGTTGCGCCTGAAGCGCACGATCTTGTACAGCCAGTAGGCAAAGAGGGCACGTTAGCCGCGAGCGCGAGCACCGCACACGCGACGTTCGCGCGCGGGTCCATGGTCGCGAAATTGAAGATGTCCGACGGCGGCACCAGGACCTCGTGCAGGAGGGTGTTCATGGAGATCCAGAAAACCAGGGTGAAGCAGCGGAACCAGATCCACTGGCCCTTCGCCCAGGTGAACGCCGGGATCGTACAAGCCAGCAGCAGGGCGAGCGTGCAATACCACGTGTAGTCGGACCGCGCGTGGTACTCGGGCGTGGCGCTACTGGCCTCGTGCACGATCCCTGCGCTCATGAAGGTTGGGCGAGGCGCGTGGATCCAATACCGCGCGTACACGCTCACGCTGTGGTCGGCGGTCGTGCTCACGTTCCCGCATTTCATGCAGGATTCGATGTTCGCCCACCGCAGCGCCCACAACCCCTGGGCGATGTTCATCCTCTCGGCGGCCGCCCTGGTGACGAACGTGTGGGTGTTCGCGGCGCACGTGCGCACGATCGTCTCCAAGCGGCGTAACCCGCTCACGCAGGAGGTCCACGCCGACGAGGCCACCTACGCCTCGTGGGTCCGCGACCTCGCCTCCGATCAGGACAAGGAGCTCATCGCCGCGCGCCTGGGCACGACGCCCGAGAAGGCGGGCTTTACATCGACGGGCATGGGGTAACAGAGCGGCACTGTTGCACGGCTGTCCTCCGATCGCCCCCCTGTGCAGGTCGGAGGGCAGCCACAGTCGTTGAAGGCATTCTCGCGCCAGGAGGCTGCGAGAAAGGGACTATCGAAGTTCCTCTAGAAATTGCGGACGTGCCTTCATCGCATGAATGAGGAGTTCACCGACACTGTCAAAAATCAAGACGACCATTTCCAGAACGCGTCCAGATTGATCAATACCCACCACGAGCCACCGCCTGGGGTCATCCTCATCATCGAGGGGTCGAGAGTTCAGGGCATGCTCATAGGCATACAGGACGGACTCATCGGTGAGCCGGTCGCGCCCAAAATGCTTGCGCGCACTGGCGTGCAGTCTAGGCGACATGGGTCCACTCACGCACCGCAGCACGTATCGCGTCGGAACGGCTATCGATCCCCTCAGAGGCAGCACGTTCCATCAGCGCGCTGAGCGTCTGCTCATCCAAACGCACCGTGACGGCCACTCCCGGCCCCTTCCCGACGGAAGGACGGCCCGGACGCGGGGGCGCCAGCTTGGTCAGGTCATATCCGCGCTCAGCCTCATCAGCCCACGCCTGAATCTGCTCATCGCTGACGGGCTTTCCATGAAGAAGACGCTCACTCATATGAGTATCGTATACGAAATTCTCGCCCCGCACTATTAATTCTTCATAATGGCGATCCAACAAGGAAAACACCCTCCCCACACACACGAGGGGCCGCGCACGAGACATCGTGCGCGGCCCCTGAGCCCTCAACCGGGAAGGAACCCCGGCCTCGTGATACCTACTCCTGGAGGCGGCCCTCGTCGTCGAACACGTAGCGCGTGCCGTCGATCCAGCGTGCCCCGGTCACCATCGCCCCGGAGGAGGAGAGGTAGAACCAGGAGCCGTCATCCTTCACCCAGCCGGTGCTCATCGCGCCGGAGGGGGCGAAGTGGTACCAGGAGGATCCGATGCGCGCCCAGCCCGTGGCCATCGCACCGGAATCGGCCAAGTAGTACCAGGTGGAGCCCTCACGCATCCATCCGGTGCGCATCGCGCCCGAGGAGCCCAGGTAGTACCAGGTGTCGCGCACCTTGGTCCATCCGCTGGCCATCTCGCCGCTGATGGGATCCAGGTAGTACCAGGTTCCACGCACCTGCACCCAGCCTGCGGCCTGGCCGCCGGAGGGTCCGTAGTAGAACCAGCGGCCGCCCTCGCTGACCCAGCCGGTCACCATGTACCCGTGGGCGTCGAAGAGGTAGATCGCCCCGTCGATGCGCAGCTGCATCGAGGTCGGGTAGGTGCCGTCCTCGTAGCGCCACCACCAGCCGAACACGCCGGACACCCAGCGGCCCGAGCGGGCCTCGTCGGGACCGACCTGGTCGGGGCTGACCGTGAAGGGAACCTGGAGCGTTGCATCGTCGTCGGCGCGGGCGTCATTGTTGCGGCCCATGGCCTCGACCGTGACCGTCGCGGCGCCCACGAAGCGTCCCGTGCCGTTCGGGTGGGACACGTCCACGCCGTCGGCCTGCAGCATCACCGAGTTGCCCTCGAAGGCGCCGTTGCCCACGCCGGTCGCGACCTCTCGCTCACCGACGAGGAGACGCGCGGAGGTCACCGGACTGCTCACCGTCACGCGGATGGAGACACGTCCGGCGACGCTCTCCCCCGTCAGAGGCTGCCACGTGGTGCCATCGGTGGAGTACTCAACGCTGCCGATGACGGGCTTCGCCTGGTCCTTGAGGACAGCATCCAAGGCGTTGGGCAGGCCAGCGCCCCGGTACTCGCGGCCCTCGACGGGCTTGAGGCGATCCCAGTTCGACGGATCCCCCGCCTGCTTCTTGGCCAGGGCGATGATCTGCTCGGCGTTCATCTCCGGGTGGACCTGGCGCAGCGTCGCGATGACGGCGGCTGCCAGAGGCGATGCCTGCGAGGTGCCGTACAGGTTGCCGTAGGCCTTGCCGTACCAGCTCGTCAGCGGCGCGTAGATCTTCGCGCCGGGGACGGCGAAGTCGATGCTGTTCGCACCCCAGTTCGACCAAGAGGCCGGCTCGAGCACGCCGGTGGCGGGGTCAGCCCCCTCGGGCAGCTGCAGGGCGGACACGGAGAGCGTGCCGCGCAGCTTCGGCGGCATGTAGACGGCGCCCGTCACGTCACGCTCGTGTGCACCCCAGGTGTCGCCGGGAGCCGAGTCGTCGGTCGTGGGCAGGTTGTCCAGGTCGGTCGAGAAGTTACCCGCGGCCACGACGTTGATGACGTCCTTCGAGGTCGCGTAGTCGACCGCGCGCTGCACGGCCTCCTGGCCCGCGGCCTGCTCGGGATCGTTCGGCAGCCAGTACTTCCACGGGTCCACGTAGTACGAACCGTTGGTGACCGAGATGCCGTGCTCGGCGACCCACACGAAGCCGCACACGATGTACTCGGGGTAGAAGAATCCGCCGTTGCGCGAGGCCACGTTGATCGCGGCGATGCGCAGGGTCGGGTTCACGCCATCCACGCCCACGCCGTCGTGCTTCGCGGCGATCGGGCCGGCCACGTGCGTACCGTGGTAGAACTCGTCGCGCCACCCGTAGAAGTCCTGCGTCGCAACGCCATTCACCGAACACTTCACAGAACGCGACGTATCGACGCGCCCCTCCAGGTCAGGATGCGTGTCCTCGACGCCGGAATCGACAACCGCGACGGTCACGGGGGTGCGCTTGACGTTGACGGCCTCAGCCTCGCGCGCATGCATGGCGACGGCACCCCAGTTGAAGATCTCCTCGTTCGCCCCAGCGGGAGCGGCGCTCGCGGTCTCATCGCGCATGGAGTTCAGGCCGCCCACAGCGCCGGACTGCGGGGCCTCGTCCTTCTTGTCTGTGGGCAGCTCAACGCGCTCGTAATAGAGGACGGGAGCCACGCGGGTCGGGCCGATCGAGTGGATGGGAATGCCGGCTTGTCGCAGCGCGGCGGCCAGGTCGGGCGCGAACGAGGGCGTGGCGCTCTGCGCGAAGAAGGTCCCGATCTCCGGGTACGAGGCCAGGGCGGCACCACCGGCTCCGGGGACGAGGGCGAGGGCCCGCTGGAGATCCTCGGGGTTCGTGCCCGCTAGGTTGATCGCGTAGTTCATCCCGTCGGTGT
>ERZ773069.490-NODE-490-length-26204-cov-6.628093_pt1 | contig 26204 bp, 23 predicted proteins | sample MGYA00580619_ERZ773069 | MGnify/ENA primary metagenome ERZ773069 (study PRJEB29015, sample SAMEA2738007) | human oral metagenome | biome: human oral; feature: human-associated habitat; material: dental | place: China | collected 2108 ...
CCGGGTCGCCGTCGCCCAAGGCCTTGTTTCCCGCTCGCACGGCCTCGAAGAGCGTGGCCACCGCGGCCGGGGTGGCCAGGTCGTCGTTCATCGCGGCCGCGAACGCGTCCCAGAACGGCCCACCGACCGTGCCCTGCGTCAAACCGCGTTCACCGGCGGAGACCAGGAAGGAGTCGATGCGTTCGATACCCTTCTCGGCTTCCGCCAAAGATCCTCGGGTCTGCTCGTCGGCGGGGGAGAACTCGATCTGGCTGCGGTAGTGGGGGGCCAGCAGGAAGAACCGCACCGCGCGCGGATCGAAGGCCTTCGTGACCTCCGAGACCAAGGCGGTGTTTCCCAGCGACTTGCTCATCTTCTCGCCCGCCATCGTCACCCAGGCGTTGTGCATCCACACCCGGGCGAAACCGCGTCCGGCCCCTGCGGACTGGGCCAGTTCGTTCTCGTGGTGCGGGAAACGCAGGTCGATGCCGCCGCCGTGGATGTCGAAGGTGTCGCCGAGGTATTTCCCGGACATGGCGGAACACTCCAGGTGCCAGCCGGGACGTCCCCTGCCCCAGGGCGTGGGCCAGGACGCGGTCTCGGGTTCCTCGGGTTTGTGTCCCTTCCACAACGCGAAGTCGCGGGGATCGCGTTTGCCGCGCGGATCGGCGTCCTCCGCGGCGGCCATCTCGTCGACCTTCTGGCCCGACAGTTCCCCGTAACGCGGCCAGGATCGCACGTCGAAGTAGACGTCCCCGGAACCGTCGTCGGCAACGTAGGCGTGGCCGCGTTCCAGCAGTTCCTCCACCAGATCGATCATCTCCGGGACGTGACCGGTGGCGCGCGGCTCGTAGGTGGGGGGCAGACACCCGAGCGCCGCGTAGGCGTCGTGCAGTTCCCGTTCGAAGCGGTAGGCGTGAGCCCACCACTCGATACCGGCCTCCGCGGACTTGGCGAGGATCTTGTCGTCGATGTCGGTGATGTTCGCGACGACTGTGACGTCGAACCCCTGACGCGTCAGCCAGCGGCGCAGCACGTCGAAGACCACTTCCTTGCGGATGTGCCCGAGATGCGGGGAGGCCTGCACCGTCAATCCACAGTGGTAGATCGACACCTTCCCGGGAACCAGGGGAACGAACTCCTCGACGGCTCGGGTGGCGGTGTTGTACAGGCGCAGATTCACCCTGCGGAGTCTAGTGCCGCTTGGTGCCCGGCGTCAGCGGACGATCCGAAATCATGAGATCCCTGATGGCTGAAAAGTACAGTAACTGGTGTCGGACAGGTACAGTTTGGAACGACGGAAAAGTACACCGGGCGCTTGCGATTTGAGACTCGCCGACTGCGTCAGGGCGATCGAATCCTCCGGTTTTCCGGGCATCCGTTCACCCTGCGACCGGGCTGGGCGAGCGCAGTTCGAGTCGTACCTGACGCGAGTCCTTTCCCCGGGAATGGTTCCGGATCGGATCGCGGATCTTGTGATCCTGACAACCGGTGAACATGCCTATCGGCGCAGGGACGGGGTGGCCGTCGTTCCGCTGGGACTTCTGGGTCCCTGAGCCCGTGCCGTGAATCCGGCGGCCGGGAGAAAAGAGAAGAGGAACCCTGAAACCATGCGAACTGAAAGAGCGCGGCGTTACTGGGACCGGACCGCGACTCGCTACGACGAGCGGGTGGCGCGGGTGGAGGAACGTTATCTGGCGCCGAGCCGCCGATGGGTGTGCGAAAGGGCGATGGGGGAGGTCCTCGAGGTCGCAGTGGGGAGCGGACTCAACCTGCCGCACTACCCGCCGGAGGCGAAGCTGATCGGGGTGGACCTGAGCGAGGGCATGCTGCAGCTGGCGAGAAGACGCGCCGCCACCGCCCGGTGTGAAGTCGAGTTGCTGCGGGCCGACGGGTCGCGGCTGCCGTTCGGGGACGAGTCCTTCGACGCAGTGGTGTGCACCTTCTCGTTGTGCGGTTTCCCTGACCCGCGTGCCGGAGTGGAGGAAATGGTCAGGGTGCTGAGACCGGGGGGATCGCTGCTGCTCGCGGACCATGTCGGATCCACCAATCCGTTCATCAGACTCGGCCAGTGGGCGTTGCAGGCGATCACCATCCCGATCGAGGGGGAGCACTGGACCCGGCGTCCCAAGCGGTACGTCAAGGCCCTCGGGCTTCCCGTCGTCGATACCGGCAGGCTGCACCACGGCATCATCGAGAGGCTTCACGCCTCACGCGAAGCACGGTGAGCTGCTGGCGCAGCCCGCCGGTGACGGGGATGGTCAGGAATCCCGGGCCGCCTTGGCGCGCAGGGCATCGATGTCGAAACCGAAGGTGACGGGGATGGCCGGGTCGTTGGCCTCGTCCTCCCACGGATCGTAGGGCTTCTCGTACTGGTCGTCCACGAATCCCTGGGACGGGTCGTACTTGTTGGCCAGCTCTTGGCCGACGGGCTCCACGTCGCTCATGTGCTCGTCGGGCAGCGTGGCCAGCACATCCGCGATGTAACCGGTGGCGGCCTCCTCGATGGAGACCTCCCGGTTCTCCCGCTGCGACTGGTACCAGCGGTAGTCCAGCAGTTCGTGGAAGAACTGCGCCGGCTCGCGTTTGCCCTCCAGATGGGCCGGGATGCGGGTGACTGCGGGTTCGAAGACCTCCGTCAGCCACTTGTGGGCCATCACCGATTCGCTCATGTTCCCGGGCAGCTTCGCCCGGAACGTGTCCATGTCGTTGAGCAGTCTGCGTGCCTGATGTTCCTCCGCATCCAGTCCGGTCAGGCGCATCAGGCGCCGAGCGTGGTGCCCGGCTTCAACCACTTTCGGTTGCATGCGGATGGTGCGGCCGTCGGGGGAGGTCTGCACGTCGATCTCGGCGACGTCGAACCCGAGCGCGTTCAGGCGACGCACCCGGCCCTCAAGGCGGTACATCTCGGAGTCGCTGAACTCCTCGACGCCGGTCAGTTCTGCCCACAGGCTCTGATAGCGCTCCTCGATGGTGTCCACCAGCCACTGCGGATCCAAGGAGGGATCCAGCATTCCGCCGGCCTCCAGGTCACAGAACTCGCCGAACAGGTTCGTGCGTGCGATCTCCAGGTCGTGGGTGCGCTGCCCGGCGGTCAGGGAGGGATGCACCTCACCGGTCTCGGCGTCCACCAGGTAGGCGGCGAACTCGCCGGCGTCGCGCCGGAACAGGATGTTCGACAGGGACACGTCTCCCCAGTAGAAACCGGTCAGGTGCAGCCGGGCGAACAACGCCACCATGGCGTCCAACAGCCGGTTGACCGTGTCCAGTTTCACGCCCGAGTAGAACAACGCCCGGTAGGGCAGGGAGAACGGCAGGTGCCGGGTCAGCAGGATCGGATCCAAGGGGTCGTGATCGTTGGTCTGTCGCCCGAGAACCACCCCTACGGGTTCAACGGACGGCACGCCTAGGCGTCTTAGTTCGGTCAACTGACGGTACTCATGTACCGCCACCTCCTCCAGGATCTCCTTGGCCGCGAGGATCTCGTCACCCACCTGGATGAAACGGACCACGTGCCTGGAGATGCCTCTGGGCAGCGCCACCAAGTGCTGCGTCGGCCACGCCTCCAGTGGCGTGTTCCAAGGCAGCCGGATCAACGCTGCATCTGGCTTGGCAGCTAGGAATCTGGGCACAAACCAACACTACCCGTTCCGGGTGATATTGGGCCCCATTTGAACCCTTTTCTCAATTATCGGGTGTTCCGTTCGTGGCAAAGATATTGCCGATTTGTGTCTGGAACCTTCTATACATATGCCGGTGCGAATCGCCTGAGCAGATCGGTGAAGGCCGAGGACGACCTGTCCCGGATCTCAGGTCTCAGGCGCTGAGTCCCGGTCTCGGCGACCAAACCGAATTCGTGCAGCACGAACCGGCGGATGGGTTCCGGGATGACGCCCTCCCCGAGCTCGCGGGTGATCGCCTTGGCCCGGACCAGGGCGGTGATCGTGTTGATGACGTCTTCGGCCGGGGGCGCCTCCTTGAGCAGCGCCGACAGGTTCATCGGGGGAACCGGGGAGCCCAGCGTGCGCGTCCAGTGCAGGGCCGCCGCGAGCCGGATCGCCTTGATCAGGTCCCAGCCATTGACATCGAGCACATCATCCAGGGGAGTCTCGATGACGTCCCGCGGAGGCCACGGCGACAGGTAGTCGTCGTGGCGGCGCACTTAGAAGAATCGGCAGTCGTAGTCGGAGTCCGGGGACGGGAACCCCCAAGCGCGGCTGCCGGACTCGACCGCCCACGGCACCCGGACGCCGTGGTCGCATTCCACCTCGTCCAGGCGGGCCTGGATCCTTTCGACGGTTGCCGCGTCGAAGCCGTCGGTGATGGTGCAGATCATGCCGACACGGTGGGGGCGGCTGCGTTGTGGTTCGTCAGTAGGTGGTGATTCCCCGCGCCCGGAACTGGTTCCTGACCCTCTCGATCAATTCCTTCGAGGGTGGTGAGGTGTCGGCCAGCTTGTAGGGCAGTTTCAGGGTGGCCCACTTGTCGCGGCCCATCTGGTGGAAGGGCAGCACCTCCACCCGCGTCACGACGGAGATCTGCTCCACGATCCCGGCCACTGCCTCCACGTTCTCGACGGCATCGGTGAGGTCCGGAACCAGCACGAACCTGATCCACACCTCCTCGGTTCCGCGCTCCGACAGACGCCGCGCGAAATCCAGGGTCGGCTGCAGCTCCCGGCCGGTGGCCCTCCGGTACACCTCGGGGATGCCGGATTTGATGTCCAGCAGTACCAGATCGAGGTCGTCGAGGAGGGCATCGGAGGCGTTGACGCCCAGGAAACCTGAGGTGTCGATGGCGGTGTGGATGCCGAGTTGTTTCGCCTCGTGAAGCAGCCGGCCCACGAAGGCGGGCTGCATCAGGGGTTCGCCCCCCGAAACCGTGAGGCCGCCTCCCGTGGTGCGGAAGATCCTCCGGTAGCGCTTCAACCGGCCCACCAGGTCGTCGAGCCGCACCGGCTGGCCCTTGGCGGCGAACATGGTGTCGGGGTTGTGGCAGTACAGGCAGCGCAGCGGGCAACCCGAGAGGAACACCGTCATCCGGGTGCCGGGACCGTCGACACCGGTCACCAACTCCCAGGAGTGCATTGATGCCAGCTCGCCGGAGCGTACCTGCTCCAAGTGGTCGTGGCGTTCAAGATCGTCGGTGACGTCGATGCCCGCCACACCGAAACCACCGGACCGCAGCCGGGGGGTCTCCAACGCCACTGGTTGGGGGCGGTATTCGCCCGTGACCCCGTCGGCTGCGGTCGATGCCGTCGTCTGGGTCACTCAGGAACCCTGGTGGAAGGTGCGGGACAGCACGTCGCGCTGCTGCTCCTTGGTGAGTTTGACGAAGTTCACGGCGTAGCCGGAGACACGCACCGTCAGGCTCGGGTACTTCTCCGGGTTCTCCATGGCGTCCTCGAGGGTTTCGCGGTTGAGCACGTTGATGTTGGCGTGGAACAGGCCGGGGACGTCGCCGCGGGCCTCGCGGGCCGCTTTCATGTCGGACACGCGCTCGTCAAAGGTTTTGATTGCCATTTTCTTTCTCCTGGGTTGGTTGGTGAATCAGCAGCAGCCGTCGGGGACGAAACCGGCATCGAGGATACCGACGAGGTTGCCGACCTGTTCTTCCTTGGTGCGGCCGAGGCCGGATGGGGTGATGGTGTTGGTCAGGGAGATGCCGTCCAGGGCGTCGGAGTAATCGAGTTTGCCCACCGACAACATCGAGGCGAGCATACCGTGATTGTCCACGCCGTTCTCGGGGTTGGCGCCCGGAGCGAACGGGGTGCCGGCCTCGTGACCCGAGGGGAATGCGCCCGTCGCTTTGCCGTAGACCACGTTGGAGGTGATCGTCAGCACCGACTGGGTCGGTACGGCGTCGCGGTAGAGCGGGATCTCCTTGATCTTGCTCATCACCGTGTGGACGATTGCGGCGGCGATCTCGTCGGCCCGGTCGTCGTCGTTGCCGTAGGTGGGGAAGTCACCCTCGGTGATGTAGTCGATGACGAGTCCCGTTTCGTCACGTACCGGGGTCACCTTGGCGTACTTGATGGCCGACAGCGAATCCGCGACGATCGACAGGCCCGCGATGCCGCAACCCAGGGTGCGTACGATGTCGGAGTCGTGCAGCGCCATCTCGATCGACTCGTAGGCGTAGCGGTCGTGGCAGTAGTGGATGATGTTGAGGGCCTCCACGTAGGTTGCGGCCACCCAGTCGAGCATTTTCTCGTAGCGCAGCCACACGTCGTCGAAGTCGAGAGGACCATCGCCCACGACCCCCTCGTGATCGGGGACGATCAGCTTGCCGCTCATCTCGTCGCGGCCACCGTTGATGGCGTACAGCAGGGTCTTGGCGGCGTTCATACGGGCGCCGAAGAACTGCATCTGCTTGCCCACCCGCATCGGGGATACGCAACACGCGATGGCGGCGTCATCGCCCCAGTGGGAGCGGATCTGTTCATCTGCCTCGTACTGCACCGACGAGGTCTCGATCGAGATCGCGGCACAGAACTCCTTGTATCCCTCGGGCAGCTTCGGATCCCAGAAGATCGTGATGTTCGGCTCCGGAGCGGGCCCCAGGTTGCGCAACGTCTGCAGCAGGCGGAACGAGGTCTTGGTCACCAGCGAGCGGCCGTCCTCACCGATGCCCGCGTCCGACCAGGTGGCCCAGTAGGGGTCGCCGGAGAAAATCTGGTCGTACTCGATGGTGCGCAGGAAACGCACGATCCGCAGCTTGATCACCAGGGCGTCGATGATCTCCTGGGCGTCCTCCTCGGTGATCAGGCCCGCGTCGAGGTCGCGCTGGAAGTAGCAGTCGAAGAACGCGGACAGCCGCCCGATGCTCATGGCGGCGCCGTCCTGCGATTTCACGGAGGCCAGGTAACCGAAGTAGGTCCACTGCACGGCCTCCTTCGCGTTGCGCGCGGGACCGGAGATGTCGAAACCGTAGCTGGCGGCCATGGCCTTGAGCTTCTTCAACGCCTTGATCTGCTCGGCGTGCTCCTCACGGAACCGTGCCCAGTGCTCCGAGAACGGGGCTTCGTCCACGGCGTCCCTGTCTGCCTGCTTGGACTCGATCAGCCTGTCCACCCCGTACAGCGCGACCCTGCGGTAGTCGCCGATGATGCGGCCACGGCCGTAGGCGTCGGGAAGACCGGTGATCACGTGTGCGGAACGGGCGGCGCGGATGCGGGGGGTGTAGATGTCGAAGACCGCCTCGTTGTGGGTCTTGCGGTACTTCGTGAAGATGTCCTTGACGTCCTGGTTGGGTTCCTTGCCCGCCTCGCGGATCGCGGTCTCCACCATGCGCCAGCCACCGTTGGGCATCATCGCCCGTTTCAGCGGGGTATCGGTCTGCAGGCCGACGACCACGTCGTCGTCCTCACTGATGTGGCCGGGAGCGAAGGCATCGATGTCCGCGGGGGTTTCGGTGTCCACGTCGTAGACACGCCGGGCGCGCTCGACTGACAGGTATTCCTTCTCCAGGGTCTCCCATATCCGCAGCGTCTTGGCCGTCGGACCGGCCAGGAACGAGGCGTCCCCTGCGTAAGGGGTGTAGTTGCGCTGGATGAAATCCCGGATGTCGATCGTCTCCCGCCAAGGCCCGGGGGCGAAACCCTCCCAGGGATCGACGGGGGATGCGTTTTCGGGAGCGGCTTCCGTGAGGAGAGTCATAGACGTCTTTCCTTAAAAGTTGGGTCATCGGACGCGACCGGACCGTCGTGGAGCACCGGGCGGGGCCGTGAAAGTACCGACGAGTTTTGCGCGGCGATGAGCGTTTTGTGTATCGATTGTCCAGTCAGTCTAACCATGCTTGTTTCCGCTTCCCAAAGAAGACGAGCAGGGCCTGGGGGTTCCGCGGGCGGGAACGTAGGGGGTCAGCCCGCAATTCTCCTAGCCCTGTGCCCTGTCCAGGGCCTCGGTGACGGTCGCGGCCAGGTCCTCGGCCGCCTCCAGACCGACGCTGAGACGCAACAGGCCGTCGCCGATCCCGGCGACCGCGCGGGCCTCTGGGCTCATGCCGGCGTGGGTCATGGTCGCAGGATGGCAGATCAGCGACTCCACCCCGCCAAGCGACTCCGCCAGGTGGAAGACCTGCAGCCCCTGCAGGAAACATTCGGCGGCGGGACGGCCACCCGCCAGGTCGATGCTCAGCAGCGATCCGAAACCGGACTGCTGCCTGGCGGCCAGTTCGTGTCCCGGGTGGGTTTCCAGTCCGGGCCAGTGCAGGGCGGCTACGGCGGGGTGTCCCTGCGCGGCGTCGACGACCGCCTCGGTGTTGATCGCGTGCATCCGGATGCGCGCATCCAGGGTCCGCAACCCCCGCAGCGTCAGGTAGGAGTCGAAGGCGCCGGCGGTCAGGCCGAGGACGTTTGCCAACCAGCCCACGTGCTCCGCGGCCTCGGGGTCGCGGGTGACCACGGCCCCCCCGACCACGTCGGAGTGCCCGTTGATGAACTTGGTGGTGGAGTGCAGCACGTAGTCCGCGCCGAGGTCGATGGGGCGCTGCAGCAGTGGCGAGCAGAAGGTGTTGTCCGCAACCAGCTGCGCACCGGCGGCGTGGGTGGCCTCGGCGACGGCCCCCAGGTCGGTGATCCGCAGCAGCGGGTTGGATGGGGTTTCCGCCAACACCATCGAGGCGCCGTCGAGGGAGGCCTTGAAGGCCGCGGGGTCGTTGAAGTCCACGAAACGCGCCTCCAGGCGGCCCCGGGTGGCGTGATGGTTCAGCAGCCTCCAGGTTCCGCCGTAGCAGTCGTGCTGGCAGACCACCACGCCGCCGACCGGGACCAGCTCCTCGACGAGCAGCGTCACGGCCGCCAGGCCCGTGGCCACCACGGTGGCGGCTGCGCCTCCCTCAAGGGTCGCAAGGGCGTCCGAGAGGAGGTCGCGGGTGGGGTTGCCGGCGCGGGAGTAGTCGTATCCGCTGGATTCCCCGGGGGCCGCGAAGACGTAGTTCGTCGAGAGATGGATGGGAGGCACCACCGCCCTGTGGGAGGTGTCCGTTCCGAGTCCGGAGCGCATCGCGCGGGTCCAGGTGCCGAGTTCCGCCATGGGGTCTCCTGTGCAGGGGCGTCAGATCCGGCCCCAAACTACCGCACCCCGGTCGTGCCCCGGGCACCCATCTCATCGGGTTCGTCCCGGTTCCGCCCGGATGGCCTCGGCCGGTTCCCGGCCCGGTGTAATGAGAAAACGAGGTCCCGTGCCCCGGGGCGGGGCGCAGGACCTCGTTCTCCCAATCTGCTTCAGGAGATGCGTTCCTGGGTGGCGTTGCTGAACACGTGCACGCTCTCCGGATCGGCGGCGAGACGCACCACATCACCCTTGGCGGGCGCCTGGCGGGCGCCGACCCGGGCGACGATCTGCTGGGCGCCGACGAGCTCGTCCTCGCTCAGCCCCGCGAGGGTGCCGTACAGGTAGGAGTCCGCGCCGAGTTCCTCCACGACGGCGATGTCCAGGCCGATGCCCTGCCCATCGGTGGCGATCCTGAAGGATTCGGGACGGATACCCAGAGTCAGGGTGGCCTCGCCCCCGGCCTTCGCGAGGATCTCGCGGGCCACGGGGACCACGTAGTCGCCGATCTGGACGCCGCCATCGACCACGGCGCCCTCCATGAGGTTCATGGCGGGGGAACCGATGAAGCCCGCGACGAACAGGTTCTTCGGGGTGTCGTACAGGGCCAGCGGGGAATCGACCTGCTGCAGGATGCCGTCTTTCATCACCGCGACCCGGTCTCCCATCGTCATGGCCTCCACCTGGTCGTGGGTGACGTAGACGGTGGTGACGCCGAGACGCCGCTGCAACGCGGCGATCTGGGTGCGGGTGGACACGCGCAGCTTCGCATCGAGGTTCGACAGCGGCTCATCCATCAGGAACACCTGCGGCTGGCGCACGATGGCGCGGCCCATGGCGACGCGCTGCCGCTGACCACCGGAGAGGGCTTTCGGCTTGCGGGACAGGAAGTCCTCGAGGCCCAGCAGGTGGGCTGCCTCCTTGACCCGCTTCTCCCGCTCCGCCTTGGGGACGTTCTGCATCTTCAACGCGAACCCCATGTTGTCGGCGACGGTCATGTGCGGGTAGAGGGCGTAGTTCTGGAAGACCATCGCGATGTCGCGGTCCTTCGGTGGCAGGTCGGTGACGTCGCGGTCACCGATGAAGATCGAGCCCGAGTTGACCTCCTCGAGGCCGGCGAGCATGCGGAGCGAAGTGGACTTGCCGCAGCCGGAGGGGCCGACGAGGACCATGAACTCGCCATCGGCGATTTCCAGGTCGAGCTTGTCGACCGCGGCGCGATCCGAGCCGGGGTAGATGCGCGAGGCTTCACGGTAGCTGACAGTGGCCATGCCACATTTCCTTTCCACGGGCAGGTACGTGCCCGACGATCCGTAGTGGTGGAAGTGACTCTTCCTAGCTGGACAGACTAACAGCCACCTCACACCCCAAACAGGTGGCCCTCAGACAAGATGAACGCCCAGAAAAGTCGCGTCGACGGGGGACCGGCGACTGCGAAACCCCCCGTTGATGGTGCTTGGGGAAGCCCCGCTGCGGCACGCACATTTGTCGGGTGATTCTGGGCCTCGCCCTGATAGCAACCCGGTCGTGCGGTGGTGACCGTCCCGGCGTGGATATTGCGGGCCCGGCGAGGTCCCTGAGGGTTCCCTGGGCCATTGGCCGCGTTCCTCGATGGGCCTCGGCCCACCGGTTCCGGAATGGTCGCAGAGAAGAACACGAGGGGCGTGCCGATCACGAGAACCCGGTTGGGTATGCTCCCCTCGTTCTACGAACATCTTTGGGGGAATGCGGAAACATGCTCGACCAAGTTCTGCGGGTTCTGAGGACCTTTGCCGAACCGGGGGTACCGGTACTGATTCCGGTTGGGGTGGCAATCGCTGTCATCCTGCTCGGGTGGGTTCTGCTGCTGGTTCTTGGCGCGATCCGGGCGGGAATACGCAGGCTGCGCGCTGAAGCGGAAATCGGGCTCTCGATCCCGAGGGGATTCCGGGTCAAACCCGCTAGGACGGTTCGTGAGGTCGGGGCGGTCCTCCTGGCATATCCGCAGTGGCGGGTAGCCAAAAAGGACGGCACGAGAGACCTCAGATGTCGGGACAACACCGTGGTCAGAGGGTTCTCGGTACTCGAAATCGGACGCTGGCGGTTCGTTTCCCGGTCCGTGGTGCGTCTCTATGATTTTGTTACCGCATTGCGTGCAATGGGCCACAAGATCGCTCTTTCGGGCGAGGAGGCGGAAAAACTCAACCGGATAAACGGTCAAGCCCGGTTGAGATGGATGGGGGAGGCCAGCGATGGCCTCTATCGCCGCTTTTCCGGAGACCCGACGCAGTTCGAACAGTTCTGCGCGAAGCTGTACAGCTGCCTCGGATACCGGGTGGAGGTCACTCCTCCGGTTGCGGACGGCGGATTCGACCTGAGGATGTTTCGTGGCGGTGAAAAGGTCTTGGTCGAGTGCAAATGCTTCAGGCCCGCCAGTTCCGTCGGGCGCCCCGTTCTTCAGAAACTTTTCGGAGCCAATGCCGTCGAAAGAGCCAACCACCTCATTTTGGTGACCACGGCCGCTTTCTCAAAGGGGGCGATCACCTATGCCCGGGACGTCGGCATTGAACTGGTCGACGGTCCGGCTCTGGTCGCTTTGTGCAATCGTGCCTGGGGAGGCTGCCCGCCTGTTCGAGGGGCGACGGCGCAGGAAGCGCAGCTGTCGCTCGAGGACCATCTTTCGCGCATGCCCGCCGACATCCGAAATCCCCGTACCTTCCTCGAGTGAATCTCATCGGTGGCCGGTCCCGGTCCAGAGGCGGACAGCCCCGTCGGCCGTATGATCCCCTGTGATGGGCCGTGGGGCTCGGGGGAGGTGGCCCTACGCATGGTGACACACATCATTTCCCGAACGAGGTCCTCGGTCAGGGCGTGCACTTCTTGACGGGGAATCCCGTTGCCGGAAATGGGGTTGCCGGGGAGGCTCGCGTACCATCGGGCGGGTGAGCAAGGAACCCGGAACCACCGAAGAGATCCCCGAAGCCGAGGGCGAGGAGCAGGCCGCCGAGGAATGGTGGCAGGCCGACGGCATGCCTTGGAAACACAAGCCGGGGCGCGCGGACATCGCGTGCATGGTGTGGATCGGGATCTACAGCGTCTACGGCTTGGCGACGCTTCCCCTGCGAGGTTTGCTGTTCGGTTCAGCCACGGAAGTGTTGGCCATGATCACGGGCGGGAGGGTCTCCGTCGCCGCCAGCGGGGCGCTCGCCGGGGTCGGGCGACTGCCTCACTGGCCGGTGGTGCTGCTTGTGGCGGCCCTGGCCAGCATCAAACTCGACTGGATCTACTGGTGGGCGGGAAAGCTGTGGGGCCACGGAATGATCGAGATCTGGGCGGGCAGCAGCAAACGCGCGGCTCGCAACTACGCCCGGGCCGTGCGCTGGGCCGAGAAACTCGGTCCCTGGGGTTTCGTCATCGCCTACCTACCGATCCCGCTGCCCATCATGCCGGTCGTCTTCGTGCTGTCCGGGGCGACGGGGCTCAGCCTGAAACGTTTCCTCCTCTACGACTTCCTGGCTGGAGGGTTCTGGCTGGCTCTGTACTTCTGGTTCGGCTGGCAGATCGGGGAGCCGGTGGTCGGTCTGCTCGACGCCTACTCCCGCATCGCGACCTACGTCGCGATTGGCCTGCTGGTGGTGGTGCTCGGCTCCGCGATCCTGAAACCCAGGAAATCCGTCAGGAAGCGGTGAGGACGGCCACCAGGAAGTCGCTGCCCGGACGCCAGGGACGCAGATCCCAGGTGGAGAAGGCCAGCTCCGGGTTCAGGCCCGCGGTTTGCGCGTCCTCGAGGAAATCGGTGAACTCGTAGCCGCGGCCCGCACCGAATCCGGCCACCACGCGGCCCTCGGGGGCCAGGTGATCCCTGAGACGGCGCAGGGTCTCGACGCGGGTCGAGGGGGCCAGGAACCCCATCACGTTCCCGGCGGACAGGATGATGTCGAAGTTCGCCTCGATGCCGCGTGCGGGCAGGTCCAGCTCCGCCAGGTCACCGACCAGGAAGGTCGGTCCGGGATGGTCCTCCTGAGCGGCGGCGATCAGGACGGGGTCGACGTCCACCCCCACCACGTGATGTCCGCGTTCGAAGAGCCAGCCCGCGTGCCTGCCCGGTCCGCAGCCCGCGTCCAGGATGCGGGCCCGGCGGGGCGCCATGGCATCCACCGTGCGGGCTTCGCCGTAGAGGTCGTGTCCGGCCGCCTCCATGATCTTGAAGCGTTCGATGTAGCGGTGGGAGTGGTCGGGGTCCGCGGCGATCATGCGCGCCCACTTGCTCGGCTCGGGAGTCATGGACGCCAATTGTGCTCGGGGTTTCCCCGATTGTCGAAGTCCCTTTTCGGGAGGGGTGTCAATCCTCCGGGTCCTCCGGTTCCGCCCGTGCAGCCCGGGAAGTGGTGGTCCTGGGCGGTCTGCGCACCCACCAGTAGCCGCACGCCGACAGCACGGCGAGCGGTCCCCAGAGCAGCAGGGGAAGATAGCACCACACCATGATGACCAGGGGCCAACCGCTCATGGTGCCCCAGTCCGGCCGGTGACCGAAGGCGATGGCCGAGACCATGGCGATGTTGAAGATCCAGGTGGCCGCCAGCCCCCCGAGGATCCCGAGCAGGGTGGGCATGATGCGCGGGATCGTCCGGCCGCGGAGGCGTTCGCCCCAGGGTCGCACCAGACCCACGGTGAGGAAGCCGAAGCTGACCTGGACGATGCTCAGGGCGTAGACGTAGAGGTAGCCGTCGACGGCGTTCGAACCCAGTTCGCGGGCTCGGAGTTCCGAGGTGCCCGGGAGCCATCCCATGATCATCGCGACCCGCCACAGGGCGGAGGGCACCGTGCACAGGAACGCGCCCCACGTGAGCAGGACCAGCCAGCCGGGGCGTTTGGGAGCGGCATCCTCAGAAGTCATGGTTCAGTATCGTCCAGCGAACCCCCGCAACGTCCAGTCAGAGCCCCCGGAGGGAGTCGAACCCTCGACCACTCGCTTACAAGGCGAGCGCTCTGGCCGCTGAGCTACGGAGGCAGGTGGGCACAATTGTGCCCGGATGAAACGAAGTGGCCAAGTCGGGGTGGCGGGACGGGTTCAGACGCCCGTCGCGGCCACGAACAGCTGCCCCTCACCCCGCGCCACGACCGCTTCCTCGGCAGCCACGAAAACGGCGTGCCCGGGTTTCAGCACAACCGGATCGCCGTCACCGGTCAGTTCGAACGATCCCGAGGCGACCAGGCAGATCCTGCCCGAATCCCCGCGTGGGACCTGGAGGGTGTCCCCGTCGGTGGGTTGCAGCAGCCACAGCTCGAACTCCTCGAAACCTGTCGGGTAGATGTAGGTGCCGTCCGATCCGCTCGGGAGCAGCACATCGTCCGGGCCCGGGGTGAAGTCGACGACGTGCAGGAGAGCGTCGACGTCGATGTGCTTGCCGGTCAGGCCGCCTCGCAGCACGTTGTCGGAGTTCGCCATCACCTCGATGCATGTGCCGCGCAGGTAGCTGTGCATCACACCGGGGGACAGGGCCAGGGCCTGGCCGGGCTCGAGGGAGAAACGGTTCAGCAGCAAAGCCGCGAGGATACCGGGGTCGGAGGGGAAGTACTCGTCGATCTCCACGGCCGTGCGGGCGAAGACACCGAGCTCACCGGGGGCGTCGAGATGGTTCACGGCGGCGCCCAGCACCTCGTCGACGAGGTGGCGGCGGTCGTCGAGGCTGAGCACGTCCAGGAAGACCTCCTGGAGGGCGGGGGAGCCGGTGCGGTCACGCAGGGGACCGATCACGGAGGCCAGAGCGTCTCCGACCCCCAGGGCCTCGAACAGCTGGGCCGTGAGCAGCGGGTCGCGGAAACCCACGAGGGCCTCGAACGGGGTCAGGGCGACGATGGTCTCGGGTTTGGGCCAGTCGTCCTTGAAGGAACGTTCGGGGGCGCCCAAGGGAATCCCCATCAGCGATTCGCGGGCGTGGCCATCGCGGGCCTGCTGCCGGGTGGGATGGGCCTGGAGGCTAAGGGGGGATGCGGCCGACAGGACCTTCACCAGGAACGGCAACCGGCGTCCGAAGGTCATCACGGAGGCCCTGCCGAGCCGGTTGGGATCCTGTGCCAAATACTCCGACAGCGTTGAACCGTCCGGGGTGGGGGAGTCACCGAGCGGATGGGCACCGAACCACTGCTCCGCCCAGGGCTGGCCGTCCGCGGGTCGGCCGAGAAGGGTGGGGATGGCGTCCTTGGTGCCCCAGGGGTAGCTCTGGCGCACCCCGATCAGTTCCAGCATCGTTTCCTCCAGATGAAGATGTCCATACCAGTGAACCCGGATCAGCGGGTTGCTCCAAGTCTCTTGCAGAATCAGCCGGGACGCAGGTGTTTCGTGGAAACCCGGGTGTCGGCCACCCGGCCGAACCGTCCCGAATGACATGAATGTGATTCACGCCGGAAATCGTCGCGTAGCATGGGGTCATGACCGAGGCCGCCCTGGAGAACCCGCTCGCCGACCGCGACGCCGCAATGCTCGACTTCGAGGAACGCTGGTTCACCCTGGAGGTTCCGAAGGAGCAGGCCATCATGGAGCGTTTCGGCTGCTCCACCACCCGCTACTACCAGCGGCTCAACACGCTCATAGACGACCCGGCGGCCCTCGGCTACAAACCGCTGCTGGTCAAGCGGCTGCGTCGCCAGCGCGCACAGCGTCAGGCCGCCCGCTCCGCCCGAAGGCTCCGGGGCTGAGATGAGAACCGTCACCGGTGACCTGATCACGCTGGTGGTGCTGCCCTGACCACCTTCGGCAGGTGCCGGGTCACAGTTCCTTGGTGAACACCACCGGTGCCGGGCGTCCCGGGGCGGCGTGCGCGTAGGGTTCTTCGCTGATGACGTACCCCAGACGCAGGTAGTAGTCGCAGACCTCGAGATTGGAGGCGCTGACGGCCAGCAGCACCCGGGGAAGGTCCCGGGCCCGCGCCCCGGCCTCGACCGCCCCCACCAGGGCGGTGCCGATGCCCCGGTCCTCGAACTCCGGCCGCACCGCCAGGCCGCGCAGCACCAGGTCCGTGCCCGAGACGACATGCATGACGCAGCCGACAACCCGGCCGTCGGCCTCGGCGACGAAACCCCCACCGGAGGCCAGCTTGGCCTCGAGTGAGTCCACAGTGTTGAGCCACCAACTCGACTCACGGCTCATCGGGGTGGAGAACATGACCTCCAGGATCGCGGGACAGTCGGATTTCACAGCGGGACGGATTCTCGCTGGTGTCTTCATCCTCTTGGATCCCGGTCCTTTCCCAACGGCGTCCTGAGAATCCTAGCGCAGCGCCCCCGGGTGTGGTGGCTGTCCGATGTCCGCCCGGCCCGGTCATGTCAAGGAAATCTACACCTGTTCTTTGCACTCTCCTTGGTGGAGTGCTAAAACTGTAGTTGGCACTCGGGACCTCCGAGTGCTACTGGTAGGGTTGGTGAGGCCAAGGGCCGTCCGTCGCGGGCACTGTTCCTGCCGAACAAGACAACAGGATTCCGGGGCCCCGCCCCGGCTGGACGGGAGGATTCCCGAAACACCATGGCAAAGCTCATCGAATTCAACGAAGAGGCTCGCCGCGGCCTCGAGCGGGGCATGAACACCCTCGCAGACGCGGTCAAGGTCACTCTCGGCCCCAAGGGCCGCAACGTCGTGCTCGAGAAGAAGTGGGGCGCCCCCACCATCACCAATGACGGCGTCTCCATCGCCAAGGAGATCGAGCTGGACGATCCCTACGAGAAGATCGGCGCAGAGCTGGTCAAAGAAGTCGCCAAGAAGACCGATGACGTCGCCGGCGACGGCACCACCACCGCCACCGTAGTGGCCCAGGCAATGGTCCGCGAGGGTCTGCGCAACGTCACCGCCGGCGCCAACCCGATGGCCCTGAAGAAGGGCATCGAGGCCGCCGTCGCCGCCATCGCCGAGGAGCTGTCCGGGCTGGCCATCGACGTCGAGACCAAGGAGCAGATCGCCGCCACCGCGTCGATCTCCGCCGCCGATCCCAGCGTCGGCGAGATCATCGCCGAGGCCATGGACAAGGTCGGCAAGGAGGGCGTGATCACCGTCGAGGAGTCCAACACCTTCGGGCTGGAACTCGAACTGACCGAGGGCATGCGCTTCGACAAGGGCTACATCTCTCCGTACTTCGTCACTGACGCGGAGCGGATGGAAGCCACCCTCGACGATCCCTACGTCCTGATCGTCAACTCCAAGATCTCCTCCCTGAAGGACCTCCTTCCCGTGCTGGAGAAGGTCATGCAGTCCGGGAAGTCGCTGCTGGTGGTGGCCGAGGACGTCGAGGGCGAGGCCCTGGCCGGCCTGATCGTCAACAAGCTGCGCGGCACCTTCAAGTCCATCGCCGTCAAGGCCCCGGGCTTCGGCGACCGCCGCAAGGCCATGCTGGGTGACATCGCCATCCTGACCGGCGGCCAGGTGATCGCCGAGGAGGTCGGCCTGTCGCTCGAGACCGTCACCCTCGACCTGCTGGGCAGGGCCCGCCAGGTCATCGTCACCAAGGACGAGTGCACCATCGTCGACGGCAATGGCGCGCAGGCCCAGATCGAGGGCCGCGTCGCCCAGATCCGCCGCGAGATCGAGAACTCCGACTCCGACTACGACCGCGAGAAGCTGCAGGAGCGCCTCGCGAAGCTGGCCGGCGGCGTGGCCGTCATCAAGGTCGGCGCGGCCACCGAGGTCGAGCTGAAGGAGATCAAGCACCGCATCGAGGACGCGCTGCAGGCCACCCGCGCGGCCGTCGAGGAGGGCATCGTCGCCGGTGGCGGCGTCGCGTTCCTGCAGGCCGCCAAGGCCCTCGACACCGTCGAGGTCGCTGATGACGACGAGCGCATCGGCGTCGAGATCATCCGCAAGGCGCTCTCTGCCCCCGTCCGCACGATCGCTGCCAACGCCGGCTTCGAGGGCTCCGTCGTGGTCGAGAAGATCAAGAGCCTGCCCGAGGGCGAGGGCCTGAACTCTGCGAACGGCGAGTGGGGCGACATGATTGAGATGGGCGTCCTCGACCCCGTCAAGGTCACCCGCACCACCCTGCAGAACGCTGCCTCCGTGGCGTCCCTGATCCTCATCACCGAGGCCACCGTCTCGGACGAGCCCAAGGACACCACCATCGAGGACGCGATCTCCCGTGCCGCCGCTGCTGGCGGACAGGGTGGCGGCATGTACTAAGCCGCAGGTCTCAGAGCCAGGCAGTGACAGGCGCCCCATGGCTTCGGCCATGGGGCGCCTTCTCGCATCCTTGGACAAAGCCTTCCGATTTGCCTGTAGCCATTCGGGATCCGTCCGCCTGCGGGTCCACGGCTACCGTTGGCACAAAAGCGCCCTTGGATTGTGTGGGAGTTGGAAGGTCGTTGGGCGCCATTTCCGTAACTGGCGCTACAATCGCGCAAACGCCAGAAAGAAATAACAGCTTAGGCTATGCATCCACTTGTATGTATTAGCAACTGCTCATGCATGTGGAAATCACTTGCTCTTATGGCCGATGCCATTCCTGGCGTATGCGCAACTCATTGGGGTGCCAGCATAAGGCGCATGACGCAAAGGGCGTCGCGCCGCCCCGGGGCGGAGGAGGAGACATGGAACTGCACGAGCGAATCGACCATACCAACCTCAAGCAGAACGCTACTGAGCAGGATCTCGCCAGGCTCTGCGACGAGGCGCGCGAGTACGGCTTTGCGACCGTCTCGATCAACGGCTGCTGGACCTCATTTGCCGCAAAGCGACTCGAGGGTTCCGGTGTCGGCGTCACCACCTGCATCGGCTTCCCTCTGGGCGCGGCCACCACGGCGGGCAAGGCAGCCGAGGCGCGGCAGGCGGTCATCGACGGCACGACCGAGATCGACATGGTCATCAACGTCGGAAAGCTCATCGATGGTGACGACGACTACGTCGTCAACGACGTTGCGGAAGTCGTGAAGGCAGCCGACGGCCACCCCGTCAAAGTCATTCTCGAGTGCTGCCTGCTTGACGACGAGCAAATCGTTCGCGCCTGCAAGGACTGCGTGAAGGCCGGCGCCTCCTTCGTCAAGACGAGCACTGGGTTCAGCACGGGTGGGGCCACGGTCGAGGACGTGCGCCTCATGCGCCAGACCGTTGGAAATGCCTGCAAGATCAAGGCGGCGGGTGGAATCCACAGCAAGGATGAGGCCCTTGCCATGGTGGAGGCCGGTGCAGATCGCCTTGGCACCAGCGCAAGCGTCGCCATCGTCAGCTAGTCGTTCGGCGTCGGGAGTCTCCTGCCGTCTGCCATATCCTGCCTGCGTCCCGGGTCGGGCTTGTGCGCTTGCCAAGTCCGACTCGGGATTGCTCGTTCTTGGACACGTCTACTAAACAGTAGCTTATAAAACTAAACATATTCTCAATATAGTTTGATGGGACAAATGGTTTCGTATCAAACTATGTATCACATTATGAAAATACAAATAAGGACAGTAATTTTTATAAAGAAGCAGCTACAAGAAGACAAGATTAGCGACTCACAATCACCTATGCATGAGAACACTCATCAGACATGCCACTTGCGGCGAGCTAGCGACCGCTCATAACTGTTTTTCTTATGCTTGATGAATATAAACATATGCTATTCAAGACGTTTATCTGAGAGGTCACTGACCCTTTCACGCAAGCATACGGCACACACAGAGAGATAGGTGATTTGATGGCCAAGAGGGTCTTCCTCGTCGTATTGGACAGCTTCGGAATCGGAGAGGAACCCGACGCGGCGGAGTATGGCGACGAGGGAAGCAACACCCTCTGTGCCTGTGCGACGAGTCCGTTCTTCCACATGCCCAATCTCCGTGACCTCGGGCTCTTCAACATCGAGGGCGCGCTTGACTCCGTCTACGACGTGGACATCGCTCCCATCGAGGCCCCGAAGGGTGCCTTTGGAAGGTTGCGCGAGGCGTCCAAGGGCAAGGACACCACCGTTGGCCACTGGGAGATGGCGGGTGTCATCTCGCCTGAGCGCTTTCCGACCTATCCCAACGGTTTCCCCGCGGACGTCATCGAGGAGTTTGAGCGTCTGACCGGTCGCAAGGTGCTGTGCAACAAGCCCTATTCGGGCACCGAGGTCATTCGTGACTATGGCAGGGAGATGGTCGAGACCGGCTCCCTCATCGTCTACACCTCCGCGGACAGCGTCTTCCAGATCGCCGCGCACGAGGACGTCGTCCCCTGCGAGCAGCTCTATGAGTACTGCCGCATGGCCCGCTCGATCCTGACTGGGAAGAACGGCGTCGCCCGCGTCATCGCCCGTCCCTTCGTGGGCGAGGACGGCAACTACACGAGGACGTCGCATAGGCATGACTTCTCGCTGGAGCCCACGGGGCAGACGATGCTCGACATTCTGAGCGCCAACGGGACTGACGTCATCTCCGTGGGGAAGATCTTTGACATCTTTGCCCACCGTGGCATCAAGGAGTCCATTCCCACCTCGGGTAACCCCGAGGGCATCGAACGCACCATCGAGCTCCTTGACAGGGACTTCGAGGGCCTCTGCTTCGTGAACCTCGTGGACACAGACATGATCTACGGTCATCGCAACGACGTGGACGGCTATGCGAAGGCACTTGCCTACTTCGATGAGCACGTGCCCACCATCCTGGGCAAGCTGCGCGAGGACGACCTCTTCATGGTCACCGCCGACCATGGCTGCGATCCCGTGACCCCCTCCACCGACCATTCGCGCGAGTACGTTCCCTGGGTCATCGCGGGGCCTCGCGTAAAGGCCGGCACAGACCTCAAGACCAGTGGCACCTTTGCCGACATCTCGGCCACCATCCTCGACTATCTCGGCGCACCGGCAGGCGACCACGGAACGTCCCGACTCGACCAGATCATGGAGGTAACAAAGAATGCCTAGCGTCCCCACCCCGCACAACGCCGCGCTCGAGGGCCAGATAGCCAAGACCGTCCTCATGCCGGGAGACCCGCTGCGCGCCAAGTATGTGGCCGATCACTTCCTCGAGGACGTCACCTGCTTCAACAGCGTCCGCAACATGCTGGGCTTCACGGGGAACTATCAGGGTCACCCCGTGTCGGTCATGGGCGGCGGCATGGGCATCCCCTCGATAGGGATCTACTCGTACGAGCTCTTCAACTTCTATGACGTGGACGCAATCATCCGCATCGGCAGCGCTGGAGGCCTCGCCGAGGGAGTCGCCCTGCGCGACCTGGTCGTGGGCATGGGCGCGTGCACCGACTCAAACTACGCCGCACAGTTCAACCTGCCCGGGACCTATGCGCCCATCGCCGACTTCGGCCTCCTGCGTCGTGCCGTCCGCAAGGCGGAGGAGCTGGGCGTCCCCACCCGAGTCGGCAACGTGCTCTCGGCCGACTCCTTCTACAACGCAGACCCCACGGTCAACGAGCGCTGGGCCTCAATGGGCGTCCTGGCAGTCGAGATGGAGTCTGCGGGCCTGTACCTCAATGCGGCGAAGGCCCACAAGAAGGCACTCTGCCTCTGCACCATCTCGGACCTCCCGATGACGGGGGAGTCGCTGTCCGCCGACGAGAGGCAGACCAGCTTCACACAGATGATGGAGGTCGCGCTCTCCTTGGCCCTGCCCGAGGAGTAGTCGCCTCCGTGCGAGTGCGGCACCACATGGGGCGCAGGCCCCATGGACATATGCAAGCGGGGCAAGGCCCCCCAGGGAAGTTCGAAGAAGGAGAAGGGACACGTCATGCTCAAAGCCGAAATCACGCGCAGGAACTTCCTGGGCGCCACGGCGGCCCTAGCGGCGACCGTAGGGCTTGCTGGTTGCGGTGGGGGCTCGGCCTCGACCACCGAGTCCGCCGGCGGTGCCGGAGCCGATGCCGCCAGCTACAAGATCGAGATGGTCACCGACACCGGTGGCGTGTCGGACCAGTCGTTCAACCAGAGCTCCTGGGAGGGTCTGCAGCAGCTCGAGTCCGACAAGGGCTGGGAGGTCAGCTACATCGAGTCGAAGCAGGAGTCCGACTACGCGACCAACCTCGACAAGGCCGTCGACGACGAGGCCAACCTCGTCTGGGGCATTGGCTTCAACATGGCCGACGCCGTCGCCCACTCCGCCCAGACCAACCCCGACGTCCAGTTCGCAATCATCGACAACGCATACGATGAATCCCAGTCCAACCTCACCGGCGTGACCTTCCGTGCGCAGGAGCCCTCCTTCCTGGTTGGCTACATCGCCGCACGTACCACGAAGACCAACAAGATCGGCTTCGTCGGTGGCATCACCGGCGTGGTCATCGACCAGTTCGACTACGGATACCGGGCTGGCGTCGACTACGCGAACAAGGAGGCTGGCACCAGCGTCGAGGTCCAAGGCCAGTACGCCGACAGCTTCTCCGATGCGGCCAAGGGCAAGGCGATCGCTTCCAAGATGTTCTCCGACGGGTGCGACATAGTGTTCCATGCCGCCGGTGGCGCGGGTGCGGGCGTCATCGAGGCGGCCAAGGAGGCGAACCAGTACGCGATCGGCGTTGACCGTGACCAGAACTACCTCGCTCCCGACAACGTCATCACCTCGGCCCTGAAGAGGGTCGACAAGGCCATCATCGAGGTCTCGACCCAGATCGAGGCGGGCACCCTCAAGGGTGGCTCCAACATCGAGCTGGGCTTCAAGGAGGATTGCGTCGGCATCCCCGAGAAGCACGATCTCATTGCCGATGACGTCTATCAGGCCGCGCTCGCGCTCTCCGAGAAGATCAAGGATGGCAGCATCGTACCGCCCATGAACAAGGACTCCTACGACAAGTACGTGGCGAGCCTCTAGTCCGCAAGTCAAGAAGCACGCAGGGATGGGGCGCCCTGGCCTGATGGCGGGGTGCCCCATCCCTTGGATGCGACGCCAGGGGAGCAGAAAACATGGAAGTCAGTCCGGAATACGCTGTGCAGATGCATGGCATAGTCAAGACGTTCGGCTCGTTCCGAGCGCTTGACGGGGTTGACCTCGACGTCAGGAAGCAGTCCATCCACGCCATCCTGGGCGAGAACGGGGCGGGAAAGTCCACGCTCATGAACGTCCTGTATGGTCTGTACCAGGCCGACGGCGGAGAGCTCTTCCTCAACGGCGAGAAGGTAAGCATAAACAGCCCGACCGAGGCCATCAAACATGGGATCGGCATGGTCCACCAGCACTTCATGCTGGTGGAGAACTTCACCGTGACCGAGAACATCGTCTTGGGGGAGGAGGTGTGCGGCACGGCGGGCGTCCTCGACATGGCCAAGGCGCGACAGGAGGTCGTCAAGATCGTCGAGGAGTACGGCCTCGAGGTAGACCCGGACGCGCTCATCGAGGACATCACCGTGGGCATGCAGCAGCGCGTCGAGATACTCAAGGCACTCTACCGCGGGGCGGACACCCTCATCCTAGACGAACCGACCGCAGTCCTCACGCCCCAGGAGATCGGCCAGCTGATCAAGATCATGCACGACCTCGTCAGCAAGGGCAAGACGATCATCATCATCACGCACAAGCTCAAGGAGATCATGTCGTCCGCCGACGAGTGCACCATCATTCGCCGCGGTCGCTACATGGGAACCGTGGACGTGGCGCAGACCAACGAGGCGGAGCTCGCCTCCAAGATGGTCGGTCGCCACGTCAACCTCCACGTCGAGAAGTCGCCCGCCAGGCCGGGCGAGACCGTGCTCTCGATACGCGACCTGCACGTCAAGGACGACCGTGGGATCGAGGTCGTGAAGGGCCTCTCGCTCGACGTGCATGCGGGCGAGATCGTGGGCATCGCCGGCATCGACGGCAACGGACAGCGCGAGTTCGTGGACGCCATAGACAACCTCGTGCATGCGGAGTCGGGAACGATCGAGGTAAAGGGCAGGCAGATTCAGAACACCACGCCCAGGAACACCATCGAGACTGGCGTGGCCACCGTGCCCTCAGACCGCCATCGCTGGGGTCTCGTCCTGCCCTTCAGCGTCGCCGAGAACTCGGTTCTCGAGCGTCACAACGAAGAGCGCTTCGGCAAGGGCATCATGCTCGACCTGGCAAAGGTCGAGGAGTTCGCTCGCGGCCTCATCGAGGAGTATGACATCCGTCCCGAGGGCTGCGAGTCCCAGCCGGCCGCAGGCCTGTCTGGAGGCAACCAGCAGAAGGTCATCATCGCCCGCGAGGTCTCTGGTGAGCCTGACCTGCTCGTGGCCGTCCAGCCCACGCGAGGCCTGGACGTCGGCGCCATCGAGTTCGTGCACAAGTCGTTGATTCGCGAGCGCGACCGCGGCGCCGCCATCCTCCTCGTCTCGCTCGAGCTCGACGAGGTCATGGACGTGTCCGACACAATCGCCGTCATACACGACGGGCAGATCGTTGGCAGCTTCGAGCAGGGAACGGTCACCGAGGAGCAGATCGGCCTCCTGATGGCAGGAGGAGGGAGCAAATGAAAACCATCGTCAAGCTATTGAGGAAGCCCATCGCGGCATCGATACTGGCAATCGCCGTAGGCTTCCTGATCGCAGCCATAGTGCTCGCGATCGCGGGCTATGCGCCCGGACCGTCCTTCGCGGCCCTGTTTAACGGCATGATCGGCAAGCCCAAGTACATCTCCAACGTCGTCATCAAGGCAACCCCCCTGATTCTGACCGGCACGGCCGTGGCCTTCGCCTTCAAGACGGGCCTCTTCAACATCGGCGCCGAAGGCCAGTACGTGACTGGCACCATCTGCGCGGCGATCGTTGGCATCAGCTGCGACTTCCCGCCCGTCTTGCAGGTCCCCCTCGTCATTCTCGCGGGGACGCTCGGCGGGGCCGCATGTGGCGCCCTCGTTGGCTGGCTCAAGGCGAAGTTCGGGATAAACGAGGTCATCACCAGCATCATGCTCAACTGGATCAGCCTCTACGCCTGCAACTTCGTGGTCAACGTGCCCGCCTTCCACCAGCCGGAGTCGACGAGCACCTATGCCGTCAATCCTTCCAGCTACACCATGATCCTCCCCAAGTGGAAGCTCTCGGAGGAGGGGCTCGCCACCCTCAAGGGGACCCCCTGGCTCTACGAGGTGCTCGTGAAGACTGACGTCAACGTGGGCATCCTCATCGCGGTGGCCTGTGCCATCCTCATCGCAGTGCTGCTGAAGCGCACCAAGATGGGCTACGAGATGCGCGCCGTGGGCCTCAACCGCGAGGCGGCCCAGTTCGCCGGCATCAACGTGAACCGTAACATAGTCACCTGCATGCTCATCTCGGGCGCCCTCTGCGGCCTGGCGGGCGCTCTGGCAGTGACCGGCTTGGAGCCGCATAACATATCCACCCTGGCCGCATTCGAGAACAATGGCTTCAACGGCCTCTCGGTGGCCTTCATTGCCGGCTCCTCGCCCATAGGGTGCATCTTCGCCGGGTTCCTGTTCAGCGGCCTCATCTATGGCGGGCAGAGCGTCCAGCAGGTCATGGGGGCGCCATCCGACATTATCAACATCATGATCGGCACCATCGTGTTCCTCATGGCCCTCTCGCAGGTTGTTCCCATGATTGCCGATTGGCTTGAGCGCAGGGAGAAGGGGGTCGCAAATGCCTAGCAGCCTGTTTCTACTCATCGGCATCACCCTCATGTACTCGACGCCGCTCGTGTTCGGCGCCCTCTCGGGCGTCATCTCGGAGCGCTCGGGCGTCGTGAACATCGGCATAGAGGGCATGATGATGGTCGGCGCCTTCACGGCCTCTGCCGTCTCGTACTTCACTGGGAACCCTTGGCTGGGCTTTCTGGCCGCAGGCCTCACCGGTGCGATCATTGCCCTCCTCCACGCCTTCGCGTCCATCACCTTCAGGGCTGACCAGACGGTCTCGGGCGTCGCAATCAACCTCCTGGCGCCCGGGCTCGCCCTCTTCTTCTGCCGCCGTCTCTTTGACAACGCGGCAATGACACCCGTCTACACCACGCTGCCCAAGCTCTTCGGCGACAAGGCCCTTGCCGGCACGCCGTACGCGAGTCTCAACGTGGACGTGACGGTTGCCCTGGGCCTGGTTGCTGCGGTGATCATGTGGTTCGTCCTCTACAAGACCAAGTGGGGCCTGCGCGTCCGCGCCGTGGGCGAGCACCCTGCTGCCGCCGACACCCTGGGCATAAACGTCGAGCGCACGCGCTACGTCTGCGTGATCGTCTCGGGCATGCTGGCGGGATTCGGTGGCGCCTCGGTCACGCTGGCCATCGTCTCGCAGTTCACCCAGACGGCCATCAGCGGCCAGGGCTTCATCGCGCTCGCCGCCGTCA
>ERZ773069.491-NODE-491-length-26125-cov-6.987610_pt1 | contig 26125 bp, 21 predicted proteins | sample MGYA00580619_ERZ773069 | MGnify/ENA primary metagenome ERZ773069 (study PRJEB29015, sample SAMEA2738007) | human oral metagenome | biome: human oral; feature: human-associated habitat; material: dental | place: China | collected 2108 ...
CAGTAGAAATGAGGGATGGAAGGGGTGGAGTCCTTAAGGGGGGCCATAGAGGACTATTTTGAAGCAAAATTTAATATTTTATTTAAAGTAATAAGTTTCAAGAAAAATATTTTTAATATAATTTATATGATATTTATATTAAATATCAAATATTTTTGATGAGTATTTTTAAATAAATTTTAGTGAAATAGTAAAAAATTATTAATAACAAAAAAAGGCTAGAAACATTAAGGACTTGATGTTTACTATTTTTTTATTGCTGAGGTTGTTTTGTTTTTCTTGCACAATTACTAGATCTATCCGATAGTTATGCAAACTCAGAATTTAACAAAATAAATAACCTGAAGCAAGGGTCTTGACCTCTTATAGAGATAAAAAGAATTAGGTTGTCGAATATATCGGCATATCATAAATTTTTTTATATGATATAGAAAAAATACTTGACAAAAAACGATTACTGTTGTAAACTTATAACATAAAAGATTACAAATGTAAACATTTTAGACGAGGTAGAGATTATGAAAGAGAGTAGCAGAATTGATCAGAAGTGGCATATAACTGATGCAGAATGGGAAGTGATGCGTGTTGTTTGGGCAAATAATGAAGTGACGAGCAGGTTTGTGGCAAAGGTGCTTTGTGAAAAGATGAATTGGAAGCAGGCTACGATAAAGACTTTGTTGAATCGGTTGCTGGAAAAGGGTGTTTTGAAAAAGAGGGAAATAGGGAATAAGTATATTTATTCGACGGATTTTACAGAAAAGGAAGTGGCTAATAGTTACATATTGGGAACTTTTGATAAGATTTGTAAAACGAAGGTTGGGGAGATGATTGGGAAGGTTATTGAGAACAGTGAGCTTAGTTTTGATGACTTGGAGCTGATTTTGAAGGCTGTGGAAGAAAAGAGAAAGACGGCTGTGAAGGAAGTTTTGTGTGACTGCGTGAAAGGGCAGTGTAATTGTGAGCATAATGGGCATAGACACGTTTGAAAATATAAAAAAAACTAATTTGTTAAATTTATAAATTTTTTAAGTAATTGTAAAAGTAAATTATTAAAAATTAAGAAACAGTAATATTTTTGATAGTAAAGTTTAAGAGGAGGAAAAAAATATGGCAGAAAAAATTTATACAGTAACTGGAATGAGCTGTGCGGCTTGTGCTAATGCTGTGGAGAAGGCACTTAACAAGAATGACGATATTAATGCTTCGGTTAATATTGCAACTGAAAAATTGAATGTTGAGTATGATGAAGGAAAGTATGATTTTGATAAGATTAGGAAAATAGTGGAATCGGCTGGATATGGGCTAGTTGAAAATATGACCGAGGACAGGAAAGTTGAACTTTATCAGGAAAAGATAGCGAATTTGAAAAAACGATTGATTTTGGCGATTGTATTTGTTGTTCCGCTTTTGTATATTTCGATGGGACACATGCTTGGGGCGGCGCTTCCTGAGTTTTTGAATCCTAAGGTAAATGCGCTTAATTTTGCATTGGCACAATTTGTGCTGACTTTGCCAATCATTTATGCTGGGAGAGATTTCTTTTCGCATGGTTTTAAAAATTTGGTAAGAAAATCACCAACAATGGATTCGTTAATTGCAATTGGAGCGACAGCAGCGATACTTTATGGAATTTATGCAACATATAGAATTGTTACTGTGGATCCTGAAGCGCACATGGATTTGTATTATGAATCGGCTGGTGTAATTATTACGTTAATTTTGTTTGGAAAGTTGCTAGAAGCAAAGACAAAAGGGCAAACTTCATCGGCAATAAAAAAACTTATCGGACTTCAGCCTAAAAAAGCTAAAATTATTGAAAATGGTGTGGAAAAGGAGATTTTAATTGAAAATCTGAAGGTTGGAGATATTGTGATTGTAAAACCTGGAGAAAAAATTGCAGTTGATGGGAAAATTGTGGAAGGTTCGACTTCTGTGGATGAATCAATGTTGACTGGGGAAAGTTTACCTGTTAGTAAAAAAGTTGGGGATAAAGTTGTTGGAGGAAGTATTAATAAAAATGGGAGTATTAGATTTGAAGCAACTGAAATTGGGAAAAATACAGTTTTATCACAAATTATAAAGCTAGTTGAGGAAGCGCAAGGGTCAAAAGCTCCAATTTCACGAATGGCTGATGTTGTGGCGGCGTATTTTGTGCCAATTGTTATTGGAATTGCGATAATTACAGGAGTTGCCTGGTTTATGAGTGGAAGCGGATTAGTTACTGCATTGTCGTTTTTTATCGCCGTGCTTGTAATTGCATGTCCGTGTGCATTGGGACTTGCGACTCCGACATCAATAATGGTTGGAACTGGAAAAGGGGCTGAAAACGGGATTCTTATTAAAAGTGGAGAAGCTCTTGAAACAACATATAAAATTAAAACGATTGTATTTGATAAAACAGGGACAATTACTAAAGGAAAGCCTGTATTAACTGATTTGATTGCTTATGGAAATTACAAGGAAGATGAACTTTTAAAAATTGCCGCAAGTGTAGAGAATGATTCTGAACATCCGCTGGCAGAGGCAATTGTAAATGAGGCAAAAAGGAAAAATGTTGAAATTAAGCCTTATGAAAAATTTAGGGCAATGCCAGGTTATGGGATTCGTGCGACTTTTGAAGGCAAGGAAATTCAAATTGGAAATAAAAAATTAATGGAAAATAAAAAAATTGATGTGAAAATTTCTCAAAAGGACTATAATATTTTGTCAAATGAAGGAAAAACTCCAATGTATATTTCGATTGACAATGAATTGGCAGGAATTGTTGCAGTTGCCGATGTTATTAAGGAAACAAGCAAAGAAGCCATTGAAAAATTGAAAAAAATGGGAATTAAAACAATAATGCTTACAGGAGATAATGAAAAAACTGCAGAATTTATCGCAAAGCAAGTGGGAATTGATGATGTAATTTCAGAAGTTCTGCCTTACCAGAAATCTCAGAAAATAAAGGAACTTCAGGAAAAAGATGAATTTGTCGCAATGGTCGGAGATGGAATCAACGATTCGCCAGCATTAGCTCAAGCAAATGTAGGAATTGCGATAGGAAATGGAACAGATGTGGCTATAGAATCGGCTGATATTGTTTTAATTAGAAACGATTTGCGGGATGTGGCAGGAGCGATTGCATTAAGCAAGGCAACAATTACAAATATAAAGGAAAATTTATTCTGGGCATTCTTTTACAACGTACTTGGAATTCCTTTTGCAGCTGGAATATTTTATGCATTTTTCAATGGACCGAAGTTAGACCCGATGATTGCGGCTTTTGCAATGTCGTTTAGTTCGGTGTCGGTTTTGGGAAATGCTTTGAGATTGAAGTTTTTTAAAGTTAAATAATATTTTTAAAAAATAGGTTGAATTTATCCTATATTTATGATATTATACTTTATAAGAGGTGAGCAATATGAAAGCAGAATTAGACAACTTAGTTTCAATGAAGGAAGCTAATCAAAATTTTTCAAAAGTGGCAAGAATGGTAGATACAAACGGATCTGTTGTCATTTTAAAAAATAATACCCCAAAATATATTTTAGTTGATTACAATTTAGCAAAAGAAGTTGAAAAAGAACCAGTAAAATTTGCGGAAGATAATGAATTGGAAATGGTTTCATCTAAAATTTTAAAGAAATACAAAAAAACATTTGAGGAATTGGCAAAATGATTCTTTTATCTGAAAAGCAAATATTAAAACTTCATTCTGAATTGGTAGAAAAATTTGGAGGAATTGATGGAGTTAGAGATAAAGGTTTAATTGAGAGTTCAATAAATAATGTTTATCAATCTTATTTTGGAGTTGAAAAATATCCAACAATAGAAGAAAAAGCTGCAAGATTATGTTATAGTTTTATTAAAAATCATGCTTTTTTAGATGGAAATAAAAGAATTGGAATTTATGTTATGATGGTTCTTCTTGAGTTAAATGGAATTAGTTTAAATTGTTCTAATGATGAACTTACAGAATTGGGGTTAAAAATAGCAGATTCTAGTATAGGATATTCTGAAATTCTTGAATTTATTTATAAGTTCAAGTAATATTAAAAATTTATTTATAAAAAAACCGTTTTAAATGAATTAATCAAATAAGACGGTTTTTATTTTGTTTTTAAATTAAAATATATTTAAAATTTTATTCTTCTTTTATGGCAGGTTTTAATGCTCCTAAAACAATAGCCGAAACAATACTTCCAATTATAACTGCTACTAAATATAGGAAGAAGTTGTTACTTAATGCCATTACTAGGATTCCACCATGTGGAGCAGGTATTTTTATATTAAATAGTCCTGTTAATGCTCCTGCGATTGCGGAACCTACGACACTTGCTGGTATTACTCTTGTTGGATCTGCCGCTGCATAAGGGATTGCACCTTCTGTGATGAATGAGAATCCCATAATGTAGTTTGTAAGTCCAGCTTCTCTTTCTTGTGCAGTAAATTTATTTTTAAATAATGTTGATGCTAATGCGATTGCGATTGGAGGAACCATTCCACCAGCCATAACTGCTGCCATTGGTAAACTTCCACCAGATGTCATTGTAGCTGCCAATGTTCCAGAACCAAATACATAGGCTGCCTTATTTACAGGGCCTCCCATATCAATAGCCATCATTCCACCAAGAACTGCACCTAATAGAACAGCGCTTGAACCAGACATTCCATTTAACCAAGCATTTAAACCATTGTTAATTATTGCTGCAAATGGATTTATAACAAGTACCATTGCTACACCTGTGATTAATACTGATAAAACTGGATACAATAATATCATTTTTAATCCGCTTAAAGATCTTGGCATACCTGATAATGCTTTTACTAAACCTTGTACAACATATCCAGCTAAAAATCCACCAAGCAATGCACCAATAAATCCAGAACCACCAGCTGTTGCAATAGCTCCTGCAACTAGTCCTGCCGCCAATGCCGCTCTTTCACTAATACTGTAAGCAATATATCCAGCTAAAACTGGCACAAACAATCCAAATGCCTGTCCACCAATATCTTTTAACATTTTAGCTAATGGCGCTTTAGAACCGTATTCTGCTCCCGCTCCACCATTACCAGACAATGTATCAACTAAAAATGCTAGTGCTATCAAAATTCCTCCACTTATTACTAACGGAAGCATATATGAAACTCCACTTAATAAGTGTTTGTAAAGTCCTTTTTTCTCAGATGAAGATGATTCAGAAGAATCTGCAGTTTTTGAACCGCTTGCATGGAAAATAGGAGCTTTTCCATCTAAAACTTGTTGAATTAACGCTTTTGCATTGTTAATTCCTTCCTTTGCTTCCACTTGAATTAACGGTTTTCCATCAAATCTGTCAACTTCAATATTTCTGTTAATTGCCAAAATTACACCAGTAGCTTTTTTAATATCTTCATCAGTCAAGACATTTTTTCTACCATCCGCACCATTTGTTTCAACTTTTATGTTTATTCCCATTTCATCAGCTGCTTTTTTTAGTGCTTCTGCCGCCATATAAGTATGGGCAATTCCTGTTGGGCAGGCTGTTGCTGCAATTATGTAAGGAGCATTTTCATCAGTTGGAGTTTGTGCAGTTACAGCATCTTTCTTTTCTTCTTCTGCAAATTTTTCGGCTTCAGCTTTATTAATAATTTCCAGTACTTCATCAGATGTCTTTGCATTTTCAAGAGCTTCCTTGAAATCATCATCCAATAATAATTGTGATAATCTTGCAAGTGTTTCAATATGAGTATTATTTGCACCATCTGGAGCAGCAATCATAAAGAATAATGTTGCAGGTTCTCCGTCTAATGAATCGTAGTCAATTCCTTCTGGTTTTCTACCCATTGCAAGTGCAGGTTTTTTTACATATTTTGTCTTAGCATGTGGAATTGCGATCCCTTCACCAATTCCAGTTGAGCTTTGAGCTTCTCTAGCCATCAATGCCTCTACATATCCGTCATAATCATTCAGGACACCTGTTTTTTCGTGCAATCTGGCAAGTTCTTTAATTATGTCAACTTTAGTTGTAGATTTTACATCTAGACTAATTCTATCTTTGATTAGTAAGTCAGATATTTTCATTTTTACACCATCCTTATTTATTATTTTTTTTTATTCTTTTAAAGTAAATAATTTTTATTTTTAGCCATAGTAAAGCAACTTTAAAATTCAATACAAAAATTATCACTATTTTACTTCAAAATATTAAGTTTACTTATCTTTTAAAAAGTTTCCTTTGAAATTTCAATTTCATCATATAATTTATCTACTAAATCCTTTTCTGCAAGCCCATAAGAATAAGCTGTAGCACTTCCTGAAGCAACTGCCAGTCTAAATGAATCTTCTGGAGAAAGCCCCTTTACAAATCCTGCAGTAAACCCTGCAACCATAGAATCTCCAGCACCAATTGAGTTAATTAATTGCCCTTTTGGAACAGATGCCTCCAGCACAAAGTCCTTGTTTACAAGCAATGCACCTTCGCCACCTCTAGATAAAATGACATTTTTAACTCCTCTGTCTAAAAAGAATTTACATTTTTCTACGATTTCAGCCTTTGTTTCCAATTTTTCGTTAAACATTTCTCTTAGTTCATGAATATTCGGTTTAACAAAAAGATTATTGTGAATATTGTCTTGCAGTAAATTTCCTCTTGTATCAAGCACAATTTCCACATTTGCTTTTACATTTTCAGATAATTGCTTATAAATTTTGCTGCTGATTGAAGATGGGATGCTTCCAGATAGAACGAGTATATCTCCATCCTTCAAATCAGAAATTTTGTTGGTCAATTCTTGTAATTTTTCTGCTGTAATTTCTGGTGAAACTCCAGTAAGTTCAGTTTCCTTGTCATTCCCATTAACCTTTACATTAATTCTAGTGTTTCCTTCAAGTTCCACAAATTCAGATTTAATGTTATCCTTTTTCAAATCTCTAACAATAAAATCTCCAACAAATCCAGCCACAAATCCAATCGCTGTAGATTCCACATCCAGATTTTTCAATACTTTAGAAACATTAATTCCTTTTCCGCCAGCTCTATAATTTACTTTGTGAGCAAGATTCAAATGTTCTGCCTGCAAATCATCCTTTAGATACATATCATAATCCAACGCCGGATTTAATGTCAATGTGTAAATCATCTTTTTCTCCTCCTAAATTTAAATATATTTTAAAACTATTTTCCAAACCATTTAATAGATATGTTTTAAAATTTGATTTTTTTAATTTTATATAAGGTTTAAAATACTTTAGTTTATAATATCTGCTTTATCATAATTCTAATATAATTTCAAAACAAATCTAATAAGGTTCTACTATATTGTTTGCCACTATATATTTATAACATTTGAAATTTAAAAAGTCAAATAATTTACTCTATCTGCTTTAAAAAAATTTTTTTTATGGAAAAAATATCAAAATATTAATCTTTTTTTATTAAATTTAATTATAAATGTATATTAAAAAAAATATAATCTTTTTATAGTATAATATTTATTATGAAAAATAATTTAAAATAAATTGAAAAGGAGTAATTATGAGAAAGAAAATCATTTTATTAGCTGGAATTATGATGGTACTATCATCTTGTGTTCCATTGGTAACAGTAGCTGCTCTGCCAATTGCATTAGGAGCGGAGGCAGTAAATGATATTGGGCATTCATTAGAAAAAAATAAGGAACCTAAACCAAGTCCAGAGAGAACACTTAGTAATTTAGTTAAAGTTGGAAATTATGAATATTCACAGCCTGTAATTGAAAAAAAAGACGGAAATACGATTGTTAGCGGAACATTTAAAATAAATGTAAGTAATGGTGATAAAAAAGAAGTAAGTCAAACCTTGAGAGATGTAGCTATGTTTGTTCCATGTTATGATAAAGATGGTAACAGAATTGGTAATGCAGAAGATGTAATCAAAGTATTAAGAAAAAATGAAACTTTAAAATATAGTGCCGTTTTAAAAAGTCAGGAAGCAGTTTCTTGCAATCCTGCCGGTGCAAATTTTTCCATTGAAGGAACTGAAATTGAATTTTAAGCATTTTAAAATTTATATGGTAAGTAAAAAAATGTAACTAACAATTTAAGTTAATTACATTTTTTTATTTACATAGATGACTTAAAATCATTAAATATACTTGAACACATCTAAAATTAAACTGATAAAAATTATATAAATTTAGAATTTGAGTAAAATAATTATAGTTTTTGAGATCAGTTTTAAGTAAGTTTTACTATAATTTTAAATTGATTAATGTTTATGTCCACATCCGCAAGAATGTGAGTGCATATCAATTACCATACGTCCTTGAATTGTTCCTTCTTCCATTTCCTTAAAGATTTCAGGAGCTTCTTCAATAGTTCTAGTTTGAACTACTGGCACAACCAATCCTTCGGCTCCAAATTGGAATGCTTCTCTCAAGTCTTCTCTTGTCCCTACCAATGAACCAATTACTTCAATACCGTCTAATACAGTTTTTACGATTGGCAAGTCCATAGTTTCTGATGGTAATCCAACAGCCACAACTTTTCCTGCAGCTCTTACTGAATCAACAGCTTGGTTAAATGCAACTTTTGATACAGCAGTAACTACAGCAATATGAGCTCCAATTCCGCTTAATTCTTTAATTTTTGCAACTGGATCTTCTTTTTTACCATTTATAACATAATCTGCTCCAACTTCTTTAGCAAGCGCCAATTTGTCATCATTTATATCAACAGCAATTACGTGAGTGTTAAACACTTTTTTAGCATATTGAACTGCCAAATTTCCCAATCCTCCAGCACCATAAATTACAACCCATTGTCCTGGTTGAGGTTTTCCAACTTTTATTGCTTTATAAGTTGTAACTCCTGCACAAGTGATGCTGCTGGCTTGAGCTGGATCCAGTCCTTCAGGTACCTTTACTGCATAATCAGCTGTAACAATACATTGTTCAGCCATTCCGCCATCTGCAGAATATCCAGCATTTATTACATCTCTACATAGTGTTTCCTGTCCATTAATACAGTATTCACATCTTCCACATCCTTCAAAGAACCAAGCAATACTTACTCTATCTCCTGGTTTGAGTGATGTCACACCTTCAGCAACTTCTCTTACAATCCCAATTCCTTCATGCCCTAAAACTCTTCCAGGAACTTTCCCAAAATCACCATGAGCCACATGCAAATCAGTATGGCAGACACCGCAATATTCCACATCAACCAATGCTTCTCCAGCTTTTAGCCCTCTTAATTCTTTTTCTACAACTTCTACTCCAGTTCCTTCTTTATTAACTACTACTGCTTTCATTTAATTTCCCTTCCTTTTTTGATTATTTCTAAGTTCTTAAATTTAGTTATATGAATATTTAGTCATACGATATATATATACCTTATAAAATTTAAAAAGTCAAATTTTTTTTATAAAATAATTTATTATATTTTTTATTTTTTAAATGGAATTTAGTATTAGAGGTTAATCAAATTTCTAGAAATTTATTGACAATAGTTAGTTTGTTTGGTAGAATTTTTGTGGGCATAAGTTTTATCGGTTATTTATCTTAATTTTTGTTTTGATTTTGAATATAAAATAATAGATATAAATATTTAGAATTTATGCTAATTTTGTTGTTTTATGGAGGTGGATATCTTGAACGAGGAAGTCCCGGAAGAGAGATTAAAAAATCTGAATAAATTAAAATTTACAAATTTATGCAAATACGGATAAAGGGAATATCTTCGTTGTTGTTATTCTCCTGATTTTTATTTGCATAAAATTAAAAAAGATTGAAAATGCAAAAGAGAAAGGAGATTTAATGATGGAAAACAACATTATTCAAAAACTTATAGATGAAAAAAAATATTTTGAAATTAGAAAATATTTAAACGATTTAAACATTGTGGAAGTTTCAGAGCTGCTAAATCAGTTTGAATCTTCTGAATTAATAATGATTTTTAGGTTACTTTCCAAAAACAGGGCAGCTGATGTATTTTCGTATTTGGACAGTGAACATCAGGAAATGATTATTAAAACCATGACAGATGTGGAAACAAAAAATATATTTGATGAGCTTTATTTTGATGATATTGTCGATATTATCGAAGAAATGCCGTCAAATGTGGTCAAAAAGATACTAAAGAATACCGACGCAAAAGATAGACACACAATAAATCTTTTGTTAAAATATCCTGAAAATTCAGCTGGAAGCATTATGACAACTGAATACATGGATTTGAAAAAGAATATGACAGCTTCTTCTGCAATTTCTAAAATTAGAAATGTTGTTGAAGATATGGCAAATGTCTACACTTGCTATGTGATTGATGAAAGTAGAAGGCTGGAAGGGGTAGTTTCTTTAAAAGAGCTTATTACAAGCGAGGACGATGAACCTATTCAAAATCTTATGAATAAAAATGTGATAAGTGTTCATACAAATGATGATCAGGAAAAAGTTGCAGAAATAATAAAAAAATATAATCTTATCGTACTTCCTGTGACAGATAATGAGAATAGACTTTTAGGAATTATCACGATTGATGATGTAATGGATGTTGTAGAACAGGAAGCGACAGAGGATTTTCATAGAATGGCTGGGATTTCGCCTGTGGAGGAGTCTTATTTGAAAACAAGCGCCTTTACAATGGCAAGACAGAGAATTAGCTGGTTAATTGTACTTATGATTTCTGCCACATTTACTGGAAGAATTATAAGCAAATATGAAGATGTGCTGCAGTCTGTAGTCATACTTTCGTCATTCATTCCTATGCTGATGGATACAGGGGGAAATGCAGGCGCACAGTCTTCAACAATTGTAGTCCGTGCTTTAGCATTGGGGGAAGTTAATACAAAAGATACTTTTAAAATATTAAAAAAGGAATTTCTTATTTCATTTATAGTAGCCATAGTTTTAGCGGCAATAAATTTTTTGAGAATTATAACTTTGACAAAGACACCTTTAAATGTTGCAATAACAGTTTCAGTAACTTTAATTTTTGTAGTTATAATTTCTAAAATAATAGGTGCTTTTTTACCAGTTGTCGCTAAAGCCTTTAAAATGGATCCGGCAATAATGGCAGGGCCTTTAATAACTACGATTTTAGATGCACTTACTCTTACTATTTACTTTAGGTTTGCAACTATGTTTTTAAGTAATGTTATAAAGTAAATATTTTTATAAAACAATATTTTATGAAATTTAAGAATGTAAAAATTGATTGTCTAATCGAAGTTATATGATAACTATTTAAAAAAAATGAGGTGAGAAAAAAATGAAAAAAATAAAAAGAATAATTGAAGATCTTTTAAAAGAAAAAAAATATTTTGAAATAAAAAAAGAATTAGATAAATTAAATGCAGTTGAAATTTCTGATGTGATAAATTTATTTAAACTGCCAGAGCTTGTAATAATGATTTTTAGACTTTTAAAAAAAGATAAAGCGGCGGATGTGTTTTCATATTTGGACAGTGAACATCAGGAAATGATTATTCACGCTTCAACTGATGTTGAAACACGGGAAATATTTGATGAGCTGTATTTTGACGATATTGTCGACATTATTGAGGAGATGCCGTCGGATATTGTAAAAAAAATCTTGAAAAATACGGATAGAAAAGATAGACATTTGATAAATCAGCTTCTAAAATATCCAGATAATTCAGCTGGAAGCATTATGACGACTGAATATGTGGATTTTCAGAAAAATATGACAGTTCAAGAGGCGATAGGACAGCTTAAAAAAACTGGGAAAGACAAGGAAAATATTTATACTTGCTATGTTACGGATAAAAACGGGAAATTGGAAGGTGTGCTTTCACTAAAGGAATTGATTTCTAAAAAGGACAATACTGTAATTGAAGATATTATGAATAAAAATTTTGTAAGTGTAAATACAAATGATGATCAGGAAAAAGTCGCGGATTTGTTTAAAAAGTATGATTTTATCGTTATGCCAGTCGTTGACCACGAAAATAGGCTTTTGGGAATAATTACGGTGGATGACGTTCTGGATGTTGTGGATCAGGAAGTTACGGAAGATTTTCATAAAATGGCTGGAATTACTTCACCTACAGATGATTCCTATTTAAAGACAAGTATCTTCACGATGGCAAGACAAAGAATCGGGTGGCTTGCAGTTCTTATGATTTCCGACACAATTTCTGGAAATATAATACAAGGCTATGAAAAAGTTCTGGCAAAGTCCATTATTTTAACGGCATTTATTCCAATGCTTATGTCAAGTGGTGGAAACGTTGGTTCACAATCTTCAACGGTTGTAATCCGTTCACTTGCACTTGGGGAAATTTCTCCAAAAGATGCCTTTAAAGTGATTAAAAAGGAATTTTCGATTGGAATAATGGTTTCAATAGTTTTGGCAATATTAAATTTTATAAGACTTGTAACACTTGAAAAAACTAATTTTATAATTGCTTTTGTCGTTTCGTTGACACTTGTATTTACAGTAATAGTTTCAAAGCTGGTAGGAGCACTGCTTCCGCTTGGAGCAAAAATTGTGAAGGCTGATCCAGCGGTTATGGCAACACCTTTGATAACAACGATTTCAGATGCTGTAACACTTATAATTTATTTTAATTTTGCAACAATGTTTTTGAAACTTTAGTAAATATAAACAATAGCAGTTTATTAAGTAATGTAAATCTAATGAAATACTGGATATATATTTATATATTTTATGGTATGATATAGTAAATTTTTAAGGAGGAAAGTAATCTTATGAAGGCTAAAATATTAATTTTATTAAGCATGCTTCTATTTGTAGTAAGTTGTGGAACTCATCCGGCACAAAAGGAATTTGAGAGACAAATGAAAGTAATACAGTCGGGAAATTTATCAAAATTTGGTAAAGCAAGGGGAGATGTAGCTATTATTTTGGACCAGCTTAGTAAAATATATGGTGATAAAGGACTGAAAAAAATAACCTATAAAATTAACAAAGTTGAGGCAAAAGGGGATACGGCCATAATTAATGTTACTGTAAAATCTCCTGATTTAACACCTTATATGCCAGAATTTCAAAATAGAATATCTGAAAAACTTTCAAAAGATATGCCAAAAAATAATGAAGAATTACAAACTCAAATATTAGAACTTGGGAAAAAATTTTTTAATGAGAAATTTAGTAGTAAGGATCTGAAATATACAGAAAAAACTTTGGATGTTAAGTATGTAAAAAATGGAAAAGAATGGGAAATGAGCGATGAAAATGAAGAATTTTTTAAAATCTTAACTTTTGGGCTTATGAATTAGTTTAAAAAAAAGAAGTTACTTTGATTTGGATAACTTCTTTTTTATTTTCTTTGTTTGTTTGTAAAATTATAGTAAGATGGATTTAAAACAGAATCCAAAAACTATGACTATTTTATTTTGATTCAAGTCTTAAATTTATATGATTTTTTATAGTTTAATTTTGAACGAGTTAGAGTATATTTTAAAAATAGAAAACATATTGTTTATTTTCCTTGTCAAACAGAACCTATATCGAATTTTTAAATATTGTAAACTCTTTAAGTTCATTTTCTTTAAGTGTATCTGGATGTTTTCTAAATTGAATTTTCCCAAGAGATTCTGTTATATCAAATTCTGATATAAAATATATATGCAATTCAAATTTTGTCTGTGTGCTGCAAATCCAAACAGTTCCTTTGGATAAATCTGTAAATGCATAACCGACACTGCTGTTTTTATTCCATTTGAAAATCTGATTTTTGGGGACTGGAAGTTTTGATATTCTTCGGTTAAGTTCCTTACTGATTATATTTTCACAGGCATTAGTGCCAAAAACTAAAAAAAGTGAAACTACCAAACAAATACCAATGATAAATATTCCAAGTTTTAAAAGAATGGGTGTTAAAACACAAGCTAAAAAAATTAGAAGTCTTGCTGTATAAGCTAATTTTATATATTTATAATTTTTTACAATCATTATCCTCTTCTCCTTTGTATTAGGTAGTATTCAAGCTGTTCCTTTAAAAATTCGTTTATTGCATTTATTTTTTGAGATTGAGCCGTAGCGTCAATATTTGAATTTTTATCTGGATGCACTTCTTTCATTTTCTTTCTATATGCCTTTTTTATAACATTATCATTAATTTCTCCATTTTTATCAATCCCAAAAACAGTAAGATATTCTTCAAATTTTTGAATAATTCCTCCATCATTTGTATTTTGATAACCAAAACGTGAATTATTGTTATTTTGCTTTTCATACTGCTGTCTTGATTCTTGTTGCTGCTTAGAATGTTCCTGTTTTGAGTATTCTTGATATTGTTGCCATTTTTGGTATTGTTCTTTCCAGTACTGTTGTTCCTCGTATTGTTGCCTTTGATATTCCTTTTGAGATTTTCTTCTTCTTTCATATTCTTGGCTTTTTACGCTTTCATACCATTGCTCATATTTTTTATAAATTTTTTTATTTTCTCCTCTTTCATTCATTAGAATTCCAATAACAAAGTTTAAAAACTCTGGAATGAATTTAAAAATCAGAAAAACTGCACAAGCAATTAAAACATACAGAAGAACTCCTAAAGACCAGCTCCAGTTTCCAGCAAAAATAATAGCAAGAAGAGCAAAAAATAATAAAATTGGCAGTATTGTATAAAATCCTATAGCCATTATCGTCAATGAAATTAAACTGCATAATTCAGCAATTTCACTTAATATAAATTGTACTAATCTTATTAGGGTTTTCACTATTTACCTCCTTTTTAAAATTTCTCATTTAAATAATAAATTAATAAATTTTATTCAATAAGTATTCAAAATTTCTTATTTTCAAATAAAAAATATTTTTAATTTTTAAATGAGATTTAGAATTAATAAGAAATTCTTAAATTAATATTATTTTACTCAATTATAAATTAATTGTCAACTTTTTGTATTTTTTATAAATAGCGGAAAAAAATGAGGCTGTCTCATAAGATAAATAAAACTCCCAAATCATAAATTTTATATATTTTACTATATTTATAAAGTCAATAAAAATAATATTTATTGATTTTTAAAATATATAATACTTATGTTAGTAAAAATTATTTTTGAATTACGAGACACCCTCATCATATACTAAATCATGAATTTATTATAGATTTTTTTAGCAAGGAGATGATTCCTTGTTACTAAATAATTAAGTAAATGCAATAAAATTAATATTTTGTAATTAAATAATCAAATGCTCCAAGAGCTGCTTTTGCCCCTTCTCCCATTGCAATAATTATTTGTTTATGTTTTATATTTGTAACATCTCCAGCTGCAAAGATTCCTGCTGCGGAAGTTGAGTTATTTTCAGGATTAATTACAATTTCTCCAATTTTGTTTATTTCAACCAAATCTTTTACAACTTCACTTCTAGGTGATAATCCCACTTCCACAAACATCCCTTCTACATTTAATGTTTTTTCTTCTTCAGTTTCTCTATTTTTGTAAACAATACTTTCCACAAATTCATTTCCATTGACTTTAGTTGTTGCAGAATTTAAAATTACTTTTATATTTGATTGCCCAGCTAATTTTTCCTGTAAAACTTTATCAGCCTTTAATTCAGGCATAAATTCAATTAATGTAACTGATTTTGCAATTCCAGATAAATCAAGAGCTGCTTCAACACCTGAATTTCCACCACCAATTACAGCTACATCTAGTCCTTTGTAGAAAGGCCCGTCACAAGTTGAGCAGTAATGCACCCCTTTTCCAACATATTCGGCTTCTCCTGGAATATTAAGACTTCTTGGTTTTGCTCCAGTTGCCATAATAACTGTTTTTGTCTTGTAACTTTTTCCATCATCAGTTACCAAAATTTTATCTTTTCCATCTTCCTTTATTTCTTTTACCAAATATCCTTCTTTAAATGCAATTTCATATTCCTTCAGATGTTTTTCCAAAGTTTGGGCAAATTTAGCTCCAGTAGTCGAAATAGTTCCAATAATATTTTCAATTTCATTTGTATCAAGAACTTGTCCTCCAATTTTCACACCAATCATTGCCACATTAAGCCCTTTTCTAGTTGCATAAATTGCCGCTGAAACAGCCGCAGGTCCAGAACCTACCACAGTCACATCATAAAGTTTATTTTCATCAATTTTTGCTAGTTTTCCTTCATCTAAAGCCCCAAGGTTTAAGCTAAAATCCATTTTTTATACCTCCAAATTTTATTTTTATTTATACAAATTTATTTAATTTTGTAATCATTACAATTTATTTTAATATAAATTTTTAAAATTGTCAATATTTAAATTTCTAATTTGATTTTATTCTCCGTTTAAAAAAGCTAAAATTACATTTTAATTGTTTTAAAACAAATATCAAGTTTAATCTGCTAAAAAGATTTATAATAAAGTCGTCATTTAAATGGAATTTAGTATAAAATGATTATGCAAAGACGTGTGAAAATTTCATTTGTTAAAAATTATTTATATTTATTGATAGATATGTTATAATAATCTAAGGGAAATTAGAGAAATAAAATTATTTTTAAAGAGGAATTTTTATGGATAAAGTAAAAAAAGAACTGGTTATAATAACTGGGATGAGTGGAGCTGGAAAATCTGAGGCTATGAAATTTTTTGAAGATAGGGAATATTTTTGCATTGATAATTTTCCTATTAATTTGTTTCAATATTTGAATGAGATTTTTTTAAGCAGTGAAAAGAGAAATCAAGTGGCAATAGCGATAGATGTTAGAAATCAGGAATTTATTGAGCAGTTGACAAAACAGCTGGAAATATTGGATAAAGAAGAAATTTCTCATACTATGATCTATTTGGATGCAAGAACAGATGTTTTGCTTAGCAGATATGAGCTTTCCAGAAGAAAGCACCCGTTAAATATGTATGACACTTTACTTGCCAATATAAAGGCGGAACGTAAAATTATAAAGGATTTTATGGTAAAATCTGATTTGGTAATTGATACAAGCACATTGACAGTAAAAAAATTGCAGGAAGTTTTGGAAAAGGAATTTTCAGGACAAAGAAAAAAAATAAGCGTCAATTTAACTTCCTTTGGATTTAAATATGGAATTCCGCTGGATTTACATTTAATGTTTGATTTACGATTTTTGCCAAATCCCTATTATATCGACAATTTAAAAAGAAAAACTGGAAATCATAAGGAAGTACAGGATTATGTAATGGGACTTCCAGAAAGCCAGGAATTTTATAAAATGCTTTTAAATATGCTTTTGTATCTAATTCCAAAATATGAAAAGGAAGGAAAATCACATTTACGTATAGGAATAGGATGTTCAGGTGGACAGCATCGTTCAGCTACTTTTGTGAATAAACTTTACGATGATCTTTCACAAAAAATGGATTATCATATTGGAAAATTTCATAGGGAAGTAGGAGATAAAAAAGAAATTTAATTTATACAAATTGAAAGAAAGAATAAAAAAACACAAAAATGGAAGAGGAAAGAAAATTAGAGAAGAAAATAAAATTAGAAAAAGAAATAAAATCACCAATTAAATATAAGGATATTCCCACAAATCCAGGAGTTTACCTGATGAAAAATGAACGTGGAAAGATTATTTATGTGGGTAAGGCGAAAAATTTACAAAATAGGGTAAAGTCCTATTTTACAAATATAAATTCGCATAATCAGAAAACACTGGAATTAGTGAAGAATATTAGAGATATTGAGTTTTTCATTTGTAAATCAGAAGTTGAGGCACTTATTTTGGAAAATAACTTGATAAAAAAGAATAAGCCTAAATACAACATTTTATTAAAGGATGAAAAAACTTATCCGTATATAAAGTTTACAAAGGAAAAATTTCCTAAAGTGGAAATTGTGAGAAGTACGAAAAAATTAAATGACAATGCAGAATATTTTGGTCCTTATCCAATGGGAATATTTTTTGCAATGAAAACTTTGTTAAAAATATTTCCAATGAGAGATTGTAATCGAAATATGGAAAAAATAACAAGACCTTGCTTAAAATATTATATGAAAACTTGTCCCGCTCCTTGCCAGTATAAAAACATAGAAGAAGAATACAGTGCAAATGTAAAAAATTTTAAAGATTTTCTGAAAGGGCGTTCAGATAAGGTTATTGAAATGCTAGAAAGCAGAATGAAGAAGTTTAGTGATAATATGGAATTTGAACGTGCAATTAGTGAGCGTGAAAAATTGACTGTACTAAAAAAAATGCTGGAAACACAAATTATTGAATACAGCAAGGAAATTGACGAGGATGTGTTTGTATTTGAGGAAAAAAGGGAAAATGTGTTTTTATGTGTGCTGAACATTCGGGAAGGGAAGGTTATTAATAAAAATCACATAATAATTTCAATGGAAAGAAGTCAAGAGGAAAGTCTTTTTGAGCGGTTGATTACTTCATATTATGAAAAAAGGAATATTCCAAAGCATATTATTTGCGATGAACGATTTGTGCAAAGCGAATTTTTGATAAAGGAATGGGCAAAAATTGAAAAACATAAGGAGATAAAAATTCATTTCCCAAAGATAAATAGCCGAAGATTAAAGCTTCTGGAAATGGGTTATTTGAACTTGCGAGAAGAAGTGGATAAATACTATAGAAAACGTCGTTTGGTTCAAGAAGGGTTGCGTAATTTGAAAAAAGAACTGAGATTAAAAAGTCTGCCTTATAGAATAGAATGCTTTGATATTTCAAATATACAGGGAAAAGATGCAGTTGCAGCAATGACGGTGGCACTTGATGGAGAAACAGTTCCAAGGGAATATAGACATTTTAAAATTACAGTAAAAGATACACCAGATGACTTCTTAATGATGAGGGAAGCATTGACACGGAGATATTCTAAAATAGAAAATGATAAAATGCCCAATCTGATTTTAATTGATGGTGGAAAAGGTCAGCTTGGAGTAGCTGTGAATGTGCTTGAAAAACTTGGGAAAATAGAGTATACTGATGTGATTGGAATTGCAAAAAGAGAAGAGGAAATTTTTAAAAGTTATGAAAGTGAGCCGTATTTATTTGAAAAAACAGATGAAACATTGAAAATTTTGCAAAGATTGCGGGATGAAGCTCATAGGTTTGGAATTACACATCATAGAAAATTGAGAAGTAAGCGGAATGTCAAAAGTGCATTGGATGATATTTCTGGAATTGGCCCGAAACGGAAAAAGGAATTAATAAAAAAATTTGGATTAATAAAAAATATACGGAATGCAACACTTGCGGAACTGATGGAAATTGTACCAGAAAATATTGCTATTTCTATAAAGGAAAATTTATAAAGTAAAAATAGAAAATTGTAAAAGTTAAAATAGGATGATAACAGTATTTAAAGCAAGAAGTTAAAACTTTTTGTCAAAAAATAAGAAGATTAAAAAATTAAAATTGAAAAATGCTGTATTAATAAGATTTTATGAATTTTTACAAATAGTTATGTAAAATAAAAGTATTAGGAGGAAAAACTTGAAGAAATTAATAATGTTAATATTACTTGGGTGCAGTATGACAAGTTTTGCTCTTTTTGATAAAATAAAAAAGGAGATAAAATGGAAGGAAGAGGAAAAGCCGCGATTTAACCAGGTAAAAGTGACGATTGATGGAAAAGAAAAGATGCGTAAGGTCATTCCGGGACGTTATGAAATTAAATTATTTGAAATTACATATCCGACAGATTTGTTTGGGAAAAATAGATTTTATAATGAGTTTAATGCTTTTTTGAAGAATATAAAAAAAGGAAAAAAGTATTCATTGCTTTTGGAAGATAGATTTTATCAAGAAATGCAAGATATAAAAGTTGATCAATTATCAGAAGAGGAAAAAATATTGGAATTGCCAGCATCTTCATTGGATGAATATTACAGACAGCAGATAATTGCAATGTCAAAAGGAGTTAATTTAACTGAATATGTGGGAACAGATCAGGAATATTTGAATAGACAAATTTATGTTCTTTATGAACTTTTGAATAAAACTGATTTTAATCCAAAAAACGTTTATTCTGAATTAGATAAGGAATTTTTAATTGAAGAATTAAAAAATAACCGTAAGGAAGTTGTAGAAAACTTTGAAAAATCAAACGTTGAATTTTTTATAAAGGAAACCTATGAAAACTCAGGATTAAATAAATTTAAAGATGATTCAGTATATAAATTTGACAAAGATATCTTAATCTCTGATAAACTGGAAGATCAGGCTGTATTGCCAGAACTTCAAAGAAACGTTTATTTGACAGGTTTTCCTAATGAAATTATTGAAGAACTTGCAAAAAATCAGTTAAAATTAAAAAGAACACCGTTACTTCTTGAAAATAGCGAATATCATGGGTATACTTATAATGAAAATAATACAGTAGTGTTTATAGGAGGAGAAAAGCCCAAATACTATTATAATGATTATAAAATAAATGTAGTTAAAAAGCCAATAGAAGTACTTAACTTGTTAAAAACAAGTTCAAATTACTATGTATCAGACTTTTTTTAAAATTTTATTTTTGGTATAAAATATAAAATCCTAAATCATTCATCTAAAAGATTTTTTTATTTTAGGTTATTTTTATTAATAATAGTTTTTTTCTTTACTTTTTACTTTTTAACTTTTTTAACGCAAGGGCATCAAACGCCATACCCTTGCATCCCCGCTTTACGCAAAACTTTCTTATAAAGAAAAAAGAAAACTCGCTTTTGAATATAGATAATATTGATAGGTAGAAATTAATTCAATTTAAAATATATTCCAAAAGCTCAAACAGTTCTTTTTTCTTTAACGAAATTTTGCTTGGTATTTTTTTATCTATGTTAAGTCTATTTTAAAATAAAATTTTTTTTAAAATTATAAATCTTGTTCCAAGTCGTCGGTAAATTTAAAGCCTTGGTCTTCTAAATCCTGTTTTGACTTGTTGTGGAAGTTTTCGTAGATTTTTACTAGCATTTCTTTGTATGATGGCAGTTGTGGGGTGTTGTTTTCTTCACGCCATTTTATGGTGTCTTTTTCGTGGAATTCTACTCCTTCTTCAACTTTTTTCGCATTATAAGTGTCTTCAAATACGAATGTATCTAGTGGAACTCTTGGTTTTACTCTTGTTAGGCTTCTTTCGGCAGGGACTCCGATTGTTGTTCCAACGATTGGAAATACGTATTTTGGAAGTCCTAGCATTTTTATAAATTCTTTTGTTTCTTTTCTAATTGCGCCGATTATAGTACCTCCATAACCAAGGGCAAAAGCTGAGGTTTGCAGTGCGTTTACCAAATTCCAGCATCTACTGCTCCAACTAGGATTCCATCGGCTGATTTTGGAGCGATGTTTCTTTTTCCAAGTGAATTTGAAGCATAAACTCCACGGTGGAAGTCGATTAGTACAAAAATAAATGCTTCAGCTTGGGCGATATGTTTTTGTCCGCCACATAATTCTGCGATTTTTGCTAATTTTTCCTTATCTCTTATGACAATCAATGAAGTTTGCTGACCATTAACTGAATTTGCAGCTCTTTGGGCAGTTTCAAGAATTGTTTGTAAATCTTCTTCCTTTAATTTTTCGCCTGTAAATTCCCTTACAGAACGTCTATTTTGTAATTGTTTTATTAATTCGTTCATTAAAACCACTTCCTTTTTAAATTTTACTAATTAATGGTATCATATTATATTTCTATTGTCAAACAGTTTAAAATCGTATTTTTTTATGGTATAATTTATAAATAAATGATAAAAATTTGCTATGAAGTGAAAAAATAAAAATAGAAAAGAATTGAAAGTGAAAAAATGTTAGAAAATAAAATAATGACTAATAAAACTTGTGGAAAGCTCTATATTTCTGGAGAATATTCGATTTTGACGGCTGGGCAAAGTGCAATTATAAAAAATGTAAATATATTTATGGAATCAAGAATAAGTTTTTCAAATATGGATGAATATATGATTTTTTCAGATATGTTTGATTATAAATTGACTCTTGAAAAAGATACTTTTAATAATGAAAATATTTTGCAAAATTTTGATAAAAATTATTCGCTTATTTGTGAAGCAATATCTGTTATGAGTGAATATTTAAAGTTAAAAAATTTGGAAATCAAGCCTTTTGAGCTGGAAATTACTGGGAAAATGGAAAGAGATGGGAAAAAATTTGGAATCGGTTCAAGCGGGAGTGTTGTAATTTTGACAATAAAATCCATTTTGAACTTATATAATTTGGAAGTTTCTAAAGAAATGATTTTTAAATTGTCTTCTTATGTCTTGCTAAAACGTGGAGATAATGGCTCTATGGGCGATATTGCCTGTATTTCTTATGAAAATCTGATTTTTTACAGATCTTTTGACAGAAGAAAAATTAGGGAATTAATAGAGAAGGAAACTTTGAAAGATGTATTAGAAGCTGATTGGAATTATGAAGTTTCTGAACTTTATTTTGATGAAAAAAAATTAAATCAAAATAATTTAAGTTGTGAATTTTTAGTTGGATGGACAAAGGAGCCTGCTATTTCAAAGGATTTGATAAATATTGTGAAAAATTCTATTTGTGAAAGTGAAAATTTTTTGGAAAATGTGGAAGAAGTTGTGAAAAAATTGAGAGAAGCTATAAGAAATGGGGATAAATTGACGATTAAAAAATGTATTGGTGAAAATGGGAAATTGCTTGAAAATTTAAATGAAAATATTTATAATAAAAAATTAAAAGAATTGGTAAATGCAACAAAAAATTTAGATATTTGTGCAAAAAGTAGCGGGGCAGGTGGTGGAGATTGTGGAATTGCACTTTCTTTTAATGAAAAGGATACTAGGATAGTTGTTGAAAAATGGAGAGAACTTGGGATTGAGTTGCTGTATTCTGAAAAATTATAAATAAATAAAAAAAGGAGATAAAAATTGAAAAATAGAAAAGATGAGCATATTAAGTATGCATTGGAACATAGAAGTGAATACAATAGTTTTGATGATGTTGAGCTTATCCATTGTTCAATTCCTAAGTATAATCTCGAAGAAATTGAGCTGAAAACTCAATTTGCAGGGTGTGAATTTGAAGTGCCGTTTTTTATTAATGCGATTACGGGTGGAAGTGAGAATGCGAAAAAAATTAATCAGAAATTGGCTAGAGTTGCGAATGAGTGTGGATTACTGTTTGTAACAGGGTCTTATAGTGCGGCTTTGAAAAATGCTGGAGATGATTCGTTTGAAATTGTAAAAAGGGAAAATCCAGGATTGAAACTTGCTACGAATATTGGGATTGATAAGGATTATACGGCTGGAGTTAAGGCGATTAAGGCTTTGGATCCATTATTTTTACAAGTTCATGTAAATCTTATGCAGGAGCTTATTATGGCAGAGGGAAGTAGAAATTTTAGAGAATGGGAAAATAATTTACGGGAATTTGCACGAAATATTGAAATTCCGATTGTATTGAAGGAAGTTGGATTTGGAATGACTGAGAATACAGTGAAAAAAGGGATTGAGCTTGGAATAAAGACTTTTGATATTAGCGGGCGTGGGGGAACCAGCTTTGCATTTATTGAAAATATGAGGCGGGAAAATGGGCTTCACTATTTGGATAATTGGGGACAGACTACAATTTCCTGCCTTTTGAATTTGAAAAAATATGTGGATAAAGTGGAAATTATTGCAAGTGGAGGAGTTAGAAATCCATTAGATATTGTAAAATCATTAGTTTTAGGAGCAAAAGCAGTAGGAATTTCAAAGGTAATTTTAGAATTGACTGTGAAATATGAAATTGAGAAAGTGATTGAAATTTTAGAGAGCTGGAAGAATGAGTGCAGGATGATAATGTGTGCTTTAAATGCTCGGAATATTAGGGAGTTGCGAAATGTTAAATATGTTTTGTATGGGAAAACATTAGAATTTTTTGTGCAGCAAAAAGAGGATTTTTTAAATTTCTAGATTTAAATTTTAGATAATTCTTGTGAACAAAAGTTAATTCATTTTTTATATATTATTTTATTTTAAAAAGTGCAAGGGGGAACAGTCGCCATCCCCCTTGCATCCCTGGCTAGTCTACGACATTTTTACGTACTGTCAAAAAACTCGCTTACGCTCAAACAGTTTTGCCAGCACATAAAAATGCTCCGACAGTGAATTGTGATTTGTATTGTTGTAACAAAAAGAGGAAATGTGAAATAAATTTTTAAAATATTCTGAAGCAAGGGGTCTTGACCCCTTGTCATAATTTTTTTTATTTGGTTAGAAAAGTGAGTTAAAAAAAAGTCCCTAAGGGCAGAGGTAGAGGTGAAATTCGGTTTTGTCAGACTATTTAGTTATTCTATAAACGATGTATAGAACAATGATAAGTCTGATTAGATCCTCATTTGACACAGCTCTAAACCTCCTTATAAAACAAATATGAGTTTATTGAACTCACGTTATTATAACAAAAAAGACTAGAAAAATCTAGCCTAATTTGTCAATAATTTTATTTTGTTTTATAAGTTACCCTTAGGGTCTTAAGGTATTTTTATTATATCATATTTTATGAAATTGTCAAATAAATTTTTTTAATAGCAGATTTGTTATTGAAAAATGGGAGGAGAATTTGTTAGATGAGAAAAGAAGAAGTTGGGAAGAAGAAAATTATTGTCTATGATTTTGATAAGACGCTTTATGATGGGGAAACGGGGGTTAATTTTTCGGTGTTTTATTTGAAAAAGTATCCGATTAGGTCGGTTTTATTTTTGATGAAATATTCTAAGGATTTGATTTTTTATTTGTTGAAAATAATTGACTTGACAACTTTGAAGGAGAGATATTTTGAGTTTTTGGAGAGACATTCTAAGGGAGAGGTTGAGAAATTGGTAGCTGGATTTTGGGAGACTAAGAGGCATAAAATTTATTCTTGGACAAGGGAAGAATTGGAAAAAAATAAGAAGGAGTGTGAGATGGTTATTGTATCTTCGGCTAGTCCTTTGTTTTTGATTGAGAATTTTTTGTTGTCACTAGGGTATGATAAGGTTTTTGGGACTAATTTTGTGAATGATGGGAAGGATGATAAGGTAACTTTTGTTGCGAAAATTGATGGGGAGAATAATAAAGGAGATGAGAAGGTTAAAAAATTGGATGAATGGGCGAAGGAAAATGGGTTTGAATATGAGATTGTGAAGTTTTATTCGGATAGCTTGGCGGATGAGCCATTGTATAATATTTCTTGTAGGAAGTATTGGATAAAGAAGGGGATTAAAATTGAGGGGATGCCTAAAAGGAAGACTTTATTTGATAAGTTGTTTTGGAAGTAAATTCTTTTAGTCAATATTATTAAATTTTAGATAATTTTTGTGAATAAAGATTAATTCATTTCATTATATATTATTTTATTTTAGAAGTGCAAGGGGGAACAGTCGCCATCCCTTTGCATCCCCCGCTTTATGCAAAACTTTCTTTAACAAAATTTTGCTTATATTTAAGTTAAAAAAAATTTTTTATTCCAAAAAAATCACGACACATTTATTTGATTATAAAAGCTAATTCTAACAAAAAAAGCTAGAAAAATCTAGCCTTATTTTGTTAGTGATTTTTTATTTCATACCATAAAATTTTCTTAGGTTTTTTATTATATCATATTTTGTGAGAATGTCAAATACTTTTTTAAATGATGTAAGAAATATTGATAAAAATAAAGAAAATTAATAGGGAGATTTTGAAAAATATAGAGGAAATATAAGGAAAATATTGGTGAGGATAAAGAAAAAATTTGTTAGGATTTTTTTAAAATACAATTAAAAACAGGGAGAAAATTTGAAAAAAGCTTGACTTATATTTTTTAATAGGGTATACTAAGATTATATCAATAGTCTTTTAAAAAGATATGGGTTTAATAAATAAAAAAGGTAAAGGTTGAGAGAAAATAAGTTTTATAAGGTTGAGCTATTAAATCTGTTGTGTTTAAATATTAATTTCATACGTTGAATATAGAGTTCGGGCAGGTTTTGGGACGAAATTGGTATGGATAAGGGCTTAGACAGGAATTTATAAGAATTGGGAAAATGGAAAACTAAGGACTGGAAGCGATGGATAGCTTTTGGTAGAGGAGTTGGATATTTGTCTTGAAATCTTACTAGGATTTACTGTTTAAGGATGGAGAGATTAGGGAGAATATAGAGTGAATTCCTTTTTTAAATCACTATCAAATCACTAAATCCACTATTTTTGTTTTAATGGTGGATTAATAATTATCACTTTTGAAGTCCTCTATGGCCCCCCTTAAGGACTCCACCCCTTCCATCCCTCATTTCTACTG
>ERZ773069.492-NODE-492-length-26098-cov-8.549284_pt1 | contig 26098 bp, 19 predicted proteins | sample MGYA00580619_ERZ773069 | MGnify/ENA primary metagenome ERZ773069 (study PRJEB29015, sample SAMEA2738007) | human oral metagenome | biome: human oral; feature: human-associated habitat; material: dental | place: China | collected 2108 ...
GTCGATCCGAAAAGCATGCCGCAGGGCTTAGGCCGTCGGGCAGCAGATCCGATGGGAAAACGTCCCAAGAACACACGCGTCAACAATGTGTAATCGGCAGGCACTGATCGCTGTAGGAAAGGGAACTGCGAAGCGGTGAAAGGAGCCCCCTCACTATTTCGTCTACCCCCGCAGATAGCCGCAGAGCGCGCGGAACATGATAAGAGAGCTCATCGCGCCCGGATCCTCGATGCCGATGCTGCGTGCGCCGATGAGTGCGGCACGCCCGCGCCGCGCGGCAATCGTCTTTGTGTACTCTGCCCCCGCGCGCCCTGCCTCGAGCGCATCCTCGATGCACTCGCGCAGGCTCTTCCCCTCAGCATTCTCAGGAAGAAAAGCGTCACGGATTGGGATCAGCGTATCGAGCATGGTCTTATCTCCGCGCACGGCTTTCCCGCGCCGCTGGATTGCATCGATGCCGGCAGTAAAGAGCTTCTCGAAACTCGCCACGTCGAGCCGCGTCTTCCCGCTGACAGCCTCTCCTGCGCGCACAAACGCAATCCCATAGAGAGGTCCTGCCGCACCGCCGACATTCTCGATGAACGCGCGCCCGATATGGTGGAGCACCTCTGCAAGCGGCGCATCCGGCGGCAGTTCGGCAAGGCGCTCCTCCGCCGCCGCAAAACCGCGTGCCATGTTGAGTCCGTGATCGCCGTCCCCAGTCTTTGCGTCCACCGCCGTGAGATAGTCTTTCTGCGCCATGACCGCAGCGATGACCGCATCCACTGCATCACGTATGTTTGCCATTGTCTGCACCATCTTTCCCTGGTTTAAAATCCACCGAACAAATCCACACTTTCTTCAATAAATTCCCATATTCTCATCAATATTATAACACGGTATCACGTACAGGAAAAGAGGGACAGACAGATTTCGGCATTGTCTTTGGAAAAGGCAGATTACAATGTATTCATTAAATTGATATTCATCTGTTTGTCAAGTCTTGCGGCGTATTTTTTTTTATGCTATCATAATGAACAAGAAGGTGCGCCTTAGATGTGCGTATGCCTTATCCATGTCTAACCTACAGATTTTTTAGGGAATCCGACTTGATTCCGGTCAACGCGATATACTTCGGTGAACGCAGCAGCCGGACTTAGGGTACCCACCTGCTTTACGCAGGTATAGACATATAAGTCATACGGCATTTCAGACCCCTCTCTTGTGGTCAGAGTGGAACTGCCCTCGCGGCGGCTCTGTTCTGACCTTTTTTGTGTCCAGTTCGCAGACGTGTCATGGGAGGATTTTTCTAAAAAGAAACGAATACATAGAGATAGTATACGTTAGTTTGCGAGGGAGATCGAAATGCCGGATCTGGATAAAACAAATGAAGAGATGACCGCAGACACGCCCGCAAAGAAGCGCGGACGCCCAAAAAAACACGTGCAGGAGGAGGCAGAGAGCACCACCGCCAAAAAGCGCGGACGCCCGAAAAAAGATGAGACCGCAGTGGTGCACCCTGCGCTGCGTCGCGAGCGCCCGACGGAGCTTGTTTTTGCACTGGACATCGGCACGCGCAGCGTCATTGGTATTGTCGCCGAGCAGCGCGACGGTCTGCTCCACATCCTCGCCACCGAGCGTATGGAGCACAAGACGCGAGCCATGCTTGACGGGCAGATTCACGATGTGCCGCAGGTCGCCGCCATCATCCGCGAGGTCAAGCGGCGCCTCACCGAGCGCACGGGGGCTCTCAACAGTGCTGCCGTAGCCGCTGCAGGACGCGCGCTCTACACGATGACCGCCGAGGCAGAGCAGGACATTACGGGCACGATCACGCCCGCGCAGCAGCGCGATCTCGACTTTGCGGGTGTACAGGCGGCACAGAAGAAGCTCGCCCATTCGCACACAGTTGACGACCCGACACGCTACTACTGCGTTGGCTACAGCACGATCCGCTACACGCTCGACGGCAACGAGCTCAAGACACTCGTCGGTCAGCGCGGCAGACACGCACAGGCGACGGTCATTGCAACATTCCTCCCGCGGCAGGTTGTCGACTCCATGCAGTCGGCACTGCGCGAGACCCATCTCGAGATGCGCGCGCTCACGCTCGAGCCGATCGCAGGCATCAACGTCCTCATCCCGCCCACGATGCGTCATCTGAACCTCGTCCTCGTGGACATTGGCGCGGGTACCTCCGACGTCGCCATCACGCGCGGCGGCTCCGTCATCGCCTACGGCATGGTGCCGATGGCGGGCGATGAGATCACGGAAGCAATCTCGCGCGAGTACCTCCTCGACTTCAACATTGCCGAGGACATCAAGCGCAAGGCAGCGGACGGGCAGGATGTCTCATTCACGGACATCCTCGGCATGAAGCTGTCGCTCACCGCCGAGCAGGTTGTCGCGGCAATCAAGCCGGGTGTGGAGAACCTCGCAGGCGCGATTGCAAAGCAAATCCTCGAACTCAACGGCGAAGCCCCGCAGGCGGTCATGCTCGTTGGCGGCGGTGCGCTCACGCCCATGATGCCCGAGCTCGTTGCAGCGGCACTTGGAATCCCCGAGGCACGCGTCGCCGTGCGCCAGCCCGACGAGGTGGACGGGGTTGCAGAGCTGCCCGAGGAACTCCACGCCCCCGATGCAGTCACGCCGCTCGGCATTTTGAAGATTGCATCCATCAATACCCTGCACTTCCTCGCCGTCTGGATCAACGACATCGAGTACAGCCTCTTCAATTTCCGCGAGCTCAACGTCTCCGATGCCCTGCTCGCAGCAGGGATCAGCCTGCGCAAGTACAACGGCCGTCCCGGCATGGGGCTGATGGTTACCGTAAACGGTGAGCGCCGCAGCTTCCCCGGCACGATGGGCACACTCGCGCAGATCACAATCGACGGCAAAAGTGCGAGTCTCGACTCCCCCATCCACGACGACTGCCGCATCAAGCTCGTCGCGGGTGAGAACGGCACACAGCCCGAGGTACGGCTCAGCGATATCATCGGTACGATCGACAGCTATACCGTCGTCCTTAACGGAGAGGAGACGGCGGTCACTGCAAGCATCCTGATCAACGAGAGCGTGCCCGAGGGCGATCCCATCCTGCGCGACGGCGATGTCATCGTCTCACGGCGTGAGCGCACGCTCGGCGAGGTGCTGCGCACAGCGAACCTCCCGCCCACGGGGCGGCGCATCTCCTATACGCTCAACGGCGAGGCACGGCGCTTCTCCACGCAGCCTCATATCACGCTGAACGATGTAGCCGCACCGCTCTCCACTATGCTGCACGAGGGCGATGTCATCGAGTACGAGGAGACCGCGATTCCGACCGTCGAATCCGTGCTCGACCTCTCCGCCGCCGCCTCCTATGCGACGATCACATACGAGGGGCGGGAGCACAATGTGCCCGCGTCCGGCTTTGCCCTCACGATCAACGGGCGTGAGGCATCTCCCGGCACCATTGTCGAGGACGGCGCTGTCATCACCTATCAGAAGGGCACGGGCAGCGCAAACGTCAGCGAGGCGCTCCTCGCCGTCGGCTTCACGCCGCCGCCCGCGACGAGCCGCGTCACCTTCACTCTTCTTGTGAACGGTACGAAAGCGGATTTCACCAGTCCCATCCGCACGGGCGATACCCTCGAGGTCGCGTTCACGCCGCTCGAGTCGCTGAATGCTGCGACAGAGTCGAAGGACGGGAATGCCCCTGCGGCAAGCGCCATCCTTGGCAGCATCGCCGCGCGCGCGGGACTCCCCCCTACGGACGACGCAGTCCCACAGCAGAAAACATCGACGCAGACGGGCACCATCACCATCGACTCCCTGATGCGCTACGATTGATAGAAACTATAAAAGGCATACGAGTTAGCTCATTCCTAAGCTCGTATGCCTTTTTTCTATCAAATGAGCGTGATCGGTACGATCAAATTCTCCCGATCAAACGCGCCCAATCGCTCTGTGAGGCAGAGGATCGCACCTGTCCCGCGCAGCAGCGGCGCCCTTTCGATCACAGAAAAAGATCGAATCATTTTCTTCTCCGGTGCTGCCGTTTTCTTGATCTCAATCGGATGCAGCCGACCGTCCCGCTCTGCAATCAGATCGATTTCCTTCGCATCTTTATCCCTATAATAGTAGAGATATGGAACTCTCCCGACGTTCTGGCAGCTCTTTCGTATCTCACTCACCGTATAATTTTCCAGCAGCGCGCCGTTCATCGCGCCACTCATTGCAGTCTCTGCGCTGCTCCACTTCGTCAGATAGCAGACGAGCCCCGTATCGTAGAAATACAGCTTCGGGGTTTTCACCGTGCGTTTCAGAACATTATTGGAATACGGATGCAGATAGAAAATGATGCCCAGTGTCTCCAAAATGCGCAGCCAGTTCTTCGCCGTGGTCTGATCGATCTCGGCGTCGTCTGCAATGCCCTTATAGTTCACCATCTGCGCCGCTCTGGCAGCCACTGCAGTGATGAAATTCAGGAACTTGAGGGAATCAATCGTGCCCGACAGAGCCTTTACATCACGCTCCAAATATGTCGCGACATAGCTCGCATAGAAAATATGCTGCTCCTGATATTTTTTGCTGACGAGCGCAGGCATTCCGCCCAAGAAGATCCGCTGAAAGACATCACGCGCCGAGGTCACAGGGATTGCCCGCTGACGTTCGGACAGCACCGCCATATCCAAGCAGAACTCCCCAAACGAGTTTCCCTGTATCTCCTGCTGCGAAAGCGGTGACAGATGAAGGAGGGCAACGCGTCCGGCAAGGGACTCCTGCACGCCGTCCATCAGCTTGAACAGCTGCGATCCCGTCATCCAAACATCACCCGCACGCTGATGCCTATCCACATGGATTTTTATATAGCTGAACAGCTCCGGCGTATACTGTACTTCATCAATCAAAACAGGCGGCTGGTGCAGCTGAAAGAACATCGCGGGATCTGATTTCGCCAACGCCCGCGCATTCAGGTCATCCAGAGAGACATAATCCCGACTGCGACCTTCCACCTCAATCAATCTTTGAAGCATGGTAGTCTTACCGACCTGCCTAGGTCCCGTCAGCAAAATGGCGGGATATTGCTCACTGAGCGTGAGAAAAACATCCTCCATGCTGCGTTTGATATATTCCATCACATGCTCCCTTCGGCTAATGTAGGACACACTCCTATTTTAGCCGAAAATATGGAAGACTGCAATAGAAAAGCGCCTGCACCGACAAAGAATAATCGGTGCAGGCGCTTATGATGCACTTATGTTATTTCCGCAATGATTTCCAGCGGTCGTGCAGCCAGAACCACTCCTCGGGATATGTCCGAATCCATTCCTCGATGCGCGTGTTGATACGCTGCGTCACACGCAGGACATCCGCCGCGCGGTCATCGGTCTTCTCGACCAGAATGGGAGGATCGACGGTGAGGATGTGGTGCCCATTCGGCTCGCGATGGATAAAGACGGGAAAGATCGGCACCCCACAGCGGCGCGCAATCGCCGCCGCTCCCGTGAACGCATTCGTCCGCTGTCCGAAGAAGTCGACAATGACGCCGTCGCGCAGACTTGGATCCTGATCGCTGATGAGCCCGATGATCCAGCCCGCATCGATCATGCGGAACATCTCACGCACGCCCGTCTGATAGGTAATGTGCATGCCGACGAGCGCACGGTACTCGTTGATGAAGTGATCCATGCCCTGAGCGCTCTGCTTCTTTGCCACGCCGACAACGGGAAGCCCCGCACAGGCGAACGCCCCGCCCATCAGCTCCCAGTTGCCGCTGTGCGAGGTGGCAAAGATCGCACCCTTGCCCGCTGCAGCTGCTGCGTGCAGCGCGTCAACCGCGCCCGTCATCGTAACGTATTCGCTCATGCGTGGCTTTATGACAGGAAAGCGCAGCACCTCCATCAACATCGGACCGAAGCGCAGACTGCTCGCGCGTGCGATGCGCTCCGCCTCCGCCTCGGGAACATGGAGACAGTTCATAACCTGCGTGCGTGCAAGCCGCTTGCGCTTCGCGGGGACGAAGATCCACGCGAGCCGCGCCACCCCCTCCCCGAGCGCCATCGCGACGCCGTGCGGGAGCAGACAGATGAGGCGGCTGAGAACCTTCATCGCATAGTAGGAGAACATCTCAGTCGTTCCCGCGCAGCCCCTCGAGCTCCTTTTCGAGGGACTTGATCTTCTTCACCATCTCGGGCAGACGGCGGATTGCCGCCTGTACGCGCAGCCACTCCGCGTGCGGCTGCACAGGGAATCCCGCGCAGAAGACGCCCTCGGGCATGTCGCCGATAATGCCCGAGCGCGCGGCGTAGACCGAGTTCGCGCCGATATTGATGTGCCCGACCGTGCCGACCTGCCCGCCGAATGTGACGTTGTGCCCGACCTTCGTCGAGCCGGAGATACCCGTCTGCGCAACGATGAGACAGTTCGCGCCGATGTTGCAGTTGTGTCCGATGTGCACGAGGTTGTCGATCTTCGTGCCCTTGCCGATGACCGTTGCACCGAGGGTCGCGCGGTCGATGCCGACGTGCGCGCCGATCTCCACATCGTCCTCAATGACGACGCCGCCGACCTGTGGCACCTTTGTATGCACGCCCGCCTCGGTCGTAAAGCCGAAGCCGTCCGCACCGATGACCGCGCCGCTGTGAATCGTGCAGCGCGCCCCGATGCGGCAGTGCTCGCGCACAGTCGCGCTCGGATAGATGACCGTATGATCGCCAATCACAGAGTACTGCCCGACATAGGCATGGGGATAGACGGTCACGCCCGCGCCGAGGACGGCGTGGTCGTCGATGTAGGCAAAGGGCAGGATCGTGACGCCCTCCCCAATCTGAACATCTGCACCGATATACGCCTCGTCACTCACACCGACAGCGTGCTCAATGGGCGGGGTAAAGATCGTAAGCAACTTTGCAAACGCCGCCTTTGGCTCTGCAACAAAAATGACGGGGCACGAAAATCCCTCCGTCCCCGTCGGCAGGAGGAGTGCGCCCGCCTTTGCAGCGCGCGCCTCCTCAATATGAGGCGGTACGGCAAAGGCGAGATCGTCCGCCCCCGCCTCATCGAGCGAGGCGAGGCTGCGTATCATGCAATTGCCGTCACCGCTGACTGTGCCGCCGACAAGCACCGCGATCTCATTGACTGTCTTTTCCATGCTCATGCTCCTTTATTGGAGTTTCTGAATCACTTCGTCGGTGATGTCCACACCGCCCGTAAAGACGGTCGGTGCCTTGGAAGAGCCTGCGTCCAGCACAATATCCAGCTTCTTCGCCTTGACAACGTCTTCCACCGCAACGTTCAGCTTCTGCTCGTACTGGGTCATATACATCTGGTTAAGCCCCGCCATCTTGCGCTGGGTCTCCATCTGGAGCTGCTGCGCTTCCTCGGCAGTCATGTTTGGGTTCGCCTCGAACTTTGACTGTGCCTCCTGCTGCGCCTCCATGAGCTTCTCATTCGCCTCGGTGACGACCGCCTTGATCTGAGGTGCCTCCGTCTGCACGCGCTCGCGATCCATCGTACCGATATGAACCTGACCGCAGCCGGCTGCAAACATACTTGCGCTAAGAAGGACGGCCGCAGCCGCCTTGCTTGTATACTTCATCTGTAAATTAGTCCTTTCCATCGTAAAAAAGGGGCATTTCATTGTGCCGCAGCGGGCTCAATGCGCTCCATCTCGCGCACCATCTCTGCCGTCAGATCCACTGTCGCAGTGCCGATGATCGGCGCATAGCGACGCACGGCAAAGGCTTCGGTATCCGGCAGGAGCATCATCGCATCTGCCTCGGGAGAAGCGAGCACGAGGGAAAGATGATGCTGCAGGGCGAGCTTTGCCGCGCGGCTGCGTATGTCGCGCATGATCTCAGCCTCCAAAGCATCCGCCTCCGCACGCACAGCGGCAAGGCGCATCGCACGTGCAGAGATGGCGGACTTCCCTTCCTGTGCTGCGCGCGCACGCTCCATCTCCTGTGCGCTGCGCTGCTCCACCTCTGTCTTCATGCGCTCCGCCTCTGCCTTCTGTGCATCCACAGTCTCCTGCGCGCGCTTTGTCCACGCCGCCTGCTGCGGCTCGATGCGTGCGGCAACACGCGCGTTGATCTCTGCCTCCCACTGGCGGTAGAGTTCCATCTGGCGCATACCGCGTTCCTCTTTCAGCAACTCACGCTGCCTCTCCCACACGGCGCGTTCGCGGGCAAGATCCTCCTCTGAGACCTGTGGGCCGTGCATGGCACGCTGGTTGTCAATTTTGAGGTTGATGTTCAAAATGGCGTTCAGATACTCGTCGTCAATCGCCTTCTTGCGCGCCTCATAGTCCGCCTGCGTCTGCTTGCGATAGACCTCGGTCAGACGCTTCTGCTCGCGCTCGAGCTCCACGCGCGTCGAGATAACGACCTGTGCGTTCTTCTGCCAGACCGAATCCTCAAACGGCGCCGGGTCAGTCTCTGGCGGCTTGATCTCAGGCGTCTTCGGTAGGTCGCGCAGGAGCATTGTGAGCGTTCGCTCCTCGGCGCGCAGCGCTTTGAGGCGTTCATAGGAGGGGTGTGCAGCAAGTACCTCTGCAATCCGCACGGTACCGATCTCGCGCTCCTCCATCGGCACCTCACGCTCCGGCATAAGGAGAAAGACTGCGAGGAGGACGAGGAGGCATGCACCACCCGCAAGGATCTCCCTGCGTTTTGTCTGCCACAGCTTTTCCACAGCACACCTCCCTGCATTTATCCGTTTATAAAAATATACCGAGCAGAGTTCTGCCCGGTACATATGCACATTCCCTGCGAATTACTTGCTCAGCTGCTTCACGACATCCTGCGTGATGTCCTGCCCGCCGTAAACAACTGCGCCCTTCTCAATGACGACAGAGAGCCCCTTCTTCTCAGCAACGCTCTTGACCGCGTCCTGAATGCTCTTCTCGATGGGCTCCATCAGCTCCTCGTTCTTCTGCTGGAGGCGCTGCATCGTCTGCTGATAGTAGTCCGACTTCTCCTGATCGTTCATGTTCGCCGACTTCGACTCGAAATCTGCCTGTGCCTCCTGCGAAGCCTTCTGCATCTCTGCATTTGCCGCTGCAAGCTGCGGGTGCTGGCTGCCGACCTGACGATAGTCCACAACGCCAACGGAGGAAGTTGCTGCCGAGGCGATCCCAGAGCCGCTCTGCGTGAGTGCGAGAGCAACCACCGAGCCGACGAAAACGACGGCAATGAGGATGCTGATAATCTTAACCTGCTTCTGCTGCAATTTGATCATGAATATAATCTCCTTTTCTGACCAGATCTGTCGGTTAACCAATCAACCGAACGCTCCCATTATAGCAAAGAGCGCCGCACAGTTCAATATTATTTTGTCGCACGATATGCAACCATCGGCATCTCCGAAAACTCCATATCCGTGATTTTTGGGCAACTCAGCGGATGGTTCAGCCAGTTCTCATGCGTAAAGGTCACATCCACGGTCTTTGGCCCATCCTGAAAGCGATAGGTGGAACTGTAGACACCGTCTACAATGCTCTGCTGGACGAAAGTCGCCTTGCCGTACATCCCCTCCATATCGCTGAGGGTCAGATCCGGCGGGAGGCTGTCGAAATTCTCCTTCGTGATGACATTCTGTGCATCGACCCCCCCTTGCAGAGCCCCGGGTCCGGGTGCACGCTCCGCCGTCTTTCCGCCGCAGCCCGCGATGAGCATGGAGGAGGCAGCAAACGCCGCTGCCACAAGACCGATCTTACTGACTTTCATCATGACAATCCCTCTTTCTATACAGAACTCTCCAAAATACTCTCTCATCATACACTATTCTGCGCGTTCATTCAACCGTATCGATAAAAAAGAACAATAATGTGACACTATTGTGCGAATCCCGCTCGACGATAGATGCGCAGCTTCTCGCGCCCCTCGGTCGGGAGCATGCCCAGCTGCTCAAAGCCCGCATCTGCAAAGTTTTCCTCAAATGCGTCGAGCGCATGGCGCTCCACCACGAGGTAGACCGTCCGATCGCGGGGCAGCTCGTCGATGGGCAGGAACGGCATGACGTTCTTGCTGTTCCAGCTCATCTCCTTCGGCGCGCGCGCAGCAATCTCCTCGCGCGTCGCGAGCGCATACATTGTATGCCCCGTATAGTAGGGCACGGTCGCCGTATAGTCGCCGTAACAGGCGAGCAGATCGTCAGGCTTCATCGTCTGCGTGAGAATCGCCGCCGCCCCCTTGCCGCTGAAATGCCCGTCGCGCTCAGAGTAGTTTGTCACAACAAAAACCACGGTGAGATAGAGTCCCATGCCGAGGATCGCCCCCGCCTTCAGCACGCGCGGATTTTTTGCAAGGAGGCGTGCCGTGAGGATTGCCGCCGGCAGGAACGCGGGGAAGCTGTACGTCGGGTACTTCGTCGCCATGCACTGAAAGAACAGGGGCACAACGATTGCCCAGATGAGCAGGAAAAGCGTGCGCGTCTCGATCACAGGCCGCACGCGCCACGCACGCCAGATGCCGAGCGGCAGGGCAAAGCTCCACGGGAACATCCCGAGGAAGTAGATGCCGAGATAGAAATACCAGACATCCCACTTCGCGTGCTCGGACACCGTCGCGCGCAGGACATTGTGAATCCCGAGAAAGGTGTTCACAAAGTCCGCCCCGTGTGCAAGATACATATAGACGTACCACGGCGCGCAGACCGCCGCAAAGACGAGCAGCCCCGTCGGGATGCAGATGCGGCGCAGCGCGGAGAGATCGCGCGCGGCAGCGAGGAAGACGAGGATCACAAGCCCCGGCAGCAGGAGGCCGATCGGCCCCTTTGTCAGAACGGCGAGACCCGCACAGGCATAGGCAATATAGAAATAGTGCGTGCGCTGTTCATAGTAGCCGATGAAGAACGCCGCAAGTGTTCCGCCGAAGAACACAAAGAGGCTCATATCCGTGAGGATCAGCTTTGCGAGCACGGAGTAGAGCACACCCGTCCCGAGGATGATCGTCGACCAGAACGCCGTCCGCTCATCGTAGAGCCGCCGCGCAAAGACGTAAGTCAAAACGAGCCCTGCCGCAGCAAAGAGCGCAGGGAAAAACCGCGCGGCGAAATCCGTCACGCCAAACACGGAGAACGCCGCAATCAGTTCCCAGTAGAAGAAGATCGGCTTGTCATACCAATAGTTCCCGTAGATCTGCGGAGAGAGATAATCTCCTGCCGCCAGCATCTCCTTCGCCGTCTGCGCATAGTTCACCTCGACGGGCGCGGTCACGGAGAGTGCGCCGTTGCCCCAGAAATAGAGCAGCACAAGACACAGAATCGCGACGCCGCTCGTAAGCCTCTCATTCATAGCGTTCCTCCCTTTGCTCCCCCATACGCCGATTATCAGACGCAATCAGATAGAGCGGCCGATTCTTCACTTCTTGCAGAATGCGCGCAATGTACTCACCGCAGACACCGAGCATCATCATCTGCATGCCGCCGAAGAAGAGGCTGCACACGACGATCGTCGACCAGCCTGCCACCGTCTCGCCACGAAGCGTCTCATAGAGCACGTGGAGAAAGAGCAGGATGGCAAGCAGCGCCGAGCATATGCCCACGTAGAAGGCAGCACGCAGCGGCTGCACCGAGTAGGCAAGAATGCCGTCGAGTGCAAACGAGATCATCTTGTGCAGGGAGAACTTTGACTGCCCCGCAAAGCGCTCCGGCGCGACAAACTCCACAGTCGTCTTGCGGAATCCCATCGCACCCACGATTCCGCGAATGAAGCGCGCGTGCTCATGATAGCGGCGCAGTGCAAGCACCGCCTTGCGATCCATCAGGCGGAAATCCGACCCGCCCTCCTGAATCTCCACATCGGTCATTGCATTGAGAAGACGGTAATAGTATTTCGATGTGAGCCGCTTGAAGAGGGACGCCCCCTCCGTCGTCAGACGCACCGTCTGAACAATCTCATAGCCCTCCTCCCACTTCGCAAGGAGGACGGGCAGGAGCTCCGGCGGGTGCTGCATATCGCCGTCCATCGTGATCACCGCGTCCCCGTTTGCATGATCCGTGCCGCAGGTCAGCGCGACCTGATGCCCCGCATTGCGCGCGAGGAAGATCGACTGCACACGCGGATCGCGCTCCCCCATTTCGCGCAGGATCTCGCGGCTGCGGTCGCGGGAACCGTCGTCGATAAAGAGGATCTCGTACGCATAGGGCAGCGTTTCCATCACCTTTTCCACGCTCTGCACAAAATGCGCAATATTGTCCTCCTCATTGTAGACCGGAACCACAATCGAAACACGCTTCACCGCTTCACCCCCTAGAAATTTCCAATCAGACGCACCCACCTGTCATGACCGTCTGCAAGCGCTGCAACGCTGAGGAAATCATGCATCTTGTAGCGCAGCTCCCACTCCCATGCGCCCGTATCCGTCCACTGCTCGTAACGCACGAGCCAGCGCGGATGGAGCGCATAGCTCCCCGCGATAGAGAAGCGGTCATCGCGCAGATCGTAACGCAGATCACCCGTGAAATGCGGGAATAGTTCGCGCGCATAGCCGACGCGCCAGTCAAAGCGCACATCCTCGGGTGCGGCATCGGTCTCCGCATAGAGTTCATCGCGCGCACTCAGCATCTGCCCCGCATGCAGGCGCACGTGCAGGTCGCGCCGATCCCCGCCGCGATTCTCCGAGGTGCGCCCGATATCGAGCCAGCCCGTCAGACGAAGACGATAGCGCACCGTATCCGTGCGGCTCATGACCGCCATGCGCTCCCCCGGCGTGATCGTCACCTGTGAGGTGAGATGGAGTCGGCGTAGTCCTCCCGCGCCATCCAGACCATCTGCCAGCTGCTGTTCAAACACGGAACGGTGACGCGCAACAAAGGCGACAGGCACGCCGACAAGGCGATTCGCCGCAGTCTCCATTGCCCTGCGCTGCGTGAGCAGCGTCACGTTCGGTATCGTATCCGAACGCATCGAGAGATCCACGATCCGCACAACGGGCAGACGTGGATAGACGGTGAGACGCACCTGTGCTGTCTGATCGACATCGATATCGTAGTCCGCGCGGAACTCCGGCAGATGTTCGTCCATATAGGCGTTCAAGCTGCGTTTCAGCGCCCCCGTCGCCCAGTCCGTCGCCGCAATCGGCAGCCCCACAAGAGCATCCGAAAAGACCGTACTGACACCCGCAAGGTCTGCGCGCACAATCTCCTCGACGGTAGCTGGCATGCCCTCCACCGCCATCTCTACATGAACACCCTGGATCGTATCCGCCCACGGTGCAAGGTGGATTGTGACCTCCGTCCGTTGCGCAGGACGCACATCGACCCCAGTTACCGTGTAGCCGACGAGCAGACGGTCAAAGACCGTGCCGATGATCTCCGCCTCCTCTGTTGGGGAGACCGCCGTCACCATGCGCCCCTCCATACGCTCTGCCGCGATTGCCGCAACCGTGCGTTCCATGCGTGCACGCACGATAGAGGGAATCTCCCGCTCACCTACGACAATAGCCGCAGTCTCCTCCACGCGGGAGGACTCTGCGGCATATGTGTGGGCAAAACACCCGAAAGCTGCAAAAACGAGGAGGGCGATCGCCCAGATGCGCACAGGCACAAGAGCCTGCATTATCAGAACGTGCCGCCGACGCGGAAGTGCACGCGGCCGCCCTGCGAACCACGACCGTAGTCAAGGCGCAGCGGACCGATCGGCGTATTGAGCCCGAGCCCAACACCGATGCTCCCGTACAGATTCTCCGGCGTGAAGCCGCTCGTCCACGCTCCGCCGTAGTCGGCAAAGAGTGCGCCCGTCACCTTCGACACGATCGGGAAGCGGTATTCAATCGAGGCGAGCGCCATGCGTGTCCCACGGAACTGATCCTCGCGGTAGCCGCGGATCGTATCCTGACCGCCCATGCGGAACTGGCTGTACTCCGAGATCGAGCCGCGGCTGATGCCGTACTGCCCGCGCAGAACAAAGACCTGCGAACGCCCCGCCTTGAGGTAGTGGGTATCCCCTGCAATGTACTTCTGGTAGTTGAAGTCACCACCAAAACCTGCGAACTCCGCCGAGAGAGAGGCACGCGCCCCCATCGTCGGCTCGTAGACATTATCGCGCGTATCCGTCACGTGCTCGAACGTTACGCTGCGCGTCGTGCCGAAATTGCTGTTAATCCAAGCCGTATTGTTGCTGCGGTTGCCCGCGTTGCCCGTCTCCGTATGCTTCACATACTTGTCCTGACGGTTGCGGAGCGTGACGAAATTCGTCGAATACTCGCTCATGGGACGGCTGATCGTCACCTCACCGCCCGAGTACTTGCGCATGAACGACTCCTTGTGGTTGCCGTCCTCATCGTAGTCATCGTACTCGTATGTGCGGTTGTAGATGCGTAGCGTACCTGCCGTCTCCTTCTTGTCGAGCCACGGACGGCGGTACATAAACGTATAGCCGCGCGCATCTGTATCATCGCCGCTGATCTCATAGGTGAGGCTGATCGTATCGCCCATCCCACGGAAATTCGTGTCACTGACGCTCAGCGTCCCAACCATGCCGTCAGAGCTCGAATAGCCTGCACCGATGCCGAACGAACCCGTGCGCTTCTCCTTGACATCGATCTCCATGACGACCGCATTCGGCTCAACGCCGGGGTTCATCTTGACATTGACATCCTCGAAGAAGCCAAGGTTGTAGACGCGCTGCATGCTGCGGCGCGCCTGATTTGCATTGAACGGCTCACCGACCTTCTGACGCATCTCACGCAGGATGACGTATTCCTTCGTCTTTTTGTTGCCCTTGACCTTATAGCCCTCGAGTGTGCCCTCGCTGATCTTGATCGTGAGCGTGCCGTCCTGCGCGATGTTGAGATCCGTGATCTTTGCGAGAATGTAACCATCCGCACGGTACTTCTCCTGGATCGCCTGCACATTCTCCTGCAGCGTGCGCGAATTCAGCAGCTCACCGTTCTTGACCGTGATGAGCTCCATCAGAGACTCCGTGGATTCGACCGTGTTGCCCTCGAGCTTCACTTCCTTGAGCTCTGGATTCTCGAGCACATTGTAAGTCAGGACAACGCCCTCGGGTACCTGCTCAAAGGTCGGATAAAGATCGTAGAAATAGCCCGTTGCGTAGATCGCATCGCGATCCTTCACCAGCCCCTCCTCGGTCACAGCGTCACCCACGTGCATCGTGAGTGCAGCGCGCGCCGCCCCTTCGGTTGCCTCCGTCACGCCGCTGAACTTGATCTCCATAATCGTCTTGCCCACCTGCGCTGCAAGGTGGTTCGTGATCTCATCCTCAGCGGGACGCTTTGCCGCCCACGCGGCAGCACGCTCATCCGAGGACGTGGGCGCAGGTGTGGTCGTCAGCGCGGGTGCATCCGCAACCGGAGCGTCCGCAGTGTTGCTTACGGCAGATGGCGCAGCATCGCTCAGCACGGGTGCCTCTGTCACCACAGCGGCACTCTCCTGAGCAGTCCCCTTCTCTGCGGCAAAGCCATGCGGCAACGCCGCGGCGGACACGCCGACGCCAAGTGCGACGGCGAGTGTGAGTCTCTGATATCTCTTGCTGTTCAAAGGCGAAACCTCCTAGATATGTGCGCCTTGGCGCACTATTTCAATCCGACCGCAATGCGGGGAAATGATCGACTACTCTCGTAAAATTTTTCCACCGACCTGCATGAGTCTCTGCATATCGGCATCGGGCATCTGCGGACGCTGCGCGGGCGCTGCGCTCTGCACAGATGCCTGTGCAGTCACGGTCGCAGCGGCGGGCTGTGTCTGCGGCTGCACCCGCTCTGCATCCGCCGCAGGCATCTCCTTCGACAGTGCCTCTGCGGGCGCTGTCTCCGTTAGCGGCGCTGCACCCTCCACGGCATCCACCGCAGCTGCGGGCACATCCCGCTCCGTGCGATGCACGGGCGGCGGCATCGCCATCTCCTCTGCAGGCGGTGTACCCCACACGAAGTATGCGAGCCCAACTGCCGCAGCAACCGTCGGCAGCAACCAAAGGGCAAGGCGTCTCAGACGCGCACGGCGATCCGCTGCAATACGCGCAAGCTCTGCGCGCGCAAGCATGAGTTTCAGGTCGCCCGCAAGATCGTCTTCGCCCGCGAGCGCATGCTCTGCGCCCGTAAGCCAGTCCCGTGCCGCACGGATAGATTTCGCGCGCTCTCTGCGGTCTGCAGCCATCACCGTACCTCCTTTCGGAATTATACTACACTCTATAGGATGGATTCAAGATGTTAAAATTAAAACGTAGTACTAAGTGCTAAGAAACTACCAATGCTGCATAAAGCGCGAGAGCATCCCGCGAATGCGACGAATTCCGTTTTTTTGCAGACGGTAGATCTGCGCCGGCGTCACGCCAAGCGACTCCGCCATTGTCTGCGCTCGTGCGCCACCGATCGTCACCCCCTCGAGCACAAGGCGCTCCCGCGCAGGCAGGCGCTCCATCGCAGCGCCGAGCACGCCGACAAGCGCATGATGCTCCGCGAGTTCCGCAACTGATGGACGCTCGTCGACGAGCAGCTCCTTCGCCGTCTCGTACGCCTCCGTCTCCGCCTCGAGGCACGGCAGATCGACCCGCCCCTCACGGCGGAGAAAGTCCAGAATGCGCCCGCGCACGCGATGCACAGCGTAGAGGCTGAACGCTACGCCGCGCGTGGGATCATAGCGCTCCACCGCTTCGATCAGACCAATCGTCCCCTCCTGCACCGCATCCATCACCGCGGGCAGCGCGCGATAGGGCATAACCTCACGGAAGACGAGCGGCTGATACGACTCGATGATCCTCCGCCGCGCCGCCTCATCGCCGCGCTCCTTATAGGCGCGCCAGAGTTCCCCCTCCTCTGTCGGCGTGAGTTTCTGCACGTCGGCGAGCTTCTTTACATAATCCGAAAACACGGGCACACCTCCTTTTCAAAAACATAATACGACGGGATCAGAACCTGAACCGTGCCTCGACGCTGATGAGCTGATCCGAGCCCTCGCGGTCATACGAGATGCCAAAGCGGTCATTGAAGTCATACTGAATGCCGATCCGATGCGTATTCGACGCCGCGCCGAGCCCCTGCACATAGCGCAGGAGCACGCGGTCGCCGAAATATTTTCCGATCTCGACATTGTACTCGTTCTCGTTCTGCTTCACCGCCTCGTCATCCTTTGTCTCAAAGAGCGCGCCGCTCCCACTTGAGAGGCGAAGCACATCGAGATGGAGGAAGTTCTTCACAGAGTCCTCCACCTCCGAGAGGATGCTCATCTGAAGGCCGATAGAGAGGATGTCCGCCGCCGTGATGCCGCCCTCGCCGCTCGCGTAGGCGCTGCGCAGCGTCAGCATGCGGATGATCTCCTCTTCAGACATCTCCGGGCTCGATCCGAGGCGGAAATCCATATGGTCGAGCGGCCCGTGCGCCGAGAGGAAGACGCGCGTGTGCGTAAGACGTGCCTCCGCATAGAACGCAATCTCCGGCAGGAACGACTCCGGCTGGTTGAACGTCGCCGTCCCCTCGCGGATCTTGAACACCGTCCGCAGATAACTGACCGTGTCGCCGCGCCGCACGCCGATCATGCCCGTCGTGCGCGGGTGCCGCGTTGTCCCGCCGAAATGCACAGAACCCGATGGATGCATATCGTAGAAACTCGGGCTGAACAAGTGAACGTGTCGCCCCACCGTCAGCCCCACATCGAGCATGATGTGCGGGAGCTCATCGTCCGTTTCCGGAATCGACGGAATCGTGACGAGCGCACGGTCGATATCGATCGTGCCCGAGAGTTTCGGCAGAACCTCACCCCAGTACTCGCCCTCCGTCAGGCGCAGTGTGCCGCTCAGAGGTCCCTCATAGAACGAAGTCTTGAGATCCAGATTGTTCATCACAAAGGTAAAATCATACGACTGCGGTTCCATGCCCGCCATCTCCACACGCCCCGTCAGGAGATAGGTGCCCGCGCCCATCTTGCCCGTGCACTCGCGCACAGAGAGCGCATCGCCGAGCGCGTCAATCCGCAGCTGCATATCCGTCAGCGGATACTCGAAATAGCGCAGCTTCACCGCACCGCCCGTCACGCGCAAGCTGCCCGTCAGGCGCGGTGCGGCAAGCGTCCCGTGTAGCTTCAGGCTGCCCTCCGTGCGTCCGAGCGCCCACTCCACCTGATTGGAAAACACAGGAATGAGCGAGAGATCGGCATTGTCGAGCGCAATCGTCAGATCGAGCTGATCGTAGGCATCCAGCGTTTCATCGCGATCCGCTGTGAGCGCGCGCAGAGGCAGTGTGCCGTGTGCACTCGCAGCGTAGGCAATGCCGTCGATGTACTTCGTCACCGTCAGCTGATTCAGGCGGATCACGGAGCCGCGCAACTGCGCTTCTCCCGTCAGATCATCGAACGTCGCACCATTCGTGCCGCCGTTCTTCGCCGTCAGCTTCAGATCCGCCTCCGGGTGCTGCGTCTGCCCGCCGATATGCGCCGTCAGCGACACCGTACCCGTTACCTCCTGCTCCACCCCCGCAAAGCGCGCGAGCATGCCGAGTGCAATGTCCGAGACCGCGATGTCCACATTTGCCGTGCCGTCAAAATCCGCCGTACCGACGGCAGAGAATGAGCCGTCGCCTTGCGTGCCCGCGAACTTGGTGATCGTCAGCACGCGATCCGAGAGAGCCACATCGAGCGCAAGATTCTGCACGGGATAGGAGGCAATCGCCCCCTCCGTGATCTCACCCGTCAATGCAATCGATGGATTGTCCAGCGTACCGCCGAGCTGAACCGCGCTCGTAATCTTCCCCGTGATGCGCTTCTCATTTTGATTTGCGAGTGCAAGCAGAGCCGTGACATCCATTTTCTCAATGTCCAATGCGCCGCGCAGCGCCCGCGTCTCCGTATCGTAGCGCAGACGCGCCGTCACAGAACCGTCCGTTCCCTGCCGGAAGCCCGTCCGCTCCAGATCAATGATCCCATTTTCATAGTGGACAAAGCCGCGGATCTCCCGCAGCTCCACGCCGTTCATCGTGATTGCATCCGCCTTCAGCTCCCCGCGGAAAATCGGATGGGAGATCATGCCCCCCACCTTGCCGTTGAAGACGCCATGCCCCGAGACCTCGTAGGGCAGCTTGTGCTCGAATCGCTTCATGTCGAGATCGCGCACCTCAGCATCGAAATCGAGCACGCCCTGCGCGCTGATCGTCCCGTTCAGAACCATATCCACCATCGGCGAATAGATGTGGAAGACCTGCACGCGGATGATGCCGTTATCGAGGAAGTAGTCGCCGTCCATACCCGAGAGCACCGCACCCGCATAGCTGCCGCGATAGAAGTGGACATAGCCGACCGCATGCGGATTGTCAAGCGTCCCCGTGAACTTGATGATGTTATCGATGTTGCCCGTGATCGGCTGATCGGGCGCAACGAGCGCCGCCACGTCCTCCATGCGCGCGCCCATCGTATCGATCTGCAGGTCGATGCGTCGCTCGCCCGTAAAGCCGATCGTTCCGTTGACGAGCCAGACCTCGCGACCGCCGCGCTCCATCGAGAAATCGTAGATGCCAATGCCCGAGAGCGAGCCGTCCGCACGGAAAAGCAGACTGTCAAACGGCTGATACATGAGATCGCCGTTCGTTGCCGAGACCTGCATATCGACCTGCGGATCATGGATATCGCCTTGCACCTCGCCCGAGAAATCCGCAAGCCCCGAGAAGCTGAGGCGGTCGTCCAGGCGGTTCAGCAGGGAGAGATCCACATGTGCGCCGTAAAAGCGCAGGTCGAGCGCAGAACCGCGCATGATCTGTCCCTCGACGCCAAGCTCCGTATCGTTCGGCAGCTTTGCACTGAGGAAATCGATCGTCAGATCATCCCCGCGCAGGATAAAGGACGCGTCCGCACGCTCCACGGGGATATTGCGGTACACGCCGTCCGAGAGTGAGGCGCTGCCGAGAACCGTGAGAGCGCCCCCCATCTGCCCGTCGATGCCAAGATCGGCGTGCAGCGTACCGTCCAGCCCCTCGGGCAGGGACACTGAGAGGGAGCGCAGCCCCGCAAGTGCGACATTGTCGACCGTCAGATGCGCCGTGTAGGCATTTTTCTCCGCAGTAAACACACCCGTGCCCGAGAGCGTCCCACCGAACGCCTCCGCCGTCAGATTTTCGAACGAAATTGTGCCGTCAGCATAGGCAGCATCCGCCGCCGCATTTCGGAAGGAGACTCCGTTCACCGCCCCTTCCGCCGCCGTCAGTTTCCCCGTGACAATCGGCGCCGCAAGCGTCCCCTTCACGTGAAGATCTGCCGTCACAGCCCCCTGATAGGGGCTGTCCGCGAGAATGCGGTCAACGGCGAAATTCTGCGCACGCACAGTGAGATCAAAATAAGGTGCATCCGTATCGAGCCGAATCGTCCCGTCCACACGCGCGCGCTGCTCCGCCGCCTCCGCTGTCGCAGCAACGAAAATTGCGCGCTCATTGAAGCGCAGTGCTGAGCTCTCCAGCTGCACCTGCGTCCCGTAAACATCTGCCGCGCCGCGCATACCGTCGATGCGGCCGTCCAGCGTCAGCACCCCGTCCACGCGATGCAGTTCCATCCGCACGGCATCTGCGTGCAGAGACGAGAGCTGCAGCTCCTCGGACAGAGAGTTTTCCGGCAGGAGGTGACGCAGCTGCATAAAATCCGTATCCGAGGAACTGAGATAGAGCTCCTGGTTCCCGCCGACATACGCGCCGCGCACACGCACAGGTACCCCCGAAAGGGCTCCCGTCGCCTCATAGGAGACATCGCTGCGGTCGATCTCCACTGCCCCCGCAATCTCCGTCAGCTCGTACGTGCGACCATCTGTCACAATGGTCGCCGAGCCGCCCTCCGTGCGGATGCGCCCCTCGAACGTGCTCGGCTGACTGTCGTCCGCGCCGATATCATCATAATTCCACGAGCCGTCCGCGCGCTGCACAATGTCCGCATGCGCGCCCGTGAGCAGGATCTCGTCAATCGAGGTTTCGGGCGATGAAAGCAGAGAAAGCAGACGAAGCGTCACCCGTGCCTCATCGGCACGGAGCACAGCCTCCGCCTGCTTATCGTAGATTACGACATCGTCCATTTTCAATTCGTGCAGAGAACGGATCTCCACCGCACCGATGTGCACAGCCGTTCCCAGCTTCTGCGCCACGAGACGCTCTGCCATCTGTCCCGCCTCAGCCATGAATGCCTGAGCGCGTACGATATGGATGAGAACTACTGCGCAGACGAGGACAGCGGCGATCACCGCCGCCCCGATATACGCCTTCCGTCTCATAGCAAACCTCTTATACTCTTCGGATCAAGGGCCCCTTCCACCGCTTCGCGGTCCCCCTCCCCCGTACCGAACGGGGGAGGCTTTTCTTTACTCTCCACATCCCGCCATATTAGCTTCCCCCGTCACAACGGGGGAAGTGGCGAGCGCAGCGAGCCGATAGGGGCGCCCTTATTTGTTCATCTCTGCCTCATAGGTAGCATTCGCCGCCTGTACGCGTGCCGCCGCAGCAGCAGCGGCATCCGCAGGTGCACGTTCTGCAGTCGGGCGCACCTTGGCATCCTTCGGCGTTGCAAAGAGCACATCGTCATGCAGCTGTGCCGCCGCACGCGCCTCCTTTGCACGCGCACCGTCCTCCTCCGCCGCACGATACCGCACAGCATCGAGATCGACGGGCACGCCCATCGCATTGTCAAGGCTCGCCTTGCCCGTATTGTAACTGTAGAGCGCCGTTGCGTAATTCATGCGTGCCGTCGTCAGATTGTCTGAGGCACGCATCACCTCAAGATTCGTCCCCACGCCGGCATTGTAGCGGACGCGTGCGATGTTGTAGTCCTCCTCCGCCTGCTGCACGGCCTTCTCCGTCGTCTTGATATTCTGCTCCGCCGCACGCAGATTCAGATACGCCGTACGCACATCAAGACGAATCTGCTCATCCGTCGCTGCGAGCGCCTCCTCCGCCTTGCGGAGCGTCGCCTTTGCCGCATCGACCTGCGCCGCCGTCACGCCGTTGTCAAAGATATTCCACGACGCGCTCACACCCGCCGACCACGTATTGCTGCTCGTATGGTCGTCCTTGAAGGGGTGCTCGCCCGCAATCGAGCGCGTTGCCGCCGCATTCACCGTCGGATGATAGCCCGCCTTTGCCGCGCGCACGCCCTCCTCTGCCTGCTTTACCGCATAGACCGCCGCCGCACCATCCGCGCGGTAGAGCAGCCCGTAGTCCGTGCAGTCATCCAGAGAGAGCGTATAGCCCGTATAGCGCAGCTCATCGTTGATCGTGAGCGTCGTATCCGTCGATACACCGATCACATTGTTCAGCGTTGCCACAGCGACCTCATAGTTGTTTCGCGCTGTCGTCAGATTCTGCTGCGCATTCGCCAGCTCCACCTCCGAGGCGAGCACATCCGTCCGCGCCACCGTACCCACGCGGAACTGCGCATTCACATCCGCGAGATGCGTCTGCAGCGTCGTCACCGTCGCCTCGCGCACCTTCACCAGATTGCGCGCTTGGAGAATATTGAAATAATCCATCGTCGCTGCCAGGCGGATCGACTGCTTCGTCTGCTCAAGCGCAAAGTCCGCTGCATTCAGACCATAGCGCGCCGCCTTGCGCTGTGCATTCAGCGCAGCATTGTAGACGGGCAACGAGACCGTGCCCGTATTGCCGTAGTTGTATTTAACCCCCGAGCCCTTGTATGCTTCGCCCCCAACGCGATTCGCCGAGGTCTGCCACGTCAGCGTCGGCCCCATCGTACGATTCGCCTGCGAAAGAGATGCGTGCGCCGTATCCACATCCGTAAGTGCCTGCTTGATCGTACGGTTATTCTCAAGTGCCATCTGCACCGAGCGCGTGAGATCGACCAGCATCGTCTCTGCCGATGCCGTTCCTGTAAAAATACCGACCGCCGCCGAAAGAGCAAGTGCCCGCAGCAAACGCTTGGCAAAACGTCCCCTATTTTTCAAAACCATTTCCTCCTCGTCCGTAACGGATGCACCCGAACGGCGGGCTACTCCGGAAAAGTCAACACAATAACCCCGTATTGACAGGTTCTCTCATTTTATCAGTTTGTGCATTTTTTTTCAAATAAATTATTTGTTAGGTGGAGCGCGCGATCCGCATCAGGCGCGTTGCCTGATCGGCCATAAAGAGCGGAATATTCAGCACACCGTCATCCATCCGCAAGTTATTCAGCGAGAATCGCACACGCAGCCGCGTTGCTTCAGAGAACTCCTCCGCATATTTTTTCAAACTGCGGCTTTTAACATTCGTCTCCGACTTTACCTCGATCGGTATGATATCGTTCTCGTACTGAACGATAAAGTCCACCTCGTAGGGTGGATTGATCCTCGACCAATAGTGCACAGACGCATCGAACTGCGGAACAAGGGACTGCAGGACAAAATTCTCCGTCAGTGCGCCCTTAAACTCCGTAAAAAGACGATTCCCCTCACGAAACGCCACAGGATCGAGCCGCGCCAAACGACGAAGCACACCAACATCCGCGAGATAGATCTTAAACGCCGCCAGATCTTCATAGGAAGACAGAGGAAGTCCCGGTGCGCTGATACGGAATACCTTGTAGACGAGCGCGGCATTCACGAGCCACGCGAGCGCATCCTCGTATTCGCGTGCACGCGCCCCCTCCCTCACGACATTGTAGAGGAACTTCTTATTTTCACGCGCGAGCTGTGATGGCAGAGAGCTCCATACATGTGAGATCTTTGGGTAGACGCGCGGCTCAGGGTGCTTCATAAAGTCGCGCTCATAGGCATGGATGATATTTATGAGCGTTGACTGCACCTGCCCAACGGACTGCGTCTCCACCCAGCGGCGCACAACCTCGGGCATCCCGCCCGTGATATAGTACATCTTCAGTTTTTCGGTCAGCGGATTGAAAAAAGCCTCCGGCAGCGGCGCAATCTCATTTACCTGGTCAAGATACCCTGCGAGATGCGCACTGTCTGTCGCCATCAAAAACTCCTGAAACGTCATCGGATAGAGACTCAGAAAATCGACCTTCCCCACAGGGAACGAAGACGGCTTTGCAAGAGCAATGCCAAGGAGCGAGCCTGCACAGACAACATGATGCATCGGCGCATTCTCATGAAAATACTTCAGTGCATTTAACACCTCGGGAGCATCCTGCACCTCATCAAAAATGAGCAGCGTCTTTTCGGGCATAATATCCTGCCCGCCCGCCATCGCAAGATTCGGGAGAATGCGGCGCACATCCTTCGTTCGCGCAAAGAACTCCCGATACTCCGGATTCTCGTCAAAGTTAAAGTACGCGACATTCTCATAGTAGCGCCGACCAAACTCCCTGAGCAGCCACGTCTTTCCGACCTGACGCACACCCTTCATGATGAGCGGCTTTCGATACGGGCTCTCCTTCCATGTGATAAGTTCCTTCATCGCCAATCGCTCCACACCATCACCTCATTTTATATAATTTCGTGATTTTCTACACATAATTATATATTTTTTCGTGAGCGAGTGCAACAAAGAAAGGGGCATTACGCGAAGTTCTGAGCTTCGTGTAATGCCCCTTTCAAAAATTGTGTGTGTTTCTGCTTCCTTACCGCTTCATATTGATGAGTGTCTCAAGCATCTCGTCTGACACCGTGATGATCTTCGAGTTGGACTGAAAACCACGCTGCGTAATGATCATGTCGGAGAACTGATCGGCAATGTCGACGTTCGACATCTCGAGTGCTGAGGTAGTCAGCTCTGAGCCAATATCCGCCGCACCACTGATGGTGCGTGTACCTGAGTTGTTCGACTCCTGATAGAGATTGCCGCCCATTTTCGTGAGTCCCGACGGGTTGTTGAACTGTGCCATCGCGATCTGCGCCTCAACACGGCGGACGTTGTTCGTATACGTTCCCGTAATAACACCGGAGCTGTCAATGGAGACACTCGCAAGCGTCCCTGCTGCATTGCCGTTCGAAGTGGCAGAAATCGTAGACGTACCCGAATACTGTGTGATGGCGGCAAGGTTCATACTTATTGTCCTTGGTGCTGCACCATTCTGATACGTGAGAGTCAGCGATGCCGTGCCGCCCGTATATGCACCCGAGCTGTCGAAAGTAAGATCGGTCTTTGTCAGAGAAACCGTCGTCGTTGTGCCGTCCGCTTCACGAATGGAGTAAGCATTGCCACCACTGCCAAGCGAAACTATCCACTTGTTATTCTCTGACTTTGTAAAGACGACAGGAACGGAGTGACTTGCTCCAAGCGAGTCATACACCGTAACTGTCGTTGTCACAGACGGATAAAACGTATCTCCCTTGATGTAACTCTTCGCCACAAGTCCGGCAATCGACGTTCCGCTCTTCGTGTTCAGGGTCACTGAATTAACAATTTTTCCATTGTTTTCATATGCGACCTCACGTGTCACAGCCATAAGCTTACCATCGTCAGCTGTCCATTTGCGCTCATACTCCTGTGAGGGGCTTGTTACACTTAGCGCAGCTGACAGTTTCGCACGGTTACCATCAACCGTCGCCACAACTGCATTTGGCTGCGCATCGATTTGCTTAATGAGCAGCGTTCCGTTATACACATCGCCAGGTGCGTAGGTAAATGTCGTCGGTTTCGGAACAGTAATTGTCACCTCATTGGCGGGATCCAAGCTGTTCCCTTTTTCTAAGGTCAGTTCCACCTCATCTGTACTAATCGCATTTGCAGTCTTGATTTTTCCGGTCAAGACAAACTCTCCATTGATCGCATATGTTCCCGACGTTAATCCACTACGGACGACATTGGCTGTTCCGCCGTTAATCTTTTTAGGGCTGTTGCCACCACCGAGTGCAAGGGTCAAATCCACTGTCCCGGTCGGCACTGCCGTTACTGTTGAGATTTTGGATTTATAAAAAACCTGTCCTATGCCCATAGTCGCAGTACTAAAATTATAGCCAGCATGCTCATCGAGTGTAATCCGTTCGCCCGATTCCATTGTCAGAGAAATGATCCCTTTTTCCGTTGGATTATAACTTGCAGCCGTCTCCGTAGTCCCATCCGCATACCTTATGAGTGCATTCGCAACTTCATATCCCTGCGTTGTCGCATTGAGGTTTTTCGTATAGGTCGCAAGATCGGTCTCTGTCCCCGCCATTGGTTTTCCTGCGGGAATCTTGATATTGGTTGTGTTGTCTCCCGCCATAGCGACTCTTCCATTGTCCGCCATATACCCCTGCACATAGAGTCCCGTGCTGGGGATC
>ERZ773069.494-NODE-494-length-26070-cov-6.468230_pt1 | contig 26070 bp, 30 predicted proteins | sample MGYA00580619_ERZ773069 | MGnify/ENA primary metagenome ERZ773069 (study PRJEB29015, sample SAMEA2738007) | human oral metagenome | biome: human oral; feature: human-associated habitat; material: dental | place: China | collected 2108 ...
CTATGCAACACCATTTGAAAAATTTTTACACGAAATTAGTTTTTAAAAAAAATTTGGTAAAATGTCGCAATTAATATTACAATTTAGGATAGAAAAAGACGGTATTGCTACCGTCCTAAATTTATATGACATAGTAAAATGAATATATAACTGACTTTAATTTATCATCATTGCCAACTATCTACCCACTCTTTTACTTCATTTTCTGAAAAGTTTGTTCCAAATCTTTTAATAGGTTTTCCATGTCACATTAGACTTACAAACAGAATGCATTCTCTTTTCAACTCCACTTGGTTCACTACTGTGTGATGTGCATACTGGAATGAGTGTTTTGCCTGTAAAGTCATATGATTCAAGGAAAGTAGAAATAATACGCGGCGCATCTGACCACCAAAGTGGAGTAGCAACAACGATTGTATCATACTGGCTGATATCTAGTTTTTTCCCTTCAATTTCAGGTCTTGCATTATCATCATTTTGTTCTTTTGTTGCTCTACTATTACTGTTGTTGTAATTCAAATCCTCATCAGTATATGGAATCTTCGGAGTAATTTCATATAGATCTGCTCCCGTTTCTGAAGCAATGAGCTTTGCTACACCTTTTGTGTTTCCTGTACAGGAAAAATATGCTACAAGAATTTTTTACTATCATTGCTATCACTTTCTTGTTTTTGTGTTACTGATAAGTTGACATCTGCACTCTTTTGGTTTTTATTTCCACATCCATATAGCACAAGTGAAAAAAACACTAAAATCATCGGAAATATAAATAATTTTTTACCTCTTTTCATGCTTTATCCTTCCATATTTTTTTTAATACTATATTCCTAGAATGCACTCACACTATACAAGTTTTCCATTTATCATCCAAGCTTCTATTGTTGCCCCTTTTGCTGAGGCTTGAAGCTCTTTAACAGTTTTTCCAAATCCACTGCCACCGCTTGTTGCAAATAACTTTATTTTCTTGCCTGAAAAATCATTACTTTCCAAAAAAGTATTTATAATTGTTGGTGCTACATACCACCAAATTGGAAATCCAATATATATCTCATCATATTTTGAGATATCAATTTTTTCTCCGTTCATTTTTGGTCTAAAAGATTTATCACTCATTTCAACTGATGAACGTGATTTTTTATCCATCCAATTCAAGTCGGTTGCTGTATATGGTGTTTCCGGAGTAATTTCAAATAAATCTCCACCAACTTCTGTAGCAACCTTTTTTGCCATATTCTTTGTTGTTCCAGTCGCACTAAAATATGCTACTAATTTCATAGTTTTCCCTCCATTTTCTGGTCTTATTATAGACTGATATTTGAGATAAGTTTAGGATTAGTGATAATTAATCAACTATTTCTGTCCCAGGTTTTCTGCTTTAGCCTTTAAGTTTCCCACCATATACAGGGAAAAATCCAAATTCGCCATAGCTTTCAATTCTTTCCATATTTTTTAGTGTTTTCATATCTTCATCACTAATCACAAAGTCTATTGCCATATTTTCTTTTTGATGATCTGGATTAGCAGTTTTTGGTATAACAATCATACCAAGTTGCCAATCATAACGAATACAAAGTTGAGGAATGCTTACACCATACTTGTATATTTTCTTCAAAGTATCTATTTTCAGATTGATTTACTTCAACCCAAGGCTGTGGGCTGTGAATAATCATCATGTCAATGTAATCAAGCCCCATTGCTCTAAAACTTTCATCAATAGATTCCATTGCTGATTCATAAGATTTATTCTCTGCAGCAATTTTTGATGTTACAAATAGTTCTTCCCTAGGTACTCCACATTTTCTGACACCGGCACCAACGCCAGCTTCGTTATCATATGCTTGCGCAGTATCAATATGACGGTAACCCATAGCAATTGCAGATTTAACTGCGGCTTCTGTTTCTTTTTCTGGAATCATCCATACACCAAGAGCAAGTTTTGGAACTTTCACACCGTTTTCTAATTTAATCATTTCATTTGTAATCATATATTTAATCCTACATTTATTTTAAGTTCAGCACACCATATTGTTCCTCAGATACTGGTTCTAACCATTCATTAAATGCATTTTCTCCCGGAACTTCAATTGCAAGATGAGAAAACCAGCTATCCGGCGCTGCACCATGCCAGTGCTTAACACCAGCAGGAATATTGATACAGTCTCCAGGATTCATTTCTATAATATCCTTATCCCATTCTTGGTAACATCCTCTTCCTGCAACACAAATGAGTATTTGGCCACCACCCTTATCTGCATGATGGATATGCCAATTGTTTCTGCAACCAGGCTCAAATGTTACATTAAAAACTCCAACCTGCTTCATAGAAATAGGCGCAAGATAGCTTTGACCAACAAAGTATTTTGCAAATTCATCATTAGGCTTTCCCATTGGAAATATCATAGACGCTTGATGTTGTGCCTTTGCATCATTTTTATCCGCAGTTTCTTTCCATACATCTTTAGCAAGACTAAACGCTGCCCATCCTTTTGGCCAGCCAACATAAAATGCTACATGTGTAATAATTGCCACTATCTCTTTTTTTGTAACACCATTTTTTTTTGCATTCTGTAAGTGATAAATTAAAGATGAATCTGTAATACCAGACGACATTAATGCTACAATAGTAATTATGCTTCTAGTCTTTAAATTAATATCTTCATTATTCCAATTCTCTCCAAACAAAACATCATCATTAAAATGAGCAAATTCAGGTGCAAATTCTCCAAGTTGATCTCTTCCTGCTGTTTGTACTATTTTTTCTGACATTTTTTTCCTCCTTTACTTTCCTTTAAAGATTCAGCTATTTTTTTTAGCATAGAAGCAACCTGTTTTTCGTTAGCATCAAGCGTGTCATAAACTTTGGCTTCTATTTCATATAATTCGGAAAGGACATCTTCAGCATATGCCTTTCCTAGATTTGTCAGGACTATATTCATTTCACGCTTTTTTCCTTTAATCGGAATCAAGTTAATATATCCATTTCTTTCTATTTCTTTTACTATAGTATTAACCGTAGTTCGTGGTAGCTCCCAGTCCTTACAAATTTCAATTTGAGTGTGAGCATTTCCATCATTTAAGGCATACAGCACCCATAACAAGGTAGTAGAGATGCTACTTTGTTTTGCAAAATCATCATAAAATGAATCTACATGGTACATAGCTTTTCCGAAATTATAAAAAAATTGCTTTGAATTCACATATCCTCCTCTTAAAATCCTAATTCGTATTTTATTATAATACGAAACAGGATTTTAGTCAATACTTTTTTACAAAAAAAGACACTTCCCAATTTTAGTGAAGCACCTGTTTTGAATTTTATTTATTTAATTCTATCTGGCTGCCATCAAGGAACGTGAATTCAACCTTTCCATCATAATGAACTGTAAGGTAGTCTACCATACTAAGCCATACATTTTTATCAAACTCTGTCATGAGTTCCTGCTTTTCAAATTCATGTATAAAGTCCTCTACCTCATCACGCTTGGACTGTTTTTCTATGATAGTTTGCTTGATTTCATCCAGCCTAGCCTTTGTAGCATTAAACCTATTTACTAGGCTACTATATCTTACTTCATACTCATCTTGGCTTTGAACTTTTCTGGCATTCTCATTTATACAGTCATTCACCTGCTCAGCCACAATATTAAGTTCTTCTTCCCACCGGGTGTTAATATTCCCTCGCTAGTCAGTTCCTTTGCGATGCCAAAAGGTGAATAGCCTTGAAGGAAAAGTCTACAAATCTTTTTTATCACTTTGGCTTGTTCATGATTAACAACTAGATTTCCATCTTCTCCCCTGTCATAGCCTAGAAATCTTTCAAAAGGAACTGTAACTTTACCATCAGCAAATATTTTTCTTTGGCTCCATGTACAGTTTTCCGAAATGGATCTGGATTCTTCTTGAGCAAAACTAGACATGAGAGTTAAAACAAACTCACTCTTGCTATCCGAGGTATTGTAAGTTTAATCTGTCCTAAGCTGTTTTCAGGCAAAGAAATCAACTCTCTAATCAAATTTTTTATATAATCTTGATTTTTTATTGCCATCTCAATTCTCCTAACAATTACAAATAAATTGTTTATATTATAGCATTTTTAGGGCATTTTTCCACCTTGAAAATTGCTTCATTGATACCTTGTAAAAATGCAATAACTGCTACTCCAACCATCGTATTCCGTATGGGCTAACTAAGAATCCTAATATCAAGGCTTCTATGCCTATTGAAAAATCTTTTTGAAACAATGATACAACCCCGACAACGACACACATCAGCATTAGCAAATACAGTATTGTTGTTCCTATGGCAAGTAAAAATGTCAGAAATGCAGTGAGGATACTTAATGCCAAGCTAATTGGAAACAAGATTATTTTTATTATCCATCTCATAAATACCCTCCATTTCTATTAAATCATTTTAAAATGCCTTAAAGCATCCATGATAGCTTCCTCTTTTTCCGGTGTGTATTGTGGAATAACTTGTTTCTCTTTTTTTGATTTATTATAATGCTCCCTTAATTCAATACCACATTTCCTTTTAATCTGAGCAATATAGAGTTTCGAAACCTTTAAATTGAATTTTTCTAATATATATTCTTTGATTTGTGCATAAGTAGCCTTGCTTTCAGCACTTGTCAAATCAAGCTCATCCAGCTTAATTTCAACATCTATATGCTTATCGACATTCGAGTTTGGACAATAGTGCTACCGTCTCCACATGATTTGTCTGCGGAAACATATCTACAGCTGACACTTTTTCAAGCCTGTATCCATTCTCAATCAGAAATTTCGTATCCCTTGCAAAAGTTGCAGGATTACATGAAATATATACTATTTTCTTAATTTTATTCTTTACAACACTTCTTAGGGACTTTTCATCTATTCCCCTTCTTGGAGGATCAAATATTATCGCTTCAGCCTTTTCTTTTTTAAGTAATTCCGGCAATACCTTCTCAACTTTTCCATTTATAAATTCTACATTATTAATTTCATTTTCAATGGCAGTTTCCTTTGCCGCAGTTACTGAACTTTCTACGCTTTCTATTCCTATCGACTTTTTAACCTTAGATGAAATAGCCATTGCTATTGTTCCTGTACCTGAAAATGCATCAATTACTGTATTATTTCTACTTTCTCCCAAAAATTCCATTGCCTTGTCATAAAGCTTTATTGCCTGTGATTTATTAATCTGAAAGAAAGAATCCGGATATATGTTAAATTTTATACCTTCCATTTCCTCTTTCAAATATTCATCTCCAAATATATGTCTTGTATCTTCTCCTAGGATAACATTATTTGCTTCTGTTTTCACTGAAATATATACTGATTTTATAAAGTCATTTTCACTGTACAGCTTTTCAAGAACCTTCACTAGCTGCTTATACTGGGATTTTTTACTTACAACAATTATAAGCATAACTTCATTTTTTTCATTATTTCTTACTACAACATGTTTCAAAAATCCTGAATCTGTAATTTCATTATAAACTTTAAATTCATTTTTAGTTCCTGCATAGCTATTTATTTCTTCCAGAAACTTCTCTATCACTTCTTCAGCAATTTTTGACTTTAAAAGACTTTCCTTTGCAGAAAAAACATTATGGGATTTTCTGGAATAAAATCCTGTTAAAATCTTTCCGTCCTTCTTAAATAATGGTTCTGAAGTCTTGTTTCTATAATTTGTTTCAATTTCACTTCCGATAATATTTTCTATATCGATATTTTCAAGATTTATACCACCTATTTTTTCCAGAACTTCCCTCAGCATTAAATTTTTGTATTCAAGCTGTTTTTTATATTTAAGCATTCCAAAATCACAGCCGTCAAAGTCTTCAAAACTCACTTTTGAAGTATCTTCTATCCTGTCTTGTCCCGGTTTTATTATTTTTGTAATAAGCCCTCTGGCGTAGGACTTTTTCATTGAAATTATTTCAATTTCCAGTATATCTCCGGGAACACTCATCGGCACAAATACGGTAAATCCATCGGTTCTTCCAAGTCCTTCCCCGCCAAATACTATTTTTTCTATTTCAATTTCCAGTTTCTGCCCTATTTCATAATTATTTTTTATATTCTCCATTATTTTACCTCTTTATTATTTATATTCACTATTGATATGCTATTTTAAAAATTCAAGTATGTTTTTCAGCTGTATTCCCATTCCAATTTTCAAACTTCTCTCATCGATATTGAATTTTGGATGATGCAGTCCGTAAATTAATCCTTTTTCCTCATTTTTTGTTCCCAGTCTGAAGAAAGTCCCTTTGATTTCATTCAGGAAATAGCTTACATCCTCCACATCCATTCTCGCTTCATTAATTATTTCAAGACTTTCCTTTCCATAAAGGTCTACAACATTCTCTTCCAGAATTTTAGTAATCTCTTCATTATTAATAACTGGAGCATAACCTTCCCTTATATTTACATCAATGCTTCCGCCAAGACCTTCTACAAATTTAGGTAAATCCCTTTTCATTGTCTCTATTATGAAGGAACGTGTTTCCTGCGACATTGTTCTAATAGTTCCACGCATTTCTACCTTGTCGCAGACTACATTTTCCGCTTCACCGCCTTTAAATGATCCGACTGTAATAACAGCTTCTTCTCTCGGGTCAATTTTTCTGCTTACAATTGATTGCAGAAATTCAACAACCTTTGCCCCTATCAGTATCGCATCTACTCCCTTATGTGGCAGTGCCGCATGCGAAGAAATTCCATTTACTGTCAGTTTAAACATTGCAGAAGTTGCATGGGCCTTGCCATATCTTACTCCAATTTTCCCAAGGTCAATTTCAGGTGCCATATGAAGTGCAAAGAAGGCATCTATTTTTTTATCTGTATCCCCTTTAAATTTCAATGCCCCGGCTTTTATCATTCTGTCGGCCCCTCCGTCTGTTTCTTCAGCCGGCTGAAAGAAAAATCTCACTGTTCCATGCCATTTATCTTTGTTGTCAGCTAAAATTTTTGCTACTCCCATCTGTATTGTCATATGGGCATCGTGGCCACAGGCATGCATTTTCCCAGCTGTTTTTGACTTGTACTCCACTTCATTTTCCTCAAATATTGGCAATGCATCTATATCAGCCCTCGTAGCTGCTGTTTTTCCTTCTCCGTTATATATTGTTGCCACAATTCCTGTATTTATAATTTCTTCATATTCTATGCCGTTGTTATTCAGAAATTCCTTTATTGTTTTACTTGTTTCAAATTCTTCATCCCCCAGTTCAGGATTCATATGTATTTTTCTTCTTATTTTTACCATTTCATCATATATTTTTTCAGTATTTTCCTCTATAAATTTATTTATCTCATTTGAATTCATTATCTTCACCTTTCATTTAGATTTCTTTCATTTTCAGGTTTGAATAAATCAATCTGAAGTGCTATAATTATTATAAGAAAAAATAACGAATAAAGCAATAAAAATTATTCTGAAAGGAACATTTATGAAATTAATAAAAAGCAGAAAACCAAGAAATCTTATGAATATATATCGTCTATATTTAAAGTCTTTTCCAAAGAATGAGAGAAAGCCTTTTCCTTTCATTCTTCTTAAGCAATGGAGGGGGACAACTGAAGTTCTTTCCTTAAAAAATAACAAAGGTGAGTTTCTAGGCCTGGCAATTACAGCATTACAAAATAATCTTGCACTGATAGCATATTTTGCCATTTCAAGTGAAAAAAGAGGTAAAGGGATTGGATCGAAAGCTTTAAAACTGCTGAAAGAACGTTATTCTGATAAAAAAATCTTCCTTGAAATAGAAAATACTGAAACAGAATCTGAAAATAAGGAAGAAAGAAAAAGAAGAAAAAATTTCTATCTGAAAAACGGAATGCTGGAAATGCCCTTCATAATAAACTTTTTTGGAACTGAAATGGAAGTTCTGACATATAATTCGCCTGTTACTTTTGAAGAATACCATTCCATCTACAAAAAGGAATTTGGGAAAATTATAAGCAGAAAAGTCAGTTTTGTAAGAAATAAAAATCTAGGAGGGAATAATGCATAATTTATCTAACATTGACAAGTTTAAATTGGATTTATCAGAAAGGTATCTTTCCATGAAGGAATATCTTTTAAAAGCCTTTTTACTTTGGAAAGAAAGCATCAAAACTGAAAAAATATTTCTTATCCTATATTCTTTACAGAAATTCATTTTTAGCTGTATGACAACTTTTATTCATGCAGATAATGATAAACTTTATTTTATGATTACATTTTTAAGATATATTTTATATATGTCAAATAATGCTATATCTTGTGTACTACTTAAAAAAATTATTTATAGAATTGAAAATAAAGGTAATATAGACTTAAAAAAATCTATTTCAAGAGCTTTTATATATTCTGCAATATTATCTGTTTATATAATAATACAGGATTTACAAAATTACTTTTATTCTTTTAATTCATACGAAGATTTATCGTCTCATGAAGAAATGATTTTATTTTTAACAGCTTTAATGATTATTTTTATTATTTTAGGAATAATTTTTATTTATTTAACTCCTGTTTTTATGGCAAGAAATTTATCAATAAAAGAATCTTTAAAATACACATATCGTATTTCAAAAGGTAAAAGATTGGTTGCTTTATTTCTTTCAATAATTTATTTTCTATTAAACGTTTTTTTCCTTAAACTACTTTCTGGAGTTTTTAAATTTAATCCTGTCCCACCCTATGGCAACCTTACAATTATGTATATAATTGTACAGAGTATATATTATTCATTTAGTACTTTATTTTCAAGCTGTATGTTAATAACAGTTTTTCTTAATGTAGACTATATGAAAAATAAATAACAAAAATAGCTGTCTCAAAAATTCGAAAAATAATGCAAAAACTATATCCATTAATTATTTAGAATTTTTTAAGACAGCCTCTTTTTATTATGAATATCTCCTACCCTGTTATTCCAACTCCATTTTCAAATATTTCTATTTCCATTCCCAGTTCTTTTAAGTTTTCTGATACAAAAAAGTCATTTTCTGCACCAAGTCTATATACTTTCAATACTGTTTTATTCTTATGATTTATTTCAAATAAATATTCTTCAATTACAAGTTTTGTTTCCTTTTCCTTCTTTTCAAAATCAATTACAAGTGTCACTACAATATTATTTATTTCGGTTTTACTGTATCCAACCTTGTTTGTCAGGTATTTCATAATGTTCTGCTTTATTATATCTTCAAGTCCTTCTTCTATTTCACTTCTTGATTTTGTTAAATTATTTTTCAAAAAAATAACCGCTTTATCTAAAAATATCAATTTATTCAGCTCCTTTTTATCTATTTTTTTATTATTGGATTAGCTATATTGGTTTCTTTTATTGTATAGTCATAACTAGTATTTTCAATTACTTCTTCTAATTTTTTAAAATTTACACATCGTTTGGTTTTTGGTGATGATAATGGTGCAAAATACATATAATGTTTAACTTGAAAAATAACTCCTATCCATATTCTTTTATCTTTTTGAGCTATTTTAATTCATATTTTGATAAAAATTCAATATACTCATTTTTTATTGTTACAAATAATATTTTATCCTTTTTCATTTTCCCTCTATTCCCCCTATTATAATAGGGCGATTAATTTATCGCCCTATTGTTTCTTTTTTCATTTCCCACTTTATTAATAATATTTCATCAAAGAGCAGGGACTCGCTTTCTCCTATTAGCTTCCCACTTTATCGAACGACTTTCCTTCAAAAAGCAGGGATTCACTTTCTCCTATTAGCTTCCCACTTTATTAACAATATTACATCAAAGAGCAGGGATTCGCTTACTTTTCATGATAATTATACAATATTTTCCCCCATATTTCAACCGAAAGATAAAATTTTTATTAAATTTCATCTCCTTTACTTCATTTTATCCGTATTTCTAAAAAAACATAACATATTATTTAAAAATGTACGCAGAACCATATACAGCATGGATTTTCACTGGTGTAAGCCACCCTGTGCCTTTCTCTTTTTTCAATAAATATTGTATCCCCTGATTTCATTTCCACTGTTTTATCATTAAATTCAATAACTGCATTACCTTGAATCAAAAGAACGTATTCCCTCTTTTCCTGTACCATCCAGTCGGAAACCTGTCCTGTAGAAATTATTCTTTCAATTTTAACATCCTCGTTTTCCTTTAGAATATCTACAATTTCCTCTTCTTCTATTCCAGGTAATTTTTCTATTTCAAATATATTCATAATCACCTCTTACATGATTTTAACTTTTTATTTTCCATTAAACTATTTAAAAATTCTTTTCATTATTAAAAAACTTACATTTTCTCCAGAACTTTTATTCCAAGAAGCGACAATCCTTCTTTAAGCGTTACTGCTGTTTTTTCAGCAAGAAGAAGTCTTGTATTAAATTTCTTTTTATCCTCTTCCCTAATAATGGACTCCCCTGCATAAAAACTATTGAAAATTTTGGCAGTTTCAAATAAATAGTCAGTAATAAGGTTAGGTTTGCACAAGTCATAAGCTTTTAATATAGCATTTGGAAATTTTAGAAGTTTTACTGCCAGTTCCCTTTCATTTTCATTAAAATCATCGTCTAATTCATTATATTCAGCATCATAAGTATTGTTAATCTCATGACTTTCTTCATCCATTTTTCTAAATATGGACATTATTCTGGCATATGTATATTGCAAATAAGGTGATGTATTACCTTCAAAATTCAAAATTTTATCCCATGAAAAAGAGATTGAACTCATTCTGTTCTGGCTTAAGTTAAAATGCTTTATTGCTCCAAGTCCAACTATTTCAGCTATTTTCATCTTTTCTTCTTCAGGAAAAGTCGGATTTTTAATATCTATTACTATTTTTGCTTCTTCTATCGCCTGATTAAGTATATCAATCAGTCTTATCATTCCACGTTTTTTTAAAGATAACATTACACTGTCTTCAAATCTCATAATACCAAACCATACATGATTTTTCTTGTAATCATAGGGCTTTCCCATCATTTCTGCAATTTTAAATACCTGCCGGAAATGTTCTTTCTGCTTCTCTACAGCAACATAGACCGAATGGTCTATTTTTAAAATATCCCTTCTGTATTTAAGGGTTGCCAAATCAGTTGTAGAATAAAGATAGCTATTTTCAGCCTTTTTCTTTACTATACATGGCTCAATCTTATCTTCCTTTTTAAAGAATACCTTTGATTCCCCATCTATATTAGTTGTAATTTTCTTTTCTTCAAGTATTTTCAACGTTTCTGGAATTATATCATTATAGAAGGATTCCCCTATGCAATAATCAAATTTTATATCCATCTTTCTATAGAAAACCTTAAATTCACGAAATGAATGATCTACAAAACTTTGCCATAATTTTCTGTTTTCTTCATCTCCTGCCTTCAGTTTCATCCATTCTTCCTTGGCCATAACCTCCAGTTCAGGATTTAACTGTGCTTCCTCAGAAAACTTTACGTAAAGTCTTTCCATTTCTCCAATTGGATTCTTTTCATACTCTTCCACATTTAGCCATTTTTTATATCCTATTATCAATTTACCAAACCGGCTTCCCCAATCTCCCAAATGATTATCCCCTAATACTTTAAAACCCATATATTCAAATATACGCTTTAAAGAATCTCCGATTATCGTACTTCTTAAATGTCCAATATGCATTCTTTTCCCTATATTTGGAGACGAATAATCTACCAAAACTTTTTTAGATGTATCAATCGGAAAATCATATTTTTCAATACCTATCTTTCTTAAATTTTTTCTTATCTTGGAATTTTTTAAAAATATATTCAGAAAACCAGGTCCTGCTATTTCAATTTTATCAATAATATCATTTTCTTTATCTTTTTCTAGACTTTCAATTATCATTTTTCCTATTTCATCAGGAGTTTTTCCGATAGTTTCAGAATTTATTAACGCAAAATTTGTCTGAAAATCTCCAAACTCCTTTTTTGTAGAATACTGTATATCAATATTTTTAAACTTTCTTCCAAATACCTTTTCTATTTCCTTTTTTAACATATCTCTAATTTCTATATTAACTAATTGCATATTTCCACCATCCATCTCATTCATTTATGTAGTATTAAAATTCAAGTATGTTAAGAACCATGTTTTACCGTTTTCCTAAAATCAGTCGGTGACATGTTTTTTAGTTTTGAAAAATTATTATTAAATGTTTTCACTGTATTAAATCCCAGTTCAAATGAGATATCTATTACACTTTTATCAGTTGTTAAAAGCATTTCACATGCTTTATCTATTTTTAAAGCATTAAGAAATTCTATAAACCTCTTTCCAGAATAGGACATCAATATTTTATTCAGTTTAGTATCTGTTATATTAAATTTTTCTGTTACATCATTGATTGTTAATTCCTTTGTATAATTTTCGTAAATATATTTTATTACATCTGAAACGAGCTGTTGTTCCTTTTCATTGAATATCTGATACATATCCTTATATTTTTCCCTATATTTATTTGGTGACATTTTTAAATGCTTGCTACATAAATTTGAAATATGTGCTCCATCTACAAAACCTACAAGATGAGCTATTTCCTCAATATTTAAATCTGTATAGACCAGCAAGTTTAATGCCTTCGAAATCCTCATATGCCTTAATAAATCATTAAACATGAATCCTGTTACTTCCTCAAGATACTTTGATATTGAAGATTCACTCATAAAAAATATAACTGAAAGTTTATTTAATGTAAGTTTTTCATTTAGATGGGCATAGATATACTTAACTATATTTGTATCATCTTCTTCCTTTTTATTCGCACACTTTTCATCACGGATATTTTTCTTGGCAATAAGAATTATCAGCTCAGTAAGCTTATTTGTTATATAAACCGTACTCAAATCAAATTCATCTTTTACAGCATTTTCTTCTTTCCTTATATCAAAAAATGGCTTGAAATCCGATAATGATTCCAAGCCTACTTCATTCTTTATTTCATAAAATATATTTTTTATTGTTTTTGCTTCTATTTTATTAAAATAAACAATCGGTATTTTTTTTATAAGAGAAAGTATATTGTTTTTGCTTTTTTTATATCTATTCAATGAATTCAAAATAAAGTTATTAAATACCGAATTATAGGATATCTTCATCATGGCTAAAGGTTTTTCAACTTGAGTAATTTCTACAATTTCCCAAGGAAATATCATTAATAATGTATTTGGTACTATATCAAATTCCTTATTATAAATTTTTATTTTTCCTGTTCCTTCAGTAAAAAACAACAATTTTGGTATATTATGAATTACCGCTTTGACAGGCTCTTCCAAATATTCAACATCAAAAGAACATAGTTCATAATGTTTGTCCATCTGAAGTTGCAAGTCCAGTTCATTAAGCATATACTTTTTCCTCACTATAATATTTTTCTTTTATTTTATCACTTTATTATCATCATTGCAACAGTTAGTATTACAATATCCATTACAACTATTATAGCTATTAATTTTGCTACAAATTTAATCCAAGTTGTATATTGTACTCTTGCAGTTGCAAGTCCTCCCATTACAACTCCTGATGTAGGTGTTATAAGGTTTATAACTCCTGAAGCTGAACTGAATATCAATACCATAACTTCCGGACTATATTTCAATGTCGCTGTCAGAGGTCCTAAAACCGGGAACGCAACTGAAGCCAGTCCTGATGTTGATGGAATTAAGAATGACAGCACAAGGAATAAAACATAAGAAGCTGGTGCAAATATAACTGGAGAAAGTCCATTTAATGCTTTTGAAGCAGAATCAAGTATAAATACATCAAATTTAGTAGCCGCCATAAGTACTGATGCACCTCTTGCAACTGCGATTATTAATACAACACTTAATATATCCTTTACTCCATCCATAAATGAATCTATAATTTCCTGTTCTTTAAATCCATTAACTATTCCTATTAAAATACCAGATAATAAGAACCACATAGAAAGTTCAGCAAAATACCATTCCCCTAAAGATGTTCCAGTTAAAAAGCTTGTCCATCCCTTAAAGATAGTAATTCCAAAATTTTCCCATGGAATTAATGAAATAACCATTATAATAAATGTGATAGCGAATATAATTAAAGTAACTCTTGTTTTTGATGTGAATTCTATATTATCAAAATTTGCATGTCCGAAATGTTCCTGCATGTCATTTTGTTCCTGTAATGATAATATTGTTGAACCTTTTTCTGCTTTTACTTTATTAGCATATTTTAAAACATAGAAAATAGCGGCTAATAGAGCAGTAATCCATAATATTGCTCCTAATAATATTACAGTTCCACTATTGTACTGAATTCCTTTTTCCTTTAATGCATCTAGGGCAACTCCTACTGCAAATGGGTTAACAGTAGACCCAAGAACTCCTACTCCTGCACCAAGCATTATAGTAGCAACTCCTACAGTTGTATCAAATCCGGCCGCAACCATTGTAGAACATATTAACACATAGAATGCAACTGTTTCTTCAGCCATACCATATGTTGTACCACCAATTGAGAATAAAACCATCAATACGACTATTAGAAGTGTTTCATTTCCTTTTAGTTTTTTTACAAGTGAACCTACACCGGCATCCAAAGCTCCTGTTTTTGTAACAACTCCCAAAAATCCACCAAGTAACAATATAAATATACATACATCTATTGCTTCTTTAAATCCATTAAATGGAGCCATTACCACTGTAGCAAGTGAAGCGTTGTCAACTTGTGGGAAAACCCATGTTAAAAGTGCTAATCCTATTATTATAAGAAACAATATTGAAAAAGCTGATAACTGTACACCTTTTTTCTTTGCCATATCATTCTCCTACTTTCCTCTTAGATTTGTATTTAATTATTGTAACAGGGCATGAGGGCATATAAGCCCCCATAACCAATATTAAAATTAATGTTTTATAACTGTTCCTGTGTTTCCAGCTAATGCTGAACCGGCATTCTGTAACGAAGTAATTATGGCCTGTCCATTAGGATTATTTACTACATATTCCATACATGCTTCTATTTTTGGCAACATACTTCCTTTAGCAAAATGTCCTTCTTCAATATACTTTTTAACTTCCTCGATATTTAATGTGTCTAATTCTTTTTGATCAGGTTTATTATAATTAATATATACCTTGTCAACAGCAGTCAATATAACAAGCATATCAGCTTTTAAATCAGCTGCAAGTTTAGAACTCGATTTATCTTTGTCTATAACTGCATCTACTCCCTTATAGTGACCATCTTCTTCAACTACAGGTATCCCTCCACCACCAACAGTGATTACAATAGTACCATTGTTTACAAGTGTTTCCACTTCTTCAATTTCTACTATTTTTTTAGGTAAAGGTGATGCAACTACTCTTCTGTAACCTCTTCCGGCATCTTCTACAAATGTAAATCCTTTTTCAGCGGCAATTTTATCTGCCTCTTCTTTACTATAGAACATACCTATTGGTTTTGTTAAATTAGTAAATGCAGGATCGTTCTTGTCTACAACTACCTGTGTTACCAATGTAACAACACCTTTTTTAATATTTTGAGCCTGTAATTCTTCTCTTATTGCCTGTTGAAGGTGATATCCAATGTATCCTTGACTCATTGCACCACATTCAGCAAAAGGCATATAAGGAGTTTTTACTTCTCCGTTTGCTGCATAATCCATAGCTAAATTTATCATTCCCACTTGAGGACCGTTTCCATGACCTACTATTACTTCGTACCCCTCTTTAGTCATATCAACGATTGATTTTGCAGTATTTTTTACAAGTTTTAACTGCTCTTCAGGAGAGTTTCCTAAAGCGTTTCCTCCAAGCGCTACTACTATTCTTTTTGCCATTACTATTTTAATGTTGCATACATTACTGCTTTAATTGTATGCATTCTGTTTTCAGCTTGATCGAATACTTTTGATTGAGGGCTTTCAAAAACTTCGTCTGTTACTTCCATTTCAGGTAATCCAAATTTTTCATTTATTTCTGCTCCGATTGTAGTTTTTAAATCGTGGAATGAAGGTAAGCAGTGTAAGAAGATTGCTGTTTCTTTAGCATAGCTCATAGCTTCTTTGTTTACTTGGAATTTTTTCAATTCATTAATTCTTTTTTCCCAAATTTCATCAGGTTCTCCCATAGATACCCATATATCAGTATAGATAACATCAGCATCTGTACAAGCTTCCTTAACATCTTCAGTAAATCTGATTACGCTTCCAGTTTCCTTAGCGATTGCTTCAGCAGCTTCTACTAATTCAGGAGCTGGTTTTAAATCTTTTGGTCCGCACGCAGTAAAGTTAAGTCCCATTTTAGCACATGCTACTAATAAAGAGTTTCCTAAGTTGTTTCTTGTGTCTCCCATGTACACAAAGTTAAGACCTTTTAAATGTCCAAAATTTTCTTCGATTGTTAATAAATCTGCCAACATTTGAGTTGGGTGGAATTCATTAGTCAATCCGTTCCATACAGGTACTCCTGCATTATCAGCCAATTCTTGAACTATTTCCTGATCAAACCCTCTATATTCGATTCCATCATACATTCTTCCTAAAACACGTGCAGTATCTTCAATACTTTCTTTTTTACCCATTTGAGAACTTCCTGGATCAAGGTAAGTAACACCCATTCCTAAATCCATTCCTGCAACTTCAAATGAACATCTAGTACGAGTTGAAGTTTTTTCAAATAAAAGAACTATATTTTTTCCTTCTAGGTATTTGTGAGGTGTTCCTGTTAATTTTAATTCTTTGAACTGTTTTGATAAATTTAACAGATATCTGATATCTGAACTACTGAAATCTAATAATTTTAAAAAGTGTCTCCCACTTAAATTTTTTGGCATACTAAAACCATCCTCTCTTTATGTGAATTTATATATTTTCAATTAGTCAGCCGGCTATACTTATAGTCGGCTAACTAACTGTGGTATATATATTATACACCACAGTCATTTTTTATATATCATTTTTACCTTAGTCTTCTCTAACTAAAGGCATGCTCATACATCTAGGGCCTCCACGACCTCTTGATAATTCGGCACTTGGCATTTCAAGAACTTTAAGTCCTGCTTCTCTTAAAAGAGCATTTGAAACATCGTTTCTTTCATAAACAACTATAACTCCAGGAGCTATACATAATGTATTTGATCCGTCGTTCCATTGTTCTCTTTCAGCAGCGATTCTGTCTTCTCCACCACATTTAATCAATTTAACATCTGGTACTCCAAGATATTTTTCAAGTATTGATTTTAATGTGTCTGTTAACAGTTTAATTTCTACTTTATCTCCATTTTTAGTTAATTCATAAACTTCCAATGGTCCCATGATATTTGGATGAATAGTAAATTTATCGTAATCAATTTGAGTAAATACTGTATCTAAGTGCATGAACGCTCTTGATGAAGGTATTCTAAATGCAAGTATAGTTTCGATTGTACTATCAGCTGAAGCAAAAACATTTTTAGCTATTTTATCTATTGCTGCAGATTCAGTACGTTGAGAAATTCCTATTGCAAGAACTTTATCATTCAAGTTAAGGATGTCTCCACCTTCTATATGGAATTTATTATCTCTTTCATAGAAGTAAGGAACTTTTCCTTTGTAGTCATTATGATATTTGAAGATATAATCTGCATAGATTGTTTCTCTGTTTCTTGTAACAGAATACATTCTATTCATGCTTACTCCGTTACCTATTGAAGCAAACGGATCTCTTGTGAAATATAAATTAGGCATAGGATCTAATATTAATTCATCCTTGTCGTCATTTATTTTAGTGACCAATGATTCAGAAGATACTTTTAATTCTCCGTATCTTACACCTTCCATAGTTTTCAAGATCAATTCCTTGTTGTCTTTGTATGCATCAAAGAACTCAAATAAAGCTTTTTGATATTCTTCAGTGTAAACTCCACCTTCAACAATAAACTGTTCTATAAACTTTTTTCTTAAATCAGGACACTGACCTATTGTTTCAGCTGCCAAATCTTCAAGATAAACAACTTCCACTCCATTATCCTTTAAAATTTGTGCAAACGCATCATGTTCCTGTTGTGCAACTTTTAGAAAAGGTATATCATCGAACAATAATCTACCTAATGTATCAGGTGTTAAGTTCAATAATTCTTTTCCAGGTCTGTGTAATAAAACTTTTTTTAATGGTTTTATTTCACTTCTGACATTAATTGCCATAATTATTACCTCCTAATTGTTTTCTTCTACACTAAGTATACTCTTTTTTTAAAAAAAAGAAGGAAAATTTCCTTCTTTTTTTTTGTATAATTAATTTTTTGTTTTTTAATTTTTATTTTAGGTGTTTTTTTATTCTATTCCTGTATTTATTGACTTTATAACTAAAATCAGCTCATTATTTTTAATAATTCCTTCTTCCTATTTTGAGTTTCCTAAATGCCTCAAAAGATAATCAAACAGCTGTTCTGCTATAATTTCAGAATGTTTTTTCATAACAGGAAATGTAAAAAAATAATATTGTCCTGAATATTTTTCCCAAAAATAATTATCAATCAAAGTAAATTTTCTGTAAGAATCAAATATATCGCTTATTTCTTTTGATACATATTCCAGATCTACATTGAAATTAGTAATATCATAAAATATTTCTGTGTAGTCTTTATTTATATCTTTTAAAAGTATAAATGGAAATTTATTTCTTTCACAATATTCCCAATGTTTTTCTTTATCATCAAAATTATATATATATTTTATAATTTTCATTTGATTTTACCTTTCAAGTTTTTCTATTTTTCTTCTGTAACTTTTTTGTAAACGTTATATTTAGTCTGTTCCAGATAATATCTAAACAAATCATTTCTATTTAAATCTCTTTCAGATATTTCTTCAAAATACGTTCTTCCATTTTTTCCCTCTGAATTTTTATCAGCTGGATTGGGACTACGATCCATTTTTATGTAACCTTTCAGCTTTCCTGATATTTCAAAGCTATTTCCCTTTTTTACTGTTCTAATATATACACGGGAATGAGCAGATGAAGCTTTTATAACTTTACCTTCTTCTGTTTCCTTTTCCACTTCCCATTTTATATTTTCTACTATCGGTATAAATATTCCGAATGTTCTAAAAAGTTTATTAAATTCTCCTGTTTTCATTCTTTCCATATATGCCTGATACTCCATATCTGAATTAGAATACAGCTTCTGACGGGTAATTTCTCCCATCTTTTTTTTATTAGAATAGATAAATTCCAATAGTTCCATATAATCTTTTACCTGTTTTTCTATTGTTCCATTACCATTATCATATTTCTTCACTTCTTCAATATAACCTATATTATTTGCAAACAATTCAAATTTTGAGTTATCTCCAAATACTAATAATCCTAAACCTATAAATAATGATACTAAAATTTTCTTCATAATTTTCAGCTCCTTTTTTGCTTTATTATTGTTGTTCATATTTTATCAATCTTTTGAAATAATTTCCACCTTTTTCTTAAATTGTCGACTTTACTATATTTTTTAAATATGCTAAAATATAAAAAAATTAAATTATGGAGATAAACAATGACTAATACAATTGCGTTTTTATCAATTTTGATAATATTCATGAGACTATATTCGATATTTGGAATCACTTTTTTAACAGAAGGAAAGGCTAAATTTGCAGAGAGGATAACTATTTTTCTTCTTATATTTGAGATATCAATTATTTTACTGCATTTATTTTTTAATTCCTTCCGGCCTTTATTGCCACCTATACTTATATTTTTAAAAACAACACAGTATCAGTTTTTTATGCTTAAAAATATATCAGTAGAAGGAATTCTATATATAATTTCAGACATCACACTGCTGCTTACATTTAATTTTACATCTGATACTGCAAAATCCTTCAATCGTATATTTCTTACATATACATTCCTTATAAATGCTTTACTTGGTATAATAACACTATTATTTTAAAATATTGAAATCTTTATGTCCTGTCTGTTTTTTAACCGGCAGGACATTTTTTTCTCAATTTTTCCACCCAAAAGAAAAAGAAACACTTTACTGTCTTTTAACTCAGTAAATATGTTTCTTTTATAATGAATTTTATTTATATTCAGCTGCCTTTTTATTTATCACATCTTCAATGCTTTTATCTGATGGTACAGCACTTGGATTACTTGTACCTTTATTTGAACCCTTTCTTTTTGAAGCTCTTCTTATTGCATCAGCTACTGCTTTTTCGGCTCTTTTCTGTTCCTTTTCATCCTGTTTCTGCTGCTGTGTCTGTTCATTTGACGGTTTGGCAGACTTGTTATCTGCTTTACCTGATGTTGCTGTATTTGTTTGTTTACTGTTACCGGAATTTTTATCTAAGTTCACATTGTAATCTGGAGAACTTGTCTGCTCATTTTTCCCAATACTAGGATTGAATATTGAATTACTTTTTGGCTCATTATTTTTTAAACTTGAAATTGTACTGTCTGTAAGACTTCTCTTAGAATTATCACCTAAGATTGAATTAACTTTATTACTTCCTCCTTCAATTTCAGCTACTGCTGCCTTAGCATCCTTATCTCCATTTTTCGCAGCAATTTTATACCATTTCAATGCTTCCTTCATATTATTTTCTTTATGATAGGATAATGCAATAGGCATTGCTAATGCTTTATTTCCTGAATTATAAGCTTTCATAAGGTAAGGTCTTGCTTCACTTTGCTTACCTGTATCGTATAATATCGCCCCTATTTCAAAGTTTGCGGCTGTAACTCCACGTCCAAGGGCAAGTTTAAACCATTTCAATGCTTCATTATAATTTTTAGTTTCCTTATTTAATAGGGCTATCTGTATATCTGCTTCTTTTATTCCTTGGTTATAGGCACTTTGAAACTGTGCCTTAGCTTCATTATATTTTTTAGCTTTTATTAAATCAATCCCATTATTATATGCCTGTGCTCCTGGTCTTAACTGTCTTGAAGTAGCTGCGGCATTTTTAGGTAATCTATCCATAAGTTTCTTTGCTTCTGCTTCCTTACCTTCCTGTTTTAATAATACAGCCAAGTTATAAATAGCTTCAGGATAATTTTTATCTACTCCCATTTGCAGATATTTTTTTGTTTTTTCATTATCTTTTAAATTAAAATAAAGTTGTGCCAGTGAAAGTATAGCTTCCTTATCTCCCTGCTGGGCTTTATCAATTGCCGGAGATACTTTTGCCGGATCAATCTGATTATTAATCAGGAACTGCTGCTCTTCAGGTGTAAGATTCTTTATATTCGGATCACCTGTAGGCTGATTTCCTGCATTAAACATATCTGTATTTATCGTTCCAGTTGTATTATCTTTCTGTTCAGTGGTCTGTTGATTTTTCTTGTCATCTTTTTTCTTAAAACATGATACTGTCATTGCTCCCAACGCTACTATTAATAGCAAAAGAAATATCTTTTTCTTCATCTTTTCATCACCTTATTTTCTAATTTTGTTGTTCTAGAAGGAACCTAACTGTGTAGTATCCAATATTTTATACATAAAATCTGAAAATCCACTTGTTGTTGGTTCATCATCAAAGTTTATTGTAAATAAACCATCTTTGTTTTCCCATAGCCTATCAAAATATTCATATATATCCTTTGACATTTTTGAATCCTGAGTTGTAAGTATTCTAAAGTTTGAATCCATTATATATCCTCTAATATTCTTTTTTATTAGATTCGCAGATCCTGCGTTGATTATAACATTACCGTCTGTTTTTTTCATTAGAGTAATCTTTGTGTGGTATTGTTCATTATTTGTAAAATACCATTTTATTTCAATTTTTCCTTTTGTGCGTTTTTTTAATTTTTTTGAAACAGGTTTATTTGGAAGCCCATTTGTACTCATTCCAAAGGCATCCCTGCTTCTGTCGAAAATTATTCTTATTTTTACTCCTCTGTTTGCCGCCTTGATTAATCTATCTATTACTCCCTTATCAGCTAGAAAATACATTCCCATAAGCAGTTCATCACCTGCTTTCAGACTATCAATATCTACATCCAAATGTTTTCCTATCGCAGCTTCAGTAAGGTACTGTATTTTATAAGTTTTTCCTTCTGTATCGGTAATTTCATTTTTTTCTGTATTAATATCAGAATTTTCTGTTACTGCTGTAATATTTACTGTACCTTTATTAGTTTCTATTTTATCATCTTTAACAGCAGTCACAATCTCTTCTGATTTTTCATGAGAACTACCTGTATCTATTTCAGAATCAGAAAACTTTGCAACAAGCTGTAAATCATGAAGTACATCCTTTACTATAGGACCATCAGCATATACTGCAATATTTTCATGGAAATAACTTGGATCATGTATATTTGCACTGGAAACTACTGCTTCCTTTTCATTCAGAAAAACCTTCTTATGATCGGCTTTTACATTAAGTGCCCTTAATAAATTTCTTACAGTAAGTTTTGGCCACATATCCCCATAAAAATTTGTTATCCAACCTTTATTCTGAGGATTTCCCATAGGTTCTATAAATGTTCTCCAGAAAGGGGAATACCATGGAAAAGTATCCTTCAGCTTAAAAATATCTACTATAATTACATTTATTCCTGCATTTTTCATTGAGGTTATAAATGGATGTTCAAAAGCTCCATAAAAATTATTATTTTCATCTGCCAGCACATACACCTTCAAATTTGGATTTTCTTTCTGTTTTTTTATAAGTTTTTCAGTATATTCCTTTGCAAATTCCGGAAAATGTTCCTTATCCTTATTATAAAGGTCATTAAATAGGAACATTTCTATTACAAGATAATCTTTTGCATTATCCACTACTTTAAGAGTTGCATCCCATAAATTTCTGTCATACTGAATATTTCCATCCTTATCAAGATACGTCAAATCATAATGAAACTCTGCATTTTCCGTTTCACGTATAGGACTTTCATAGTTTATTCCTAAAGGTGGATTCTTTATTGTTGAACACGATGCCATTAACAACATAGTTCCTATTAATAAATACTTTTTCATACCATCTTTTCTGTTGTTTTTTTTGGAATCTTTATTTAGTTCTACATTAAAATTTTTATTTTTATTCATTTAATTTCTCCCAATTTAAGAAGTTTTTACTAAGTTATTTATCCATTTTCTACTTTTCAATCTCTGTATACAGAAAGGCATTTTTAATAATTCATCACTTCCTGAACATAAATATACAAGTGCAACAGGAAGTCCAAATTTAAGTCCTGCAATATACGTCAGAGGTATTGCAAATGTCCATAAAGGAATTAGATCTGCAAACATAGTCCACAACGTATCTCCGCCAGCTCTTAAAACTCCTACAATAAACAATGTTCCCGTAGTTTTTATTATTATAAGAATTCCTTCAGAAAATACTATTTGTCTAGCTAATGGATAAATTGCACTGTCTACCTTCATTAAAATTAATACAACAGGACATATCGCATAAACAAATAAAGCTACAGCAGTTCCTATTACTAATGAAACTTTTAGTAGTTCTACTCCATACTTGTAAGCATTTTCCTCGTTTCCTGCTCCTATTTCCTGTCCAATTATGGCAGCTGTACCGCTTGATAATCCAAATACAAGGGTAAATACAAGATTGCTTATTGATTTTACAACCTGTATTGCAGCTGTTGCTTCTGTTCCTATTCTTCCATATATTATTACATACATGCTTACACCTGTTACCCACATTATTTCATGACCAAATACAGGAAGGGAAATCTTCAATGCTTTTGCAATAAAACTCCATGATAATTTGAATAATTCCTGAAAATTTCCTGCCATAGGCAACTTATTTTTATAGATTATATATATTAGATAAAAAACACTCACTATTCTCGCTATTACTGTAGCAATTGCAGCTCCTACAACTCCCATTGCCGGAAAACCAAGGTTTCCATTAATGAAAAGATAATTTCCTACAAGATTGATACATAATCCTATAATTGTAGAATATAAGGAATATTGATTCTTTCCAATTGCACGTAACTGCATATTAAAGGAATAACCTAGTCCTATCAATGGATAAATAAGAGCTATTATTCTAAAATAATTTGCACCTAATTTTAAAACCTTAGGATCCGATGTAAAGATTCCTATAATTTTTTCAGGAATAAAAAGTCCCATTAGAAAAAATAAAAATGAAAACAGAAGTCCAACAGTAATTGTTATTCCCAGACACTTTTTCAAATTTTTATAATCTTTTTTTCCATAGTATTGAGCGGCAAGTATTCCACCTCCACTGTTCAATCCAAAAAGTGAAACTATAAAAATCATAAATACCTGATTAGCAAAACCTAAACCTGCAACTGCTGCTGTTCCTAATCCCAGTGCAACATTCTCTTTTCCAACCATAAATACATCTATAAAATTCATCAGACTGTATATCATATTTTCAATTGATACTGGTATTCCTATTGTAAAAACCTTTTTATATAATTCTTTAACCGAACTGTCCATAATTCTCCTCTATATTCTTCATCCTTTCCTATAATTTATGTAATCATCTTCATTAATCCAGATCATATTCAATGGAATATTCTGAAAATATAGGCAGATGATCTGATATGTATTTTTTTATTATAGCATAATTGTCACTTTTTACAAAATTATAAACTCCTGAATTTTCTAAAAATTCTCTTGTTTTCTCCTTATTTATAAAAAAATTGTCATACGAGCTTACAAGCCTTTCATCTGAAAGTGTAGTAGGATTTTCTTCAGGTGAAAGAAGATAAGATACTCCTGCTCTTTCTGAAAGATTTCTAAAGGCTGGACTATCTGCCGGCACATTAAAATCTCCTGCTATTATAATATCACTTTCTCCACTTTCCTTTAAAAAATATTCATACACATTTATATAATTTGAAGCTTCAATTAATCTCTGGGTCTCCTTATCGCCAAAAATTGAATGACATATAACATACACAAAATCAAAATTTCCTGATTTAAAGTATGCTCCATAAGGCTGCCTCATAAATTCATTTTCATTCTTTTCCTTGTAAAATCCTATTCTCCTAGCTTCCTGAAACTTCTTTTTTCTGTAAATATATCCATAATATTCACGATATCCTTCACTTCCAACAGAATTTTCAGATATTATATATTCCCATTTTTCTCCTGTAAGCTTTACTAAATGAGCCTTTAACTTTTTCAGTCCCTTTTCATGCATTACTTCTTCTATTCCAATCAAATCAAAGTTTGAAAGAATTTTTGCCATTACTTCATAATTTTTTTCCTTTTCCCCCAATCTCATTGCATTAAAAGAAGCTATTATTATCTTCCTGTTATTATCCTTTTGTCTATTGCTGCTACTTACAATTTCTTCTCCAATATTAAACTTATCAGAAATATTTTTATAAAAAAAATTCTCACAACTAATTAGACAATAAAAAAATAACAGTAATAAAAATCTCCCTCTTATACTTTTCACAAAATCCCCACCTTTTATTTAAATTTTTCATTAACCCTTTTATTCCTATTTTTCAAAACATTAAAATCTCAAAAAACTTTGTGAATTTATTATAACAAAAAAGACTGGAGTATGCCAGTCTATTTTTATAAAATTATACTTTTTATTTCTAGTTAGCTCTTTCTAAATATTCCCCAGTTCTTGTATCAATTTTAATTTTATCCCCTATTACTACAAATAAAGGTACTTGTAAAGTATATCCCGTAGAAATTGTTGCAGGTTTTGTTGCTCTTCCTATTGTGTCCCCTTTTAATCCAGGTTCAGTATAAGTAACTTCTCTTACTACTGTGTTAGGTAATTCAACTCCTACTGGTGTTCCTTCATACATAAGCACTTGAATTATCATTTCTTCCATTAGGAAGTTTACTGCATCTCCTAAATCTTCTTCTGTAAGACCTATTTGTTCAAAAGTTTCCTGATCCATGAAGAAGTATTCTCCTTCTGATTCATATAAGAATTGCATTTGATTTCTATCAAGAATAATATCATCCATAAGTTCTGTTGCAAGAACAGTAATTTCCTGAATTTTTCCTGAAATTAATTCTTTTGTCTTAAACTTTACTTCTGCTGCTCTTTGTCTCTTACCTGATGTTGACTGATGTCTTTCAGCTTTCAGTATCAAATATGGGATATTGTCCTTTCTATATGTACTTCCTTGTCTTAATTCTGCTGC
>ERZ773069.495-NODE-495-length-26031-cov-6.371458_pt1 | contig 26031 bp, 23 predicted proteins | sample MGYA00580619_ERZ773069 | MGnify/ENA primary metagenome ERZ773069 (study PRJEB29015, sample SAMEA2738007) | human oral metagenome | biome: human oral; feature: human-associated habitat; material: dental | place: China | collected 2108 ...
GCACCTGCCCTGGTCCCCTCCGTCACCCTGGTCCGGGAGCTGTGAGCAGGCCGTCCCGTCGAGCCACCGGGCGTGGTCCCGGCGCGGGCCAGCCGCCGGGGAGGCCTCAATCGATCAGCCGCTCCGACAGGTCCTTGCGCACCTCGTCAGGCAGCTCTACGGGTTTCCCCTCCCAATCCGCGGCGACCAGGACGGTGCGGCCACGGGCGAAGGTGGTGCCGTCGTCGGGGTTGAAGATCTCGGCCGCGAGAGTCACGGAGGTGTGGCCGAGCGCCGCGGGAGCGGTGCGCACCGCGTAGGGGTCCATCCGGTGGGTGATCTGGTTGATGTAGTCGACGTCCTGGCGGGCGATCAGCCAGTTCAGCGGGGCCTTCCGGGTTCCGGAACGCGCCATGGCGGGGCTCCACGAGGTGGTTGCGGCTATCCGCGCCTGCATCAGGTAATCGAGGACCTTGACGTTGTTGACGTGCCCGTAGGAATCCAGATCCGACCAGCGCACCGGGCAGGGCGTCACCGACCCGTTCCGACCGAGATCCGGGACGTCGATGTGGCGCATGGGCTCCACCTCCGCCCGATGCCCGGCCAGCCATTCCCTGTCGGTCAGGGCGAGGCGGGTCGGTTGCCGGGCCTCGAAGTCGAACGGGCACAGCACCGTCCGGGCCCGGGCCACCGGCGTCGCGTCCTGGAAGAGCTCGTAGGCCACGTCGAACCGGGCACCACCCAGCCGGGTGATCGCCACCTCCGCGCCGATCCCGGCATCTGAGTAGGTGATCGGCGCCAGATAGCTGATCCGGTGACCGACCACCACGACCCCGGAGTCCAGCAACCCGGAGCACGGCCCCGCCCTGAAGAACGCGGTCCGCGCCTCCTGGAGGTAGTCGGCGATGACGGCGTTGTTGACGTGCCCCTGGGCATCGAGATCGGACCAGCGCAGCGCGATCGTGGTGCGGAACACGTCACTCCTCCGCGTCGTAGAGGGAGTCGACGATGTCGCCGTAGCGTTTCGTCACCGCCGCGCGACGGATCTTCATGTTGGGGGTGACCCCGTCGTTGTCGACCGTGAGTTCGTGATCGAGGATCGCGAAACGCTTCACGGTCTCCCAGCGTTCGAGACGCGCATTGGCCTTCGCCATCTGTTTCTCGATCGAGGCCCGGACCTCGGGTCGCTGGCTGAGTTCGGCGTAGCTCAGGTGCCCGAGCTGGCGTTTCTCCGCCCAGGTCCGGAGCAGTACCGGGTCGAGCACCAGCAGCGCGGAGCAGTACTTGCGTCCGTCCCCCACCGCGATGGCCTGCGAGATGTAGGGAATGTTCGCGGTGATCGCACCCTCGACCTTCTGCGGGGCGACGTACTTGCCGCCCGAGGTCTTGAACAGGTCCTTCTTGCGGTCGGTGATGGTCAGGTTGCCCTCGGCGTCGAACTCACCCAGGTCACCGGTGTGGTACCAGCCATCGCTGAACACCTCCGCCGTGATGTCGGGCAGGTTGTGGTATCCGGGGGTGATGATGGGTCCGCGCAGCAGCACCTCCCCGTCCTCGGCTAGTTTCGTCTCGATCCCGGGCATCACCTTGCCCACCGATCCGAAACGCGGCTCGGCAGGAACGTTCAGGAAGGCGATGGCGGAGGTTTCCGTGGAACCGTAACCCTCGACGATCAGCAGGCCCGCCGAGTAGAACCACTCCTGCACCTGGGCGGAGAGCTTCGCCGAACCGGAGATCATGAACTTCATCCGCCCCCCGAGCCTCGCCTTGAGTTTGGAGAACACCAGGGCGTCGGCCACCCGGTACTTCAGCGCCAGGGAACCGGGCATCGGACGCCCGGAGAGCCGGTAGCCGCGGGAGTCGCGCCCCACGGCGAAGGCCCAGCGGGAGATCCGGTCCTTCAAGCCCGTGTTGGCGGTCATGACGGCGGCCCGAACCTTCTCGAAGATGCGGGGGGCGCCGCACATGAACGTCGGTTTGACCTCGCCCAGGCCGTCGACGATCCGGTCGATCCGCCCGTCCACGGCGGAGGCGAACCCGTAGGCGATCTGGCAGGCGATCAGCGCCTTCCCGAAGACGTGACTGAGCGGCAGCCACAGGTATTGCAGGTCGGAGTCGTCGATGATCTTCCAGTACTTGGTTCCCGAACCCTCGTAGATCCAGGAGGCGTGGTTGAGCCGCACCCCCTTCGGCTGCCCCGTCGTGCCGGAGGTGTAGATGAGGGTGGAGAGGGTGTCGTGGTCGGTGGATGCGATGGTTTCGTCGACGGTTCCGGGATTCTGTTTCAACTGTTCCGCGCCGAGAAGCTGCAACTGCGTGTAGGAGATGACCCGGTCGCTCAACTCCACGTGGGCGGCATCGATGACGACGATGGTGTGAATGGCGGCCCTCAGGGTGGGGCTGGCCTCCACCTTCGCGAGCTGGGCCGCGTCCTCCACCACCACGATGCAGGTTCCCGAGTCATCCAGGATGAACTCCACGTCCCCCGCCGCCGTGTTCGGGTAGACCGTCGTGGTGGCGCCCGCAGCGCAGGCCACGGCCAGGTCGAGCAGGATCCACTCGAGCCTGGTGGTGGAGATTATTCCCACCCGCTGCTCGCGGGCCAGTCCCCGGGCCAGCAGCCCGGCCGCGAGCTGGTCCACCAGCAGCCGCGACTCCGCCCACGTGTACCGGGTCCACTGGTTCGGGCCCTCCGGTGCCCGGTCAGGGTCGAGGAAGGCCAGGCCGTCGGGGGTCTCAGCCACTCGACGCCGGAACATGTCGCCGACCGAGTTGGCGAAGCTGAGCAGTTCTTCCTGAAGACTCATCAATACTCCTAAGAGACATGGCGTTGCGAGCCTAACCGAATCGTGGAGCTCTTTACACAACTGGCCCCGGAAGAACCACCCCCATGGTTAGGATTGCGAACTGTGACCAAGGTTGAATGGCTGGACGACGATCAGCAACGGATCTGGCGTGCTTGGCTGCGCGCCACTCATCGCATACAGAGTTATCTTGACGCGGACCTCCGGCTGGCCGGTTTGGACCTGGCGGAATACGAGATACTAGTTACGCTCTCGGAGGCCCCGGGCCAACAGTTACGGATGAGCGAGCTCGCCCACGCGGTCAGCCAGTCCCGTTCCCGCTTGACACACACCGTTAAACGCCTTGAGGCCAGGGGACATGCGGAACGCACCAACTGCGCCGACGACGGGCGGGGGGTACTGGCCTCGTTGACGACGGAGGGCATGCGTTTCCTGACGCAGGTCGCCCCCGGACACGTGGCGGCGGTACGCCGGATCTTGATAGACGCCATCGAGCCCGGGGACCTGAAAACCCTGGGCCGCGCCTGCGACGCCATCCTGGCGGTACCGGACTACGATGAACATCCGTGAACCCAGTCGAGCTGCTTCGTGACCGACTCGGCGACCTGACACACCTGCTGGACGATTCAGCCCTCACCCGCGGCATCTACTCCTCCGACGCCTCCCTCTACCGGGTACCCCCCTTGGTGGTTGCCCGCCCCGAGAACCGCGACCAACTGATCGCGCTCGTGCGGGCGGCCCTGGACTGCCATCTCCCCGTCACCGTGCGCGGTGCGGGCACCTCGTGCGCGGGCAACGCGGTCGGAGCGGGCCTCGTGATAGACGTCGCCAAACACCTGAACCGCATCCACGTCGTCGATGAACGAACCCGCACCGCCGTGATCGACCCGGGGGTGGTGCAGGAAACCCTCCAGCGGACGGCCGCCCCCCACGGTTTGAGGCTCGGCCCGGACCCGTCCACCTCGTCGCGCTGCACCGTCGGCGGGATGATCGGGAACAACGCCTGCGGGCCGCGGGCCCTCGGCTACGGCCGCATGTCCGACAACGTGGTGGAACTGGAGATCATCGACGGCCACGGCCAGTTGCGGGTTCTGGGCCGCGACGACTTCCCCGAGCTGCGTTCGCTGGTGATGGCCCACCTGGGTGTGATCCGCACCGAGTTCGGCCGTTTCTCCCGGCAGGTCTCCGGGTATTCGATGGAGCACCTGCTACCGGAGAAGAAATTCGACGTGGCGAAGTTCTTCGCGGGCACCGAGGGAACCCTGGGGATCATCACCCGGGCCACGGTACGTCTGGCCCCCGACCCCTCGCATCGCCTCATGGTGGCGCTCGGCTACCCGTCGATGGATCGCGCCGGGGACGACATCTCCCGGCTGCTGAAGTTCCGCCCCACCGCCTGCGAGGGGCTGGACCGGCGCATCGTGGACGTGGTGATCCGCAAACGGGGCGCCGATTCCGTCGGCCGGCTGCCCGCGGGCGAGGGCTGGATGTTCGTCGAACTGGCCGGGGAGGATCCCGCGGAGATCCGCGACCGCGCCGAGGCGCTCCTCGCCGAGGCCGACACCCGGGCCGGGTGGATCGTCGAGGATCAGGAGCAGGCCGCATCGCTGTGGAAACTGCGGGCCGACGGGGCAGGGCTGGCCGGGGTGTCGCTGGACAAACCCGCCTACGGGAGCTGGGAGGACGCGGCCGTTCCCCCGGAACACCTGGGCGACTACCTGCGCGACTTCGAGGCCCTCCTGGCCCGGCACGGCCTGCACTCGCTGCCCTACGGGCACTTCGGCGACGGTTGTGTCCACGCACGCATCGATTTCCCCTTCGAGGCTCCCGACGGCCGGGCCCGGTATCGCGCCTTCATGCTGGAGGCCGCCGAGATGGTGGCCTCCCACGGCGGGTCGATGTCCGGCGAGCACGGCGACGGGCGCGCCCGTTCGGAACTGCTGCCACGGATGTACTCCCCCGAGGCACTGAAACTGTTCGGCGCGGTCAAACACCTGTTCGACCCCGAGAACCTGCTCAACCCGGGTGTGCTGGTCGATCCCGAACCCACCGACTCCAACCTCCGGATGGTGGCGGCAACCGTCTCCCCCCTGAACCTGGAGGATCCCGAGTTCGTGGCCCGGGTTCACCAGTGTTCAGGGGTCGGCAAGTGCCTGTCCGACACCACATCGGCCGGTGGGGTGATGTGCCCGAGCTATCAGGCCACCCGCGACGAGAAGGACTCCACACGGGGCCGGGCCAGGGCGTTGCAGGAAATGGTCAACGGTTCCCTCATCACGGGGGGCTGGCGTTCGCGTGAGGTGGCCGAGGCCCTCGACCTGTGCCTGTCCTGCAAGGGCTGCTCCCGCGACTGCCCCACGGGAATCGACATGGCCGCCTACAAGTCGCGCGTCACCCACGAGCGCCTCAAGGGACGGTTGCGGCCCCGCAATCACTACTCCTTGGGCTGGCTGCCGCGCTGGGGGCGTCTCATCACGAAACTCCCCGGCATCGGGCCGCTCATAAACATCGTCGGCGCCTCCCCCGGGTTGGGGAGCCTGATGAAATGGGCCGCCGGGGTCGACGGGCGGCGGCAGATCCCGCGTTTCGCGTCACGTTCCGCCCGCCGCCGCACCACACTGCCGGCGGGTGGGGACAAGGGACCCGTCCTGATCTGGGTGGATTCGTTCAGCGACTGCTTCGAGTCGAACTCCTTCGCCGCGGTGGTGCAGGTCCTGGCCCGCCTCGGCTACGAACCCCGGGCGCTGGACGAGAAGGCCTGCTGCGGCCTGACCTGGATCTCGACGGGCCAGCTGGACGGTGCCCGCCGCCAGCTCAGACACGCCGCCGCAGTGCTGGCGCCGTTCGTCGGGGAGGGCATTCCGATCGTCGGGGTGGAGCCGAGCTGCACCAGCGTGTGGCGTTCCGACGCGCCCGAGCTGCTGCCCGGGGACACCAACGTGAATGCGTTGAGGGGAAAGGTCCTGACCCTGGCGGAGTTCCTGGCCAAGGATCCTGATTTCCTGCCCCCGGACCTGTCCGGGCACACCATCGTCGCCCAGCCCCACTGCCATCACGCCTCCGTGATCGGATGGCAGGCGGACCGGGCACTCCTGAAGGCGACGGGAGCGGAACTGGTGCAGGTGGGTGGTTGCTGTGGGCTGGCCGGGAACTTCGGCGTCGAGATCGGCCACCACGAGGTGAGCGTGAAGGTCTTCGAACACGACCTCGGGCCCGCGGTGACGGCCAACCCGGAGGCCATAGTCCTGGCCGACGGTTTCAGCTGCCAGACCCAGCTGAAAGGTCTGGCGGGCCGCGACTCGATGAGCCTGGCCGAGCTGTTGGCGACCCACCCGGCCCGCTCCGCCTGACCTGCAGAACCACAACGAGTCGGGTGCAGAACCACAATGTCGCGCGTAATATCGTTCCCATGCGCATCCGGGACCGCCACCCCGGAGGTTTCCTACTGACCGGTTCCACTGACCTGCGTCGCCCGGAGAAAACTCCGGTTTACTCAGCGGACGGGCGCGTCTGGGGATTGGGAGGTCAAGGCCACCCAGACACCGAGATCGGAACACTTCACGCACCTGAAGAAACTCAGGGACCGGATCGGCGACCGTTTCCGCGGGGGCATCGTCCTGAACATGCATCCCAGGACCGTGAGGATGGGACCCGGTTTCTGGAGCATGCCCGTTTCCGCCCTCTGGGATCACTGAGGACTCCGGTACCCCAGCCGGCCCCGGGTCACGGCGACGGCGATCACCGCCAGAACGGCCAACCCCAGCACCGCCGGCCACAGGCTCGTCACCTTCTGACCAGTCGCCTTCTCCCACACGCTCAACACCCAGTTGATCGCATTGTGGGCGAGGATCGCGAGGAGAACGGATCCGCGCGCCGTGTTGGTGATCCAGGACAGGACGATCGACGCCGCAACCGTGAACGCGAGGAAGGCAAGCAGGTCACCCACGTCCCGGTGCGGGGTCTCCCATTCCGCGATCAGGAACTGGGGCAGGTGCCAGCCTCCCCAGACGATCCCGAGGATCACGGCGGCCGGAAGCGGTGAGGTGCGTTCCTGCAGCCTGGGCAGCGCGAATCCCCGCCACCCCACCTCCTCCTGAAGTGGCCCGCCGATCAGGTACGCCACCCCCATCACCAGAGGGGCGATGACCAGGGCAGGGCCGGCGAGCTCGGGCCCACCCGCCGTTTCGCCCGGCAGAACTGCCAGGACCGCAATCACGGCCGCCGGGATCGCCACAAAGGCCAACAGATAGGCCACCAGCGGCACCCGCCAACGCAGCAGAGAAGCCGTCCAGATCTTCAGCGACCCGGTCGTCAACCTGGTCATCACCAAGGACGCCAGGAAAGGCCCGGCGAACAGGGCGAGTTGATTCAACACGACGCTCGCCGCCACGGGGAGCTCGTAGGGCAACAGCCCCAGGTTTTTCCGCCCCAACAGGGCGGGCAGCCACAGGATCCAGGAACCCGCGTAGGCCAGGGCGATGTAACTGCCCAAGGGATGTGACCGCAACCAGTTCTTCATTCCGCCTCCTCAGCAATGCTCCGCCAGAACTCCAGGTTGCTGCGGGTCTGCGCCCGCCCCCAGGCCAGCACCATGCGGTGGTGGGGACGGTCCCCGCCGAGATCATCGCGTTCCAGGAACTCCAGCCTGGATTCCAGTTCAGCCACCTTTCGCCTCGCGAGGGGACCGACGATGGCCGGGTCCGCGTCGGCGAAGAACAGTTGCAGGAGCGCGGGATCCCGCGTCTGCGCGGCGTCAGCGGGTCGTTGCAGCCAGCCGCGCAGAGCACGGAGCCCGTCCTCCGTGATCGAGTAGACCCGGCGGCGCCGCCCGCCCGCCTCGGGCTCCACGTCCACCAGCCCCGCCTCCTCCAGTTTCCTGGGCTCGGCGTAGAGCTGCGAGTGCGGGAAGGGCCAGAAGAACCCGACAGAGACCCGTGCGTTGTGTTCCAGCTCGTACGAGGTCATGGGACCCGCGGTCGCGAGCATTCCCAGGACGATGTACGAAACCGGCCGAAGCGAATGGTCCGAATCGGAGGGTTTCATGGTGTGAGGATACACCCGGCAATGGTCTTCCCCGGTCAGGCGTCGCGACGGGCCCAGACCACCGCGGCGATCACCCAGAATCCCAGCACCCACCCGGCCAGAGCTCCCACCGATTCCGCCAAGGGATGCGCCGGATCGGGCGCGAACAGGTCGGCCCCGACGGAACCGGGCAGCCATGTCGCCAGCTTGGTGTAGGGCCGCAGCACGGGGCCCGCCACGACGAGAAGGACGAACGCCGTGGTGAGGGAGGCAACCAGTTGCCTCGCCACCAGGCCGATGGCGTATCCGAGCAGACCCATCGCGGCGAGATGTGCCACCACCCCGGGAAGGGCCCACTCGCCCTCGGGAACCAGCAGACGCACCCCGCCCGCGGCCAACATCGCCGTCACCGTCAGCACCACCGCTGCGGTCAGCGCCTTGGCCACCGCCACCGGGAAACGGCGGGGCATGGCTGCACAGGTGGTGGCGACCTGCCTTCCGGAGTACTCCCCCGTCGCCGCCATCACACCGAGCAGGATGCACCCCATGGCCGTCAACGAGGGCACCAGCTGCAGGGTCTGCGCAAAACCGCTGGGTCCCGACATCAATGTCGCCAACGCCCAGGACCCGGCGACCGTGAGGGCCGCAACCAGCCAGATGCCCGGAAGCCCGAGTTTGCGCCACTCCGCCGCGATGACCGCCATCTCAGGCCTCCCTTCTGGCGTGAAGCAGCACGGCCAGGATGATGGCGGCAACACCCCAGGCGGCGCCCACCAGCATTCCGGCCCCGGGGCTGAGGGGATCCTGGATCGCGGTGTCGGTCAGAAACGTGTGGGCCAGCGCAAGGTCCGGTGCGTAGCGGGCCAGTGGGGTCACCTTCGAGAGCAGGAACGAGAAGGACACGGCCGAGGAGTTGATCACCAGCAGCGTCAGGGGCAGGGCTCCGCCGCGGACCAGCTCGGCCAGGGCGGCCGCGATCACTGTCATGGTCACCAGGAAGAGCACCACCCCCGCGACCCGGGGCCAGGGGTTCCCCCACGCGGCTTCCACACCACCCAGTGCCCAGCGCACGACCGTCAGGGTGCCCGCGGTGGCCGCCACGGCCAGGACCGTGGCGAACCCCAGGAGCACGGTGAGTTTCGCGACCATCCGTCCGGCTCCCCCGGGTGTGGCAACCATGCTGGTGGTGAGCTGCCTGCCCCGCCCGACGGCCTGGGCATTGCGGACGTACTCGCTGGAGACGGAAAGCACACCGAGCACCACGAAACCGACCTGCGCCACGGTGAGCGATGTGAATCCGGAGTCGGTCGTGGAGGTGTTGTACAGCGCTCCGAGCTGGCCGGTTTCCACCGCGCGCCTGATCTGGGAACCCTCCAGCCATGCCAGGAGCATCGGGACCGCCAGGGCCAGCAAACCGGCCAGCCAGACGCCGGGAAGGGTGCACAGCTTCAGCGCCTCGGCGCGCATCGCCCGCCTCATGCGCGTGCCTCCACGTGCGCGAAGAACGCTTCCTCCAGGCTGGGATGACCCGCCATGACGTCGGCCACTCCACCCCAGGCCTTGATCCGGCCGCCGTTGATGATCACGACGTCGTCGACGATCTCCGCCAGTTCACCGATCAGGTGGCTGGACAGCAGCACCGTGCCCCCCGCATCGGCGTGCGCCCTGAGCAGCCGACGGATCCACCTGACCCCCTGCGGGTCGAGGCCGTTGACCGGTTCGTCGAGGACCAACCGCTCCGGTTTCCCCAGCAGGGCGGTCGCCAATCCGAGCCGCTGCCCCATGCCCAGCGAATAAGTGCCCACCCGCCGATTGGCGTCGGCCGCCAACCCGACCTCCTCCAGGACCTGCTGGACCCTTTTCCTCGGGATGCCGTTGCTGGCCGCCACCCACCCGAGGTGGGCGCGCGCGGTGCGGGACGGGTGGGCGGCTGCCCCGTCGAGCATGGAGCCGACGTGCCTCAGCGGGTTCCGGAACTCCCGGTAGGGTCGGCCGTCCATGGTGGCGTGCCCGGTCGTTGCCCGGTCCAGGCCGAGCAGGATGCGCAGGCTCGATGACTTGCCGGCCCCGTTCGGTCCGACGAAACCCGTCACCCGCCCGGGCCTCGCCTCGAACCCCACTCCCTCCAGGATTTTCCGGCGGCCACGGACCTTGGAAACATCGTCAAATCTGATCATGGCACCGATCATGCTGTGGCGAACGCCCCTGCCCGTCGGGCCCAGCACCGATTTCCGGTCCGTGCCTCAGCCCCTGGGTTCTCAGCCCGTGGGGTGATGATTCCTCGCCCCGTCCATGGTTAGCATCGCCTCATGCACCGTTATTTCTCCGCCCAGGTACTGGCGGTGCTCGTGCTGCTCGTGATTTTGTGCGGCGTCAGTACGGAGCCGGGTCCGAGCAGCCTGACCCAGCTCGTGATCATGCTGTCGACGGCCCTGCTGGTGTGCTGGATCTGGTGGGCGGCGAAACGATCCGGGCGGCGCCAGGCCGAGCAGCTGCGATCCCAGCAGATCGCCGCTGCCGTGACGACGGAGCGGTTGACGATAGCCCGGGACCTGCACGACCTCGTCTCCCACGGCATCGGTCTGATAACGGTGCGCGCCGCGGTGGCCCGCAACGTGGACGCCGAGGATCCCGAACGCCTGGTGGCGGCGCTCTGCGACATCGAACAGGCGAGTCGTGCCACCACCCTGGAACTGCGCCGGATGCTCCAGGTGTTGCGTTCCGACCAGGACGCGCCCCTGTCCCCCAGCCCGGGCGATCCCAACTGGGATGGTCTCCTGGAATCCGCTGAGCGAGCGGGGCTGCACGTGAAAATGTCCAACGGCGGGGTCACGCCGAACAGCGAGGGGGTGGCGCTGGCCATCCACCGCATCCTTCAGGAAGGGCTGGCGAATGCCGCCAGGCACGCCGGACCCACCAGCGTCCGCGTCGAACTCACCCGCCGCGGGGAGGTCCTTCACCTGGCCGTGACGGATTCCGGCCCGGTTCCCGGATGGCGTTCACGTCCCGGGGCGGGCAGTGGCCTGATCGGGCTGCGGGAGCGCGTCGCCGCGCTGGGTGGGAACCTCCGCCACCACCGCTCCCCGGACGGTTTCCGACTCGAGGCCGAGCTGCCGGATCCGGAGCCGGTCCGTGCCTGAGATCCGTGTCCTGATAGCCGACGACCAGCAGCTGCTGCGCCAGTCGCTGGCGCACCTGTTGGACTCCCAGCCGGGCTTCCGGGTCGTGGCGGAGGCCGCCACCGGCGTGGAAGCCGTCTCACTGGCCCGGGAACTGGTGCCGGATGTCGTGCTTATGGACATCCGCATGCCGCAACTCGACGGGATCGCGGCGACCCGTTCCATCGTCCGCGACCCGCACCTGTCCGAGATCCGGGTGCTGGTGCTGACCATGTTCGACCTGGACGAGTACGTTTTCGGGGCCCTGCGCGCGGGGGCCTCCGGTTTCCTGTTGAAGGACGCGACCCCGGAGGCCCTGATCAACGCGGTGCGCACCGTCTCGGCCGGGCAGGCCCTCCTGGCCCCCTCGGCCATCACCACCCTGGTGGAGAGCTGCCTCCCGGACGCGACCCCCTCCGGGAGGGTGGCGGATCTGACCCCGCGGCAGACCGAGATCCTCAGGCTCGTGGCCAGGGGGCTGTCCAACGACCAGATCGAACGGGAACTGCACATCAGCCACGCCACCTGCAAGACCCACATCTCGGCGCTGCTGAGCCGCCTGCAGGCCCGGGATCGCGCCCAGCTGGTGATTGCGGCCTACGAACACGGGCTGGTGCGCCCCGGCGCCTGGGGAAACGAGCCGATCTAGCCGGCACATACGCCTCTTCCCGAAGTCGGTTAAGCCGGGTCATAAGCGAAGCGAACAGCTCTCGACGACGACTTTGCCCACCAGCTCGCGGAGCGAACAGGCCGGCTCAACCAGCTTTGGGGCTGAGTCGTCGGTTCAGTGTTCCAGCAGCGGCGCCAGGAACTCGCCGGTCGCCGATTCCGTCACCTTCGCGACCTCCTCCGGGGTACCGGTGGCCACCACCCGGCCGCCGCGGGATCCGCCGCCCGGGCCCATGTCGATGATCCAGTCGGCCGACTTGATGACGTCGAGGTTGTGTTCGATCACCACTACCGTATTTCCCGCGTCGACGAGGCGGTGCAGCACCGCGAGGAGTTTGCGGATGTCCTCGAAGTGCAGGCCCGTGGTGGGTTCGTCGAGCACGTAGAGGGTGCGTCCCGTGGAGCGTTTCTGCAGCTCCGCGGCAAGTTTCACGCGCTGCGCCTCACCCCCGGACAGGGTGGTCGCGGGTTGTCCGAGACGGACGTAGCCGAGTCCCACCTCCTCCAGGGTCTTCAGGTGCCGGGCGATGGCCGGGATGGATTCGAAGAACCGCGTCCCCTCACTGATGGACATCTGCAGCACGTCGGAGATCGACCTGCCCTTGTAGTGCACCTCGAGGGTTTCACGGTTGTACCGGGCCCCGTGGCAGATCTCGCAGGGAACGTAGACGTCCGGCAGGAAGTTCATCTCGATCTTGATGGTGCCGTCGCCCGAACAGTTCTCACAGCGCCCACCCTTGACGTTGAAGGAGAACCGTCCGGGCAGGTAGCCGCGGACCTTGGCCTCCGGGGTGGTGGCGAACAGTCCGCGGATCTTGTCGAAGACCCCCGTGTAGGTGGCCGGGTTGGAGCGCGGGGTGCGGCCGATCGGTGACTGGTCCACCTGGATCACCTTGTCCAGGTTTTCCAGGCCCTTCAGTTTCCGGTGCCTGCCGGGCACCGCCTTGGCGCCGTAGATCTGTTTGGCGGCCGCTGTGTAGAGAATCGAGTTGACCAGCGACGACTTCCCGGATCCGGAGACCCCGGTCACCGCGACGAGCCTGCCCAGCGGGAAGGAAACGTCCACGTCCTGCAGGTTGTTCTCCGAGGCGCCGACGACGGTCACGGATTTGCCGTTTCCGGGGCGCCGCACCGCGGGCACGTCGATGACCAGCTTTCCCGACAGGTAGCGGCCCGTCATGGACTCCTCAGTGGTGAGCAGTTCCTCAACGGGCCCGGAGACCACGACCTCACCGCCGTGCTCCCCCGCTCCCGGGCCGATGTCGACCACCCAGTCGGCTGCTCGAACGGTGTCCTCGTCGTGTTCGACGACGATGAGGGTGTTGCCGAGGTCCCGCAGTCGCACGAGGGTTTCGATCAGCCGCCGGTTGTCGCGCTGATGCAACCCGATGCTCGGCTCGTCCAGGACGTAGAGCACACCGACCAACCCGGAGCCGATCTGCGTGGCCAGCCGGATGCGCTGCGCCTCCCCACCCGACAACGACCCGGCCGATCGTGACAGCGTCAGGTAGTCCAGGCCGACGTCCAGCAGGAAACGCAGCCGCTCCCGGATCTCCTTGACCACGCGCTCCGCGATCCGCGCCTCGCGTTCGTTGAGGGAGAGCGCATCCAAATATTCGAAGGCCTCCCCAATGGACAGGTCCGCGACCTCCGCGATGTTCCTGCCGGCGACGGTGACGCACAGGGTCTCGGGCCTCAGTCGCGTGCCACCGCAGGAATGGCAGTTGATCTCCCGCATGTAGCCGCCCCAGCGTTCGCGCGCCGAGTCGGTCTCGGACTCGGCGTAGCGGCGCCGGACGAACGGCAGGATGCCCTCGTACTTCTGCGAGAAGGACCGGGTCCGCCCGAACCGGTTGCGGAAACTCACCACCACGGCCCCGGGAACCCCGTTGAGCAGCACCTTCCGATGCTTGGCCGCCAGGTTCTGCCAAGGGGTGCGCATGTCGAAACCGGATTCGAGGGACAGGGCCTCCAGGACGTGTTCGAAGTGCCCCTTCAGGTGCGGGGTGTTCCAAGGAGCGATGGCCCCGTCGGCCAGGCTCAGGGTCTCGTCGGGGATGATGAGTTCCGGGTCGGGTTCCAGCATCGTCCCGAGCCCGGAGCACTCGGGACAGGCCCCCCAGGGCCCGTTGAAGGAGAACTGCCTGGGTTCCAGTTCGTCGATGGCGACGTCGTGCTCGTTGGGGCAGCCGAGTTTCTCCGAGAAACGTTTCTCGCGTTCGGGATCATCCGCGGGGAGATCCACGAACTCCACCCCGACCACCCCGTGGGCCAGCTGGAGGGCGGCCTCCACGGATTCGGTGATCCGCTGCTTGGCGGAGGCCTTCACCACCACCCGGTCCACCACCACGTCCACGTCGTGCTTGCGTTTCTTGTCGAGCACCGGGGGTTCGGTGAGAGGGTGGAGCCGCCCGTCGACCCGCACCCGGGCGTAGCCGTCGGCGACGAGCTGCCGGAAGGTTTCCTGGAATTCGCCCTTGCGGCCGCGCACGATGGGCGCGAGCACCTGGAAACGCGTGCCCTCGGCCAGACCCATCAGCCGGTCGACGATCTGCTGCGGGCTTTGCCTGCCGATGACGGCGCCACACACCGGGCAGTGCGGGATGCCGATGCGGGCGAACAGGAGACGCAGGTAGTCGTAGACCTCCGTGATGGTGCCGACCGTGGATCGCGGGTTCCGGGAGGTGGACTTCTGGTCGATGGAGACCGCGGGCGAGAGCCCCTCGATGAAGTCGCAGTCCGGCTTGTCCATCTGCCCCAGGAACTGGCGGGCGTAGGAGGACAGGGACTCGACGTAGCGTCGCTGCCCCTCGGCGAAGATCGTGTCGAAGGCCAGCGAGGACTTTCCCGACCCGCTCAGTCCCGTGAAAACGATCAGGGAATCCCTGGGCAGGTCCAGGGAGACGTTCTTCAGGTTGTGGACGCGGGCACCTCGCACGAGGATTCCGCGTTGAGCGGGTCGAACATTCACGGTCACACATGCTATGCCGCGGCGACGACAAATCCGCGTTTCGCGAACGGGGTGGCGAAGGCCCCGAGAACCGGCCGGGTACGCGCACGAACCCCGGTGAGCGAAGCGGCCGCGGCGGAGACCCCCGTCTGTGAAACCCCTTGCTTTTGATAGGTTTGTCAGCATGCCGAGCGTCCTTGGGGAGCACTTCGACTCAAGCCTGCATGCTGTGCGGGAACAGACCCACACACTTCTGGGACGTACCATCGCCTACTCCCCGGAGGACTGGGCTGCGCCGACCCGCCTGCCGGGCTGGACCCGTGGTCACGTCGCCGCCCACCTGATCAAGGGCGCCCGCAGCCTGGCGCAGGTGTGCCGGGAACTTCTCGAGGGGGTTTCCCCCGGCGGTTACGACTCGTCACTGGGACGCGACTGCGAACTACTGGCCATCTCTGACGGCCTCCACCTCCAGATCGAACTCGACACGAGCGCTGGCGAGCTGGATCAGCTCCTTACCCAGCTGCCCGGGAGAGACGGTGAGGTTTCGCTGCGACCCGGTCTACGGATCTCCATCGACGATCTGCCCCTGGTGCGGCTCCGCGAGCTGGTGCTGCACGGCTTCGACCTGGAACCGGAAGCCTCCCGGCTCGACGTGGAGAACGATGCCGCGGCCCCGGTACTGGCTTTCGAGGCCGCCCATCTCGCAGATGAGAACGATCCCCTCGAGCTGGTCACCCTGGAAGGACGGGTGGTGCGTACCGGGGTCCGGCCACCGCATCGGCGCGCGGCCGGTTCGGCATCCGCACTGCTCCTGTGGCTCGCCCGGGGAATCGAATCCGAAGACCTCGAGCACGACAAGATTTGACAACCTCCCTGCAAACCGTTTTTGATACCCCATCAGTGAGGTCCGCGGCCCGATTGGGGGGAAGCGGCCACTAATATCAAGGACTCCCCCTAGCGAAGGACAGTGATGACGCAACCGCCGAATCAACCGTACAACCCCAACCAGCCCTACAACTCAGGTCAGGGGTACGACCCGAGCCAGGGCTACAACCCCAATCAGGGCCAGCCCTACGACCCGAACCAAGGCCAGGGCTACAACCCGAATCAGCCCTACGACCCTGCCCAGGCCCAGCAGCAGGCGGCTCAGCAGCAGTACGAGGCCCAGCAGCAGTACGCCACCCACCAGGGAACACCGAAGAAACGCACCACGGTGGGAAGGATCATCACCATCATCGCCCTCGCCGTGGGCCTCGGCATCGGGGGCTGGTCGCTGTGGCAGAACTTCAAGACCAACGAGAACCTTCAGGTCGGCAATTGCCTGGTCATCACCGGAAGCACGAACGACGCCAAGGAGGAGAAGGTCGACTGCTCCGACAAGTCGAAGTTCTCCTTCGAGGTGAGCCAGGTCGTCTCCGACACCAAATCCTGCCCGGACAACACCGCGTCCTACGAGATCAGCAGCAAGTCCCGCTACGGCGGCAGCAGCCGAACCGTGAAGGCCGTCTGCCTGATCCCGAACCTGCACCAGGACGTCTGCTACAACACCTCGTCCAGCGGCATCAAACCCTTCGAGGTGGCGGAGTGCGGCTCGGCCAAGGTCAAGGTCACCAAACGCGTCGATCAGGCGAACGCGTCCTGCGAAACCGACGAGGAGACCTTCACCTACACCACCCCCGCCCGCACCTACTGCTTCGGGGAACCCAAGTGATCCATCACACCCACCGGCTCTCCGGTGACCGATTGACAAGGCACCGCTAACCGAGGTGCGGATGCCGGGCCGGCCAGCGGCCGGCCCGGCATCCGTTCTGTTTTCACGCTCTGGTTGCAGAATTGCAGAACCGGGCCGGGGATGACATGGCGCAGCACGAGAAACCGGGGAAGCGCTTCGAGGCGAAGCATGCCGTCGCCATCATTATTTCCTCCGCGGTCATCGGTGTCGGGGCTCTGGCTCTGTTGCTGAGCCTCAACCAGGGCGAGGACCAAAGTTCCCAAGGCGACGCGCAGATCCCCGCGGGCACGAGAAGCCTCGATCAGGACAACAGCCCTCTTCAGGTCGGCAATTGCCTGGTCATCACCGGAAGCGCGAACGACACCCAGGAGGGGAAGGTCGACTGCTCCGACAAGTCGAAGTTCTCCTTCGAGGTGAGCCAGGTCGTCTCCGACACCAAATCCTGCCCGGACAACACCGCGTCCTACGAGATCAGCGGCAAATCCCGCTCCGGAAGCACACGGACCGTGGAAGGCCGTCTGCCTGATCCCGAACCTGCACCAGGATGTCTGCTAAAACACCTCGTCCAGCGCCACCGCGCCCTTCGCGGTGGCGCAGAACTGCAGCTCGGCGAGCATCAAGGTCACCAAACGCGTCGAACAGGCGAACGCGTCCTGCGGAACCGGCGAAAAAGACCTCACCTACACCACACCTCCCCGCACCTACTGCATCGCGATCCCCCAGTGATCCATGGCGCATAATCGGTTCCCATGAGACCGATTGACGAGCTTCGCCGCAAGGTGGCGCCTTTCCGGGTTCGGGCAGACTTCTCACCATCAGGGGATCAGCCGGCCGCGATCTCGGAGTTGGAGCGCCGCATCCGTTCCGGTGAGAAGGATGTGGTGCTCCTGGGCGCCACGGGAACGGGCAAGACCGCCACGGTGGCCTGGCTGGCGGAGCGGCTGCAACGCCCCGTCCTGGTGATGCAGCCCAACAAGACCCTCGCGGCGCAGTTCGCGAACGAGCTGCGCCAGTTCTTCCCGGACAACGCCGTCGAGTACTTCGTCTCCTACTACGACTACTACCAGCCCGAGGCCTATGTCCCGCAGACGGACACCTACATCGAGAAGGACTCCTCCCTGAACGAGGAGGTGGAGCGCCTCCGGCACTCCGCGACGAGTTCGCTGCTGACCCGCCGCGACTGCATAGTGGTGGCAACGGTGTCCGCGATCTACGGCCTGGGCACCCCGCAGGAATACCTCGACCAGCGCCTGACCCTGCGGGTCGGTGAGGAGTACGAACGCTCCACGCTGCTGCGGCATCTCGTCGACATCCAGTACAACCGCAACGATCTCTCCTCGGAGCGGGGTAATTTCCGGGTGCGCGGGGACGTGCTGGAGATCTTCCCCATGTATGAGGAGAACGCGGTGCGCATCGAGTTCTTCGGCGACGAGATCGAACGCATCTCCACCCTCGTCCCGCTGACCGGCGAGGTGCTGCGTGAGGAGGACGAGATCTACGTCTTCCCCGCCACCCACTACTCCGCCGGACCGGAACGGATGGAACGCGCCATCACCGGGATCGAGGCGGAACTGGCGATCCGGCTGCAGGACCTGGAGGCCCAGAACAAGCTCCTGGAGGCGCAGCGGCTGCGGATGCGCACCAGCTACGACATCGAGATGATGCGCCAGATCGGCACCTGCTCCGGGATCGAGAACTACTCCCGCCACATCGACGGCCGTGCCGCGGGATCCGCACCCGCCTGCCTGCTGGACTACTTCCCGGAGGACTTCCTCCTGGTGGTCGACGAGTCCCACGTCACGATCCCGCAGGTCGGAGGCATGTACGAAGGCGACGCATCCCGGAAACGCACCCTCGTGGAGCACGGTTTCCGCCTGCCGAGCGCCCTGGACAACCGGCCCCTGAAGTTCGACGAGTTCTGTCAGCGCATCGGGCAGACCGTCTACCTCTCCGCCACCCCCGGCCCCTACGAGCTGGAACGCAGCGACGGTTTCGTCGAGCAGATCATCCGGCCCACCGGTCTGGTGGATCCGGAGATCGTCCTCAAACCGACCAAGGGCCAGATCGACGACCTCATCGGGGAGATCCGGACCCGGGCCGAACGCAACGAACGGGTGCTGGTGACCACCCTGACCAAGAAGATGGCGGAGGACCTGACCGACTACCTGATGGCCGCCGGCATCCGGACCCGCTATCTGCACTCCGACATCGACACCCTCAAGCGGGTCGAGCTGCTGCGTGAGCTGCGGCTGGGCGACTACGACGTGCTGGTGGGCATCAACCTGCTGCGGGAGGGCCTGGACCTGCCGGAGGTTTCCCTGGTGGCCATCCTCGACGCCGACAAGGAGGGTTTCCTCCGTTCGGAACGTTCCCTGATCCAGACCATCGGCCGCGCCGCCCGCAACGTCGCCGGGCAGGTGCACATGTACGCCGACACGATCACCCCCTCGATGGCGGCCGCCATCGACGAGACCAACCGGCGGCGCGCCCGCCAGCTTGCCTACAACACCGAGCACGGCATCGATCCGCAGCCGTTGCGGAAGAGGATCGCCGACATCACGGAAATGCTGAACCGGGAGGACGCTGACACCGAGTCCCTCCTGAACGGCCGCCGGGAGCGGGACCTGAAGGCCGGGGAGCTGCCCGAACGGGAGCTGGCGAAACTGATCGACGACCTCACCGCCCAGATGCACCAGGCGGCCGCCGATCTCCAGTTCGAGTTGGCCGCCCGCCACCGCGACGAGATCGCCGACCTGAAGAAGGAGCTCCGGCAGATGATCGAGGCCAACAAATAGCCCCGCCCCTTGACGCAGGCGCTCGCCCAACGGGTCTTCACGCCGCCCGCAACGTACCTTCCCGGGATCGGCCGGAAGTCCCGCGTCTCACGTTGAGAGGCTCCGCCACAGCTCACCGACCTGCCGCATGGTCTCCCGGACCGGACCGGAACTGTCGATGACGTGCGTGGCCGCACCCAGCCGTTCCTCGCGGCTGGCCTGGGCGGCCACTCGCTGCTCGGCCTCGGTTTGTGTCAGACCGTCGCGGCGCGTCAACCTGCGCAGCTGCTCCTCGACCGTGGTGTCCACCACCACGACCACGTCGAACCTGTCCTGCTGCCCGGTCTCCACCAGCAGGGGTATGACGTGCACCACGACCGCCCCCACAGGGGCCGCGGCCTCCAACTCGGCGGCCCGTTCCCGCACGAGGGGATGGATGATGGCGTTCAGGTCGGCGCGCGCCTGCGGGTCGGCGAAGATCACGCGGGCCAGCGCGCGGCGATCCAGGCTCCCGTCGGCAGCGAGCACCGAGTCCCCGAAGCGAGCAACAACCGCCTTCAATCCCTCGGTTCCCAAGGCCACCACGTCCCGGGCCAGAACGTCGGCGTCTATCGTGACGGCGCCCAGTTGTTCCAGTTTCCGGGCCACCGTCGACTTGCCCGAAGCAATCCCACCCGTCAGTCCGATCCGCACAGGGACACAGGTTATTACGGAACCTCGAGGAAGGTCAGTTCGGAGGCGTCCCCCGAGATCAATGGCCCGAGCTTGTCGTTGAACACCGCGTTCTCGGGATCGGCCAGGTGGGCCTTGAAGGCGTCCTCGTCCCGGTAGCACTCGATGATCACGAACTGGTTCGGGTTGTCGCGTTCCGTGTACACCTCGAAACGCACCGTTGCGGGTGAGGCGTTCACGTGCTCCGAGTAGGCCCCGATCAGGTCGGCAACCACTTCTCGCGCCCCGTCACGGCACTCGAACCGGGCGATCAGCCTCACCGCCATGCCAGCTCCTTCCGCGTTGAAGTTCCAGGTCAGTGTTTCGTCAAGGCTACCCCCACGGCGTGACCACTTCTCTGTATGCTGGCCTTGTAGCGGGAGAACCGACCCAGTCGGTGCCGAAGGAGCAACCGCCCCGGAAACTCTCAGGCCCCAGGACCGCGACGACTTCCACACTCTGGAGAGAGGCCCCGCCGGGGTCCGCCGAAGGATGAAACGATCTCAGGCAACAGTGACAGAGGGGGCTCCGGGTGGGCCGCGCCACCCAGCAACGTCGCGCGTCGGCAGGAAGGGGTCATCATGTCACTATCAACCACCGCGTTGCACGGACTGCACGAGGAATTGGGTGGTCGTCTGGTGGATTTCGCCGGGTGGGAGCTGCCCGTGCAGTTCGCCGGGATCATCGCGGAGCACCAACACACACGGAAATCCGCCTCGCTGTTCGACGTCAGCCACATGGGTCAAGTTCTGATCCATTCAGAGTCCGGGAACCTGGCTGATGCCGCCGCTGCCCTCGAGACACTGATCCCGGCCAGCGTCGCCGGGCTGGCCGAGGGACGCCAGCGCTACGGGCTGTTCACCGACGAGAACGGTGGGGTCCTGGACGACCTCATGTTCGCCAACCACGGCGACCACTACTTCCTGGTGGTCAACGCGGCCCGTTCCGACCACGACCTCGGGTTGCTGCGCACCCTCGAAGGGGTCACGGTAGAGCACATCACGGATCGTTCGCTGCTGGCCCTGCAGGGTCCCCGGGCCGAGGAGGCCCTGGCCGGGCTGGTCCCGGATGCGGCCGGGTTGAAGTTCATGGACTCCCGGATCCTCGACTGGGGCGGTGTGACGGTCTGGGTCTCGCGTTCCGGATACACCGGCGAGGACGGCTTCGAGATCTCCGTGCCCAGCGCCGAGGCCGAGCGTCTGACCCGCGCCCTCCTGGGGATCGGCTGGGTGCTCCCGGCGGGTCTCGGTGCCCGCGACTCGTTGCGTCTCGAGGCGGGAATGCCACTTTACGGGCACGACCTCAGCCCTCAGATCACACCGGTCGAGGCCGACCTGGGCTGGGCGATCCCAAAGGTGCGGCGCCCGGGTGGTTCCCGCGAGGGCGGATTCCCCGGGGCCGGGGTGATCCTGAAACAGCTCGCTGAGGGCACCTCCCGCAAACGGGTCGGTCTGCGCGCCGAAGGGCGTGCCCCTGTGCGTGAAGGCGCGAAACTGTTCCTGTCCGAAACAGCCACCGAACCGGTCGCAGAGGTCACCTCCGGCGGTTTCGGTCCCACCGTGGGCGGCCCCATCGCCATGGCGATGCTGCCCACGGACATCCAGCCCGGAGCCACCGTCCACGCCGAGGTGCGCGGCAGGCGCCTCCCGTTGACGGTCACCGCACTACCGTTCATCACACCGTCCTACAAACGCTGAGGAGAGAGCAACATGATCAAGTACACCAAGGACCACGATTGGCTCGACAGCGGCGACGACGGGGTCGCCGTCGGCCTCACCGACCACGCCACCAGCGAGCTGGGTGATGTCGTCTACGTCGAACTTCCCGAGGTCGGGGCCGAGGTCGCCAAGGGCGAGGAGATCGTCGTGATCGAATCCACCAAGGCCACCTCCGGGATCGTCGCCCCCTTTGACGGGGTGATCACCGAGGTCAACCAGACCGTGGTGGACTCCCCAGAAACCATCAACGAGGATCCCGCTGGTTCCTGGTTCTTCAAGATCCGGCCAGAAGATCCCTCCGCGCTCGAGGAGTACCTCGACGAGGACGAGTACAAGGCCCTGATCGGCTGATGAGCACCTGGAACCCCACCAGCTACGACCCGGACGACTTCGCCAATCGCCGTCACATCGGCCCGAGCCCGGCCGAGATGGAGACCATGCTCTCGGCGATCGGGGTCGACAGCCTCGACGAGTTGATCGACCAGACCGTGCCCGCCGGCCTCCGCCAAGCCGAACCGCTGACCTGGGAGCCGCTGACGGAGGGCGCCGTGCTGGGTGAGCTGCGGAGGATCGCCTCCAGGAACCGGATCCGGACATCGATGATCGGCCAGGGCTACTACGGCACGATCACTCCCCCGGCGATCCAGCGCAACATCCTCGAGAACCCCGCCTGGTACACCTCCTACACCCCGTACCAGCCGGAGATCTCGCAGGGAAGGCTGGAGGCGCTGCTGAACTTCCAGACCATGATCAGCGACCTGACCGGGCTGGAGATCGCCAACGCCTCCCTGCTCGACGAGGCCACCGCCGCCGCGGAGGCGATGAACATGGCGTTCGCGGCGGGCAAGCGCAGGAAGTCACGGTTCTTCGCCGCGGCCGACCTGCACCCGCAGATCCTCAGCGTCCTGGCCACCCGGGCCCGCCCGCTGGGCATCGAACTGGTGATCGGTGAGGTCGAGGACCTGAACGTAGACGGCCTGTTCGGGGCCATCTTCGCCTATCCCGGCACCCACGGGCACCTTCGGGACCACACCGCGCGGTGCGAGGTCCTGCACGAGGCGGGTGCCTTGGCGATCGTGGCCGCCGACCTGCTGGCCCTGACCCTGTTGAAGGAACCAGGGGCGATGGGATTCGACATCGCGGTCGGTTCGGCCCAGCGTTTCGGGGTCCCGATGGGTTTCGGTGGCCCGCACGCCGCGTTCATGGCCTGCCGGGACAAGCTGAAACGCACCATGCCCGGACGCCTGGTCGGGGTGTCGAGGGACAGTGCGGGCAATCGTGCCTACCGCCTGGCCCTCCAGACCCGGGAACAGCACATCAGACGCGAGAAGGCCACGTCGAACGTCTGCACGGCCCAGGCGCTGCTTGCGGTGATGGCGTCCTTCTACGCCGTCTTCCACGGCCCGGCCGGCCTCAAGGCCATCGGCCAGCGGGTCCACCTGATGGCGGTCACCCTCGCGGAACACCTGCGTGCAGGGGGCGCCGTCGTCGAACCGGACGAGTTCTTCGACACGATCACCGTCCGGGTGGGGGTCGGCCAGGCGGGCATCATCGCCGCAGCCGAGCAGCGGGGCATCAACCTGCGCCGCGTCGGCCGCGACAGGGTGGGCATCTCGGTGGACGAGACCACCACCCTGGAGACCCTCGCGTCGGTGCTGGACGCCTTCGGTATCGAACCGGCCACTAAGCTCAGCCGGCGCCCGGCGATCCCGGATGCCCTGCTGCGCACCTCCGAGTACCTGACCCACCCGGTCTTCCACATGAACCGGGCCGAGTCGGAGATGATGCGCTACATGCGCCGCCTCGCCGACCGGGACCTGGCACTGGACCGGGCGATGATCCCGCTGGGTTCCTGCACCATGAAACTGAACGCCGCGGTCGAGATGATGCCGATCACCTGGCCGGAGTTCGCAGGCCTGCACCCGTTCGCGCCCGCCTCACAGTCGGAGGGGTACCGGGAACTGGCGGCGGACCTGGGGAAGCTGCTGTGCGAGATCACGGGCTACGACGCGTTCTCGATGCAACCCAACAGCGGCGCCCAGGGCGAGTACGCGGGGCTGCGGACGATCGCCGCCTATCACCGCGCCAACGGTGACGAGCGTGACATCTGCCTGATCCCGACCTCGGCCCACGGCACGAACCCCGCCTCGGCGACCATGGCCGGCATGAGGGTCGTGGCGGTGAAGTCCGCCGGGAACGGCGACATCGACCTCGACGACTTCGCCGCCAGGGCGGAGGAGGCCGGGGACCGGTTGGCGGCCGCGATGATCACCTACCCGTCCACGCACGGCGTGTTCGAGGACACCGTCAGAAGGGTCTGCGAGATCACGCACGCCCACGGCGGGCAGGTCTACATCGACGGCGCGAACATGAACGCCCTGGTCGGTCTCGTGCGCCCGGGGGACCTGGGTGGCGACGTCAGCCACGTGAACCTGCACAAAACCTTCGCCATCCCGCACGGCGGTGGCGGTCCTGGCATGGGACCCATCGGCGTGAAGGAGCACCTGAAACCGCATCTGCCGGGTGACCCGGCAACGGGCGAGGAGGGCGCGGTCTCGGCCGCCGCTCTCGGGTCGGCCTCGATCCTGCCGATCTCGTGGGCCTACATCCGGCTCATGGGCGGCAGCGGGCTGACCCAGGCCACCCGGGTGGCGATCCTGAGCGCCAACTACCTGGCGAGCAGGCTCTCGGAGGCGTATCCGATCCTGTACCGCGGCAGGAACGGCCGGGTGGCTCACGAGTGCATCGTGGACACGCGCATCTTCGCGCGTCACGGCGTCACCGTCGATGATTTCGCCAAACGGCTGATCGATCACGGCTTCCACGCCCCCACCATGTCCTTCCCGGTGGCGGGCACGTTGATGGTGGAACCCACGGAGTCGGAAACCCTGGCCGAACTGGATCGGTTCGTCACTGCGATGCTGGACATCGCCCGCGAGGCCGACGACGTGGCTTCGGGGAGGATCGCCGCCGAGGAGTCGCCGCTGCGTCGCGCCCCCCACACCGTGGAGGATCTCGTCGCCGACTGGGATCGTCCCTACTCCCGTGAGCAGGGCTGTTTCCCACCCGGCGCTTTCCGGGTGGACAAGTACTGGCCGCCCGTCGGAAGGGTGGACAACGCCTACGGTGACCGGCACCTGGTGTGCAGTTGCCCACCGTGGGACGGCACGCCGGCCTGAGCCGTGGACAGTATGGGGAGAAGGGGCCGCCCGGAAAGGGGCGGCCCCTCTTTCTCGTGAGGATGTCAGTCGGTTTCCTCCACCGGGATCAGTGGTTTCCAGAACGAGGCACCCGGCCGGGCCAGGGCGGCCTGTCCCACTGAGATGACGGTGCAGATCACGAACACCCACAGCCACACGTGCAGCATCGTCACCGCGAGAGGCAGCTGCTTGAACCATCCGACCAGCAGAGAAGCGACGAACCCGACCGGCTGGTAGACGGACATGGCGAAGGCGAAACGCCGGCCGAAGGTCCGCGGCCAAACCCATTTCTTCGAATTAGTAGACATACCAGATCACCTGCATGCAGCATCCCAGTTCATGGGGAACAGCAAGGAGGAACCACCTGAACACATGGGTGACGCCCATGGCCCAGCCGGAACACAAACCATTCCCAAACCGATGGCGAAAGTGAACGCCGCGGCGTAGGCCTGCCAGCAGGCGTATCCGTAGACGTCTTCGGGTTGCGCCGCCTCACCCGGCTGGCTTCCGCACGCTCCCTTGGGGCAGAGGTCCACAACCGGCGCTCCGGCCCCGGATTCCGGCGAGAGCTGGACCCGGCCATCCACGCGGGCCAACTCGAAGTTTTTTCCGTGGGTGTTCTGCGCAAGAGCATCGATGTCCGATGGACTCAGCGTGACGGCGTAGTATGCGAGCAGTCTCCCGTCCGGCTTGAGCTTCTTCAAGAGGTCGACGAAAGCGGGAGCCTTGGAGAGCCGTTCGATGCCAGCGGCAACATCAGCTTCGTTGGCTTCGCTGACGACCGCGGTAACGTTCGAACCCCGCATGGAGGTGGTCACGACGGCCTCGATGTGTGATGCGGAAACTTCATGTCCGCTCTCGCGGCGGCAGAAGGTCCCAGCAGGGCTGCAGCCATCAGCACGGTTGACACAAGGATTGAAAAAGTACCGGATTCTCATGTTCGTCTCCTTTCCACCGAGAACCGGACTGCCCACCATCCTGCGTTTCTCACCCTTTCCGGACAAGACCACGAGGCCAAACTTTGGCTGAAAGCCAATGTCCCAATCCAAAAGTTACCCTCCGGGGCTGTTCGCAGACACTGCCTCCGAAGCGATGCTGTCGGATCTGCTGGCCGGATCCATGGGAACTCCTGTTCTTGTGAACCTCGCAGGCTGGTTTGATCGGTTCCACACGATGAGGCTTATTCACAGCCCTCCTCAAGCGTGCTCTGACTAGGAGTTTCGCTGGCCAACACGCCACCTGTGAACAAGCCTCGATGTCTGTCCGCAGGATTCTTCAAAATAAAATCCGGGCCCGCCTCCCCTGAGGGGAGGC
>ERZ773069.500-NODE-500-length-25934-cov-8.975154_pt1 | contig 25934 bp, 24 predicted proteins | sample MGYA00580619_ERZ773069 | MGnify/ENA primary metagenome ERZ773069 (study PRJEB29015, sample SAMEA2738007) | human oral metagenome | biome: human oral; feature: human-associated habitat; material: dental | place: China | collected 2108 ...
ACAAAGGAGTGGTAAAAATGGCTACAGTAACAGCTAGAGTTGATGAAAATGTGAAGAAAGAAGCGGAAACATTATTTAAAAAAATGGGGCTTAATATGAGTACTGCTATGAATTTATTTTTGAAGAAGTGTATTTTGGAGCAGGGGATTCCGTTTGAGTTGAAAGTTCCAAATGGAGAAACCAGAAAGGTTTTGGATGAAGTTGAAAAAGGTATTGGATTAAGCAAAACTTTTGATAGTGTAGATGAGCTAATGGAGGATTTGAATGCTTAAAATCAGATACCAGGTCAAATTCAAGAAAGATTATAAAAGGGCAATAAAAAGAGGGTGTAACAAAAAATTATTTGAAGAAGTCCTTTTTTATTTGGTAAATGAGAAACCTTTGCCTGAAAAATATAGAGATCATTATCTTACTGGCGATTATAAAGGATTTAGAGAATGTCATATTCAGCCTGATTGGTTGTTAATTTATAAAATTGAAAAAAATATCTTGGTTTTGACATTGTCGAGAACGGGGACACATTCGGATTTGTTTTAAGTTGGAGGAATTTTATGAAAAAGTTTATTTTATTTTGTATATTTATAATTGTGAATATCTCTTTTTCAACAACGTTAGTAGTACCTTGCAATAGAGAGGAGAAAAAGTGTGTTATAAGAGGTTTTAAAGTTGATGGGAGAATAATAACTGAGTATCAGATATTTGATCTTAAAGAAATTGTAAATATTTTAAATAAATTTGGAGAAAGTGGAACTGTAGATTTCGTAGGACATACTGATTCAACTGGGACAAAGAAATATAATCAAAAATTATCGTTGATAAGAGCTAGAAATGTTGCTAGAACACTTAGAGAGCTTGGTTTAAAAGATACTATTTCAATTGGAGAAATAAGTGGTAAAGGAGAAGATAATCCAGTTGATAAAAATGAAACAGATATAGGAAAATATAATAATAGAAGAGTAGAGATTTTATTTAATAATTTAAAATGGAAAAATTTTGAATAAAAAAGATGATATAAAAAATTTAGGAAGGAGCAAATAAAATGAACTACAAAATTGCAGTATTAAATGGAGATGGAATTGGACCGGAAATAGTGGCTGAGGCGATAAAGGTTTTGGACAAGGTTGGAGAGAAGTTTGGACATCAATTTGAGTATGTTCGGGGGTATCTTGGAGGGGAGTCTGTGGATAAGTATGGAGTTCCTTTGTCAAGTGAAACTGTGGAAGTTTGTAAAAATAGTGATGCTATTTTGCTTGGGGCTATTGGCGGGCCTAAATGGGATAATATTGATCCTGAGAAACGTCCTGAGAGAGGGCTTCTTGCAATTAGGAAGGAACTTGGAGTTTATACGAATTTACGTCCTGCGATTTTGTTTAAATCGTTAAAAAGTGCAAGTCCTTTGAAGGAAGAAATAATTGGAGATGGGCTTGATGTGATGATAGTAAGGGAGCTTACTGGAGGGCTTTATTTTGGGCATAGGGAATATTCTGATGAAAAGGCATTTGATACACTTCCTTACACAAGACCTGAAATTGAAAGAATTGCGAAAAAAGCGTTTGAAATTGCAAAACTTAGAAATAAAAAACTTACGAGTGTAGATAAACACAATGTTTTGGATACTTCAAAATTGTGGAGAAAAGTTGTAGAAGAAATTTCAAAAGATTATCCTGAAGTGGAAGTTTCGCATATGTATGTGGATAATGCTGCAATGCAACTGATTGCCAATCCTAGAAAATTTGATGTAATTTTGACTGAAAATATGTTTGGAGATATTTTGTCAGATGAGGCTTCAATGCTTACAGGATCGCTTGGAATGTTACCATCAGCGAGTCTTGGAGATGGGAAAGTTGGACTTTATGAACCAAGTCACGGTTCAGCACCTGATATTGCTGGAAAAAATATTGCAAACCCAATAGCAACAATACTTTCGGCAGTAATGATGTTAAGATATTCATTTAATCTTCAAAAAGAGGCTGATGCGATAGAAAAAGCTGTGGAAGAAGTGCTGGAAGTAGGATTTAGAACAGCTGATATTTATACAGATGGTATGAAAAAGGTTGGAACTAATGAAATGGGAACTGAAATTGCTAATAGAATTTAGAATCTAAAAATTTTGGAAAAAGAAGGATATTTTTATGGAAGAAATACTACACTATGAAAATGTAACTTTTAAGCGTAATGGCAGAGAAATACTGAAAGGAATTGACTGGCATATAAATAAAGGTGAAAATTGGGTACTTCTGGGGCTTAATGGTTCTGGAAAGTCAACTCTTCTTGGAATGATACCGGCCTATATTTTCCCAAGTTCTGGAGAAGTGAGAGTTTTTGGGCATAAATTTGGTAATTATTCTTGGAAAAAAATAAAAAATCGAGTTGGATTTGTGAGTTCCACATTAAATAATTTTTCAAGCACATTAAATGGTGAAAAACTGGAAGATATTGTAATTTCTGGAAAGTTTAGTTCTATTGGGATTTATGATGAAGTTACAGATGAGGATAGGAAAAAGGCGGATAAGATTATTGAGAATTTTAGGATTTCGTATATAAAAAATAATCGTTTTGGAACTTTGTCGCAAGGGGAGCAACGACGGACATTACTTGCAAGGGCATTTATGAATGAGCCTGATTTGCTTATACTGGATGAGCCTTGTTCAGGGCTTGATGTAACTTCGAGAGAATATTTTTTGAAAGTGCTTGAGGAAAATTCCAAAAATGATAATGCAATACCGTTTATTTACGTAACTCATCAGATTGAAGAAATTACGCCTTCAGTAACACATGTGGCACTTCTTCACGATGGAAAGATTTTAGCAAAAGGGCTTAAAAAGGACATTTTGACAGATAAATTGCTTTCTCAGATGTTTGGTTTGGATGTGAAGATTGTTTGGGAAAATGAAAGACCTTGGCTGATTGTGAGATAAATTTAGGATTTATCTAAAAGGAGTTGATTTATTAAATATGGATAAAAGCAGAAAATTTATAGCGGTAATTTTAGCACTGCTTGCGGCTATTTTTTATGCAATAAATACACCGTTTTCTAAAGTGCTTTTAAATAAGATTCCTCCCACATTGATGGCATCTTTTCTATATTTGGGAGCTGGAATAGGGGTAGGTATTATGCACTTGTTTCGTAGAAAAGTCGAAGAAAAGTATAAAAAGTTAAATAAGGCAGATTTACCTTATACTGTTGGAATGATTGTCCTTGATATTGTGGCACCTATATTCCTTATGATTGGTATAAATATTGGTTCAGCTTCAAATGCTTCACTGCTTGGTAACTTTGAAATTGTAGTAACAACAATTATTGCTCTTTTGATATTTAAAGAGAAAGTAACATCAAAGTTGTGGATTGCTATTGGATTTATCACAATATCAAGTATAGTTCTTTCATTTGAAGGGTCTGAAAGTTTCCAGTTTTCATTAGGTTCATTGTTTGTTATATTGGCAACGTGTTGTTGGGGACTTGAAAATAACTGCACTAGAAAAATTGCAGATAAAAGTACTTATGAGATTGTTTTATTAAAAGGCTTTTTTTCTGGCAGCGGTTCATTTATAGTCGCCCTTATTTTGGGAGAAAGAATTCCTGAAATGAAATATATAATAGCTGCTTTGCTACTTGGATTTGTAGCATATGGACTTAGTATTTTTATGTATATCAGAGCACAAAGGGATTTAGGCGCTGCAAAAACCAGTGCATATTATGCTGTAGCTCCATTTGTAGGAACTTTTTTAGCATTTATAGTAAATGGAGAAAAACTTACTTTGGTATATTTCATTGGTCTTATCTTTATGATAATTGGTAGTGCAGTTGTCGTATACGATACAATGGTTAAACGTCACAGTCATAGTCATTCCCACATAATTATTCATACGCATGATGGAAAAACGCATACTCATATTATCACGCATGAACATGAACATAGTCATTTTATATCAGAGAAAAAGCATAATCATAATCATAAACATAAAGATTATATAAATAGCATAGAACATAAATTAATACACGAAAAGGAATTGTAGATTTATAAAAGTGCTGTATTTGAAATATAACAAACTAATAAAAGAAGTATTAGAAAGAATAAAAAAATTTTTAAGCAAGATTAAAACAGTTCAAGAAATTAGAAATTTGTAATTAATAGAAATTAATGTTTTTAATAAAATGAAAAAAGAGGAAGCTTATGGATTTTAATAAACTTTATGAAGAAATGATTGAGCATAAAAATGAAGAACAGGCACGACAAATGTCAAAATATATGCTTAATAAATTTGAATATATTGGAATCAAGACGCCTGAAAGACGCAAAATATTTAAAAATTTTTTCAAGGAATATAAGAATGAAGAAAAAATCGACTGGGAATTTGTAAATAAATGCTGGGAAAATAAGTACAGGGAATTTCAGTATATTGCAGCTGATTACCTAAAGAATAAGAAAGATAAGTTGACAATAGATGATATTCCAAAGTTTAAACAGTTAATCTTGAAAAAATCGTGGTGGGATACGATAGACAATTTAGATATGACAATAGGAGCTTTGGCATTAAAAGATTCAAATGTGAATAAAATATTGCTGGAATGGAGTCTTGATGAAAATATTTGGCTTAGAAGAATTGCCATTGATCATCAACTTTTGAGAAAAGAAAAAACAAATACTGAATTACTGGAAAAGATTTTAAAGAATAATCTGGGGCAGGCTGAATTTTTTATCAATAAGGCGATAGGCTGGGCATTAAGAGATTATAGCAAGACTAATCCTAAGTGGGTAAAAAATTTTATTGAAAAAAATAAAGAAAAGATGGCAAAATTAAGTATTAGAGAAGCTAGTAAATATTTGTAATATTAAATTCTCTTCTAAGTAACAAATTTATTATAGACTTTTTCAACAAAGTATATATTCAAATAATTTAATATTAAATTAGAAAATAAAAACTATGCTAAATTTTATTAAACATTTGTTATTTAAATGTGGAATAGTATAAGTTTTAAAGTAAAAAATATTTATAAAAAAATAGAAATATATAATTTTAATGTTAGAATATTTGAAATATACTGGTATTGCAATAAAATATTTTTAAATTCAGTTTTAAAGTAATTTTATTGTATTATAAGCATAAAAAATATTGAAAGGATTTACAAATTATGAAAAAAATAATAATGATAATGGGAACGGCTCTTGTTCTTTCATCTTGTGGAGTTGTTGGAGCGGCAGGAAGTATTGCTGGAGGGACAATTAAAGCAGCTGGAACTGTTACAGGAGCAGTAATTAAAACAACTGGAAATATTATCGGCGGGATAATCGGCGGAAATGATGGAGAAATTGATGCAAAGGGCATTAAGTATAAATTTTCTAAGGCAAAAGTTGAAAATGATGGGAATACAACAATTGTAACAGGAGTTTTAACAAATAGTGGAAGTAGAAAGGAAAATGTTACTATTGAAATCCCTTGCTTTGATAAAAAAGGAACAAAAGTCGGAGATGCTGTGGATAGCACTGACTCCATTGATAAAAATAAAAAATGGGAATTTAGAGCTGTTCTAAATTCGGGAGATGTAAAGGCGTGTAAAGTGAAGGATGCTTATGTAAATGCTCAGTAAAAATATTAAATAAAAAATTGCTGTATGTATTGTTCTTTGATAAAGGTTACAAATCTTCGTTAGAAGTAGGAACAATTTATTAACAGCAATTTTTTTTCCGTATGTGTTATTCAAATGGAGCCGATAATTTTATGGGCTATCGGCAGAACCCTCCTAAATAGATAGAAGTAGGAATAACTTTTTAACGGATTATTATTGTATGTGATGTTCTTAATCGTTTATAGTGGGATTCGAACCCACAAGGGAAAATCCCATTACCATAATAGAAGTAGGAACAACCTTTTGACAATAATTCTTACAATGATAGTAACATAAATTTTAATAAATTTCAAATAAAAGTTAAAAATAATTTGCTAAAATATCATTCAAAGGCAACGGATTATCATTATCAACTTTATCGAAAATAGTATCTGCATTTTGTTTTTCAAAAACTTGTGTTCCCCTAGCCATTGCATTTAATTGTAAAAGTTCATACATTGTAACATATTTTTTATTTACAAAATATTTAAGTACATCTTCTAAATGGGCAATATCTGTTTGATTCAAATAATTATTGGAAGAAAAGTTTTCAGAAACAGGCATATTCATATCAATCCAGATATATTCATTTTTTTCAAAATCAATCAAAATGGTATTAGTTGTTCTTGTATTTGACAAAATTTGAAAACCTTGTGTAACTGCTGATGAATAAAGATTTTTATCACTCATAGCCTCTTTTTTTGTCAGTTCAAGCACTCCAGCATATACACTTCCAATTTCTTCAAAAGGAAATCCATTATATGAACGGATTTCCATAAGAACATAACGAGTGTCAGAATTTTTCAATTTTTCCAAATTATAAACATCAATAAATTCCAAAGCTCCATTTGGTGCATTTGTAATATCACCGCTAAATACAAAATTAGGTTCAACTTGATTATAATAAGCGACTGTTTTCAAAAATTTGAAATTTTCGTCAAAACAAATAACCGATAAATCAATATCAACCCGCACTTCATTTTTCTTTTCTTTAATGTTTTTCCAGCCAACAAAAAATCTTAAAACTTCCGCATCATTATTAAATGAAAATCTCGATCCTCTTGTCATCGGTTTAAGGGAAATATTACTATCTTTTTCACTTGTTGTAATTGCAATATTTTTATAGCTTTCATCAATGAAAACTTTTTCTAGTGGATTTTTTAATTTTAAATTTTCCAAAATTCCATTTTTTACAGTTTCAAGTAAAAATTTTAGTAAATTTTCATTCAAAAATATAGTTTCATTTAATTTTCTCCAAGTACCTTTACTATTTACAATTCTTGGAATAATTTCGTTTTCTTGCTCAATTTCATTATTTTCAATTTCTTTGTTTTCTAAAATTTCATCCTTATTAATGGTATTTCTAAACATATTTCTAATTTTAAAAAAGTTTTTACTTTTTTCTTCATTTATTTCCTGTTTTTTAACAATATTTTTCAAATTGTCTTTTTCCAATAAATTCAAAATTCTATCATAAAGTTGAAAAAGAATACGATTATTTACATTTTTCATGCAATTTTTTAATCCGTTTGTAATAATTTCATATTGAGTTTCGCTGGCATTATTTAAAAGGGATAAAACATTTCTGACATAATCTCCAGAGTATTTTGAAAATTTGGTAATAAAAATTTTCAATTCATCAATATTCAGATTTTGAATATTAACGCTCATTTTATTAAAATACCCTTTTTCTGTTTCAAAAGAAAACTCTCCAAAAAGCATATCAACTGCTTTTCTAACATTTTTATATTTTTTCAAATTAATTTTTTTTGCATAAAATATAAAAAACTTATGCCAAACTTTTCTGTATCTTTTAATATCAGGTAAAATATTAGAAATACTATTCAATTTTTCCATAATTAAATTTAATTCAGTTCGATTGAAGTATTTAAAATGTATATGTTTTGTATTTAAAATATTATTTTCATTAAATTTATCATTTGAAATTTTTGTAATTAACCGTAAAATATCAGTTGCAGTGTTAAAATTTCCAGCCAAGAAATTTCTATGTTTCAAAGTATAACTGGCAAGAGTCGTCAAAGTTTCTTTCATTTGAATATTATCACAATATTGTTCAAGTTCTTCATCAGAAAATCCGTCAGATAGAAAACAAACATCATCTAAATATTGCTGGGAAAGTGTAATATTACTTGAAAGTAAGTTCACAAAAAGTGTTTCAATTTCTTGATCTTCTATAAACTTTAAATGAGAAAGTGTAAATAATTCAACTGGTTCTGATCCTAAATCTTCTTTTTCAGTATTTTCATTTTTTTCATGTGGTAAATATCCAAACCAGTAGTGTAAAATCTGATTTAAATAAATATCGGCTGTTTCCATATTTATCACTTCATTTGGAAAATTTTTATAAAAAATAGTATAATTTTTGTCAGATTTAAACTCTTTTATATTTTCCAATACTTCTTCACATAATAAAATTGCATATTCTCTATCCAATCTGGAGATTATATAAGCCAAGTCTTTTTCAAAAGTATAACCAAATCCTTGAAATTTTTTTACGATAGTTGCAAATTCATTAACAGACAATGTATTTCTATTTTCATCAAAGAAATTGCTGTTATTATCAATTTTTTTTAGTTCATCTTTTTGAATATAAATGCCATTTAAATGTCTTAAAGTTATATTATTTATCGATTTTATCATAAAAATTATCTCCTTTGCTTAAAATTTTTTTAAAATTTTAATACTATTTATTATATCTTATTATCTATTTTTATACAAGGTTATTTAAGTAAGATTTCTATACAAAAAGGCGAATAAAATTCAAAAATATATAAAATATATAGTTACATTAAAAAGAAATATTTGCAAATATTTTTAAAAAGTGTATAATATATACATATAAAATTTAGGAGGATAAAAAATGGCAGGAAATATTTTAGGAACAACAGTTTATTATGATGCTGACTGTGATTTGAGTAAATTGGAAGGTAAAAAAATTACTGTATTGGGGTATGGTTCACAAGGGCACGCACATTCTTTAAACTTAAAAGAAGGTGGATTTGATGTAACTGTTGGACTTAGAAAAGGTTCAAAATCTTGGGATGAGGCTACTGAAGCAGGATTTACAGTAAAAGAAACTGCAGATGCTGTAAAAGGTGCAGATATAGTTATGATTTTGATTCCAGATGAAATTCAGGCTGATGTATATGCATCTGATATTGCACCAAACTTGAAAGAAGGAGCATATATCGCATTTGGACACGGATTTAACATTCATTTTGGGAAAATTGTTCCAAGAGAGGATATAAGCGTATTTATGGTTGCACCAAAAGGACCTGGACACTTGGTAAGAAGAACTTTCCAAGAAGGAAGCGGAGTACCTTGTCTAGTAGCTGTTTACCAAGATGCTAAAGGAGATACAATGGAAGTTGCTAAAGCATGGGCATCAGCTATTGGTGGAGGAAGATCAGGAATCCTTGAAACTACATTCAAGCAAGAAACAGAAACAGATTTATTCGGTGAACAAGCTGTATTATGTGGTGGAGTAGTAGAACTTATGAAAGTAGGATTTGAAGTATTGACAGAAGCTGGATATGATCCTGTAAATGCTTACTTTGAGTGCTTACACGAAATGAAACTTATCGTAGACTTGATTTATGAAGGTGGATTGGCAACAATGAGAAGCTCAATTTCAAACACTGCTGAATATGGAGATTACATTACAGGTCCAAAAATTATAACTGCTGAAACAAAAGAAGCTATGAAACAAGTATTAGCAGATATTCAATCAGGTAAATTTGCAAATGACTTCTTAGCAGACTCAAAAGCAGGGCAACCATTCTTAAAAGAAAAAAGAGCAGAATTTGCAAATCACGGTGTAGAAAAAGTTGGGGCTGAATTAAGAAAACTTATGCCTTGGATTAAAAAGTAAAATCACTTTAAAACCTCTAAAATCAGCTGTTTAAAGTGATTTATAAAATGTTAAAAATCAGTAAAATATCAGAAAATAAAATTACAATTTAAAATTTTAGCAGTCTTTTAAATAAGGCTGCTATATTTTTGATTATAAAGACTTTTTAAAAATGAAGGAAATAAAAATGGGAAAATTAATAATTATAGAAGGTACAGATGGAAGTGGAAAACAGACACAGACAGAATTGCTTTATAAAAAATTGAAAGAAATAAAAGGAGACGGGAAAGTAAGAAAAATATCTTTTCCAAATTATGAAAGCAGAGCTTCTGAGCCTGTAAAAATGTATCTTGCAGGTGAATTTGGAAAAACAGCGGAAAGTGTCAATGCTTATGCGGCTTCTGTACTTTATTCAGTTGACAGGTTTGCTTCATTTAAGACTGAATGGGAAGAGTTTTACAATAATGGGGGAATTGTGATTAGCGATAGATATACAATTTCAAATATGATTCATCAAGTTCCTAAAATATCTGATAAATCTGAACGTGAAATATATTTGAACTGGTTAATAGACTTGGAATGGAGAAAAATAGCAATACCAGAGCCAGATGTTGTATTTTTTTTAGATATTCCGTTTGAGTTTAGTCAAAAACTTATGAAAAACAGGGAAAATAAAATAACTGGAGAAAAAGAGAAGGATATTCACGAAAAAGATAAAAATTACTTGAAAAATGCCTATGAAGTAGCAAAAGAATTGTCAGTAAAATATAAGTGGAATGTAATTTCCTGCGTTAAAGATGACAAATTAAGAACGATAGAAGATATAAATGATGAAATGCTAAAAATATCGCTGGAAAATATATAATTGATTCAAATTTTATAAAATAAAATTTTATTAAAAGAAATCAAAAATAGAAAAGAAAAAATATATAAAAAGAAATCAAATTGTGATATAATAATGTTTGGAATATAATAATAAATAAGGAGAGGGTATAATGGCTAGAAAAAAAGCTGAAGAAAAAGAAAAGGATGATAAAGCGTTAAGCGAAAAGGAGAAAATGCTTGACTTGGCACTAAAGCAGATTCAGAAGGATTATGGTGATGGTGCTGTAATGAAACTTGGTGAAAATCAGAAAATGAATATAAGGGCTATTTCTACAGGAAGTTTAAATCTAGATATAGCGCTTGGAATTGGTGGGGTACCAAGAGGAAGAATTGTTGAGATTTACGGAGCGGAATCTTCAGGGAAAACAACACTTGCACTTCATATTATTGCGGAAGCTCAGAAGGCTGGAGGAACGGTGGCATTTATTGATGCGGAACATGCTTTAGATCCAGTTTATGCAAAGGCTCTTGGAGTAAATATTGATGAACTTTTAATTTCACAGCCTGATACAGGGGAGCAGGCACTTGAAATTTCAGATATGCTTGTAAGAAGTGGAGCAATGGATGTAATTGTTGTCGATTCAGTTGCGGCGCTTGTTCCAAAAGCTGAAATTGAAGGAGAGATGGGCGATCAGCAAATGGGGCTTCAGGCAAGACTTATGTCAAAAGCACTTAGAAAATTGACAGGAAGTATCTCAAAATCTGATACAGTTATGATTTTTATTAACCAAATAAGAGAAAAAATTGGAGGATTCTCATTTGTTCCAGGAGTACAGACAACGACTTCAGGAGGACGTGCTTTAAAATTCTTTTCAACTGTAAGAATGGAAGTAAAAAGAGTAGGTTCTGTTAAGCAGGGAGACGATGTTATTGGAAGTGAAGTTGTAGTAAAAGTTACGAAAAATAAAGTTGCACCGCCATTTAAAGAAGCTAAATTTAATGTCATGTATGGAACAGGAATTTCTAAAATTGGGGAAGTACTTGATGCGGCGATTAATCTTGGAATTGCTTCAAAAAGTGGAGCATGGTTCAGTTATGGCGATGAACGTTTAGGACAGGGACGTGTAAATGTTGAAAATATGCTAAAGGAAAACAAGGAAGTATATGAACGACTTGAAAAACAAGTGCTTGATGCTATTCGTCCAAAACAGGAAACAGAGCAACTAAAAATAGTAGAAACTGTTGAATCTGAAAATACTGAAAATAAAGAAGCAGAAATAGATGAAGATTAATAAAATTTATCGTAACAAGATATATCTTGATACTGAGGAAATTATGGATATAAGTCCTCTTATCAGGCAAAAATATGATTTAAAGGTAAATGACAATATTGAGAGGTTTTATGATGAGATTTCGTATGAAGCCTCTCTTGAAAAAGGAATTTTTCTGATTTCATTAAAAGACAGGACAAAAAAAGAAATACGGTTAAAGCTGGAAGAAAAATTTAGAAACAAGTCAGCTATTTTACAGGCAATAGAGAAGTTGGAAGAACTAGGGTATCTAAATGACCTAAATTATGCTATTTCATATATTGAAGGCAGAACTTATGGTAAAAATCGTATTTCCTACAACCTTTTTCAAAAAGGAATTGATAAAGTAACAGTTGAAAAGGCTTATCTGACTTTAGATGAGGAAAAAGAAGATAATGTCGATGACATAAAGTTAGAAAAATTGATTGAAAAAAATAGTAAAAAGATTAATATAAATAATGAGAGGGAAGAAAAAAAAGTAAAGGAAGAACAGAAATTTATACAGTACCTAGCAAGACAAGGTTTTTCCCTTGACAAAATTTTTAAAAAGCTGAAAGAATATAAAGAAAATTATGAATAACGGTAAAGGAGGAAAATCGTATGAGAACGATATTTTACCATCTTGTGTTAGTTGGAACTTTTATTTATGGAAGTTTTGTTCATATATGGTATCTAATATTCAATAAAGGCGAAAAAAGATATAGATATGTATGCCGAGTAGCCAAAAATTGGGGGAAAAATCTAATTTGGGGAGCCGGAAGCAAAGTAAAAGTTATTTACAAAAATGGCAGTGAAGAAGAAATAAAAAAAATACGAGACACAAAAGAAGCAGTTATATTAATCTCAAATCATCAGAGTAATGTAGATATTCCTGCATTATTAGGATATTTGCCACTTGATTTTTCTTTCATTGCAAAAAAGGAAATGAAAAAATGGCCTGCAATTGGACGTTGGATGCGTTCCTTTGACTGTATATTTCTGGATAGAAAAAATGCAAGACAGGGAATGAAGGATATGAAAGATGCAATCAGTAAAATAAAAAAAGGACATTCTTATGTAATTTTCCCTGAAGGAAGCAGAAGTGAGGATGGTACAATTGGTGAATTTAAAAAAGGAAGCTTTAAACTTGCAACAGATACAGATGCAAGAATTCTGCCAATCACAATTATTGGAACTTATGAAGTGCAAAGCCGTAAAAGTTTAAAGGTAACGCCAAATAAAAATATAAAAATTGTTGTGGATAAGCCAGTAGATTTAAAATCTATGTCAAGAGAAGAAAAAAAGGAAGTTCACAATATTGTAAATAAAATTATAAAAGATAATTATACAGAAGAAAAAAATCTTTAGGTGGGGGTAAGTATACCCCTATTTTGCGTAAGAAAGGAAAGCGATACAATGAAAGTATTTTTAGCGACGAAAAATAAGGGAAAAATAAAAGATTTTGAAAAATTGACAGAAGGGATGGATTTAGAAGTTGTAACAATTTTAGATGGGCTTGGTATTCCTGATGTTGTGGAGGATGGAGAAACTTTTGAGGAAAATTCACGAAAAAAGGCAAAGGAAATTGCAGATTATACAAATATTGTAACAATTTCAGATGATTCAGGACTTTGTGTAGATGCTTTAGATGGAGGACCTGGAGTTTATTCGGCAAGATTTGGAGGAGAAAATGCGACTGACAGCGAAAAGAACCAAAAAATGCTGGAACTTTTGAAGGATGTGAAAAAAGAAAATAGAAAAGCACATTTTGTATCTGTTGTAAGTATTGCCTTTCCAAATGGAGAAATTCATTCATTTCGTGGAGAAATAGAAGGAGAAATTTTGTTTGAAGCAAGAGGTAACAATGGATTTGGCTATAATCCAATTTTTTATTCGTATGAACTAGAAAAATCATTTGGAGAAGCAGATGACGAAGAAAGAAAAAGTGTGAGCCATCGGGCAAGAGCATTTAGAAAGCTCATTGCATCAGGACTTCTGGAAGAAAAATAAATATTAATTGTTTTTCAGACTAAAAAATAGATTTGGATAAATTATAAATTTTGATTTCAGTTTTTAGTATTGTTTGTTAAATAAAAAAAGGCTGGAAAGGAGCTGTTTATTATGGAAATTACTAATGAAAAAATTGAACTAAATGGATTAATTCACAAGGGAGTGGATAAAATTCTGATATTAATGGCGATATTGTCTATTGTTTATGGGATAGCATTTACTTTGCTGGAAAAAATTCCAGTTGCAAGGACAATTTCAGCTTTTTTGCCAGTTGTTGCCATTGTTGTCTGGATTTTGTTTATTTTTTTGAGAATTGACAAGTTAAAAGTTGAAAATGGGGCAGTTTCATTAAATGGGAAAAATTTGGATAGTAAAAATACGACAGGATACATGGATAAATATGTGGGAACACCAAGAATACATTTGACAGTTAATGGAGAAAAAATATTATTCGAACCGTACGTAAACCGTTACAGCAGAAGCGACACTTCTAATAAAATCACAGCAATTGGATTTTTCCTAAAAGAGAAAGGAATACCTGAAATACAGTATCAAAAAATTTATCGTAAAATCCTGCTTTTGAGATTAGTTATCCTTTTAGGAATAATGGCTCCATTAATAATAACAGTTTAGGAATTTGTTAAGGAGAGAAAAAATAAAAAATGTTAGTAAATTTGGAAATAAATAGGGAAAATCTAAAAAGGAACTTAGAAAAAATACGTTCTATAAATAAAAATAACATTTGTGTAATTAAAGACAATGCCTATGGGCTGGGAATTGAAAATATTTTTCCTATATTGTTAGAAAATAATTGTAATTACTTTGCGGTGGCATATATTGAGGAAGCGATAAAAATTCTTGAAATTTTGAAAAAATTTGAAAAAGAAAAAAAACTAAATTTTTTGGAAAATAGAAAAATAAAGATACTGGCACTTAATTATATTGAGCCTAAAAATTTAAAATATGTGATAGAAAATAATGTTGAAGTAACGGTTTTTAATTTTTCACAATTATATGATTACTTAAAAATTCTTGATAAATCTTTCAAAAATACAGTTTTGAAAATCCATATAAAAATAAACAGTGGAATGAACAGGCTTGGATTTAATGAAAATGAGATTTTGGAATTAATTGAAAAAATAAAAAAATATGAAATAAATTCTAAAAATAATAGACTGGAAATAATCTCTATTTTTTCACATATTTCAGATGCAGAAAATCAAATTGAAACTGAAAAGCAAGTTGAAAAATATGAAAATATTTTAAAGATATTTGACAAAAATAATGTAAAATACCAGTACAAACATTTGCAGGCAAGTCCGTTGCTTTTTAAATATGGAGAAAAATACAATTATGATTTCGCACGTGTGGGAATGGCACTTTATGGAATGGAGCCTTTATCTTATGATGTGGGATTATTAGACGTTATAACAGTAAAGTCGCAAATTATAAACATAAGAAATGTGAAAAAAAACGATAAAATTTCCTATGGAAGTAAAGGCATTGTAAACAGAGACTCTAAAATAGGAATTGTATCAATAGGCTATGCACACGGATTTCAAAAGCAAATTGAAAATTCAGAAGAAGCGTGCATTTTAGTAAATGGAAAAAAGGCAAAAATTATTGGAGAAATTTGTATGGATATGATTTTTGCTGATTTAACGGACATAGAAAATGTGGAAGTGAATGATGAAGTCGTAATTATTGGAAGTCAGAAAAATGTTGAAAATGGAATTACCGAAAAAATAACGTTGAGGCAATTGGCAAAGTGGGCTGGAACGATACAGGACGATGTGCTGACTAAGTTTTTGGGAATAAAAAAACAGTAAATTGATTTGAGTATTTATATTTTATACCATATATATCACACAAAACAACTAATGAAAAGAGGTGTTAGATGCCAAGTGAAAATGTGAAATGGAAACGGGAAAGCATTATAATGAAATGGACTGAAGTCGGATTTTTTCATGAAGATTTAGGCGATTGGATTTATAATGACAGGTATGAAAAAGAGATGATTCAAATTATGAAAAAAGATAAGGCTGTATTTTGGGGTAAAGAATATAATTTAAAGTGGAGAAATTATTATGGAGAAAACAAAAACGAGGAGAAATACAACTGGGAACTCGGTAATTGTGAGAATGTTTACTTACGTAGATTTGGAAATATGATTTATACTGTTCCAAATTATCTTGAGGCACACGAGAAACATTATTTTTTCACATCTATGGGATTTACTGTGGAAAATATGAAACTAATTTACTCTGATAAGGAAATATTGGAAATGGAAATTTTGACACTAAAGGATGTTATTTATCAATGGTTATTTACGAGTCATTACAGTGATGATTTTATAAATAACTTGAAAGAATATGCAAGTGCATTAATAAATCAGATTTACTTTGTTGATGATGAAAGAATAGATGAGAATATTGACAAAAATTTCAGGAAAATAGTTAATTTGAAAGAAAATGAAGTAAAACTTGAAAGAATAGATATTTCTAAATTTGAAACGGTTGATGTATATTTAGAAAATGGAACAGTTTGGCAGGCATTTTTACGAAAGAATGAAAAGTTATATTTAAATACAGATGTTGATGTCAGCATTCGGATATTGTAGATAATTTTGAAACAAAATTTAAAGAGAAAACTTTATTAGAAAAAATACTAAAATCACGGTTTGAGTAACTGTGATTTTTTTATAATTTGATAATTTTATTAAAAAAATTAAATTTAATTCTTAAGTATCCATCTTAAAGATTTTTGTAATTTTATTTATAAATATTATGATTAATAATAGTTTTTCTATTTTTTATTTGATTTTTGTAACGTAAGGGCATCAGACGCCATGCCCTTACAACCCCGCTTACGCAAAACTTTCTTATAAAGAAAAAATAAAACTCGCTTCGTAAAACTACGCTCAGACAGTTATTTTTCCTTTAACGAAATTTTGCTTATATAAAAAGAAAAAACATGGAATTATGAAAAAATATTTATTAATAATAATCAGTTTTTCAAAACTTAAACAAAAATCCCTTATATAGATATTTAATGACTAAATTTAACTAAAGGATATTTTATAGTTATATAGGTTGTATAATAGAAAAAATGACTTTGTTTTGATAACTTTTTTGATTTCTGCTCTTTAAATGGTAAGATGTGAAATAGTATTAATAAAAATATTATTCTACATCTATATAACTTATATTTTTTATAAAATTATTTATAAATTATTTGATTAGCATTGAAAAAAACTGTAAAAAATTGTAAAATAGGTTATAATTATAAAATATGGAGAAAGTAGGGAAAATAAATGGATTTGAACAAATATGAAACATTAAAGGATAGATTTTTGAAATATGTTAAAATTGAAACTAGATCGGATGAAAAAAGTGAGAGCATCCCATCTACACCAACACAGCTTGAATTTGCCAAAATGCTTGTAAAAGAGTTGGAAGAAATAGGGATGGAAGATGTGTATGTGAATGAAAATTGCTTTGTTAATGCAACTTTGAAAAGTAATGTTGATAAAGATGTGAAAACTGTTGGATTTATTGCACATATGGATACTGCTGATTTTAATGCAGTTAATGTAAATCCACAGATTGTGGAAAACTATGATGGGAAAGATATTATTTTGAATAGGGAGCAAAATATTGTACTTTCTGTGGACGAATTTCCTAATCTAAAGAATTATGTTGGGAAAACTGTAATTACTACTGATGGAACAACTCTTTTGGGGGCTGACGATAAGGCTGGAGTTGTGGAAATTATTGAGGCTATGAAATATTTGATTAACCATCCAGAAATCAAGCACGGAACGATAAAAGTGGCGTTTGGGCCTGATGAGGAAATTGGACGTGGAGCGGATAACTTTAATGTAGATGAATTTGGAGCAGATTTTGCTTATACAATGGATGGCGGACCAGTGGGAGAACTTGAATACGAAAGTTTTAATGCAGCTGGAGCTGTATTTAAAATAAAAGGTAAAAGTGTTCATCCAGGAACAGCCAAAGGAAAAATGATAAATGCAAGTTTAATAGCTGCAGAAATTATAAATAGCTTTCCAGCAGATGAAGTACCTGAAAAGACAGAAGGATACGAAGGGTTTTATTTTCTTGAAAAAATCAATGCAAATTGTGAAGATGCTGAATTATCATACATTTTGAGAGACCACGACAGACAGAAGTTTGAAGAAAAAAAGAAATTTGCTGAAAATGTCGCAAAAAAAATTAATGAAAAATACAAAAAAGAATTAGTAACATTAGAAATAAAAGATCAATATTACAACATGGGAGAAATTATAAAAGATCACATGGAAATCGTAGAAATAGCTAAAAAAGCAATGAAAAACCTTGAAATAAAACCAATAATCAAGCCAATCCGTGGAGGAACAGACGGCTCAAAAATTTCATTCATGGGACTTCCAACACCAAATATTTTTGCAGGCGGAGAAAATTTCCATGGGAAATATGAATTTGTGGCACTTGAGAGTATGATTCTAGCAACTGATGTGATTGTGGAGATTGTAAGATTGAATGCTGAAAGGGAGTAAATTGAAAAAGAGTATACGAAGGAGATATAAATAAGTGAAAGTTATAATTTATTTTTTATTATTGCAAGTAGTAATTTTTTCTGAAGTCAAAAAATTAAGAGAAATAACTTATTATGAATATTATCCAGTTATTACAGAGAAAATTAAAACTGGAATGGAAATTCAAATAATAAAAGGATACTGTGTAATTTTTGAAAATAAATGTTCTAATTTTTTATATATTCCAAAGGATAAAATAGGCGGTGGATTAGATATAAATGCTATAAAAAAGATAAATATCAATTTATTAAATTTTAAAACAATATTATTTAGTAATGTTTTATTTGATAATGATAATGATAATGATTATCCATATTTTGACAATGAAAAGCAAATGACATTAAAAAATAAGAATATAAAACAAAAAATTCTAAACCTACGAAAAATACTTTTAGACTTTGATAAGCTTAGTGAAATTAAAAAGAATGAAATTTTGCTGGCAGAAGATGAGTGGATAGAACTTGATGAATTACCAAAGGTTTTTTCAACTTATATTGTAATTAAATTACCAGAACTATCTTTGCCATATATTTTAAATTATGATTCTGTTAAAACATACAATAAATCTGATTTTGATAATAATCTTCATTATGAATTGAATAAACAAATTATAGAATTGGTTGATTTATTGGAAATATATTAAAATTAAACCTGAAGAAAAACTTATTAATCAAATAAAGTTTAGAAAAGTAAAAAAATTTAATTTTGAATACTTAAAGGAGACTTAAGAGTTAAAAAATAATAAAAAGAGAGTGATGAGAATGAAAAAATTTTTATTGATTAGTTTTATTTTAAGCAGTATTTATGGATTTTCAGCAAAGGTAAATACATCGAAAAGTAATACTTCGATAACTGAAAATAAAAATATTGGTGAAATGACTATAAAAGAAACAATTGAAAAACTTAGCGAAAGTGATAAGAAAAAATTTAAAGAGATAGACCTGGAAAAAAAGGAACAGAAGGAAGTGGAAGATTTAACTAGAAAAGAGTTGAATGAACTTGGAATTAATAAAAAGTCTATTGAAACCACATTTAAGGCTATTGAGATACAGGATGACTATGAAGAGGCGAAAAAATTGTTTTTACAGGCAATAGAAGAAGACAAAAAAAATTATTTACCATATTATTATTTGGGAATATTAGTTTATCAGCAAGAAAATAATATTAAACGTTCAATGGAGTACTTTGAAAAAGCGATAGAGGCTAATCCCAAAAATCCGATGGCATATAATAATCTTGCGGTAAGATACGGACAAGTGAATATGGAGAAAGAACAGTTGGCTCTTGTTAAAAAAATGATAAAATTATTTCCTGATTTTCCAGAAGGATATTTTTCGCTAGCCGCAATACATTTTCGGAATAAAAATTATTTAGATTCGATAAAATATGTAAAACTAGCAATAGAAAAATATAAAAAAATGAATAAGCTTGATTACTCTTATATAACAGAATCATTAAAAAATAAATATGAAGCAGATGCGTATTATCTTTTATTTTTAAATTATGTTGGAATGGAAAAATATGACGAGGCATTTGAAAATTCTAAAGAAGCTTATATATTTATGGCACAGAAGGATAATGAATTGAGATACACTATGTATGATACGCTTGTTGATATTGCACAAGAGATAAAAAAAACAAATAAAATAAAATATAAGGAATACAGTGCTGTTTTAAACAGTTTACAATTTGCAGAGCAACTAGTAAAGGCAAATAAAGATTTGCAAGAAAGGAAGAGTGGAGATAAAACAATAAACTCTAATCCTTTGAAAATTGATTAAATTTACAAATTTTAATTTAAAATATGAAATGAAAGGTGTGATTTAAATGTTTGATTTGGCTGGGGAAGTTGCTCTTGTTACAGGAGGGGCAAAAGGTATTGGAAAGGGAATTGCAAAGGCATTGAAGCAGGCAAGGGCAAAAGTGATTATAGGAGACATTGACAAAAATAGAGGAAAAGAAGTTGCAAATGAGATGGGAGTTGAATTTCGTCATTTTGATGTTACAAATAAAGATTTGGTAGACTATACAATCCAAAATATTTACGAAGAATACGGAAAAATAAGCATACTTTGTTCAAATGCAGGTATTTTTCCTAGAACAAGTATTGAAAAAATGACAGAGAAAGACTGGGATGAAGTACAAAATATAAACATGAAAGGGACTTTTTTTGTAACAAAAGCAGCACTAAAATATATGAAAAAGCAAAGTTATGGACGAGTAATACTGACCTCTTCGATTACAGGGCCTATTACAGGGCTATCAGGATGGGCACACTATGGAGCTAGTAAATCCGCTCAACTTGGATTTATGCGAAGTGCAGCTATAGAATATGCAAAATATGGAATTACAGTAAATGCGATTCAACCAGGAAATGTTATAAGCGATGGACTTTTAAGCATGGAAAATTCTAAAAGCTATATGAATCAAATAAAAGAAATAATACCAGTATACACATTGGGAAAACCTGAAGATATAGGATATACAGCAGTTTTTCTGGCAAGCCGGGAAGCTGGATTTATTACAGGGCAAACAATAGTAGTAGATGGCGGACAAGTTCTTTTAGAAACTCTGACTTTTATTTAGTATCTAAATTAACATAAAATAGAAAATCTTTTGAAAAAAGTATTGAAATTATGACTTGTTTTGTGCTAAAATGGTATAATTTAAAAAAGAGTTTTTGTAAAATTTCACTTGGTTTACTAAACTTGCAGGATAAATAATTAAAATTTTAAAAATAAAATGAGGAGGATGTTTAAAATGAGTCAAAAAGATAAAATTGTAATTTCTGAAGGATTGACTTTTGATGATGTATTATTAATTCCCCAGGCATCAGATGTGGTACCTCACGAAGTGTCACTGAAAACAAATTTAACTAAAAAATTGGCACTAAATATACCAATACTAAGTGCTGCAATGGATACGGTTACAGAATCAAAACTTGCAATTGCACTTGCAAGAGAAGGTGGAATTGGATTTATTCATAAAAATATGACAATTGAAAGACAGGCTGAAGAGGTATCAAAAGTAAAAAGATACGAAAGCGGTATGATTACAAATCCGATTACATTAAAGGAAGATGCTATTTTAAAAGATGCAAATGACTTGATGAAAAATTATAAAGTTTCTGGACTTCCTGTAGTTGATAATGACGGTAATTTAAAAGGAATCATTACTAACCGTGACTTGAAATATAGAGAAGATTTATCATTAAAAGTTGTAGATATTATGACGAAAGATAACTTGGTAACTGCTCCTGTTGGAACAACTCTTGAAGGTGCAAAATCTATTCTTCTGGAAAATAGAATTGAAAAGTTGCCAATCGTAGAAGGTACTAAATTAAAAGGTTTGATTACAATTAAAGATATTGACAATGTTATAAATTATCCTAATGCTGCAAAAGATGAACACGGTAGACTTAGAGTGGGAGCAGGAGTTGGAGTTGGAACTGATACAGTAAGAAGAGTTGCAGCTCTAGTAGAAGCTGGAGTTGATATTATTGCTGTTGATTCAGCACATGGACATTCAAAAGGAGTTATTAATAAAATAAAGGAAATCAGAGAGGCTTTCCCTGATTTAGACATTATTGGAGGAAATATTGTGACTCCAGAAGCAGCACTTGATTTGATAGAAGCAGGAGTAAATGCAGTAAAAGTCGGAGTTGGACCAGGGTCAATCTGTACAACTAGAGTTGTTTCAGGAGTTGGAGTACCACAAATTTCGGCTGTAATGAATATTGCACAAGTTTGTAAAGACAAAGGAATCGGACTTATTGCCGATGGTGGAATAAAATTATCTGGAGATGTTGTAAAAGCCATTGCGGCTGGAGCAGACTGTGTTATGCTTGGAGGAATGCTTGCGGGAACTGATGAAGCACCAGGAGAAGAAATTTTGTACAACGGAAGAAAATTTAAGACTTATGCAGGAATGGGATCACTTGCGGCAATGAAGAGAGGAAGCAGCGACAGATACTTTCAGCTTGAAGCAGCGACAGAAAAATTAGTTCCAGAAGGAATTGAATCAATGGTTCCATATAAAGGTGCATTAAAGGATACAGTTTACCAAATTTGCGGTGGACTTCGTTCTGGAATGGGATACTGTGGAACTGGTACAATTAAGGAATTAAAAGAAAATGGGAAATTTGTAAAAATAACAGGAGCAGGACTTAAAGAAAGCCATCCTCACGACGTTATAATTACAAAGGAAGCGCCAAACTATAATAATTCAAATAACTAGAAAATGTTTAAAAAATTTAAAAATTGAATTATGAATTAATGAAAGGATGAGAATGAATAAAGTAAAAAAAATAGCACTTTTATTTACATTGGTAATGGGAATAAGCGTTTTATCCTATTCCTATGAGGATTATTATGAAAAAATCTATAGTGTAAAAATTTCTAAAAGCGATTTGTTTAAAGCTATACATGCTAATAAAAATCAGCAAATAAAGTTATCAAAAATATTTGACGAATATCAAAAAAAAGCTGAAGGAGTAGAAAAAGAATTAATACAGTTTGACAAGAAAAAAATAAAAATTGGTAAAATAGAGCAGGAAAGATACAGAGCAATTGCAAAAATTTTGACAAACGAACAGTTTGAAGCCTATAATTCCTATATAAACTCACAAAAGGCATTATTCGATGAAAAAAATGAAAAAGTCAAAAATTTTGTTGACAGTATTAATTTGACAAATGAGCAAAAATCACGTATTTTAAAATACGAACGTGACTTTGAACGTGAAGTTAATAAATTGAAAGATCAAAGATTAACAGAAGAAAACTTCATTGCAAAATATAATGAATTAAAGCAGGAAAGAAACGAAAAAATGCGAACAGTTCTGCTTGATGATCAGGTAAAATTGATAGAAAGTTTTTAAACATACTCGAATTCGTTTAAGATTGAATTGCTAAAAATTACATAAATTTAGGGTTTGAGTAAAATAGTCATAATTCTTGATTTCGGTTTTTAAAATGGTTTTATTATATTAGAAATTTTTGAAAGTTTAAAATGAATTGAATATAAAGTGATTTGATATTTAATTAAAAAAATTAAGAGAGAGGTGTTTATTATGAGTAGAGACTTTAATAGCATGGACGACATATTCAACCAACTTATGGGTGGAATGAGAGGATACAGTTCTGAAAACAGACGTTATTTAATTAATGGAAGGGAAGTAACTCCTGAAGAGTTTGCACATTATCGTGCCACAGGGCAGCTGCCAGTTGAGGAAATACAGCAAAATTCTGGAAAAGAAGGGAAAAAACTTCCTAAACAGGATGGAATACTGGCGAAATTAGGACGTAACTTGACACAGGATGCACGTGATGGGAAACTGGATCCAGTTATTGGACGTAACAAGGAAATTCAGGAAACAGCTGAAATTCTTTCACGTCGTACAAAAAATAATCCAGTTCTTGTAGGTGATGCAGGAGTTGGAAAAACTGCGGTAGTTGAAGGTTTAGCACAAGCAATTGTAAATGGGGATGTGCCGGCAGCAATTAAAAATAAGGAAATCATCTCAATTGATATATCTGGGCTTGAAGCAGGAACTCAGTATCGTGGAAGTTTTGAAGAAAATATACAGAATCTTGTAACTGAAGTTAAGGAACTAGGGAATGTTATTTTATTTTTTGATGAAATTCATCAAATACTTGGTGCAGGTTCATCTGGGGATGGACAAGGTTCTAAAGGGCTTGCAGATATTCTAAAACCAGCTCTTTCGCGTGGAGAACTCACTGTAATAGGTGCGACTACACAGGATGAATACCGTAACACTATTTTAAAAAATGCAGCATTGGCTCGTCGTTTCAATGAGGTTAAAGTAAATGCACCATCTCCGGAAGATACTTATCAAATTCTTAAAGGAATACGTGACTTGTATGAAAAACATCATAATGTAATTCTTCCTGATGAAGTTTTGAAAGCGGCTGTAGATTATTCAGTACAGTACATTCCTCAACGTAGCCTTCCTGATAAGGCAATTGATCTTGTTGATGTTACCGCGGCTCATTTAGCTGCTCAGCATCCGGTTACCGATGTTCATACTGTTGAGCATAAAATTGAAGAAGAGAAAGAAAAACAAAAGAAAGCAGTTGAATCTGAAGATTATGAAACAGCTATGAATTTAAAAAAACGAATCGAAGAACTGGAATCTCAAATTGCTAATCATAAGGAAGATGCAAAAGTTACAGCAACAGTAAATGATGTTGCAGAATCTGTAGAACGTATGACAGGAATTCCTGTATCACAAATGGGAGCAAGTGATATTGAACGTCTAAAAGATATGGGAAAACGGTTGGAATCTAAAGTTATAGGGCAAGATGAAGCGGTTAAGTCTGTAGCTCGGGCAATTAGAAGGAATCGTGCGGGATTTGATGAAGGTAACCGTCCAATTGGAAGTTTTCTTTTTGTAGGACCTACTGGTGTAGGAAAAACAGAACTTGCAAAACAGCTTGCTTTTGATATGTTTGGTACTAAAGATGCAATAATTCGTTTAGATATGTCTGAATATTCAGATCGTACAGCAGTATCTAAACTTATTGGAACAACAGCTGGATATGTTGGATATGATGACAATAACAATACTTTGACTGAACGTGTACGACGTAATCCTTATTCAATTGTACTTCTGGATGAAATTGAAAAAGCTGATCCGCAGGTTATAACTCTGCTTCTTCAAGTATTAGATGATGGACATCTGACTGACGGACAGGGAAATACAGTAAACTTTAAAAATACAGTTATTATAGCTACTTCAAACGCTGGATTTGGTTATGAAGCAGGATTAACTAAAGATGCTGAAAAGCCTGAACTGATGGATCGTTTAAAACCATATTTCCGTCCAGAGTTTCTTAACCGTTTTAATGCAGTTATAGAATTTTCACATTTAAATAAAGAAGATCTTTCAAAAATTGTTGATCTTATGCTTATAGAAGTGAATAAGACTCTTTCCAAGAAGGAAATTAATCTTGCAGTATCAAATGCTGCTAAGGAATACTTGAGAGATCAGGGATACGATGAAGTTATGGGAGTTCGTCCACTACGTCGTGTAATTGAACAGGAAATAAGAGATAAAGTTACAGATTTCCATCTGGATAATCTTGAAGTTAAAAATCTTGAGGCAGATATGGAAAACGGAGTTCTTGTAATAAAGGAAAAAACTGATGAGAATAAAAGCAAAAAAGTTAAAGAAAAGAAATAGTTAAAGCGATAATATTTTTTCATATGATTGCTTTAAAGAAAATTTTTAGAGTATTGACAAAAGTTATAAAAAAATGTTAGAATACTATGATTAATCACACTTTGTATTATTTAAGGATAGGGTGTTGGAATTTTAAAATTTATTATTAAAAATTTTTATCAAATTATAAAATAAAAAGTAAAAATTACAATCTGTCCTTTAAAGAAAAGTGGGAGAAAAACCAAAAAAAATTAGGAGGAAAAACGTAATGGCAGTAATTACAATGAAACAATTATTAGAAGTAGGAGCACATTTTGGACATCAGGCAAAAAGATGGAACCCTAAAATGAAACCTTACATTTTTACAGAAAGAAATGGAATCCATATTTTGGATTTACACCAAACTTTAGGAGCAACTGAAGCAGCTTATGAATTTGTAAGACAAATCTCTGAAGAAGGTGGAAAAGTATTATTCGTAGGAACTAAAAAACAAGCTCAGGAAGCAGTTAAGGAAGAAGCTGAAAGAGCTGGAGGATTCTATGTAAACCACAGATGGC
>ERZ773069.502-NODE-502-length-25829-cov-13.242066_pt1 | contig 25829 bp, 18 predicted proteins | sample MGYA00580619_ERZ773069 | MGnify/ENA primary metagenome ERZ773069 (study PRJEB29015, sample SAMEA2738007) | human oral metagenome | biome: human oral; feature: human-associated habitat; material: dental | place: China | collected 2108 ...
CCGCGTGGTCGTGGATAAAGTCGCGCCGCGGTCCCACGTTGCTGCCCATTAAGAGGGCCGTGACCTCGCTCGCGAGGCGCGCGTCCTCGATCTCGACCCGCTTTAACATGCGCTGTTCCGGGTTCAGCGTGGTCTCCCAGAGCTGCTCCGGGTTCATCTCGCCGAGACCCTTGTAGCGCTGCAGGGTGAAGCTCCCCTCTTTGTGCTTTGCCTTGAATTTTTCGAGCGCCTTGTCGTCGTAAATGTAGACGCCGTCCTTGTCCTTGCCGCGCGTCGGAACTGCCTTATAGAGCGGCGGCATTGCAATGTATACATGTCCATCGTAGATGAGTTCCGGCATGAAGCGGTAGAGGAAGGTTAAGAGCAGGGTGTCGATGTGGCTACCGTCGACATCGGCATCCGTCATCAGAATAATTTTGTCGTAGCGGAGCTTCGTGATGTCAAAGTCGTTGCCGTAGCCTTCCGAAAAGCCGCAGCCGAAGCTGTTGATCATGGTCTTGATCTCCGCGTTCGCAAGTACCTTGTCAATCGAGGCCTTTTCGACATTCAGAATTTTACCGCGTATCGGGAGTATCGCCTGATACATGCGGTTTCGCGCGGTCTTTGCGGAGCCGCCTGCGGAATCACCCTCGACAATGAAAATCTCACACTTCGCGGGATCCCGCGACTCACAGTTCGCGAGTTTTCCGTTCGAGTCAAATGAAAAGCGCGGCTTTGCCAGGAGGTTGGTTCTCGCCTTCTCCTCCGCCCGCCGTATCTTTGCCGACTTTTCGGCACAGGCAATGATAGCGCGAACCGTCTCCAAGTCGCGGTCAAAGTAGCGCGTCAGCTCATCGCCCGCAATCGAAGAGACCGCCTTGGTCGCATCCGCGCTTGCAAGCTTGGTCTTGGTCTGCCCCTCGAAAATCGGGGCCGGATGCTTGATTGCGACAATGGCCGTCATGCCGTTTCGCGTGTCCGCACCGGTGAAATTTGCGTCCTTCTCTTTTAAAAACCCGAGTTCGCGCGCGTAGCCGTTGATAAGCTGGGTAAAGCGTGTCTTAAAGCCCTGCAAGTGCGTGCCGCCCTCGGCGGTGTAAATGCTGTTGCAGAAGCCGAGCAGTTTCTCCTCGAACGCATCCACAAACTGGATTGCGCACTCAAGTTCAATGTCCTCAAAGCGGCCCTTGATATAGACCGGCTCGTGCACCGCAGTCTGCCCCTCATTCAGCGCGCGAACATAGGCAATCAGCCCCTCGGGCTCGCGGAACACTTCCTGTTCCTCTTCGCCGGGGAGCTTGTTTTCGTAATAGATGGTGATGCCGGGATTTAAGTAGGCGGTCTCGTGAAGTCTCGACTTTAACCAATCCGCGCGGAAATGCGTCTTCTCAAAGATTTCCGGGTCCGGCAGAAAGTTAATTTCCGTGCCGCTCTCCACCTTTTTTCCGACAATCGGCAAGAGGCCGTTTTTCAGTTCCGTGGTCGGAACGCCCTTCGCGTAGCTGTCCTCGTAGACCACGCCGCCACGGCTGATGCGCACCCGCATCCTTTTGGAGAGCGCGTTCACGACGGAGGAACCCACGCCGTGCAGGCCGCCGCTCGTCTTATAGGCGTTGTTGTCGAACTTTCCGCCGGCATGCAGGGTCGTCATGACCACACGCTCGGCCGAGACCCCCTTCCGGTGCAGCTCCACCGGAATACCGCGCCCGTTGTCGCGCACGGTACAGGAACCATCCTTCTCGAGGACAATGTGAACCTCGCTGCAATAGCCCGCGAGGTGCTCATCGATCGCATTGTCCATAATCTCGTAAATCAGGTGGTTCAGCGCCTTCTGACCGACGCCGCCGATGTACATGCCGGGGCGTTTTCTGACCGCATCGAGCCCCTCCAGCACGGTGATGCTGTCAGCCGTGTACTGTGTCTTTGCCATCCCTCTCCCTCCGTGCCGTGGAAACGGCGAAAAAAAGAGACCGAAGTATGCCTTCGGTCCCATGCCAGCAGGCGACGGGAATCGAACCCGCGTCCCAAGCTTGGGAAGCTTGTGTTCTACCATTGAACCACGCCTGCATCCAGTCCAGTATACCGAAACTCATTCGGCTTGTAAACCGTCTTTTTTCTTCCGGCAGGCCTCGCAATAGCCGTAGAGCACCGTGCCCTCGCATTGCAGAGAAAAGCCGTGTCCGCGCATCAAATGCTCTCTGACTTCATCCATAAAATCGCAGTCCATGTGGATGATTTTACCGCAGGAAACGCACTTTAAGTGCAGGTGCTCCGCGCAGTGGCGGCCCTCCGCCTCAAGCTGATACACCGCCTTCTCGCCCTTCTCGGCGACATATTTCAGGATTTTCTTCTCCTCGTACAGGCGATCCAGATTGCGGTAAACCGTGGTCGGACTCACGTTCAGACCGACCGCCTGCAAGTGATTCAGGATGTCGGATGCGCTCACGGTCTTGCCCGCAGATGCCTCCAAATACTTCATAATCTCTTGTCTGGACTTCGTGCTGTAAGTTCCGCTTCTCTTCATGGCCGCCTCCTCGGTGCAAAGAATAGCACAGAACATGCGTTTTGTAAAGAGAACGGCGGGCGGCGAAGCGGCTGTTTGAGCCGACTCCGCCGTCCGCCGGCAAGTCTTTTTTCTAAGTTCGAGCCTTAGAAGAGACCCGTAATCTTTCCGTTCTCATCCACGTCGATGTGCTCGGAGGCCGGAACCTTCGGAAGACCCGGCATGGTCATGATATCGCCGGTCTTCACGACAATGAAGCCCGCACCCGCCGAAACCTTGACCTCGCGAACGGTAATCTTAAAGCCGCGCGGCGCACCGGTCAGATTCTTGTTGTCCGAGAAGCTGAACTGGGTCTTCGCCATGCAGACCGGATAGGAGCCGAAGCCGAGTTCTTCCAGGCGCTTTGCCTGCTTTTTCGCCTCGGCCGTGAGCACCACGCCGTCGCCGCGATACACCTCGCGCACAATCTTGTTGAGCTTTTCCTCGAGGCTGTCGCCGTCCTCATAGGCAAAGCGGAAGTGGTTCTCCGCCGTGTTCTCGCAGAGACGCACGACCTCGCGCGCAAGCGCCTCGCCGCCTTCGCCGCCCTTGGCCCAGACCTCGGAGAGCACGACATTGACACCGAGTTTCTTGCACTCGTCCGCGATGCAGCTAAGCTCCTCCTCGGCGTCAAACGGGAAGCGGTTAATCGCGACCACGGTCGGAAGACCGAAGACCTTCGTCATGTTCTCGACATGCTGCAGAAGGTTCGGAAGCCCCTTCTTCAGTGCTTCGACATTCGGCGTGTTGAGCTCTGCCTTGTCGACGCCGCCGTGGTGCTTCAGTGCGCGCACGGTTGCGACCACGACCGCGCAGTCCGGGCGCAGCCCCGTCATGCGGCACTTGATGTCAATAAACTTCTCAGCGCCGAGATCGGCACCGAAGCCCGCCTCGGTAACCGCGTAATCGTTCAGGCGGAGCGCCAGTCTGGTTGCGAGCACGGAGTTGCAGCCGTGCGCAATGTTTGCGAAGGGGCCGCCGTGAATGAAGGCCGGCGTGTGCTCCAAGGTCTGCACGAGGTTCGGCTTCAGCGCGTCTTTTAAGAGCGCCGTGAGCGCGCCCTCCGCGTGGAGATCACCCGCAGTCACCGGCTCATTGTCCATGTTGTAGCCGATGATCATGCGCGCCAGTCTCTCCTTCAGATCCTTTAAGTCCTTCGCGAGGCAGAAGACCGCCATAATCTCACTCGCGACCGTAATCTCGAAGCCGTCCTCGCGGACACGGCCGTCGGTTCTCTTGCCGAGACCGTCGATGATGTTGCGAAGCTGACGGTCGTTCATGTCGACCGCGCGCTTCCAAGTGATGCGCTTGTCGTCGATGCGGAGCGCATTGCCCTGGAAAATGTGGTTGTCAATCAGCGCCGCAAGGAGGTTATTTGCCGCGCCGATTGCGTGGAAGTCGCCGGTAAAGTGAAGGTTAATCTCCTCCATCGGCACGACCTGTGCGTAGCCGCCGCCGGCCGCGCCGCCCTTTACGCCGAAGACCGGTCCCAGCGAGGGCTCGCGAAGCGCGACCGCAACGCTCTTGCCGAGGCGCTTTAAGCCGTCCGCGAGGCCCACGGAAGTCGTCGTCTTGCCCTCGCCCGCGGGCGTCGGGGTAATGGCCGTGACCAGCACAAGCTTGCCGTTCGGCTTGCCCTCTGTGTCCTTTAAGAGCTGATAGCTCACCTTTGCCTTGTCCTTGCCGTACTGTTCCAGATATTTCTCGTCGATGCCCTCGGCGCGGGCTATTTCTTCAATCTTGGCTGCCTGCGCCTCCTGTGCAATCTCAATATCTGTCTTCATACGCGTTCTCCTTTCGCCCCGCCCTGCGGGGTACTTGTGTATTTTGCTGCGATGTCTCGGACAAACCGGTGTGGCGGCTTAGATTTCTCGGGTCAGCTCGGAGAGCGCAAAGATTTCGCGCTCCGCCGCAATCGCCTGCTCCTCGAGCGCCGCAACGCGCGCGCTGTACTCGGCGACAAAGTCCTCATCCTCAATCGAGGAGAGATTAATCTTCACGTTGAGACCCGCGCCGATCACAGCGGTTCTCGCCGCCATCGCCGCGACAAGGCCGTCGGTCACGGCATTCGTATTGCCGCGCTCCACAACCGCCTTTGCAAGCGGGAAAATGCGCGCCGCGGTCTCCGCGACATGGCAGGGCACCTTTGCCGCGGACTTTAAGCCGTTCTGCATCGCTGCTTTTCGCGCCGCCTTTTCTTCGTCCGTATCTTTCGGAAGCGCCATTGCCGCCATAAACTCGTTGAAGGAATCGGAGTCGCGGTCAATCTCCTCAACCAGCTCCTTCTTCAGCGCCTCGGCAGCCGTCGCGATTTCGCGCATTTCCGCATCCACCTCGACATACTTCTTCTTGCCGACGGTCAGTCCCGCGACCATACCCGTAAGCGCCGCGGAGAGGGCTCCGAAGAGTGCCGATACCGAACCTCCGCCCGGTGCCGGTGCATCGGAAGCCGTGAGATCCACAAACGCGGCAACGCTCATCTCTTTCAGCTTTTCGCTCATGCCTCTTCCTCCTCATCCTCAAGGAGCCAGTTCTCCATGATCTGCTTCTTCGCGTCGAACTTCATCGGTCCGAACATGCAAGCCTGCAGGTAGTACTCCGCGCAGTCAATCAGGGACTGCATCGGCACGACACCGACAATCTCGCTCTCAAGGACATTGACACCGTAGCGGCGCGCCTCCATCTTGACTGCCTCAAACGCGCGGTAGATGGCCGTCTTTTCAAAGTTCACGAGATTCATCGAAACCTGCGCCACGGTATCTCTGCCAGAGTAGTGATCCTTCAGCTCGACGCCGATGGCCTTGATGAAGTGATAACCGCCGCGAATGTTCTTGACCGCATCCGCGATGTTGTTTGCAATCTCCATGTTGTCTGTGTCGAGGTTCACGTTATACGCAATGAGCGGCATTCTCGCGCCGATTGCAACGACACCCGCGGTCGGATGAATGTGATCCGGTCCGAAGTCCGGCGTCCAGAGTTCCTTGTCCTGAAGCTTCTCCGCCATGCCCTCAAACTGGCCCTTGCGGATCTTTGCGAGGTTCGTTCTGTGCGGCGCACTTGCGGAATCCTCATACAGGAAGACCGGGATGCCGAGCTTCTCGCCGACAGCCTTTCCGACTTCCTTTGCGATTGCATCCGCCTCTGCGACCGTCGTATTGCGGCAGGGGATGAAGGGAACCACGTCAACCGCACCCATGCGCGGATGCTGTCCCTCGTGCTTGGTCATATCAATCACCTGTACAGCAACTTCAAACGAGTCGATGACTGCGTCACGAAGCGCTTCCGGCTCGCCGACTGCGGTAATTACGCAGCGATTGTGGTTCACGTCTGTCTGGCAATCCAAAAGGCGAACACCTTTTCTGTTCTTGAAGCAAGCGGCAATCTTTGCCACCTTTTCCATGTCGCGCCCTTCGCTGTAATTCGGCACAGTCTCAAGAAGTTTCTTTGCCATTTGTCTCCTCCTTTTTCGTATGCGGCGACTTCCTGCCGCCACCGTTATTATTATACTCGGCTTTTCCGCATTGTGCGTATTTATTTCTTTTTGCAGTACAAAACCGAGGAAGAGCCCGATATTTTTCTTGTACCGCCGCAGGTAAAGCAGAAAATATTGTGCTAAGTACACTAATACCCATCAAACACATCGGTAACTCGGCGCACAGCCGGTACCGCACAAAATCGACCGAAATCTCGTCACAGGCCTACACGAAGTCAATGCGGCGCCCGGTGCGGTAAGAGCGCGGCGCGACTTCCGATGTTGCAAAAAAAAGACAGCGCCGCAGGGCGCTGTCTCTTTTTTTATAGTTCTTTTTATTATAGTTTTTCTGTTTCTACTGTTCGCCCTTCTCCATCCGTCCGTTTCTTCACGGCGCTCGAAACCCGTTCCGACCGCAATCTCTGCGCTTCTTTGCGCCGCGGCGCAAGTACTTTCGCCCGGTTTGCGCGGCCGCGGAAGCAGTTCAGTTTCCGCGGCTTTCCGGAAGCAGTTCCGTAAGTTCCGGCGCTCTCTGAATGAGTCCCTCCTGCTTCATCCAGTCTATGTTCTCCTGCCAGGAGCTCTCGGTCTGGGAGAGGAAGGGAGCCGTCTCTGTCTCCATTTTGGGAAGCAGAACGTCCGCGCTCTTTTGCTCAACACTCTCGCTGAGCGGGAAGTTTTCGGCATTCTGCTTCTCGAGCAGCAGCTTCACCGAGGCCGCGGGATTGCTCTTAAAGTCTTCAAAACCCTTCTTCGACGCGCGCACAAACTTCTCCGCGAGCTCGGGCTGCTCCTTCAACACCTTATCGTTGGTGATCAGGCAGAGTTCGTAGTAGTTCGGCACGCCGTAGTCGCTCGGCGAGAAGTAGTTGAGCGCAAAGCCCTCTTCCTCAAGCTGCGGCACCTCGTGGTTCACAAGGCAGCCTATGGTCGCATCCACCTGCCCTGTGGTCATGGAGCTCATGAGGTCAAAACCCACATTCTTTAAAGTAAGGGCGCTCGTATCCGCGCCGACATTGCGCATGAGCACCGAGATCATGGCCTCGGAGAGCGGGGTTCCCGCATAGCCGACCGTCTTGCCCTCAAGATCCTTCGGGCTTTGAATATTCTTATCCTTCAGCGAGAGGACAATGTTCAGCGGGCTCTGGCAGACCGCGCCGAGCGACTTCACCTTGACACCCTGATCCGCTACCATCTGAATAATATCCTGCTGGTAGTAGAGACCGAATTCCGCCTTGCCCGCGGAGACGAGCGAGATTGCATCGTTCTCGTTCGAGGGGAACTGCACGTGGACATTGAGGCCTTCCTCCGCGTAATAGCCGCGCTCAATCGCCTCATAGATAAAGGCGTGAATCGCATTCGGATACCAGTCGAGGACAATGTTCACGTCCTGTAAACCCGCCTCCTTCTTTTTCTGCGTGCCGCAGGCCGCCAGCGAAGCCGCGAGCACAAAGGCCGAGGCCGCCGCCAATACTCTCTTACCGAATCCCTTCTTCATCTGTCCTACCTCCTCTGTTTGCTGTCTTGTTCTGTCTTCCCGTGATTTCGAAAACGCAGTGCCCTCTGTTCGATGCGCTTTGCAAACTCCGTTAAGAGCATGGCCGCGAGACTTAAGAGCACAATCGGCGCAAACACTCCGGCGCCGTCCAGCTGGGTCATCATGCGGCGCGAAAAATAGCCGAGTCCCGCCTGTGCGCCGAGCCATTCGCCGATCGCCGCGCCGATTACCGAGAGCGGGATTGCCATTCGTATTGCCGTGAAAAAGTAAGGTAACACCGCCGGAAGTTTGAGTTTCCGGAAGAGCTGCCAACGTGTCGCCCCGAGGGTCTGCATGAGTTCCGTCATCTCCGGCGGAATGGCTCGAAAACCGTCCGAGAGGGTCACCGCAATCGGGAAAAAGGTCATGAGCACGGCCGCCAGCACCTTGCTCCAAATGCCGTAGCCGAGCCAGAGCACAAAGAGCGGCGCGAGCGCGGTGGTCGGTATGGTCTGCGAAGCGACAAGGAGCGGGTAGAGCGCCCGCTCCGCGGTTCGGCTCTGATCCATGAGCACGGCGAGGAAAATACCGAGCGCCGCCGATATCGTGAGCGATAGCGCCACGACCGCCATGGTCGCCGGCAAATGCACCAGAAAGAGCGGCGCTCTGAGCTCATAGATGCGCTTCACGATTTGCGTCGGCGCGGGCAAAATATAGGCTGCGTTCATACGCCGTGCGAGCACTTCCCAGAGAAGGAAAAAGCCCGCCATGGTGAGGAGAGACGGAAGTCGCCCCGCAAATTTCTCTTCTCTCATACCGCCATCTCCCGCGACAAAAGCGCTATCAACTCCCGCTTTAATTCCAGTGCCCCCGGCTCGCCGAGACTCTCCACGCTCCGCGGATAGGAAAGCGGCACGCGAAATTCGCGCAAGCACCGCACCGGCTGCTCGGCAATCACCAGGATGCGCTCCGAGAGAAAGACGGCCTCTTCGACATCGTGGGTCACAAAGAGTATGGTGCGCCTCTCCTGCTGCCAACGCTCGAGGAGCCACTCCCGCATGGAGAGCCGCGTCATATAGTCGAGCGCCGAAAAGGGCTCATCGAGCAAAAGCAGTTCCGCGCCTGTGAGCAAAGTGCGCGCAAAAGCCGCACGCTGCCGCATACCGCCGGAGAGCGCAAGCGGACTCTTTTCCGCCCAGCCGCCGAGGCCGACCGCGGAAAGCACCTCCGCAACCCTTTCTTTCCGCTCCGCCGCGCTGTGGGACTGCCGGCCGAGTTCAAGCGGCAATCCCACATTCTCCGCGACCGTTCTCCAGGGAAAGAGCAGGTCCTGCTGCGGCATGTAGCCGCAGCGGCTTTGCTCCGCCGAAACAGACGCGCCGCCGACAAGTATCTTGCCGCTCTCCGGCGCGAGAAGGCCGTTCATCAGGCGAAAGAGACTGCTCTTCCCCGCACCGCTCGGGCCGAGAATCGAGACAAATTCCCCCGCTTCCACGCGAAAAGAAAGCCCGTCCAAAAGCAGAGGGCTTTCCGCCGCATAGCGGAAACGGACCTCCGAAAATTCAAGTGCCGTCATTGTTTCTCCTCAAGATTCCAAGCGTGATCCAAGGGGCCGCTGCCTTTTCCGAGCGAGAGCCCCGAAAGCAGCGCGCCGCGCACATAGGCCTTCCCGCGTATCACCGCCTCCGTGAGTGCAACGCCCTTTGCGAGATTCGCCGCGATTGCGCTGCTCAGTGTGCAGCCGGTGCCGTGGGTGTTCTCGGTCGCAATGCGCTCTGCGCGAAGCCACATTCCGCCCTCGCTGCCGAGATAGAGATAGTCGTCCGCGCGTGTTTTATCGTGCCCGCCCTTTAATAGGACAGGCGTACCGTAGCGCGACCAAAGTTCTTTTGCAGCTTTCTCCATGGCCGCCGCGCCGCGAATCGACGCGCCGAGCAAAAGTTCCGCCTCCGGTAAATTGGGCGTAATCAGACTTGCGAGCGGAAACAGTTCTTCCGTGAGGGCCTGTACCGCCGTCTCCTCAATGAGACGCGCGCCGCTGGTCGCGACCATGACCGGATCCACCACGAGGCGCTCGATTTTATAAAAGCGAAAGCGCTCCGCCATGGTACGTATCAATACCTCGCTCGCGCACATGCCGACCTTGACCGCGTCCGGCGGAATGTCCTCGTAGACCGCATCCAATTGCGCCGCGAGAAATTCCGGCGTTACGGTCATAATCGCCGTGACCCCGCAGGTATTTTGCGCGGTCAGCGCCGTGACCGCGCTCATCCCGTAGACCCCCTGGGCAAGGAAGGTCTTTAAATCCGCCTGTATGCCCGCGCCGCCGCTCGAATCACTGCCGGCGACCGTAAGCGCTGTTTTTCGCTCCATATCGTTTCTCCCGTAAAAAAAGACAGAGCTGCCTCTCGGCATCTCTGTCTGTCTGTGAGATTCCTACGTTGGCATTACCCAAATCAGGTGTTCGGGTTCCGGTTTCCCGGTCTCAGCTGCGCGCAGCACCCCGTCTCGTTTCTGTTCTGTTTTATTCTAGTTTGCCGCATTCCGACTGTCAAGTCAGTCTCAGTGCACGTAGACCGGCATGCCGACCGTGACGCGCTCATAGAGCTGCTTTGCAAAGGCAGGCGGCAGATTGATACAGCCGTGGCTGCCGTTCGACTTGTAGATGTTCCCGCCGAAACTTCCGCGCCAGGTTGCGTCGTGCAGGCCGATGCCGCCGTCAAACGGCATCCAGTAGCTCACGAAGGCCTCGTAGAGCTTCTGCGAACCGCGGAGTATGCGGTTTCTCTGCTTATAGTTGATGCGGAAGCTGCCGTAGTGGGTTGCGCGCTCGCGGTTCGGTGTTCCCGTCACACAGGCGCTCTCCATGACCTTTCTGCCGTTCTCAAAGAGGATTACTCTCTGCTTCTCGATGCTGATGTCGATGTAGGTCAGGCCGTGTCCCAGCTGAAACTCCGGATCTGCCGCGAGCACCGGGACAAAAATATCATCCTTTGCCATTTTGACTTCACCGTTCAGCGACTTCGGCGCCTCGCGCGTCGGCTCTGTACTCTCCGTCGCCTCGGATGACTGGCCCTCGGGGTTCAAACTCTCAACCGTTTCGCTTTCCGCCGGTGCGGCACCTATGGTGATGGTATCGCTGCCGACCGTTTCGACACGCACCGTCTCGGAGGGCGTTGCGAGTTCCGGCTCCGCCGCTGCTTCATCCGGCAAGTTCTCAATGAAAATACCGTCCCGCAGTTTTGCAATCAAAATCGGGTTCTCGGCATCCGCCGCTCTCTCTTCCTCGGACCTTAGGGTCGCAATCAACTCCGGTGCGGGCGTCTGCTTTGCCTCGGCTTCCCGTAAAATCTGCTCCGCCTTTTCCTTGTTCTTTTCGCGTTTTGCCGCGCGCTTTGCCTGTTTCAAAATCTTGGCGTTCGCCGCCTCGCGCGTTCTCCGCTGTGCGTCGGTCTCCCGAGCCGGGCGGTTAATACCGAGCTTGTTGCAGAGAATCTGCATGGTGAGCTCGCTGTCCACGATATAGTTCTCGCCGCCGTTTTCCGCGGACAGGCTTGCGAGCGAGGGGATGAACCGATCCTGCAGACCGTTCACATAGGCCTCAATCGAAGCGTAATCCAGTCCGGTCGCGCCCTCCCGCGTCTCAACAAGCCAGCTGTTCAAGGTCGCGCTGTCAAGCTGCTGCGTCACCGGACCGATGAAGAAGGTGAAATTATGCCGCACCAGCAGATTTCTCGCATTCATCTTCTCGGTGAGTGCCGCATCGTCCGTCTGCACCGCGGGCTGCACCGCAAAGGTGTCGGTGAGATCCAGTTCCGTCCGGTCCGAAACCAGCGCCTGCTCCACAAGATTCAGAATCTCGTCTTTGTTTGCGCTCCAACCGGTCTCCGCCGGGACAATCGAATAGCCGGCATCTTCCGCAAACTCCGAGAGCGTTGCATCCTTCGCGGGGAGGGAGAGTTCGAAAAGCCCCTGCTCCTCCAAGTGTTTTTCAACTTCCTCGCGGTGCACATCCAGCGTGCGCTTGCTCAAAAGTTCGTGTCTTCGGAACAGCGCAAGCGGCCAGGCAAACGAGCTTCCCTCCGAGAGCGCTTCCTTCCAATTATCCCGACTCTCGACCCCGAGCACATCCTTTCGATGCAAGGAATAACTCAGATCCTTGACGCGAATCCCGAGGGAGCCCTCGGTCGCCGCCGCTGTGATTAACGCCTGCGCTCTCGTATAGGAGAGCAGAGAAGCATCCTTCCCGTCCACCGTCGTATGGGGGTACGTATGCCCCGCAAAAAAAGCAGCGCCGCCCAAATAACAAGCACAGAGAGCTATCGCAGCGCCACCCAATATTTTCTTTTGTTTCCGTTCCATCGCCCTGTCTTCGCTATACCTCCGCCTTAATGAAATCTTTATCCTTCATTCTAGCATCCTCCTCCCGAATTTGGAAGCTGAAGCTGAAAAATCCTTGCACCCTTCTTTTACGCGTGCTATGCTGTAACGAAATTTTTATTTCGCTTAGCAGAATGGAGGCAAACCATGGCACTGGTCATTCCGGAGCACTACGATCCCGTGCTCTCTGTCCGTGAAACCCAGGAGGCAATTAAGTTTATTCGCGATTTGTTTCAGAAGGAATTCGGCCGCCAGATGAATTTGGAGCGCGTCTCCGCGCCCCTCTTTGTGACCGAAAAGAGCGGTTTAAACGACAACTTAAACGGTGTGGAGCGCCCCGTCAATTTTGATCTCCTCTCCATGCCGGGCGAAAACATTGAAGTCGTGCAGTCCCTCGCAAAGTGGAAGCGCCTTGCTTTAAAGCGCTATCGCTTTAAGCCGGGCGAAGGCCTCTACACCAATATGAACGCAATCCGCCGCGACGAGACGCCGGATAACCTCCACTCCTTCTATGTGGACCAGTGGGACTGGGAACGTGTGCTCCGAAAGGAAGATCGAAGCCTTGAGGTGCTCGAGGACACCGTTCAGCGCATCTACACCATCATCAAGCACATGCAGCATGAGGTCTGGTATAAGTACCCGGATGCCTGCTACCGCCTCCCGCGGGAAATCACCTTCATCACTTCCGAAGAGCTTCTGAAGCGCTACCCGAAGCTCAGCCCGAAGGAGCGCGAAAATGCGATTGCGCGCGAGTGCGGTTCGGTTTTCGTGGAGCAGATCGGTGCGGCACTCTCGAACGGCGAACCGCACGACCTCCGCGCGCCGGACTACGATGACTGGAGCTTAAACGGCGACATTCTCTGCTGGTTCGAGCCCCTGCAGTGCGCGCTCGAACTCTCGAGTATGGGCATACGCGTCTCCCCGGAGAGCCTTGACGCTCAGTTGAAACTCGCGGGCTGCGAGAACCGCCGCGAGCTCCCCTATCACAAGGCGCTCTTAAACGGCGAACTCCCCTATACCATAGGCGGCGGTATCGGCCAGAGCCGTCTCTGCATGCTTTTACTCGGCAGAGCGCACATCGGCGAAGTACAGGCGAGCATATGGCCCGAGGAGATGATCGAGACCTGCGCGGCCCACAACATCACCCTGCTGTAACGCGCAAAGACCGCGGGCCTTTCGGGCATGCATCCGTATGCAAAGCCGATGGCAGACATGAAAAATCCGCAGACAAATGAACTGTCTGCGGATTTTTTTGTGTATCACTTTGTTTTCCGATTGCATTCGGCTTTTCCGGTCTTTTCCGCTTAAAGCGTGAGCAACTGCTCCGCCCGCACTTCGTACTCGCCGAGGGTCTTGCTCTTTTTGAGTTCCCGCACCGCTCTCTCCTGTTCCGGAAAGGCCAGTCCCAAGTAATCCCAGACCTCTTTCATGCGGCAGAGCGTCGCATTCTCATAGAGAAAGCTCTCCCGGTAGCCCTGAAGGAGCGCCGCATGGAAGGCATGGCGCTGTCGCTTCTCTTCTTCCGCGGAGAGCGCTGCCTCGCCGCGAAGGCGTCTCAAATAGCGCGCCGGGAGCATGGGATCTCGCAACAAGCCCCGCCCGAGCATGATATGAGAGACTGCGGGGAAGCGCTCCAGGATGCGGTCTATATCCTCTTCGTCGATGAGATCTCCGTTATAGCCGAGCGGCATCTTTGCCCCCTCCGCTGCCAGAGAAAACATGTCGAGGTGAACCGTTCCCCGGTAAAACTCCTTCTGAACCCGCGGGTGGACTATGAGCTCGGAGAGCGGAAAGTCGTTATAAATTTCGAGAATCGCCGGAAACTCCGCCGGGTCCTTGACCCCGAGCCGCGTCTTCACGCCGAGCTTCGTATCCGCAGGTAAGTTGCGAAATACCTCTTCCAAAAAATGCCTGAGCGCCGGGAGCTCCGTAAGAAAGCCCGAGCCCTTCTTCTTCGCCGTGACCGTGCCCGAGGGACAGCCGAGGTTCAGATTGAGTTCCTTGTAGCCGTAGTCTCTCAGAATTTCCGCGGCATAGAGAAAATCCTCCGCGTTGTTCGTTAAGAGTTGCGGAATCAGCGGCACGCCCGCATTGTTCTCCGGCAGAATGTCGCGCCGGTCGCGCTTCGTGATGCCCGCGCCCGCATGCCCCGGCGAGATAAAAGGCGAATAAAAGCGCGCAACGCCCCCGTAGCAGCGCTTCAGCGCATTTCGATATACGTAGCCCGTGATGCCCTCCATCGGCGCGAGCGAAAAGATAAGTTCTCTCATGCAACACTCCCTCTTTTTTACATGCCCACCATTGTAGCGAAGTTCCCGAAAAGACGCAAGGCAATGGACAGACGCGAAATCTGTGCTACACTTTTCATTAGAAAGTGAGGGCTATGCCATGTTGGAAGAAGTGAATCTCAAAGCGAAACTCGAAAAAGCCGACTATGAGGCTCTGATGCCCGCGCTGAAACAGCAGCTTGCCGCCCTGGATGCGCCGCTGCGCAGCGCCGGACTCCCGGTCATTATTCTCTTCGAGGGCTGGTCCGCAGCCGGAAAGGGCAAGATGATAGGGCGTCTCATTAAAAATCTGGATCCCCGCTGGTTTAAGGTCGTGAACACCCAGGCACCGACCGAACTCGAGCAGCGCTACCCCTACCTTCGCCGCCACTGGCTCACCATCCCGGAGGAGGGCATGTTTTCGATTATGGACCGCTCCTGGTATCAGGAGGTCTCCGTCCGCGCGATTGCGGATAAGCTCTCCGCACGCTGCGTGGAAACGCGGCTCGCCGACATCCGCCGCTTTGAAAAGACGCTCACGGATAACGGCTACCTGATTCTCAAGTTCTTCCTCCATATCTCAAAGCGGGAGATGAAGGCGCGCTTAAAGGAACTATCCGAGAACCCGGAGACCGCCTTCCGCGTCGTGAAGTCCGACCGGAAACAGCTTTCGCACTATGAGGACTACTACAGCGCCTTTGACCGCATGATAGAGAAAACACAGTCCGCCGAAGCGCCCTGGACTTTGGTCTCCGGCATGGACAGTCGCGCCGCTGCGGTACAGGTGTTCCGCACCGTAATCGATGCCGTGCAAGCGCGGCTTGAGGAACGGCGCAACGGAGAATCCGAAAACATCTCTCTGCCTCTGCCCGCCTCCGCGAAACCGCTTTCCCTTTCGGAGGTCGACTTAACGCAGTCCCTCACGCGAGAAGAATACAAGCACTGCCTCAAAGAAGAAAAGGCACGCCTCGCAAAGAATCAGAATCTCCTCTACTTAAAGCGCATCCCGCTGGTGGTCGGCTTTGAAGGCTGGGATGCCGCCGGGAAAGGCGGTTGCATTAAGCGCCTCTCCTCCCCGCTCGATGCCCGCGGCTATGCGGCGCTCCCCATTGCGAGCCCCACGCCGGAAGAGAAAAAGCGCCACTTCCTCTGGCGCTTCTATGCCCGCCTCCCGAAGAGCGGCCACATTGCCATCTTTGACCGGACCTGGTACGGGCGCGTCCTCGTCGAACGGATTGAGGGCTTTTGCAGCGAGGCGGATTGGAAGCGCGCCTACGGAGAAATCAATGACTTTGAATCCTACCTCGCAGCGAGCGGCACCCTTGTGGTCAAATTCTGGATCCACATCAGCAAGGACGAACAGCTGAAGCGCTTCCGCGCCAGAGAGCGCACGCCCGAAAAGCAGTGGAAAATCACCGCCGAGGACTGGAGAAACCGCGAAAAGTGGGCGCTCTACGAGACCGCGGTCAACGATATGCTCCGCTATACTTCAACCGAAACCGCGCCCTGGCACATACTCGCCGGAAACGACAAGTACTTCGCGCGGATTCAGGCTCTCCGCATTGTGAACGAGGCGATTGAGGCGAGACTTAAGGAAAAGGGGTGAACAGCACCGTTCCGATGATAAAACAGCTCAGATTAGAAAAGCGGGTATCTCCGAAGGAGATACCCGCTTGCTTTCATATGTAATTCAATCGCAATCTATAACTTCATAAAATCTGAGGGACTAAGAATTTTAGGATTGTTCAATCCCGCTTCTAAAAAATCTTTATCTCCGGTCAAAAAGTAATCCGCTTTACAGTGGAGCGCGGCCCTGAAAATCGGTCTATCCTGCTCATCCCTAATCTGCGCTTCTTCCGGATATTCCGTATCAGGCACTCTTACAATTTGTACGGAGACTGCCAATACCGATATAAACATCGAGAGCAACGGAACTTTGTCCGGAAATTTCTTATTAAAAATCCGACGCAACTCTTCGAGATTCATATCACTGATAACTGCCTCATTCGGATATGATACAGCTTTCTGATACGCTTTTTCCGGTATACTCCCGGGAAATAATGCTGCCGAAATCAGAATATTGGTATCAATAAAGATTTTCATCTTATTCCTCAGCTCTCACGGATTTGGCAAGCCTCAGAACATCTTCCTCGCTCCGAATCCCTGCTGCCTCTGCCTGCCCTTGCATACCCTCCTGTAAAAGTTTCATCGCATAAAGCGCTGAATTGATGATTCTCACCTCCCCTTGGCTTACAACAAAGGTTACCCGGTCTCCTGCCTCAACCCCCAGCGCCTTTCTGACATCCTTCGGAATCGTAACTTGTCCTTTTGGCATCACTTTTGCGTTATCCGTAAAAACAGTTGTCATTGTATCCATATTACACCTCTTTCCCTGATTTCCCTACTCGTCATGCTTCTAGGATATAACTTACTCGTGCAAAATACAAGTGATACCCCCTTCGCAGACCTGACACCATCCTTCATCGGCAGCAGTTTACTTAGCGCAGGTTTGCAAGCGACCTCATCACGAGGTCAATGTCCTGATTCTCGAGTTCCTGAATTACATGCAGATAGGTCTTCTGCGTCGTAGTCATACTCGCGTGACCGAGGCGGCGCGCCACACTCGCAATCGAGACACCCGCATAGAGCAAAATCGACGCATGGGTGTGGCGAAGCCCGTGCACGGAAATCACGGGGATATTAAGCGCCCTGCAGTAGCGCTCCAGACGGTCATTGACAGTTGAATTGTAGACCTTCTCTCCCGGCACAAAAATCGGCTGATCCGTCGGCAAGTCTTTTACCAGTACGGCGAACTGCATTATGAGCTGCCAGTCAAGTTGCACTTTCCGCACCGAAGAACGGTTCTTGGTCGGCGCGAATCCGCCGCCGTCCTTATAATTCCAGGTCTTTGTGACCGATAACGTCTGGTGTGCAAAATCAAAATCCGCCGGTGTGAGCGCGAGCGCCTCCGAAAACCGGAGGCCTGTCTTTGCCACCAACAAGATGAACCAGTCCCAATCTGCCCGCTCTCCGAGTTTCAGACTTCGGAGCAAGGCGTGCAGTTCGAACTGGTTCAGATACTTCCGCTTCTTTTCGGCAGGCAGTTTCCCCTTGATAATCACTTTTCGAGTCGGATCGCGGGGAATGAGGCCGTCATCGACCGCGTCGAGAATGGCGCCTTTTAACTGGTGGTGGAAATCCATGGTCGTCTGGCGCTCATGCTCCAGCGCATAGGCATTCAGGAGCTGCTGGTAGGCAACCCGGGTCAGCTCGCAGAGTCTGAGACTCGGTGCGAGCCGCTCCACCCAGGCGAGGCTCATCCGGTACTTTGCAAGTGTGACTTCGCGGATGGCCCCCTCCTTGTAAACAGCAATCCAGGTTCTGTAGTAGTCCTTCAGGCAGTCAGTCGGTTGAAACGCATTTGGCATAGTTTCTCCTTCCTACGCCGATGAAGGAGGCCACTCTTGCCGCCTCATTCCTCCTGCTGGCTGTCAACCACGGGAAGCGGGATATCAAATCCACCCGCCAAAATAAACTCCTTGAGCAGTTGTTCCAGGCGATTGTTGACAATAAACAGGGGGAGCGGCTTTCCCTCTAGCTCCTCAAAGTAGCGCTTTGCCGCCTCTATGTCGATGCTCTTTTTCAGGCGGTCAAATCTTCCGTACTGATTCAGTTCATCTTCCGCGATATGCTGTTCCGTCATTTCCGTCAGCAGCGTTTCATCGCAGCCAGTGTATTTCACCACACGACGCCTCTGCTGTGTTTTCTCCCGGTTTGCATACTCCGCGAGATAGTCACGAAACCCCTTTCCCGTGTCCAAACTGATGGTTCCCGCGCCGACATCGGCGAGAAAAAGATCGGCCAGCCGCTGCTCTTCCTGCGATAAATAGGCAAAACTCTTGTGCAATTCCTCGAGTGTCGCCGCCCGCTCCTCTTCTGTGGCACTGCCGTCGTTCAGCTTTCGCAGATATTTCCGGAAACGGGAGTTCATATAGTCATTGTCAATTTTTCCTGTCTCCAGCTCCGTGAGATAGGGATCCAGCGAAAAGGTCGGCGTTTCCTCCGGATCCCCTCCGTCGCCCTCTGTCTTTCCCGGACGGAGTTCCTTGTAGCGCTGCAGAAACAACATAAAATGCGCCTCCGTCGGCTTTACGACAATCGTCTCACCTCCGCCTTCGGCGTCCACTTCAGTGGAATAGGTCTGCTGATCCCAGGTAAAGCCCTGAATCTCCGCCGCCTGCAGATAAGTGCAGAACTCGCGAAAGGTCTCGGCAAACTTTGCCCTGAGAACCATATCTTCCGGCAGACGGTCGAGGTCCGGAATCCCCGCCTCTTTGAAAATCGCCATCATATCCTCAAAGCTCTCATTCATGTGCCGTAAATGATCCGGCAGATGATCGGCAAACAGACCGAGCGGCCTGTCTCCGGAGTAGAGCTTCACCGCTGCCTCAATGTTCCGTTTCATGCTGTGCGGGTAACGGTAATAGCGGATGGAGCCAAAGGGCTTCTCGTTGCTGTTATAGAGGCGATTCGTACGCGAAAACGCCTGAATCAGATTCTGGTATTCAAGAACCTTGTCGAGGTAGAGCGTATTAATCCACTTCGAGTCAAAACCTGTGAGCATCTGATTCACGACAATCAAAAGATCCAGCTGCTGCTCCGGCTTGACACGCTCATAAGGCTTTTTGTGCGCAAGCCGCGCCGCCACATCTTTCTTGAACTTGTCATAGCCGCCGATGTCAAAGCGCTGCCCGTAGCGCGCGTTGTAGTCCTCGAGCATCTCTTTCAGGCCCTCTTCTTTTTCGAACGCCTTTTGCCCTCCCTTGTTGTCAATGGTCGGGTCAAAAAGTCCGGTCACGCGTAGCTCCGGATACCGCTCGCGGAACTTCCGGTAGTAACGCACTGCCTCCGGAATGCTGTCGGTCGCAAAGATTGCATGAAATTTGCTGCCGCGGCTCAGTGTATTCCAATTCTCCCGGATATGATCAACAATCTCCCACTGGTACTCATCTGTCAGAACAAGATCCCGGAACGCTCTTCCGTGTAAATAGTCCTCAATTCCCTTCTCGTAAGTGCCGTCTTCCTGCCAACGCCCCGCCATCGGGACATCATTCAAAAATTCATAGTAAATGGAACTCTTCTTCGGGTCCTGCAAGACCTCTTCCTCGGAGCTCGCGCCTGCCTCATGCAGTGCGACCATCTGACGGAGCTTTTTATCCGGATAGACACAGACCATCAGCGGGTCAAAGCCGAGCACATTCTTGTCGCGAATGCCGTCCGCAATGCTGTAGCGGTGCAGCTCATCGCCGAAAATATCACTGGTTGTGCTGAGCGCCCGCTCATTTTCCGTAAAGACCGGCGTTCCCGTAAAGCCAAAAAACAGCGCATTCGGAAAAGTTCTCTTAATCGAGGAGAGCATGTCGCCGAATGTCGAGCGGTGGCACTCGTCAATGATGAACACAAGGCGCTTGCTCTGCATCTCTTCGAGATCCCGCCCGCGGAGCTTTGACTCGGCATCGTCCTTAATATTGCTCATCTTCTGAATCGAGGAGACAATCAGCATATTCTTCGGGTCTTTGCTCTTTAACTTGGCAATCAGCGCAATCGTGTCCTCGGTGTCCTGCACATCATCCGCGCGATCCGCAAAGGCGCGGTACTCTTTCAGAGACTGGACACCTAGCTCAATCCGGTCCATCAGAAAGACCACCTTGTCGGCATCCTTCGTATAGGAAATCAGCTGCGCCGCCTTGAACGAAGTCATGGTCTTGCCGGAGCCTGTCGTGTGCCAAATGTAGCCGCCGAGCTGATTGCCGCTCTCCCATTTCTGCCGCTGTACCCGCGTTGCAATCTGATTGACTGCCCAGAACTGATAGCTCCGCAGTACCTTTAAGACGCCGTCGGCATCGTCCGCGACCGTATAGAGACCGATGAGCCGGTGTGCCATCGGAATAGAGAGCAAACTATCGGTCACCCGGTGCCACTCGTTTATCGGCTCATTGTTCATATCCGCCCAGTGAAAATAGAAATCCGGATTGAATTTGCCGTCGGGACCCGGATTTGCGAAGTACAAGGTCTCTTCCGGATTCATCGCAACAAAAATTTGCACCAGCGAGAAGAGTCCCGTGAAGACACCCTCGTGCGCATACTTTTCAATCTGATGCACCGCCTCCATGACCGGTACACCCGAACGCTTTAATTCAATGTGGAAGAGCGGCATTCCGTTGATTAAGAGCATCACGTCCCCACGTCTGTCCTGCAACACCGCATCGTGCCGCGGAAAAATCGGCTGTTCGACAATCTGATAGACACTCTGTCCCGCCATAATTTCAAAGCGGTCGTAGATTTTGAGACTCACTTCTTTGCCGAAATGCAGGGTATCCTCCGGGTTCTTCCGGGTGATTGTGACCGTGCGCCCGTTGATAAATCCGTTCAGCGCCAGCGGGGTACGCTGCGCCTTGATTTTCTCGATGAGCTCCTGCATCTCCTCCCGCAGGAGCGGCACATGATTCAGGCGGTCCACATCCTGGTTGTTCTGGTACAGGATATCCGCCCAGTTCTGCAGCAAATCCTCCTCGGTCGGACGGTAGAGAAGGGCTCGGTCTTCCCAACTGTTATTTTGGTCGCTCCGGTCATTCTTCCAGCCCTGACGCTGGAGTGCAGCAATCAGCGCCCGCTCAAAATCCGCCTCCCGGGTAAATGCTTCCATGAAAAAACCTCCTGATTCTGTGAAATGCGAGGGTCAAACACTGTCGATGATGAAGGGAGATAAGCCGATCAAGTCTTCTAAAATAAGTTCCTATCACCTGTTGTTCGCCTAATGCATAGGGCATCATTAGTTCCATTTCGGCCATCTGTTTTCCGGAAATCTCAACAAAGGTCGAACCAGCCCCTACGATTTCACCATACCGTTTTAACTCCGCCGCACGTGAAAAAATAAAGTATGAATCAAGCTCTTGCTTATGCGGAACGATTGACTGAAACCCTTGGTTTGTACAAGCTTCCTTAGCCAGAATGGCTGTTTTCCCAATTCCTGCACGCGATGTGAAAAGCACTGTTCCTACTGGTAGCAGTTTCACCGAACTGTTCTCATATCCCAATTTTGTTATTCTTTTTTGACTCGAAGAGACGTAAACATGCTCATTAATTTCAGCAGGCGCATACCAATCTATATCCCCATCCCAATATAGGGGATTGCTTGTACTTGGAGTACCTCCTCCAACAATATCTGCCATTTTCCCTAGCTTACGCTGTTCCCAATCGTCCGTAAATTCGGAAAAACGAATTTCCGGAACTTTTGCCCCGCTTTTCGGGAACATTTTTTCGAGCATTGCTTTTTTGAGAATTTTCAGTTTTTCAAGCTTACGCTGATGAAGGGAGAGAAGGGAATCTATCCGCTTGAAATAACTAGATATTGCATTTTGCTCATCTTGTTGAAATGGAAGCGATAACGTAATTTCAGCCATAACATTATTCATTAACTTGGGGTTTCCTACATAAGAAACGTATTTCTTAGAAATCCTATTTAATGCCTCGGCAACCATCTCGGAGGCCATCACTCCATCTGAAAGTAGTACGCCACAGACATTGGTACAATAAAACTTCCCTGTTCGATACCTCACTGTTCCTGCATTAGCTCCATCGGTGGTCCAAGTAACCGCATCCTCATAAAGATAATCCTTGTAATACCCCAAAAGTCCATTACACGCGGTTTGTGAAGAATATACTGGGTAACAGTTCTCATCATTTCTAATATCAGTTGTAACAGTCGCTGACAGAACATATCCCCGTGTGACTCTAAACATTTCCGATACCTTACGCTGTTCCCAATCTTCCTCGAACCCTTTGAAGCGAATTCTCGGCACTCTTCTCTCAGCCATGGATATCCTCCCCGAGGAGTTTCCGGAGTTCCTCGATGCCCGCCATATCTGCTTCGGAGCCGGTCAGTTCGCCGAGCATGGCCGCGAGTTCGCGCTCGGTCTCCCGTATCTCGGCATCAAGCGCACTCATCGTGACCGCATACTTTTGGGAGAGCGCCTCAATCTCCTTCGTGAATTGCCCGAGCAGTTCTCTCGGGAGTTCCAGAATGCCGGTTTCAATCGGCGCTGCCCACTTCTCGTGTAAGAGTGTCCGCACTTCTTCGTCCGTCAGCGCTTGTATCACGCATCTGGTCTCCTCGTGCAGCGCATCCTCCGCCTCTTTGATTTCTGTCTTCAGGCGCTTTTCCGCGGCACTCTTTGCATCCGCCTGTTTCAGCACCCGAATCAGCTCTGCATTTGCCGCCTTATCTTCCTGCAGCTGCTTTACTACGAGCTTGATATTTTTAAAGACAAAGGCATCGTTGGTCTCATTCAGCGCATCTGAAATCTGCTCTTTCTCATCCTCACTGAGATTTTCGAGCAACTCTTCATAGGCCCCCGGAATCTCCGCGAGTTCCTCCCGCTTTTCCTGCAATGCGCAAAGCTGCTCCGGCAAACAAACCCGCTGCACCAAGTCAAAGGGCAGCACATGCCCTTTCCAGCCTTCCTGCACTTCGGCGTCCTTGCCGTTCCGCTTTTTCATGACCATGTTCGGATCTACCTGCCGCACAGCCTGCATCCCCTCACTCTGCAGAATCTCGAGGTCTCCCGAAATCTCGGTGAAGTGGTGCGCAAAGAGCTCATACGCCCGGTAGGCATCGAGCAGCGGCAGCGCTTCAAAGCGCCGGAAAATATCGGCGGCGAGCGCCTCCTGCACCTTCGGAATCGAGAGCTGCAGCGTATTGTCAATCAGCGCCTTGTCCATCTCCGCGCCAAAATCCGCAAAGGCTGCCTCGCTTGTTCGGAGAAACGCGTTGACATCCCGATTGTCATGAATGGTCTCTTTCACCTTTTCTGTCTTTAAGGACAGATAGCCGTCCCCGGCAAAGAGTTCTCCTTTCAGCGAGGGAAACACCTTCCAGAACGCGTCAAAATTCGAGAGTTCCTCGGCGGGGATGCCGCCGAACATCGAAGCGTAGATATCATAACTTTCCGCGCGTTCCGAAGAGTCCACATAGCGCGGGATGTTCAGATTGTACCCGTTCTGTGCGATTTCTTCGCGGCTCACGCGGCGCGAATACTTCTCTGTATCTTTCCGCTCCCGCACGGTATCGACAATGCGGCGTATATCCGACGCGCGAAGCCGGTTGCTCTTGCCGTCTTTCTCAAAGCCCTTGGACGCATCGACAATCAGCACATCGGTATTCTTTCGCTTTTGCCGCAGCACGATGATGATGGTCGGGATACCTGTCCCAAAGAAAATATTGGCGGGCAGACCGATAATCGCATCGATATGATTCAGCTCAATTAACTTCCGGCGGATTTTTCCCTCCTCACCGCCGCGGAACAGCACGCCGTGCGGCAACACAATGGTCATCATGCCGTCCGGTTTCAGATGGTAGAGGTCATGCAACAAAAAGGCATAGTCCGCCTTTGCCTTCGGCGCAAGTCCGTAATCCGCATAGCGCGGATCGTTTTCCTTGCCATCCGGCGACCAGCGCTGCGAATAGGGCGGATTCGAGACCACCGCATCCGCATAGAGCGGCTCGTAGGTGCCTGCGGGATCGCTCTCATCGAAATAGGGCCAGTCATCCTCGAGCGTATCGCCGTTGCGGGTGATGATGTTGTCGGGGAGGATGCCGCGCATCACGAGGTTCATCCGCGTCAGGTTGTAGGTATTCGACTTCAATTCCTGCGCATAGTAGCGGATGGCATTCGCGTGTTCCAGATACTTGGCGGTCGTCTTGCCGATGTTGATTAAAAGGCTGCCGGAACCGGAGGTCGGGTCATAGATTCGGATTTCCTGCCGTCCGCGGAGATGCTCGGCAATCAGCTCCGACATGAGCAGAGAAACTTCATGCGGCGTATAGAATTCACCTGCCTTCTTGCCGGCATTGGACGCAAACTTCTCCAAGAGATACTCATAGATAAAGCCGAGCACATCGTAGTCCTGCCTGCCGTTCATCGGAATCTCGTCAATCAGATGAATCAGATCGCTCGCCGCCTTACTCTGCATCTTCGCATTTTCGCCGAGCTTCGAGAGTCCCACTTCGAGCGTCTGGAAAATCCCCTCAAAGACTTTTTTATGCGTCGGCGAAATTAGGCGGTTAAACGCAGAGAGCGCCACGCTCACATCGTCAATCGAAAAGTCCACGCCCTTCTGAATCCAGGTTGAGAATAGATTCTCGTAGGAAATAAAATATCCGAGATTCTGCTGCAGGTTACTCTTGCCGGAATAAGCATCGGGCGCATTTTCGTTGACATATTCCTGGATATTTTCCGCTTCATAGCCATTGCTGTGCAGCCACTTCTCCTCCTGCTCGGAGAGATATTTATAGAAAATGAAACCCAGAATATAGTCTTTATATTCATTCGCCTCAATCTTGGAGCGCATCTGATTTGCCGACTCCCAGATTTTTGCGGCCAACTGCTGTTTGTTCATCCCACCACGCCTCCTCTGACAAATGCCTGACTTTTGCTCTAGCAATTATACGCACAAAATGAGTCACTTGTCACCATCTCTCGCTCCCAGCGTTAGCTCTACAGTAGCAAAAAGGCAGCGGCCTCACGGCCGCTGCCTTTTCTCTCTATTACGAATTCTGCTTCTGCTTAATCATAGAGCGCTTACGGAGCGTCGGATCCAAAATCTTCTTCCGGATGCGGAGATTCTCCGGTGTGACCTCGAGGAGCTCATCTGTATCGATGAACTCGAGGCACTGCTCAAGGCTCATGACCTTCGGCGTGACGAGCTTCAGCGCATCGTCCGAGCCGGATGCACGGGTGTTGGTGAGCTTCTTCGTCTTGCAGACATTGACCTCAACGTCCTCGGACTTGCCGCTCTGACCGATGATCATACCCGCGTAGACTTTGACGCCCGCACCGATAAAGAGCTGACCTCTCTCTTGCGCCTGGAAGAGACCGTAGGCAACCGCCTCACCGCTCTCGTACGCAATGATGGAGCCCGCCTTGCGGTAGAACATATCGCCCTTGTAGGGACCGTAGCCCTCAAACTCGGTATTCAGAATACCGTTGCCCTTGGTGTCCGTCATGAACTCGCCGCGGTAACCGATTAAGCCGCGCGACGGAATGTTGAACTCAAGGCGAGTATAGTTGCCGTGAATCGGCGTCATGCCGATCAGCTCACCCTTTCTGGAGGTCAGCTTCTGGATAACCGCACCGGTAAACTCATCCGGGACGTCGACAAAGGCAATCTCCATAGGCTCCAGTCTCTTATCGCGCTCATCGAAGTGATAGATGACCTCTGCCTTCGAAACCGCGAACTCAAAGCCCTCGCGGCGCATGTTCTCAATTAAGACCGAGAGATGCAGCTCACCGCGGCCGCTCACCTTGAAGCAGTCCGGCGTGAGCTCCTCGACGCGAAGCGAGACATCGGTGTTCAGCTCGCGGAACAGACGCTCGCGCAGGTGGCGGGAGGTGATGTACTGTCCCTCCTGACCGGCGAGCGGGCTGTCGTTGACCATGAAGTTCATCGAGATGGTCGGCTCGGAAATCTTCTGGAACGGAATGGACTCCGGAGATTCGGGACTCGTAATCGTGTCGCCGATGTGTAAGTCGGAGATGCCGGAGATTGCGACAATCGAACCGAACTCCGCTTCCTTCACTTCGACGCGGTTCAAGCCCTCGTACTCATAGAGCTTGCCGATTTTCACGCGGCGCAGCTTATCCGGCTCGTGGT
>ERZ773069.503-NODE-503-length-25758-cov-9.867642_pt1 | contig 25758 bp, 46 predicted proteins | sample MGYA00580619_ERZ773069 | MGnify/ENA primary metagenome ERZ773069 (study PRJEB29015, sample SAMEA2738007) | human oral metagenome | biome: human oral; feature: human-associated habitat; material: dental | place: China | collected 2108 ...
TAACAAGTGAAGAGCATTCTGTAATTGGGGGACTTGGAAGTGCAGTTTCAGAATATTTATCAGAAGTTCATCCGACAAAAGTTGTAAAACATGGAATACAGGATATTTTTGGCCAAAGTGCAGATGGAGAGACTATGCTTACAAATTACGGGCTTAGAGCGAAGGATATTGTGGAAATTGTTTTGAAAAATATGTAAAAGATTAATTATTAATTCAACAATCCTGTGATGGAATAAATTCGTAAAAATAGAATTATTTTTTTAGGGTTAAAAATAGCAAAAAAGATACCTTGATATTGAATTGGGGTATCTTTTATGTTGTTGAAAACTAATACTAACTCCGTTTAAAAATAAGAATGAATTTTTATAACAGGGTTGTTTGATAACTAATCTATAATCATTTAACTAATTACTATAATTTTTTTATTTTCGTAGGATTGAGAAGACTAAATATCTGATATTGTTTAATAAAAATTATAATTTAGAGGAGAAGAATTTGGAAAGTTTTATTTTTTTAGGAATAATTTTATTAATTGGAATAATTACACAAAATAAGTCTATTGTTCAGGCAACGATTTTTGTATTAATTTTGAAGTCAATATTTAATATTACTGAATTTTACAAAATAAGAGGAATTAATGTTGGAAATATAATGACTCAATTTAGAAAAGAAGGGATAAATTGGGGAGTTTTGATAATTACTATTGCCATATTGATTCCAATTGCTACAGGAGAGATAGGTTTTTCACATTTATTAAGTGCTTTTAAAACACCTATTGGCTGGGTTGCGATTATAAGCGGAATCTCTGTTTCGATTTTATCTTCCAAGGGAGTAGGACTTCTTGAAGGACAGCCTGAAATTACAGTAGCCCTTGTACTTGGAACGATAATGGGAATTGTTTTTTTTAAGGGAATTGCGGCAGGACCAGTTATTGCTGGCGGAATTACATTTTGCATTTTAAGAATAATCGAATTGTTTTTTAGGAAATAATAGAATATTCTAATTAATTATTTTTGATTAATTTTAAGTTTTGAATTAGTATTTATGCGTGTAATTTGCTACTTATGTTTTGTAAAGAAAAAAAACTTGACAACTTGTTAAAATTTTAGTATAATCATACTATACTTAAAATAATGAATTTTCAAGTTATTAAATAAATGGAGGTAAAATTTAATGTTAAAATTAAGATTAACTAGATTAGGAAGAAAAAAAGTTCCTTTTTATAGAATAGCAGCTATGGAAGCTTTATCAAAAAGAGATGGAAAAGCAGTTGCATACTTAGGAACATTCAATCCGCTTGCTGAAGAAGGAAAACAAGTAGTATTAAAAGAGGAAGAAATCTTAAAATACTTATCAAATGGAGCTCAACCAACTGAAACTGTTAAAAGCATTTTAACAAAAGCAGGAATCTGGGCAAAATTTCAAGCAACTAAGAAAAAATAGTTATAAACAAGCACTTTATAAAATTATATTTTATATTTGCCATAGTATTTGCCCTAATTTTTAATTTTTAGGGCAAATTTTTTTAAAATTTTTTAGTAGTTTCCACCACATCTTTTTTCATTTTCTCAGTCACGTGAGTATAAATATTAAGTGTAGTTTTTATATCACTGTGTCCAACTCTGTATTGTATACTTTTCAGATTCGCATCATCTTCAATAAGCCAGGTTATATGGGTATGTCGCATTGAGTGTATAGGGGCATTTATTTTTACTATTTCTTTTATATTCCTGTAAAACGTTGAAATAAATCCTTTGCCTAAATTATTTCCATTAGGCAACTGGAAAATAAAATTGGTATCATTGTAGTGCTGTTTGTATGTACTCTTATTTTCATTCTGAATATTTTTTAATGTATGCAAAATTTCTATAATTTCATCGTCTATATAAATATCCCTTATACTATTTTTGTTTTTTGGCTCACTGATAACAAATTCTTTTTTTCTAAAAAACGAGCCTTTTCTAATTTTGATTATTTGATTTTCAAAATCAATGTCTTTCCATTTTAAAGCCAACATTTCGCCACATCTCATACCAGTTTTTATTCCAAATACAAAAAAGTAATAATAAGTTTTATTTCTTTTATTGAATAAGTGTTTTTTTAGTGCAATGTATTCGTCTTTAGTATATGCCCGCTCCTCTTTAGATTTTTTTCCTGTAATTACAATTCTGTTACAAGGATTATCTTCTAATATCTCTAAAATATTAATGGCATATTCAAACGAAAGTTTTAAAGTACCATATAGATTAGAAATATACGATTTTTTTAATTCTGTTTCTGAAAGTTCGTTAAAAGTTTTTTGAATTTTGAATCTGCTCATCTTGCTTATTTTTTCATTTTTAAACCATTTTTTTAATTGTCTTATACGTTTTTGCCGATTAATTATAGTCGATTCTCTCAAGTTATAAGAAGTTTCTTTTTGCCATAAATCTAATAGATCGAATAAAGGCATATTGCTCGACGGAATAAATTGTTTTTTGTTATATTTCGCCTGTGCTTCGATTCTCATTTTTTCAGTTTCTTTTAAACTCTCAGAACCAGCAAATTCTCGTTGTTTACGAGAGCCGTCTTTTTCTGTAACCATAACTTTATAGTAATACTTCTTACCCCTTTTCCGTATATTCTTGTTTTTTGCCAAAGTTTTCATCCCCAATCAAATTTAAAATTGATTCTCTCGTTATTTTTAAATGTCCAAATTTTAATGCAACCAATTTGCCTTCATTTTTTAATTTATAAATTGTTCCAGGACTGCATTTAAAAAATTCAGCTGTTTCTTTTACCGTATAAAGCGGTTCCGTTAATTCTACCATCAATTTTCCTCCATTTCTGCCATATCAACATAACTTGATATAACACAATCTTTCAATATGTGTTTAGCAGTCTCTTCAAATGTCGAACTGCTAAAACTTTCATCTTCTATTTCTTCTCTATCAATGAAAACTTTCGCTACGTATCTTGTTTCATTTTCAATTTTGATTTTGTAAATTTCGGCGTGTTTAATCAATCGTTTTCCTCCATCAAGTTTTTGTTTTCATAAATGTTACCAATAACTTCTAAAAATCTGTCTTCTACATTCGATAAATTTTCTCTCAAATCTCCGTCTACTAATATGTAACTGCCATATTTATATTTAACGACACATCTATTTTCTTCTTCAGCGTCGTTGAGTATTACAATATCCCTCTCATAAATTTCTTTTCCGTTTTTATCTCTAAGTCCTGTGTATTGCGATAACTCAAATTGTTTAAAATCAACGTTCAAGAGTTTTATTACCCCATTCGATAAAGCTGCTTTCTTTTCTTCGAAATCTATGCTTGCGATTTCAAACATTTCTTTTCTTTCTTTATGATATGCTCTAAATTTTATTTCTCTACTCATTATTCTCCCTCTTTTCGTGCCATTCAAGGCTACATTTTTTCATATATTCTGCATATTCTTGTGCTTCCTGTTCTGTTTTAAAGTAATTACCTAGATTATAACTAACCTCGTCTTTTTTTGTAAAAGCTTCAACTGTCTGTTCTGTTTCAAAAAGAAAGTCGATGTAATAAAAATAATCTCCTTCTTTTGCTCTCCAACGTTTTTTAATACTGTATTTTTCATTTATTGTTTTCACTTTTTCTTTCAAAAGTTCTATATCAGAAGTTGGCACAGCAAATGGGAGATTGTCGTATTCTTTTGTAACTCCCAAAGTATAAAGTCGTTTTTTTCTAATATCCCATCCAGGATATTCAAAACTTTTGGAATATTCTGTATTTAATCCTCTTTTTAAAACTTCTGTATTTTGTGATAGTTTGCATATTATATAATCAATTCCGTCCTCTGTGATTAGTGTATCTATTATTTTTAATTCTAATACATCTTCTCTTTCCATTTTAATCCTCCGCTCTTATTTTTTTACAACCAATTTACTTTCCAGTATTTTTGCGTTATCTGGAACTTCTCCAAATTCAAAGTGCGTGTAAAGGCTGTCTTTCCATATCTGTTCAGATTTTTGGAAATGTTTCTCAGCTTCTTCTTTGTTGTCGAAAACTTTAATGTTTTCGGCTATATAATCGAAATATCTCGTTACTATATATTTCATTTTAATCCTCCTGTTTTGTTTTAAAGTACCCTCAAATAACCCTCTCTTTTATTAAAATAAATCCTCTGAATTAAAATTTTCAACTATTTCATCATCACTTTGAGTATCGTTATTTTCTGTTTCTTCTTCGATAATATCACTTGCGTTGTCAGGGCTGTCTACATATTCAACTTCCACGTTTCCGTTTGGCTCAACTTCTTTTATAACAGCCTGATCTACTTTCTGTGCTGTTTGCATTTCAATGCTTAAAATTCCAAACTTGCTTAGTAACAATTTTAATACAGTTTTCTTTGCCATACTGTCAAAATTTGTTTGCCAGCTTGAAGAACTTTTAAGAAATGTTTTGCTGAATTTCTTAGCATGCTCTCTTACTTCTTCCTTACTCATCACATTATATTTCTCGAATCCATTCATAGTCTGGAAATATGCTATGTAGTGAGTTATCTCATCGCTTGTTTTGTTTTCAAGATTATATTTAAGTTCATCTGTAATAGGATCATAGCTTTCAAATTGCCCCTCATAGAGTTCTGTAACATTTATTTTCTTGTATTGTCCAGTTCTGATAGCCAGTTGTATAAATCCTTTATATCCAAGCTGGAACTGTGCTTTGTTTTCTTCTTGCCAGTTATCATTCTTATCCTTGTATTTTCTTTTATAAGGAACAACATAGGCAAAGCCTAAGTTTGGGTCAATTGGTAAATCCAATGTTGCAGCTATTGCTCCAGCCTTTAAAATACTTTGTGGCTCTGCTTCTTGCAACTGTGCATTTCCATTTGTAGTATTCAGTAACGAAGTTAAGAATCCAGCCGCCTTGTTTCCTAGTAATTCTTTAAATTTATTTTTTGTTCTTTCGTCGTTTATCAATGATTTTAGTGTAGTTGTACCCACTGTTCCTTTTGTTTGTTTTTTTGGATTCATTAAAGTTCCTGCCATTTTATTTCATCTCCTTTATATATTTTAAGTTGTGTTTTTTAATTACTTCCAGTAAATCGTCAGTTGCTTCTTTTGTAAGTCCGTTTACTTTTATACAGATATATGTATCTGTTTTTTGAGAATTATCATTTAAATTTTCTTGAATTTCTTTTTCTTTAACAGCCTTAGCAATTGCTTCTTGCTTTTCTCGCTCTTGTTGTTGCTTTAAGGCTTCAATTTCCTGTTGTTTCTCTTTTTCTGCTTTCTCTTCCGCTTTTTTTCTCAAATTTTCTTCGGTTTGTTTAATTTCGTTTGTTTTATTTGTGATGGCTTCCGAAATAGTTGAATACTCTTCCTTGATTAAAAATTTTACATTTTCAAATAATATTTTAAATCCAAGTTCTTCATTTGCTTTTTCAATTTCCTGTTTTATAAAATTTTCTTTTTTAATTAATTCATCGTACTGTTGCTGTATTTCGGCTTCAATGTTTGCTTCTTTAAAAGTTTTGTTTTCCCATTTTTTGTTATCTACCAAGTAAATCAAGTACTCTGGTCTATCTTTGAAAATTAGTTCTTTGATAGACTTTATTTTTTCTCTTTTAGCGTTATCCAATTCTTTTTCTTTTTCATAAAGGTATTTTCTTACTGCCTCCACTCTTTTAATCAAATTTATTAATTTTTGATTTATTTCTTTTGTGTCAGCATTTAGATAGTCCATTAAATCTTTTTTAAACTTATCTGCACTTGCTTTTGTGCTCGCTACTTCTTCCCTATATTTTTTAATATCTTCCACGTTAGTAAATACTACATCATAAAGTTTCTCGATTTCCTCAACTTTTTGTTCAGCCTTTTCAAAATCAATCATATCTTTATCAATTTTAGCTGGAATTATTTTTGCACTGTCAAAAACGAATTCCATTTTAGGCAATGTAACTAATGATGTTTCCGTTTCAATTTCTACATTTTTATTTTCCATTTCAAAGATTCTCCTTTCGTACATATACTGTTCTTTTTATTGTGATTTCCTTTGGGAAAACTTCTATAATACCGATACCGCTATAATCATAATCTTGCATTTCTGTGTTAGGCTCACCATATTTAAATTCAAAAAATCTTCCCATAATTTCCTTGACTTCAGTAACATATGTTACCCATCTGTGCGGCTCTCCACGTTCAATTTCTACTGTTTCTCCAACTTCATTAAGTATATAAATAATATCTTCTTGAAGTAAGTCGGCACTTCCGTCAATTAAGCAAAGTATTTCTTCTTCTGAAAGTTTTGAAATCTCTATTTCTGATTTGAACCATTTGTCAAGCAATTCTTCTTTTTTAAATCTCATTATTTAACCTCCATAAGTTTTTATCATTCTTGGCTCTGTATCGTTTCTGACACATTCCCAAAATTCAATTTCTTTATTTAAAAGTTCCTGTATCTCATCTTCCCAATCCGCCCTGTTTACAACGATTGTTTGCAATCTTTTGTCCAGGTCAAATGGTGTTGAATTTTCATTCTTAAAGCATTCAAACTTTATTTCGGATACCACAACAGCATATTCATATCCTGTTACTAGAAAATAATGTAAAATTTGATACAGATAACTTTCAGGGATATTATTTTGCCATTCTTCTACGTATTTATTCCATTTGTTAATTGTGGTTGTTTTTATTTCCAGTATTCCTTTTTTATCCTGATAAACAATTTCTCCGTCCAAATTAGCTCGTATAAAGTCGTATTTTGGATGGACATACATTTTATTGACTTCTAAAATATTTTTATCAGGATTGTCTTCTTTATAGGAATTAAATATATTTTTTTCAAGGTTTTTACCTCTTTGAGCTGCAGGACTTGTGAAATCGTTTTGTACTCTTCCAGTTTTGTCTTTCCATACATCAATAATATTTCTATATTTATTTTTTCCCATTATTGTTCCTGCATCGCTTCCGCCAATACCTTTTTTACGTATATCAAGCCATTCATCTTCATTTTTATAACTTATTTCCCTATATTGCATCTATTTTCCCCTCCAGCAATATTTTTTCAATTCTTTCAAATTCTCTATCACATTCTTCTTGTGTATCAAAACGAAGAACAAAGACTTCTTGAGAATACGAAAATTTTATTTCAAATTTCTTTTTTCCTATAGTATGAAAATTTGACAAATTAAATAAAATATCTTTAATTTTTACCCACATAGTTTCTCTCCTTTAAAATTTCCCCTTTTACAAGACCCATAAACTCTCTAAATCTTTTTGGCACGTACCAAAGCAATATAGCCATTAAAAATGGAAAAATCACATTGCCACCAAGTATCCAATGCCCTTTAACTCTGATTACTTCAATCTGCATTAGGGCAGTTGTTAGTATTAGAATTATCCATTTTATTGCACTCTTTGTTGTCAGCATTTTCTTCCTCCAATTCCTTGATTTCCTGTTTATCCATTTCTTTTTCCAGCTGTTCTGTTATTGTCATTGTTCCTCCTAAATATATTTTTTAATTTCTTCAATGATATTATCGTAATATCTAAAACTTTCCACTTGTTTATTGCTGTGTCTCGATTTATCGTATGCCCAATATCCAAATTCTTGAGTTTTTAAATTGTGTTCGTTTGTCAAGCGTCCTATCCTGTTGCTTGATATTTTTATGCCGTGTTTGTTCATTATTAATTGTGATAGTTCGCTTGCACTGTATGATTTCTTTTCAGCAGTCGGAAGTTCAAGAATTGGCTTGTCATATAGAGCGTTTGCACTATAAATCGCTAAAGTTTCTTTGTATCTTTCGTTTGAAATTGTCTGTGAAAGCTCTTTTAAAATTTTGCTTTTCTCAAGCTTTATCCTGTCTTTTTCTAAATCAATTAAATTATTATCAACATAGTTTTGCGAAATTTCTTTTTTGGTAACTTTCTCAATCAATCTGTATCTCACATCTGCACTATATCTTGCTCCTAGTTGTAAAATTCCCTGCACATTTGCAATATACATTGGCTGTTGTTTGTTTTGTTCGTTAATGTAATAGGACTCTTCAAAAATGAGTTGTCCTCTTTCAGTTCCCAATTTATCTATTTCATCTCTAATATCTCTCAAGATATTGTAATGCTCTTTTCCTGTTATCTCTGCAATCTCTAGAGATGTCATTGTCCTTTTTGCCTGTAAAATTTTTAAATCGTTCATTAGCTTTAAATCCCTCCTAAAATAATTTTTTTATATTAACTTAATTGTGCTATCTATTTAAAAGTTAAAAAAATAATAAATAAAGAAAGGAGCTGGCGATGAAAATACCAGTTTTCTGCATACCTCAAGCAGTGTACTATGTGTACAGTATGCAGAGGTTATAGATAGCACGATTAAATTAACACCTGTGATTGTCCTAAGTTAATATCTTATCCAAACCCACAATCTCTTATGGGCTTGGTAAAACATCAATTTATTTCCAGTTCGGATTAAAGAGCAGTGGCTTTGGCTGTTTTTTGTTAAACAGCCTTTTGATTCTGTTTTTTAATTTCTTAGCTTCTCTTTCCTTTTTCACTTTCTCGTTGTTGCTGTTTACTAATGTTACTGATTCAAAATTCATTGTTATTCCTCCTATGCTATTTTTTTAGTTGTTACAATTACATCCACAATTTCGTCTTTCCACTCTGCTTCCTGCTGTCCGTTGTCGTATGTTATTACTCCAACTTGATAACTTTTTTCAACTTGTTCCTCATATTCAAAGTTCTCAAAATATTCACGAATTTTCATTACTTCCTTAGTTGTGTAGCCATCCAATATCCAGCTCATAAGCCAGTTGTTAAGCCATTCTTGAGTATATTCAATTTCATAATTTTCATTTACCTTTAGTTCTTCATCGTCAAGTAAGTCGAATATTATACCTCTTACTTCTTTTTCTAATTTTGTCACTTTTTTCATCTCCTATTTATAATTTTTCTTGCAATAACGCAAGGTAATTTTTGAAAAAATATAGATGTTTATTGGTTTACTTTCATCTACAAAATTATTATACCACATAACTTGCAATAATGCAAGATATTTTTTCAAAAAAAGTTGCAACTATGCAATTTTTTAAGGTATAATATACTATAAAATGCAGATTAGGAGTAGCAAATATGGAAGATAAAGAAAAATTAAGAAAGATAATAAGAGATACAAGACTACAAAAAAATATAGCTAGAGATAAAATATCTGAATTGTTGAAACAAAAGGGAATAAAATATGCAGAATCTTCATTATCACGTTACGAGAACGGAATAACAGAGAGTATAAAAGCAGAAGTCTTGAAAGGTATTTCTGAAATATTAGGACTTAATTTAGTTGAAATGTATAAATTGGCAGGATTATTGAGCGAAAAAGAAGACGATATCAGGATTTTAGGGCTAACAAAAAGAGAGAAAGCTCAAAGACAGAAATTTTTAGAAGATAATGCCGTCTTTTTCTTTAATGATGAAAATGTTTCGGAAGAAGATAAGGACAAGTTAATGCTTGCTCTGAATAACGCATATTTTAGGTCAAAAGAAATAAAAAGGGATAAGAAAAACAAAAAATAGCCATTATTGGAGGAATATGAAAAAGAATTTTGTATTAAGAGTAAAAAATTTAATAGAAAAATACAGAACAAAGAATCCTTTTAAAATTTGCGAAAGAGCAGGTATTGAAGTAATATTTCAGGACTTAGGAGAAATTAAAGGTTTTCACGTAAGGAATGCTGGAGTCAGTCTAATAATAATTAATAGCAAACTTTCTGAATTAATGATAATTATAGTGTTGTTACACGAATTAGGACACGCCGTATTAAAGCATCCAACCAAAGATATTTCTTTTATGAAAGACAATTTTTTTGGATTTTCCAACCAGCTAGAAAACGAAGCAAATTTATTTTTGGCGGAATTTTTATTTAATTACGTTCCACTAGAGGATTATTTTGTTGGAAAAGAAGAAGAAAAAGCATTGATGAGGTTGGCTGAGTTAAAAAGTAGATTTGAGAAATAAAGAAATTTATGTTTTAATATAGATTGAAATATAAGATAAAACTAAGAAAAATAAAGTAAAATATTAGTAAGGAGAAAAATTGAGAAGAATAAAGCAACTAGATAAAAAGAATAAAGAAAACGATTTAAAGTATAGAGTGGAAATTGAAAAAATTTGGTTAAAAAAGGAAAAAAGTAGAAATTTTAGTCAAAATTTTTCAGTTTTTTGTAAGTATATCCCTTGGATATCGATATCAACTGCAATACCTGTTTCGATTCATTTTTTAGCTGGTAAAACGACGATTTTTAATTCTGATTTTTTGGCAGATGTTACAAAAAATTTTTTAGATTTTGGAGATAAAGGAACGGATTTTTTTAGTTTTATTTTTTTGGTTATTACTATAATAACACTATCTATTTCTCTTGTAGTTTTTATTTATAAAAATTATAAGAAAGGGAAAATAATAGAAAAAATGGAAAAAAACAGAGAAGAAATCGAAAAAATAAATCAAAAGGAGGAAGATAAATGATTTGGATTGTGCTTTTTATAATATTTAATATATTTTATTTAATATATAGAAATATAGTTACAGAAAATTATAGATATGATTTGTTGCTTTTAAAAGATGAATTAATCTTAAAAACTTTACAAAAAGGATTAAGCTTGCAATCTGATGATTATAAAAAATCAAGAACTAGATTGCAAAGTTTCTTGGAAAATTATAACAAAAATAACATTGTTGATTTTTTGTATTTTAAATGGATAACTTATCCTAGATACAAAAATATAATTGAAGCAGAAAATGAAATGTATGAAAAAATTTTTATAATCAAAAATCCAGAAATGAAAGAAATTGAAAAAGAGATATTTCAAAAAGCGATGTTAATATCAGCCAAAAATATGTGTTTTAGTAGTTTTTTAGGCTTGATATATTTGATATTTGTAATAAGTAAGGAGTTTTTTCTTTTATGTAAAAAAGGAAGTGAAATTAATTATAAAAAAATTAAAATTCTTATTTTTCAAAAAATAAAAGAAGTTAAAAAGAATGAGATTGCGTCAGAAAGCCAAAATGTTCGTTATGTCTAAAACGAAAGAGTTATTTAGAATACAAATAACTCTTTTTTAATACTTTTGTTTTTCTTTGAAATATGATATAATTTGATAAATTATAAAATAGAAAGTGAGGGAATCATGGAACAGCAAAAAAAACGTTGGTATCAAAAGTGGTGGGGATGGTTGTTGTTATTCTTTTTTTGGGTAATTGCAGCTCCGATTGCTATTTATCAAAGTAAACTTAGCTCGAAGAATAAAAAAATAGCTTATGGAGTATATGCAATATTTCTAGTTTTAGGAATAATTGGATCAATCGGAGGGGAAAGTTCAGATGTGCCAGTTAAAAACGAAAACAAAACGGCAGTAAAAAATAAAAGTGAAGCTAAACCTAAAAGTACAACAATTATAGATGAAACTAAGAAAAAGCAAGAAATCGAAAATAAAGTAAAAATCGAAAAGAAGAGAGTAAGAGATGAGTTCCAAAAATATGAAGCGGGACATTTAAGATTGTGGAACAATATGACAGATGCGATGCAGAAAAATGATGTGTACTCAGCATATGGATATGCTGACCAAATAAAAACTGTATTATTTGGAATTTGGCAAGATTTAAGTAAATTTAAATGTAACAAAACAGGAGATAACGAATTTGATAAGCAATGCGAAGAAACTGTAAATCTTGGAGAAAATGCCTATTTATCTAAACAAGATGCGGTAAATAAATTGTTAAAATGGTTTGATGATTTACAATCTCCAAAAAAAGCCAATGAAGCACAAAAATCTTTAAAAGAGGGCGGAGAATATTGGCAAGTATTTGTTTTAAAACTAGCCGCTTTAACGATAACAGACGAAGAATTGAATAATTCAAAAACCAAGAAATAATAAAAAAAAACAGAAGGAGCTACAAAGGCTTCTTTTTTTAAAAAAAATTCTTGCAATAATGCAAGAAATGTGTTATCATAAAATAGAGGTGGTGAAAAATGGAAATTGATAAATATACACAAATCAGAATGAAAATGATTGAAAAAAAGATTTTTTGGAAGGATATACGAAAGAAAATTGGATATTCTGACTGGGGATTGAGGTTGGCTATAAAAAATAATAATACAGAAATAATCGAAAAAGTTGAAAAAATAATAAGAGACTTTTAATTTTTTTATGCAAATCATATTGCAATAACGCAAGAAAATATAGAAAGGTAAAAAAATCCAAAAGAAAAGGAAGGAGGTGAGAGATGAAAAGATTTTTTAAATTAGGATTATTGTTTTCAATAGGGATATTACTTTATTTAAAAGAGCTAATAGCGGCATTGCTGATTTTAAAGCTGACAAATTTTGAGACAGCTTTAATATTTAGCATATCACTATTAGCAAGCACAATTAATTTAAAACACAACAAAAACTTATTTTCTTTTGTTGAAAGAATTGTAAATGAGAAATAGGAGATGTGAGAATGGATGAGAAAAAATTTAAAGAAGGAATAAATTCTTTTGCACTGTTACTCGGATCTTTTCTTGAATTAAGGAAAATGGGGTATACGCAAGAAGAGATAAACTGGGCATATAATACGATGAGTGGAAATTTTGTGCCAAATTTTGATATGAAGAATTTATCTAATTTAATTGAAAGTAGAAAAGAAAATTGAAAGGTAAATAAAAAAGCACTTCAAATGAAGTGCAAAAACCCCTAAGGGTAGAGGAGTAGAGGTGAAATTCATGTCTTATCTATTCAAGCTGTAATAAATAATTACAAAAAGAATAAATATCGCAATGAAATCTACCATCTCACTACCTCCTTATTCAAAATATTGCGAGCCGATGAAACTCGCATAGAATAATTATAACAAAAAAGACTGGAAAAATCCAGCCCAATTTGTCATCGTTTTGTTTTATATTTTGAATAAGTTCCCTTAGGGGTTACCCCAGAGTGATTATATTATATCACAAATTATAAAAAAGTCAAAATAAAAAATAAAGGAAGAAGAAATATGAGAGATATAAGAAAAAGAGGTTGGTTTTGGGTTGAAAATGAACTTATAGACAGAACGGACTTATCATTTGAAGTAAAATCGATGTATATGATACTAGCTAGATTTGCAGATAACGAAGGGAAATGTTTTCCAAGCGTAGAAAAATTGGCTGAAATAATTGGAAAAGATAAAAGAACAGTTATCAGATATATCAAAAAACTGGAAGAAAAAGGATTAATCGAAAAGAGAAGAAGATTTAATCAAACAAATATTTATTATTTAAAAAATGCTGATTCTAATAGTGACAAAATTGATAATGACAAAAATGATAGTGACAAGGATGTCACTTCCCTAGGTGACACTGGTGTCACTTACGATAGTGACAAAAATGTAAATCTAAAAAGACCCATAGAAAAAGACCCAATTAAAAATACCCAATATAAAGAAAAATATAAAAAAGAAAAATTGAACAATATTGAGTGTTATGTAATCTCGCTGGAAAAAGATGAGAACTATAAGCAGTTACTCTTTAAATTTATAAAATATCGAAAGGAAATAAGAAAAACATTAAAAACAATAAGCCCACTAAAAGCTCTTATAAAAGAATTTCCGCTATATAGCGACTTGAAAGAAGCCTTAGAGATAATGGAAATAAGGGAATGGAGAACAGCGACGGCTGAATGGGTAGAAAATTACAAAAACAGTTTAGGAGGAAATAACGATGCAAACACAGGGAATAAGAGAAACTATACAGGAAATGCTGAAAAAAAGAGGTTTGATAAGCACAATGATTATAAGCCAGACTACTCAAAAGGATTCGATGACTGGAATTAATACCGAATACGTACCAGCCAGCGTATTTAAACAGCAAGAAATCTACAAATATATGAGTTTATCAAAACTAACGGAACAGGATTGGCATAAAAGATTTGAGAATGCAGAAGTTAAAACGCCAGAAGAAATTGAATTTAAGAAGTCGTTTGAAAGATATTGTAAAAACTTCGAAACAATCAAACAAAAAGGGCTTGGAATATTAATGAGCGGTAATCCTGGAACTGGGAAGACTTATTATACAACCTGCATAATGAACGCTTTGAATCAAAAATACCTTGTTTACAAGACAACTTTATCCGATTTGCTGGAAGAAATCAGAAAAAGCTATAAAAGTTTTGAAAATGAAAATGATGACTTTTTGTTTGAAAGATTATCGAAAGCGGAATTAATAATTTTTGATGACCTGGGAAATGAATTTTTGAGTGACTGGGGAAAAGAAAAAATGTTTATGATTCTGAATTTTATTTATGAGAACAATAAGCCGCTAATAATAAACACAAATTTAGATGCTAAGCAATTATCAAGTTTTTTCAACATAAACGGCAGTGATAAATTATTAGACAGAATCCGAAGCAAATGCAAAACTTATATTTTTAATTGGGAAAGCCGAAGAAAAGATTTATACAAAAAAGATTTTGAGGAATTATATTAGGAGGATAAATGCAAAATCTAAAAAGAAAAAAAGACAGGCTAAGCGTTGAAAACGACAGCTTAAGAGAAGCGAATGCGATACTAAACAGCAAAATGATGGGAATAGCAGAAGAAATAAAAGCAAACGGAACAAAGATTGACGAGAATAAAAAAGAGATTGAGCGGATTGAGAAAATTTTGAAAGTTAAGACGAGAGAAGAATGAAAATAAAACTTATCTGCCTAAAGATAGACAACAACGAATTAAAAACAACCAACAAAGATGAATGGCTTAAATTCATAAAAAGTCATCGTGGTAATGTAAAAAGCATAGAGCAATTTAACTCGGAGATTCCAGAAAATAAATTGCAGAAGGCTTTGGAATATTCATTTGATGAACTTTATAAATTTAAGCTGGAAGAAGGGAGAAAAAAGCGAGAATGAAAATTTTTATATCTGGAAATGTTCCAAGCTCTAAAAACAGCAAACGTTGGACAGGAAAAAGGCTGATAAATTCAGAAACTGTAATGAAATACAAGAAAAATACAGCTGATGAGTGGTGGCAAGGAGGCATAAAATTCAGGGAAATGCTAAAAGGCAAAGAAAAGCCTTACAAGATTGGTTTTTATTTCATAAGAAATAGCAAAAGGGCATTTGACTATGTGAACGTTGCACAGCTTCCGTTAGACTTAATGCAGGAAAACGAATGGATAGAGAACGACAATATGGAAAATATAATTCCTGTGTTCTTAGGTTATGAAGTTGACAAGGAAAATGCAGGGGTAAGAATAGAAATTTTATAGGAGGAAATTTAATGGAACAGTGGGAAAAATTAGTTCGATTAGTAAAAGAATTTTATATTGCATTTGGGCAAGAAAAATATTTCTGCTATGAAAAAATGAACTTGTCTGAAATGTTTGAAAGAGTAAATTTAAGAAATAAACTTTTAATAGAGGAAGCTGAGGAATACATCAAAGCAGAAGCAGAAAATAATAAGGTTGAAATGTTAGATGCAGTATGTGATATGAATTATATATATCTTGGAACTTTACTCGAAAAAAACAACGGAGATATAGATACAGTTGTAAAAGATATTTTTTTTGAAGGGGATAAGATATTTGAAAAAATATGGGCTGAAATTGACAAGAATAAATTTGACAAAATTTTTTGCGAAGCATTTGAAGAAGTCCACAGAAGTAACATGAGCAAGCTGAAAAATGGAAAAGCAATTTTCAGGGAAGATGGGAAAATATTAAAAGGGAAAAATTATTTTCCACCAAATTTAAAACAATTTATTGAATAAAAAATAGGAGGAATATTAATGAATGAATTAATGAATGTAGAAATCAGAAACACATTGACAAGTTTGGATATAGCGGAAATAACAGGGAAGGAACATAAAAACATTTTATCCGACATAAGAGACGAAATAAGTAAAATAGGGGAAGAAAGAGGTCGGCTAATTTTTCAGCCAACCACATATATTGATAATTTTAACAGAAATCAACCTGCATTTCTTTTGAATTACAAAGGAGTGCTACAACTTGGTGCAAGATATAATGCTGAAACAAGGTTTAAGCTTATCGAAAAAATCGAACAGCTTCAAAAACCAATGACAGTAGAAGATATGATCATATTGCAGGCAAATGAGATGAAGAGTGTTAAACATAGAATTGACATCGTGGAAAACAAAGTTGATAACGAGATAAGAATAGACCATACGGAACAAAGAAAATTGCAAAAAGCAGTTTCGATAAGAGTTTATCAAAGGCTGGATGTGATAGACGCTGACAGAAATTTAATGTTCCCTGCAATTTACAGAGATTTAAAGGACAGGTTTGGAGTTGCAAGCTACCGTGATATTAAGAGAAAAGACTTAACTGAAGCACTGGCATACGTACAGAACTGGATAGAAAAAGCAGAATTGAGGAATTGAGATAGAAAATAAAAGGACAATGACAACTGAATAATAACTGTGAAAGCATTGCTTTTTCTGAAATTCAGGATATAATATATTATTCCGAAGAAAGGAAATAAAATGTGGAAAATGTATAACGAAACCAAAGCAGATTTAAAAGTCAAAATTGGTGGTTCTGATGAAATTGATGCAAAAGAACTGTCAGAATTTTTAAAAGGAACGTACGATACTTTAGCAAAAATAACATCAATAAATGCAAAGGATTCTTATTTTAAATTAAATTTCAAAGCTTCAGATAAAGGTTCTGTTATTTTAGATTTTTCTGCGATAACTCCTGAAATTTTAAAAATAACAGGATATGTTGTATCGGCGGCAACGATAATAAAAATGTATTTAGAGATTATAAAATTAGTAAAAGACTTAAAAGGGAAAAAATTTAAAAAAATAGATTCTGATACTGGAAATATAACTAATTATTATGGAGAAGTTAATAATTATAATATCGAAACTGTAAATTTATATTTATCAAATCCAGATGTAAGTAAAGAAATAAAAAAAAGTATAAAAAAAATAAAAGATAGAGAAAATTTAAAATATTTTCTCAACAATGAAGATGCAGAATTAGAATTATCTAAAGAAGATATGAACGTAATGACTGCGGAAGAAAAAGAAACTGAAGATACAGAAGAAGAATTGGAAAATTTATTAGAAAATATAGAACTGAAGGTATACAAAGTACCTTTTCAAGGAAATTCGCAATGGGATGTAATTTTTAATAATGAAATTACAAAAGTCTCTGTTTGGGATCAAGAATTTTTAAAAAAACTTCATGCTGGAGAAATCTTGCTTAGTTCACAAGATATATTCATTGTGGATATGAAAGAAGTTAAAGAAAAAGATAAAGTAAAATATTATATTTTAAAAGTACAGGAGGTAAAAAGATTAGAAAATATAAAAATTTATTAAATCACAGTTATTAATTTAGCTGTGATTTTTTTATGGAGGAAAAATGGATGAAAATGTATTAGAAAAAATAAAAATTAGATTACTAAGTGGAATCGAAGTAAATGAAAGTGATTTTAATTTCATGAAGTTGAATGCCAATTTATTTAAGAATATTAAATTTATCAAGAAAAGAAAGGCTAAAAAGAAATGGCTAAAAGAATGTCGAGAGAAAACCAAAAATTGATTTACTGGTTCATAGACTGCTATGCTTACAAGCTGAAAGGTGTAGATATAAATTGGCAGACTAGCAAACAAAAGCCTGCCATTTCTGATTATTTTTTGTATAAGGCAAAGGAAGACTTGAAAAAACTTTATATTAAGCATAGTGGCAAGAATATAAAGGGATATGAGCCTTTTAGAAATATCGAGAGTAAGCTGAAAGACAGAATCGGAAACATAATTGACAAGAATTACACAAAAGAAAGCAAAATCAATATAATCACAAATGATTTAATGGATTTTGTAACTGATGAAATTCAAATGTTATTTATTAAACTGAATGACACTTTTAGCTTGGCACTTAAATTAATGAGTAATACCGAAGCTGTGGCATTTACTAATTTCCTATTTGACTATTTTTTGCAGAATGACATTGATATGTGGCAGGAAATACACGAACTATACAGACAACAGGAAAATAGAAATTGGGTGTACTGGATGTTAAAAAAGAAAATATGTGTTATTACAGGAAAGCCAAATGCACAGCTGGCACATATTTCAAAAAGTGCTGGAGCATTAGGAGGCTACAAATATGACAAAGGGATAGGAAATAGTTATTTACCTTTATCAATAGAGTGGCATATAGGAGTGGATCATGGAGTTGGTGGTGGCAGAAACAAATTAATAACAAAACTTAAAGAGCTAAATATAGAGCCTTTTGAAATAAAGACAGATGAAGAAGTTAAGGAATTGAAGAAAATATATAAAAATCATTTTAAGGCATTTAAGGAGGATAAAGAATGACTGATAAAGAAAGAAAAGATTATGAAAGAATTTTTTTAGAAGTTTGGGATAATAATTTGCTAGAAAAAGGACTTCTAATCGAAATGTGTCAACTGCTTGAATTAGACGGAAAAAAAGAAGAAGCCAACGGATTTACATTATTTTATTTTAAAACTAAAAATAGTAGAACGTTTGTAATTGAAGATGATGAAATTCAAGGAATTTTGGAAATTTATGAAAAAAAGGAGGAAATGTGAAAAAATTATTATTAGCAGGACTTTTGGTAATAACTATAAGTTGTAGTACATATTACGAGAAATTTCAACAAGAGTGTAGGCAATATAAAGTTATCAAGAAGTTAAAATCTAAAATAAGTAAAAAAATATATCTGAAATTTGAAAACGGAAGCATACATGAAGTATCGCCAATATTAAAATATGAGGATATAGAAGAAAATCATAAATTGAAAAAATGTGATTTTTAGGAAAAATTTATAAAATAGGACAATGACAGTTGAATATTTTTGGTTTTAGGGTATAATATATGTATAAATGTATTTATTTTAGGAGGTTTTTGTGGAACAAGAAGAACAATATAGCGAATTTGGTAAAAAATATGAAAAAATAGGATCTGATTACGATATTAGAAAAATAAAAAAACCTGAAAATTATAATAATCTAACATACGAAGATGAAGATAAACAAAATTATGCTCAAAAAGTAGCAAATATGTATATAGCCTTTTCAAACGAAATGTACAAATTAATAGAAGAAATGAACAAATATATGAATGAAACTAAAAAACAAGAAAATATCATTCAAGAACTGAAAGAGTTAAGGATAGATTGCATAATGGTGTATATTCAATCGTTACAAGAAAAAACTAAAATAGATAATGAAATCCATAGTTTTAATATGATGAAAGCTTATCAAAACATACTATCTCAAAAAAAAGAATTGAAAAAGTTGATTAAAGACGGAGAGGAAAGAGATAAAAAAATATTAGAAATGATGGGAATATTTTTATCTATATTTTCATTAATAGGAGTGAACTTATCTTTTTTTTCAAACATTAAAGATATAGATATTTGGAATATATTGTTGTTGATCGTCGTGATAAATGTATTGTTATCAGATGCGATAAAAGTAATCTTTAGTATTATCAGAAAAGAGAAAGTGGAAACAATTGTAGAAAAAATATTTAGAAAAATAATAACTTGCATAAAAGAAAAGACCAAATAAAACTGGTCTTTTTTGATTGCATAAAATAAATAGAAAACATTGTTTAAGATTTTAATTTTTTAGAGAAAAAACAAAACTCAAACACTTGAAAAAAGTATTAAAATAGGTTATAATAAAGGAGTGATAAAATGCTTACTAAAGAGCAGATAAAACAAATTGAAAATGATAAAAATATATTTTTTTGCGTTATAGAACTACTCAAAGTGATTTCGATGAAAGGAGAAGTCAAAGTGACTTTTAAATTCAAGGATAAGAAATTGAAAGGGAAAGAACTATGGCGTGATATAATAGAATAAAGACAAGAGCAAAAAGTTTGTGAGTCGATTTATATGTAGATTAGGAACAGTCTATTTATAAGTCGGCTCTTTTTGTTTTAAAGACTAAAAGAATTTAGAGGGCCTTGAATTCATGAATTGGATATAAAGATAGATGATGTGAAGTATGGACCACAAGATTAGACAGATGTTCATAGAATAAAAAGACAAGACGACAAAAAAATAAAAAAAGGTACTTTAAGAGACTTTTTTATACCGTGGGTCTGGCGAGTCCCGGAAAATATCCGGATATGATTTTTTTTTAAGTTTATGTCCTGTCCGATAGGAGGTGAAAATGGAAGCAAAATATGACGAGATTATAAAAGGTGTTGTACTAGCTAAAATATTGAATTTGAGTGAAAGACATCTAAGGCGTTTGGCAGAGGAAAATGTTATCAAAAAAAACGGACAAAATAAATATTTATTTTTGGAAAGTATTCATTCATATATTGAGTATCTGGAGTTAAAAAATGATGCAGATGTAGATTTGAAAGACGAAAAAATTAGGGAAGAAATAAAGAAAATAAAAAAAGATACGGAATTAAAAGATTTGAAAATCAAAGAATTGAAGAATCAATTGCATCCAGCAAGCATAATCGAGAAAGTGATGACGGATAGTCTTATGAACTTAAAAGGAAGGTTACTTTCTTTGTCTAATCGACTAGCTCCACAATTAATTGCACTCGATAATTTGGGGGAAATTCAAGAGGTGATTCAAGATTCAATATTAGAAGCATTAGAAGAACTTAGTGAATACAATCCAGAGTTATTTAAAAATAAAAATTTTATTGAAGATGATGATGAAGAGGAAGGTGTGGAAAAAGTTGAAAAACGGAAACGTGGTAGACCTAAAAAAAGCAAATGATTTATTTAGAAAAATATTTTCTGTTTTAAAGCCTCCGCCTAAACTAACAATAGATATGTGGGCAGATAGATATAGAGTGTTATCAACCAAAAGTTCAGCTGAACCTGGTAAATGGAGAACTGACCGCGTTCCTTTTCAAAGAGAAGTTATGAGAGCCATATCAAGCAAAAAAACAGAAAAAGTAGTAATGATGTATGGCGCTCAATTATCAAAAACAGAACTTCTTATGAATACATTTGGGTATTACGCCGATTACGAACCGTCTCCTATAATGTTCATGATGCCGACAAAGGATATGGCACAAGACTTTTCAACCACAAGGCTTAACGACATGATTCAGTCGACGCCACAATTAAAAAATAAAATTATTGAGAACGAAAATTCGAGAGACACAAAAAGACAAAAGGAATTTCCAGGTGGATACATTGTATTAATCGGAAGTAACTCAGCAGCAGAATTAGCGAGTAGACCAATTAGAGTTTTGCTTGCTGATGAGATAGATAGATTCCCGTCTAATGTAAAAGATGAAGGAGATACATTGAATTTAGCAATTGAGAGAACTAAAACTTGGACATTGAATAGAAAAATTGTTTTAACAAGTACTCCTACAATTAAAGGGGAGAGCAGAATCGAAAGAGAATACGAAAACAGTACACAAGAAGAATATTATATACCTTGTCCGAAATGCGGAACAATGCAGAAATTGGAATGGAGAAATATAATTTTTGAAAGCGTAGGGCATAAATGTTCAGATTGTTTGGAAGTTTCAAATGAATATGAATGGAAAAAAAATATGAAATATGGCGAATGGATAGCTGGAAACAATGAAGTTGACAGCGAATTGGTCAGAGGGTTTCATATTAGCGAATTGTACAGCCCTTTTTCAACTTGGAAAAGCATTATCAAGAAGTTTAAGGAATCAACAGGAGATGTTCAGATGATGAAAGTGTTTACTAACACTGCACTTGGAGAAACTTGGGAAGACAGGATAGAGAGAATAAATTTTGCGGACTTGGAATCAAGAAAAGAACATTATGGATGTGAAATCCCTGATAAGGTTTCAGTTCTTACTGCTGGAGTTGACGTGCAAGACGACAGGTTAGAAGTGGAAGTTGTTGGGTGGGGTGTTGGAGAAGAAAGCTGGGGAATTTATTACAAGGTATTTATGGGTAGTCCTGCTGAAAATTATGTCTGGGAACAGCTTGATAGATTTTTGGATACTGAATTTTCTTATAAAAATGGAGAAAAAATAAAAATAATATGTACTTGTATCGATACAGGTGGTCATTTTACACAGGAAGTTTACCAATATGTAAAACCACGTGAAATAAAACGGATTTTTGGAATCAAAGGACAAGGTGGAGACGGAAAATCATTTATATCTAAACCTACTAAAACAAATAGAATGGGAATAAGTTTATTTGTTTTGGGAGTTAATTCAGGGAAAGAAACTATTTTATCAAGATTAAAGATTGATTTACCTGGACCAAAATACATGCACTTTCCTGATAATATCGATCGTGGATATGATGAGGCATATTTTAAAGGAATTACTTCAGAAGTTAAGACAACTGTTTGGGAAAAAGGGAAGAAAAAAACTATGTGGAAAACAATAGGAACTAAACGTAACGAACCACTTGACATTAGAAACTATGCTTATGCAGCATTATTGATTGCTAATCCTAATTTAGAAAGAAAATATACGACAGAAACAATAAAACAAACTAAAGCTGTAAAAAAAAGAAAAATATTGTCGAAAGGGATTTAGAAAATGGGAAAATCAAATTATTCAAGAGAATATATTCTGGAAATGATAGTTGAATATGGTAAAGCTGAACGAGCGGCTTTGACTGGAACTAGTTATAAAATTGGAACTAGGGAACTTACTCGAATGGGAATAGATGCGATAAGAAAAGGAAGAGCTTACTGGGAAAATGAACTTCAAAAAATAAATGGCAAAGGCAACAGGAGAGTGAGAAGAGGTGTGCCTAGAAATCTTTAGCAGAAAAGGAGGTGTTTTATGAATTTTATTGATAAATTGGTAACGGCATTTAATCCGGAAAAAGGACTTAAAAGGTTTCAAGCAAGAAGAAAATTAGAAATTCTTAATACTGGATATTCAAATCACGGTGCTTCAACTACTAAAAAATCAATGCTAGGATGGCAAAGTGCTGGCGGCGGAGTAAAAAAGGATATTTATAAGAACCGTAAAAAGTTGATTGAACGTTCGAGAGATTTATATATGGGAACTTCTGTGGCTACTGGGGCGTTGAAAACTATTAATACGAATGTCGTTGGGAGCGGATTAAAATTAAAGTCCGCTATTGATAACGAAACAATAGGGATTAGTGATGAAGAAGCCGAAGCAATAGAAAGTTTAATTGAAAAAGAATTTGAGCTTTGGTCTAAAGACAAGATTGATAATCTAGGGACTATGAACTTTTATCAGATCCAGGAACTTGTATTTTTGACAGTGCTGATGAATGGAGAATGTTTTATAAAATTAAATTATTTTGAAACTCCAAAAAATCCATACAGTTTAAAACTGGAAATTTTAGAACCTGACAGAATATATACTCCAAACAATATGATTTCAGATAAAAGTGTAGTCGAAGGTGTGAAAATAGATAAAAACGGAAGAATTGAAGGCTATTATGTTTCATCTGAACATCCTTTGGATGCAACTGGGGGAGTAAGTGAGAAACTTATAAAAGTTTACGGAAGTGAAAATCAAAAAAATATAATACATCTACTTTTCACAGAAAGACCTGAACAAGTAAGAGGGATTCCGGTATTATCTCCAGTTATTGAGAATTTAAAACAGCTTGGAAATTATACTGAAGCTGAACTAATGGCAGCAGTTATAAGTGGAATGTATGCAATTTTTATTGAAAGTGAAGCCGAAAATTCGAGCGGTGCTGATGTAGGTGAACTCGAAGCGGTCGAAAATGATTCGCTGGTAGATTCGGAAGATGAAACTACTATAGAACTTGCACCAGGAATGGTTGTAGGGCTTAATCCAGGAGAAAAGGCAAAAGCTACTAATCCAGGAAGACCTAATGCACAGTTTGACCCTTTTGTTACAAGCATTTTAAGACAGATAGGAAGTGCTTTGGAAGTTCCGTATGAACTTTTGATAAAGCATTTTACAGCAAGTTATTCAGCAAGCCGTGCAGCACTTCTGGAAGCGTGGAAGATGTTCAGGAAAAGACGTGAATGGTTTGTAGAGAATTTTACCCAGCCTGTTTATGAAGAATGGTTAAATGAAGCGTATTTGCTAGGTAGAATTGAACTTAAAAATTATGGAACTGACTTTCTTATAGACAAAGCGTGGTGTGGCTCTCAATGGAACGGACCATCTCAAGGGCAAATAGATCCGTTGAAAGAGGCAAATGCGGCAGTAACAAGGATAAATAATGGACTTTCTACAAGAACTAAGGAAACTGCAGAATTAAATGGGGGAGATTTTGAGCAGAATATAAGAATTTTGGCAAAGGAAAATAAATTGTTAACAGAGAAAGGAGTGGTATTAAATGCCGAAACAACTCAAATTTTGGAACGTGATGAAGAATGATGATGAAAAATCAGCTGAACTGATACTTTATGGGAGCATTGGAAATGATGAATATTGGGATGATATATCTGATAAGGCGTTTAAACAGGATATTGAAAATCTTGGGGATGTAGAAAATATAATTTTACACATAAACAGTCCAGGAGGGAGTGTATTTAGTGCTGTAGCAATAGCGAATACTCTTAAAAATCATAAGGCTAAAATAACAGCAAATATAGATGGATTGGCAGCAAGTGCGGCAACTATCATAACAAGTGCTTGTGATACTGTAAGAATGCCTAAAAATGCTTTGTTTATGGTACATAATCCAATTACTTTTGCTTACGGGAATAATCAAGATATGCAAAAAACACTTGAAATGTTAAATAAAGTTAAAAATAGCATTATTGAGACATATCTAAATAAAGCAAAGACTGATAAGGAAACGTTGTCAGAATTAATGGACAATGAAACCTGGATGAGTGCAGAAGAAGCTAAGGAATATGGATTTATTGATGAAATATTGGATGAAAATGTGGAAAAAGAAGTTATTGAGAATAAATTAATTATAAACAATATGGCTTTTGACATTTCAAGATTTAAAAATTTTAAAGAAAAGAAAAAACAAGATCCAAGAATTATAAATATTTCTGTAAATAGTACAGGAAGTCCTGAAGAAATAGCTGATAAATTTAGAGATATATTAAATTCAACAGAAAATCAAAAAAATGAAGGAGGAAATATGACATTAGAAGAGTTAAAAAACAAATTTCCAGAACTTTACAATCAAATCTTTAATGAAGGTAAGGAAGCTGGAATAACAAAAGAAAGGGAAAGAATGAGAGAAATTGATAACTTGGATGTATCAAATTATTCTGAACTTGTTAAAAATGCTAAATATAACGAGCCTGTAGAAGCCAGTGTGTTAGCAGTAAATATTTTGAATAAACAGAAGGAAGAAAGAATTCAGAAATTACAAAATATTAAGAATGATAGTCAAAATAATTTTACACCGCCAGTTCCGAATAATGGTACACCGGAAAATAATGAAGAGAAAAAATTTATGGGAGTAAATATTTCAAACATTTTTTCTTTAATGAATAAAAAAACAGAGGAGGGCAAATAATGGATTTTGTAACAAAAGGCAATGAATATGCCAGCGAACAGTTTTTAAGTGGTACAGGGCATAAATATATGGAATTTGAAGTGCCACAAGGTAAGAATGTAAAAAGAGGAGACGCTGTAAATGTAGGTGCTGAACTCTCAGATGGGACGGATTTATTTGGAATAGTTATGGAGGATGCAGATGGAACAACTGCAAAAACCAAAACAACAGTAGCTATTTCAGGAGAATTTATATTTGAAGGGCTGAAAGTGAAAGCGGGAACACAGAAAGCGGAGTTTACAAAAATGGCCAGAGATAAAGGAATTGTAATAAAAGGATTAGGAGGTAAGGAATAATGCCAGCAGTAATAGAATTTAT
>ERZ773069.508-NODE-508-length-25688-cov-12.860804_pt1 | contig 25688 bp, 24 predicted proteins | sample MGYA00580619_ERZ773069 | MGnify/ENA primary metagenome ERZ773069 (study PRJEB29015, sample SAMEA2738007) | human oral metagenome | biome: human oral; feature: human-associated habitat; material: dental | place: China | collected 2108 ...
TAATTGATAATAAAAAAATCTATTTTTCATCTTCTTCCTCCCAAAATAATTGATCTAGAGTTTTGCCTAAGCATCTACAAATGGATTGGCAAAGTGAAAGCGAAGGATTGTACTTTCCAGCTTCTATCAAGCCGATAGTCTGGCGCGTAACCCCGACAGCTTCTGCCAAGTCACCTTGTGTCATATCAAGCTCTACTCGAGCGAGTTTTAATTTTAAATTCTTAGCCATTTCTTACCTCCTCCTTAATTTTAAAAGTCGCGCTTCTTTTTTCAACTTTATTATATCATATATTTTACATTATGCAATATATATCTGTCTTTTTGTGAGATTTTTTTAACAAAAACCTCTCTACCACTTACATGATAGAGAGTTCTCTGTTTATTCAAATTTTTTCAAAATATCTACAACGTCACTTCTCTGTTTGACTTGGTAGGCTTTGATGCCTAATGTCTCAGCCATCTTAGTGTTGTCTGCTATATCATCAAAAAAGACACAATTTGCTGGATCCAACTGATATTTACAGAGAATTTCTTCAAACATTTTCCGATCAGGTTTGATGGCCTTAATATCACAAGAAAGAACAAACCCATCTAAAATCTTTTCTAGAGGTGCTAGTTGGTCTTTCAATAATTCGTAAAAAACTGGCGATGTATTAGATAGAACAAAAATACGATGACCTTTTTCCTTTAAACGTACAAGAAGAGGAAAGACTTCAGTGTAAATATCGATATAGGCTGGCCAATTCCAAATGACTTCTTCAACCTTTTCCCGATAACAATCCCCTAACAGAGAAAGAACCTTATCAACCAATTCTTCTCGAGTCAAGGCCCCCAGGTCCAATCGTTCCCATAAACCCGACTGGAAAATAGACTTGTCTAAGATCAGATAATCTTTCTGAGTTTTAGCTACAGCTTTCAAAATCTTATCCTTGTTCCATTCCAATAAAACATTACCCATATCTAGTATGATATCCATTAAGCCAACTCCATTATGATGTGTCGATTTCTTCGATTATTCATTTCCTGTTTTCAAATCTTTTTGATAATAGTGTCTTTGTCCAGTGTAGGGATAATCTTTTAAGGTAAAGACTTCCTTGTAACCCTGCTTTTGATAAAAGGCTGGCGCTTGAAACTGATATGTATTCACAAAAGCAAAGCGACAGTTTCTCTTCTTAGCTTCACTCTCTGCTTGCTGCAATAGTTGGGAGCCGATTCCTTGTCCCCGCAAATCCTCTTTCACAAATAAATACTCAATTTCTAACCAATTCCCGAAAGTCTCTGCTACTAAGCCAGCCATGAGTTCACCTTGTTCGTCTTCGATATACAGATTAAGTGGCTCACTTTCAGCTGCTTCCCTTTTAGAACGATTATAAGAGCGAATCAAGTCTCCTATTACTTGCGATTTCTGAGATTCTATATTTTCCAATCGAATGTGCATCTAAATCTCCTCGACTATACTTCATAGCTTGATTATAGTCCTATTTCCAAGGACTGTCAAACTAGAAAAACTCACCAACCTGAGTTGATGAGTTTTTGACTTATTTTCTAAATTTCCATTGGCTATAAATACCAAAAGCGACAATCCAGATAGCTGATCCGATTGCTCCTACATAGGTTGATTCTTGTAAAAAGAGTGTTCCAAATACAAAGATAAAGAAGAGCATGGTCAGAGGATTTAGCAAGCGATACTGAGGCATGAGATAGCCATCTGCCATAAAGTCTTTAGACTTACGATACTTGAGATGGGCTACCATGATCAAGATGTAAATTGCGATATAAACTCCTGATGAAGAAGCTGTAATCAAAGCAAAGGCATCTGATACGCCTGGAAGTACATTGATGAAGGCAGCAAAACCAATCAATACCGCAGAAGCAATGATAGCATTCTGAGGAACGTTGTGACGTGAAAGTGTATCAGCCTTAATAGTTTTTAAAAAAAGATTTGGAGAATCATGAGCAATTTGATACAAATGACGACCTGTTGAATAAAGGGTTGAATTCAAGGCTGATGCAGCTGACGTCAAGACAACAAAGTTAATCAAGGCTGCCGCCCACTTAAGACCAACAAGTTCAAATACCGTAACAAATGGTGAATCCGCTGCAGAAAGCTCACGCCAAGGAATAATAGACATGATAGCTAAGAGAGCTCCACCGTAGAAAAAGATAATTCGCAAGGGAATTTCCTTAACTGCCTTGGGCAATACTTTTCTGGGATCCTTGGTTTCAGATGTAGTAACACCGATAAATTCGATCATCAAATAAGCAAAGAAAACCATTTGAAAGGCCATGACAAAATTCATACCGCCATTTGGAAAAAGGGAGAAATGGTCGCTGATATTAGCAAGACTTGCTGAACCATAAGGAGTTTCAAAGCCAGTCAAGACTAGAAAAACACCTGTCGCGATCATGGCAAGAATGGCCACAATTTTAATCATGGCAAACCAAAATTCTACTTCACCAAATATTTTAACAGCAATCAAGTTCACCAAGCCGAGTATTGTCAGAAATACAACCTGAATCAACCAAGATGGCCAGGATGGAAACCAGAACTGAACATAGTGAGAGATAGCCGTAATCTCGGCCATTCCGATAAAGACTACTGAGAGCCAGTATGACCAAACTGAGAAGTAACCCCAGCCCTGACCTAGATAACGCGTAATAAAGTTGATAAAGGTATGTTGCTCCGGATCTTGGTACAACATTTCTCCGATAGCCCGCATCATAAGATACATAAAGCCACCCGTAATCATATAGACTAGAACAATGGAAGGTCCTGTTAAACTAATCGAGCGACCAGCTCCTAGAAACAATCCAGTCCCAATTGTTCCTGCAATGGCCATGACTTGAACATGGCGATTTGTTAACCCACGTTCCATTTTATTTTTCTTTTTTTGCTTATTTTCTGAACTCATATAGTCTCCTCTAGTTTTTAGAATTAAGAAAAGGAGTGATAGGAAGCGCTTTCCCTACATCTACTCCTTATTTTCATTCCTATTAAACTGTTTTTTCTACTTTTAAGATTTTAACATCATAGCTTCCTACAGGTGTTTCAATTGTAGCAGTATCACCTGTTTTCTTACCAATCAAGGCTTGCCCAATTGGGCTTTCATTTGATACTTTACCTGCAAAGGCATCTGCACCCGCTGATCCCACGATGATATATACTTCTTCGTCGTCTTCACCAATTTCTTGGATAGTGACTGTTTTCCCGATAGCAACTTCATCTTGAGCAACCGCATCGCTATTGACAATTTCAGCATAACGAATTTTTGTTTCCAAGCTAGAGATTTGTCCTTCAACGAAGGCTTGCTCGTCCTTAGCTGCTTCATACTCACTATTTTCTGACAAGTCACCGTATGAACGCGCAATCTTGATGCGTTCTACAACTTCTGGACGACGAACTAGTTTCAACTCTTCTAATTCTTTTTCGAGTTTTTCCTTTTCTTCAAGGGTCATTGGATATGTTTTTTCTGCCATTTTTCTCAACTTTCTTTTGAATAAATTTAAATTTCTTTAGATAGTAAAGCAAAATTATGTGGTAAACCACATAATTTTACAATGAAGACAAAGTCTTTTTAGAATTTTCCTTAAATGATTTTAGTCAGTATCGACCTTTTAAAATCTGTGACTAAACCTAATGATTCTATCACTTCTAGACTCAGATTCAAATAAGAAGTAAGTTTTTACTTTCGCAATTTCCGAACGCCTAAAACTTATGGATTTCAGGCGTTTCTGATCATAGTGGAAAGACCGGTGTGACTTGCTATTCCCGTAAAAAGAAGAGATTCTCTTCTACATTCACGGATTTAATAGCAAATCTTGTTCTAAGAGTTAGTTTGAACTACTTGATTGTGTCAGTTTACTGTTGACATGCTCTGCAACGTTTCGATCATGTTCTTCTCGTGTCGTTGCAAAGTAAACCTTGCCATCTTGTACGTTGGCTACAAAGTAGAGATTGTCACTCTTAGTTTGATTGATACTTGCTTCAATTGCATCCAAACTTGGACTGTCTACTGGACCAGGCATTAGGCCAAGGTTCGTATAAACATTATAAGGTGAATTGATTGTTGTATCAATTGCTGCATCATCTGCCAAGCTAATATTTTGTCCTAGCTTACCTTCTGCATAGAGAATAGCAATATTACTCTGAAGTGGCATACCAAGGTTCAAACGATTATAGAAAACTCCAGCAATTAGCTTACGATCATCAGTTTTCAAACCTTCTTTTTCCACAAGTGATGCAATGGTGAGGAGTTCATTCACTGTCAAATTCTTTTCTTTAATTGCAGCGTAATGTGCTGACAAGTTTTTGTCCATAGCTGCTACCATTTCATCAATCAAGCTTTCTACAGTTGTGCTTTCTTTGATGCTATATGTTGCTGGGAAAAGATAACCTTCTAAACGGTAACGAACACCGCTTTCCTTAGTTGGTAGACTTTCGAGAAGGGTTGGGTACTTAGCAACTAATTGAGAGATGAAGGTTTCATCTTGAACTTTTGCCAAGAAGGCATCAGCAGTCAAGGGTTCTTTAAACTCTCCTTGAAGCTGACCAACCGTTTGTGCGATTTGATCAAGGGTATAACCTTCAGGGATTGTAAGATTTGCAAGTGCAACCTCTTGAGGTTGAGGAGTTCCACCCTTTTGCAATTCTTTGATGATATCATCTGTACTCATGCTCTTTTGCAAATTATAGTAACCAGATTTTAAATCAGAATAGTCTTTATACTTAGCATAAAGGCTAAAGATAAACCCGTGTTTTACCAATCCAGAGTTCTCTAATGTATCACCAATTTGCTGAAGATTAGCTCCTTCTGGAATCTGAACCGTGACATACTGTTTTGAATTTGCATCAACTGGTTGGAGTGCAGATTCGACATAACGGTAACCAAAGAAACCACCCACACCTAGTAAAACCAATAAAACAAATACTGTTACGAAAAATCCTTTCAAGCGTGATTTTTTCTTTTTCTTGATTGGTTTCACTGACTCTTTACGACTTCTTCTAGGAAGTTCAGTTCTAGTTTCAACTGGAGCAACTGGTTCTTGGCTCGAAGTTTCTTTTGCAAGAACTGTTGGTTTCGGTTGAGGTTTAATATTCTTTCTAGCAGGACTTGGTTTGGCCTGATTCGTACGATAAGAAACTGGAATCCTTGTCGAAATAGCATTGAACTCTTTCTCTTCTTCCACTGGTTGAGTAGGTTCAAGAGGCTTAACGGGTTCAGCAGGTTTCGTTGATGGCAAAGGTTCTGTTGATGGTAGAGGATCTGGAGCTACAGCTGGTTCTGAAGCAACAGAAGTTCCAACAGAATCATCTTGTAATACTGGACGTGGTGGAACTGTTGGTGCATTAGCAAGCAATTCATCCACTAGAGAAACAGAATTAGCCATCAAGTCTTCTACAGAAGACTCTTCCGCTGGTTTTTCCGCTTCTGAACTATTACTTAAATTTGAAAACAAATCATCGTTGCTACTTTTAGTATTCGCGATGCCGTCTTCTCTTTTTAATCTTTCTAAATCTCTTAAAATTTGTTCTTTAAAACTTAACTTTTCTTCTTCTCGAGAATTTTCGCTCAAAGGTGTTACCTCCTTGTTAATAATCCATAATATTATATCTTAAAAACTAAAGAAAAGCAACCATAGATACCTTTCTGATGCCTAATTCGTGTTTTCCCAGACCATGTTATACCATTCTTCCCCAGCAAAAGTCGACTTGGATTTTCCTTTATTTACAAAACCATGTTTCTCATAATAGGCAATGAGATAGTCATGGCAGGTCAGATTGATTCCCTCACGCTCATGCTCAAGAGCGATCCCTTTTAAAGCGGCCAATAATTTTCGTCCGACACCTAGTGCCTGAGCTTCCTTAGCAATGGATAGACAAGTCACAGAAATATAGCCACCTTTTTGATGACTATAATCTTTAATTTTTTCTGTAAAGGACTGGTCTTGTAAATATCGATGTGGTACTACCGGACCTTCAATATAACCGAGTATCTCTCCATCTTTTTCAGCCACTAAAAAACTGGTCTTAATTTCCTTCAAATGAGCTTCAAAAACAGGGCGAGGAATGGCTTCTTCAATCGAAAAATTTTCTAGTTCAATTTCAAAGATACGATCTAAATCTGTCAATCGAGCTTGTCTAATAATCATATTTCCTCCTGATAGTAGGGATTATGCCAACACATGAGAAAGGCAACCTCACTGCTCCTTTCTCCATCTACGATCCCTTGTTTTACAAATCCATTCATTTCAAAGTAGGCCAGCAACTCATCCTCACAAAGCAGATAAATACCTGGTCTATCTTGCTGACGGGTAACTTCCTTCAAAGCTGCTAGCAACAAGGTTCCAAAGCCTTGTCCTTGATAGTCAGGATCAACAGCTAAAGCGCCAATAAGAATGTAACTATCACTAATAGGCTGCTCAAGCTCCTTTTCTAAAGCCCATTTACTTAATAGGGTATCCGTAAAAACAGTTCCAGAAACATAAGCAATTCCTTGATTATCCAAGCTAGCTAAGAGAAACGTACCCGCATGGTTGCAGATACGTTCTTCTATTATTTCTCTCTTCATGATTTCAAGGAAGTTTGAATTACTTTCCTGTATCAAGCAAATCTGATCAATATCTGATTGCTGAGCTTCCCGAATTTTAATTGGAAATTCCATAATCTTACTTACTGAACATTGCTTGTCAAATTAGATAAGAGACGCTCGAATGAGTATTCGTAAGTTTGAATATCGCCAGCCCCCATAAAGACATAGACAGCATTATCATGATCTAGAAGTGGAGAAACATTTTCAACTGTGATAACTTGATGTTTCTTGTTGATTTTATTGGCAAGGTCTTCTACTTTGACATCACCATGGTCCACCTCACGAGCAGATCCATAGATTTGTGCTAGATAAACTGCATCAGCCTGATTCAAGGCTTGGGCAAAATCGTCCAACAAGGCAATTGTTCGAGTAAAGGTATGTGGTTGGAAGATAGCGACGATTTCCTTGCTTGGGTATTTTTGACGTGCAGCATCTAGAGTTGCAATGATTTCAGTTGGGTGATGCGCAAAGTCATCGATGATAACCGTATCATTGACAATCTTTTCTGTAAAGCGACGTTTAACTCCTCCAAAAGTCTTCAAGTGTTCACGTACCAAATTCAAGTCAAAGCCAGCAGTATAAAGCAAACCAATCACTGCTGTGGCATTCATGATGTTGTGGCGACCGAAAGTTGGAATGTGGAATTGGCCCAACTCTTGACCACGGAAGTGAACGGTAAAGGTTGAACCAGTTGTTGAACGAAGCAAATCGCTAACTACAAAGTCATTGTTGTCTGCTTCAAAACCGTAATAATAGATTGGGGCATTTGCCGTAATCTTACGCAACTCTGGATCTTCGCCATAGACAAACAAACCTTTTGTGATTTGTTTGGCATAATCATTAAAGGCGTTGAAGACATCCTCTAAACTTGTGAAGTAGTCTGGGTGGTCAAAATCTATATTAGTAATGATAGAGTATTCTGGATGATATGGCATGAAATGACGTTCGTACTCGTCTGATTCGAAGACAAAATACTTGGCATTTTCAGAACCACGACCTGTCCCATCTCCAATTAGATAGCTTGTATCAGTGATGTGTGACAAAACGTGAGAAAGCATACCAGTTGTTGAGGTCTTACCGTGTGCACCAGCAACACCCATACTGATAAAGTCACGCATAAAGCTACCAAGAAACTCATGATAACGTTTATAGCTGATACCATTTTGGTCAGCATAAGCAATTTCAACATTGTTATCTGGACGGTAGGCGTTACCAGCGATAATTTCTAAATCTCCTTGAAGATTTTTTTCATCAAACGGTAAAATTGTAATTCCTGCTTGCTCCAGTCCACGTTGGGTAAAGTAGTATTTTTCAACGTCCGAACCTCGAACCTTGTGCCCCATTTGATGTAACATCAAAGCCAAAGCACTCATTCCTGATCCTTTGATTCCGATAAAATGATAGGTTTTTGCCATTTTCTTCCCCTCTATTCGCTCATTCTAGTCAAGTTAAGCTCTTGGGCCACTTGACGTTCTTGTTCTTTTTGTTTACTTTTTTTGTTATAAATTTGACTTTTCTTTAAAAAGTCATAATTGTTTTTCTTGGAACGACTTGTTTCACCGTCTGAAATTGGATGTTCCACTTGAGAAACGGTTTCTGCCAAAATATAGTGAGATTGACCTAACTTCTGACTATATTTCGCAAATTCTCCTGGATTTTCCTTTTGAAAAGGTGCGGTCGGTTGATTTTCTGGACGTACACGACTTGGCTTCGTTTGACGTCTCGTATGATTTACATCCTGAGTCAAATATCGAGCCGAGCGCTTCTTTTTCAAATCCGCGCGAGCTTCTTCACGCGCTAATTCAGCATAGGATTTTTCTTTTTTCTCAATCGGTTTTACAAGAGGTTTGGCTTTCTCTTGTTTTTTTTCTTCAGTGATTGGAGACCATTCTAAGTAGTTTTTATCTTGATAATCACCTTTGATATTACTGATGAAATCAGACTCATCGTAGAGATTCATAACTGGCATTTCTGTCAACATGACTTCATCATCTGCCACTATTGGAAATCGTTTTTGTGTCATATTTATTTCCTTTCAATACTCCATTATAGCGTAATGTCTTGATTTTTCAAGTATAGGCTCATGAAATCCCTAAAATTTCTCGTATTTCAGCCAGACTCAGACTTCCTCGAGACTCTGTTCCATCCAAGATTTCAGAAACAAGATTTTTCTTTTTCTCTTGCAATTCTTGAATCTTTTCTTCAATTGTACCTCGAGTCACAAGGCGATAAACTTCAACAGCCTGCTCTTGCCCCATACGATGAGCTCGACCGATAGCCTGAGATTCAACTGCAGGATTCCACCATAAGTCTACTAGAATGACCGTATCCGCACCAGTGAGATTGAGTCCAACCCCACCAGCCTTTAGAGAAATCAAGAATACATCGCGCTCTCCTTGGTTAAAATCCTTGGTCATTTCCTGACGATCTTGTGCAGGAGTTGAGCCCGTAATTTTAAAGGAAGTCAAGCCTAAGTCAGGCAGCTCTTGCTCAATCCGATCCAGCATACCTCTAAATTGTGAGAAAATAAGTACACGATGCCCACCTTCAGCAATCTGAACCAGCAAATCTCGTAAACTATCCAGCTTTCCGCTCTCTCCTTGGTAGTCCTCAATAAAGAGCGCAGGTGTATCACAAATCTGACGCAGACGCATGAGACCAGTCAAAATTTCGACGCGATTTCGTTGAAATTCCGAATCGCTTACCTGTCCCAGACGCTCTTGCATCTGTTGCAGCTGAGCAAGATAGATAGCTTTTTGTTGATCCTCCAGTTCATTCTTATAGACGACTTCAATCAAGTCAGGCAACTCTGTCAAAACCTCTTCTTTCTTGCGTCTCATGACAAAGGGTTTGATAAATTGAGCCACTCTTTCAGTTGATAGTTTCATAAACTCCTTCTTAGCAGGTAAGAGGCCTGGTAAAACAATCTGAAAAATCGACCAGAGTTCTCCCAGATGGTTTTCAATCGGTGTTCCTGATAGTGCAAAGACAGATGGAACCACAAATCGTCGCAAACTTTGAGCAATCTTCGTTTGTGCATTTTTCATCACTTGAGCTTCATCTAGAAAAAGAAAATCAAAAGATAGGTTTCGATAAATCTCACTGTCCTGACGGAAAGTAGCATAGCTTGTCACATAAATCTGATGATTTTCAGCCAAAATTGATTCTCGATGAGATTTTAAGCCATGCACGACCGCAACATCCAAATCTGGAGCAAACTTTTGAAATTCATCAGCCCAGTTATAGATTAAGCCAGATGGAGCAAGGATTAGGACACTAGTATCTGCTTGAACCTGACTACTTAAAAAGGCGATGGTTTGCAAGGTCTTCCCAAGTCCCATATCGTCTGCTAAAATCCCACCAAAGCCATAATGGTGAAGCATCTGAAACCACTGAATTCCCTTTTTCTGATAGTCTCTAAGATCTGCTTGGATATTCAGCACTTTCATCGGAAAATCTTCTGGATGCGTCAAATCATGGGCCAGATTGCGAAATTCTTCGGTGAAAGAAATTTGATCCTGGTCCTTAAATAGATGAGATAGGGTATAAGCTAGGGATTTACGAGCTCGAAAAGCTCCATCTTGTAGGTCCTCTATCCCTAATTCTTCTAAATCCTGACGGATACGCTTGGTCTGATCATCGAAATAGTAAACCTGATTCGAAGAGCTAATGTAATAATCTTGCTTCTCAACTAGCGCTTTCATCGCTCGATCGATTTCTTCTTGACTAATCCCTTGAAAATCAAATTGAATTTCTAATAGGCTTCCCTTGGATGAGATGTGAACTTGAGGCTTCTGAACCTGATAAAGGTCTTGCAAGCTTTCAGAAATCTTTAATTCTCCAAGTGCTGCAAAGGCTGGCAAAACTTCCTGGAAGAAGGCATGGACTGCATCAGCTTTCAAACTTTGACGCCATGAACGAAAATCTGCTTCAAATCCAGCTGATAGAGCTAGTTGAAAAATCTCTTTCTCTAGTTGTATATCGCTAGCAAATGGAAGGCTCTCTAGTTCATTACGATTCCTTACTAGGCAAGTTTCATACTGAAACTGCATATCCAAACGAATAGAACCGTCCTCTTCTCCTTCCATGTAGAAAGAAGGACGGAAAGACTGAATTCGAAGCCCAACAGGAGCCTCTACCTTTCCTACGTTTTTGAACTGGGATAAGGTCGAAGCTAAAAGGTCTCGGTCACTGGTATCAAATTGTAAAATCTTTCTACCACTTTTATCGATAGATACTTTTTTTAATTTTTCTATAAGTCTAGCTTGTTCTTTAGACAGAAGATAAAATGTACCTTTAGTAAACAAGACTTGTCCCTTATAAAACGAATTAAGCCCTACCTGTTGAACAATTTCCATCTCAAAATAGTTGGACTTTTCTTCAATTTGAAAGGTAAACAAACCTGCTTGACCATCAAAATCTTGAAATACAAGGTGGTGATAATTCGAAATCTGATGGTCAAATTGAAATGCATCTAAGCCCATCAGCAGACTAACACCCTGCTCAAAAAAAGACAGCGGAAAATAGAGATGACGACCTTGATTTTGGAAAAAGAGGGCATTTTCAGCCTCATCTTCTAGAATTCCTTGAAGGAAATTTAGAACAAATTGACTACTTTCATCAAACTGACGAATATTCAAGGAAGTTTCATATAACTTCCCAATCATGTAGGGTTTGCTAGTTTCTAAAAGCTTCAGAAAAAGGGGTATATCTCGGATCACATAAAATTTCTGTGTCTGAATAAGACCGACTCTCAAAGTCCAAATAATACGATTAGTCCCTGCTTCAACCTGCCCTTGAGCAGACAACTGATAGATTTCAGAAAGTTTCGGAATTTGGACAGATTCTAAAAACTTTCCTCCAAAAGTAACCTGAGTTTCAACTTCTTCTTTCTTTTCCTGCACATTTTCCAGATTTCCTAAGAGTTCCTGGCCAATCGGATCATTTTTAAGGTAATGTTCTAGTGCTGCCAAATGCACACAAAACCCTCTTTTTTGGAAAAAATCACAAGCACAAAAAACCAAATCATCATCAAGGCTATAGCGAATTTCTTCATCTGCTACACGCACATAGAGACGATGGTCTTTCTCTTTGATAATTTCAATCTGACTAGTTTCGTAGAGTTGAGCTCCCTCCATTCGAAGCTTACCTGGAATCAATTTAGCCATATGTTCCCCTTTTCTTTATCTCCTAATTATACCACATTTCTTCCTATGAAAATAGCCTTCTAGGGTACTTTTCCCCCAGAAGGCTAGCTTGTTAAAGGTTAGCGAAAGTGGTTAGAATTCGTTGACAAACTTCTTCCAAGACAGCTGTCGGCATAGCTACATTTAAGCGAGCATGTAGAGCTCCTTCTTCACCAAAGTCTAAGCCTCTATTAAGGATAACCTTGGCTTCATTTCTTAAGAGGCTTTTTAATTCTTCATCGCTAATATCATAGGCTGAAAAATCAAGCCAAATGAGATAGGTCCCTTGAGGTTTCATGACCTTGATTTTAGTTTTTTTCCCAAACAAATCAACTACATAATTGATGTGTTTCTCAATCAGTTCTTTGAGTTCTGCCAACCATTCCTCACCATAGCGATAGGCAGTTTCTGTTGCCAAATATCCCAAACCTGAGATTTCATGTTGATTATTAGCAAGCTGGCGCTTCTGGAAAGCAAGTCTCAACTTTGGATTCTCGATAATGGCGTAAGAATTTTTCGTTCCGGCAATGTTAAAAGTCTTGGTAGCACTGCTTAAAATCAGTGAAAATTCTTTAAAATCTTCATTTACCGTATTGAATGACTGGTGTTTATTTCCAAACAAGGCTAAATCTTGGTGAATCTCATCAGATACTAGCAAAACTCCATGTTTTTGACACAGTTGTCCAATCTTTTCCAAGACTTCTTTCTCCCAAACCCGTCCACCAGGATTATGAGGATTACAGAGAACGTAGAGCTTCACATCCTCTTCGACAAAGGCTTTCTCCAATTGATTAAAGTCAATCTCAAAAAGTCCGTCTTTTTCTACTAGAGAGTTGGTGATTAGTCTACGATTATTGAGCTTAATGCTGCGAGCAAAAGGAGGATAAACGGGTGTGTTAATTAGAACCGCTTCACCTTCTTTGGTAAAGGCTTGAATAGCTGTTGAAATAGCTGGCACTACCCCTTCGATAAAGACTAGAGCATCCTTTTCAAAGTCATAACTATGGTGTTTTTCCTCCCAGTTTTGAACAGCTTCAATCAATCCATCACTAGCATAGGTATAGCCATAGACTAATTGCTCAGCATAGTCATGGACAGTCTGACGAATCTCTGGTAAAACCTCAAAATCCATATCAGCAATCCAGGCTGGCAATACTTGACGGTCAGTCTCTGCTTCTTTCCATTTATAGGTATGATGTCCAAAACGATTGGGTAAGGTCGTAAAATCATATTTTCCCATAGTCTTATCCTTCCAAAGCTTGGCGCAAATCTTCAATCAAGTCCCTTGCATCCTCAATACCAATAGACAAGCGTAAAAGGTCATCTGTTAATCCATAAGAATGACGAACCTCTGCTGGAATGTCTGCATGGGTTTGAGTGGTTGGGTAGGTAATCAGACTTTCAACACCACCCAGGCTTTCAGCAAAAGAGAATACTTTTAAGGTATTCAAGATATGAGGGATTCGTTTTTCATCCGCCACTTTAAAGGAAATCATTCCCCCACGACCTGTATACAAAACTTCTTTGACTGCAGGTGATTGTTCCAAAAAGGATACAATCTCTTGAGCATTAGCTGTTGAGCGCTCCATACGAAGTGACAAGGTCTTCAGACCACGAATCAGTTGATAACTATCAAATGGTGACAAAACAGCCCCTGTCGTATTGAGATTGTAAAAGAGTTTTTCGTATAAATCAGCACTATCCGTCACAACTACACCAGCTAGCACATCATTATGGCCTGCAAGGTATTTTGTCGCTGAATGCAGGACAATATCTGCTCCATCTTCAATTGGACGTTGGTAAATCGGGCTATAAAAGGTATTGTCGACGACAACTTTAGCACCCTTAGCATGAGCTAATTTTGACAATTTTTCAATATCAAATTCCAACATCAAAGGGTTGGTTGGCGTTTCGATATAGAGTACATCCACATCCTTTTCTAGCTCGGCAATCAACTCTTCTTCTGTATTGGCATAGGTAAAGTGGAAACGTCCTTCCTGTTCAACTTGATTGAACCAGCGGAAAGAACCACCGTAAAGGTCACGGACAGCCAAAACCTTGCTTCCTACTGGAAAAACGCTAAAGGCTAACACAATCGCAGACATACCTGAACTAGTCGCCAAAGCATACTTGGCTGATTCAATAGCTGCCAAAACTTCCTCTGCCTTGCTACGAGTTGGGTTTTTGGTGCGGGTATAGTCAAATCCAGTTGATTGACCAAATTCTGGATGTTGATAGGTCGTTGAAAAGTGAATAGGTGTAACCAAAGCACCTGTTGCCTCATCAGACTTGATACCTGCTTGTGCTAAAATTGTGTTAATGTGAAATGATTTGCTCATACTTTACCTCCAAATCTATAGTAACTATTGTACCACTTATTTTGGATCCTTCGTTTTCTTGTTTTCAAGAGCTAGTTATAGTTTCAAACTATACAAAAACGATAGCTTCCTGAGAAACTATCGTTTTTCCTGTTGAATAGACTGATTATTTAACGTGTTTAGCTAATTCTTCTTGGGCTTTTTTATTAGATTCTTCTTTTTCTTTTAGCCATTTTTGTCTAGCTGCTTCATACTCAGCTGTTGTGACAACCTTATCTTGCAACTTAACGTATTTGTATGATTCAACACCCTTGTTACCAGCTGGAGAGAAGGCCGCTGAGAAAGGAACAGTTTTTCTGATTCCTGGTGTACCACCAAGAGATACGTTTGGAAGTGTGAGAGAACTATCCACCAACCAAGCTTGTGCTTCTGCATATTTGTCATAACGTTTGTTCAAATCTTGCTCTGCATTGGCTTCTTCCAGCATCTTAGTATAGGTATCCAAACCAACCGCAGTTGCTTTGGCATTTGCTTCTCCTGGTTCCAAACCAAGGTTTTGCAATGAACCACCACTTGTTAGACTAAGAGTATCAAGATAGGTTGATGGATCCTGATAGTCAGGGCTCCAACCGCCATTGTAGAGGTCGTAGTCTTTTTGAGCAGCTGTGTTAGCAAGATAACCAATACTATCCATTTCTTCTGTGCTGAGCATTTGAATATCGATAACTACATTATCTGCACCCAAGACTGACTCGACAGATTGTTTAAATGAACTTGCCTCTTGAACACCTCTCTTCACAGACTGATCAACTGGCAAATCTAGATGAATTGGGAATTGTACGCCCTTAGCTTCTAATTCTTTCTTAGCTTGTGCAAAAGCTTCTTTGGCCTTATCGGCATTATAGTAAGCATCTTGTGCATCAGCAAAGTTCACATTTTGCCAAACTTGGCCGTAGTTAACCATCTTAGAAGCTACGACATCACCAAAATCTTTACCATCGAGAGTTACAAATGACGGTGGAACTAGCAAGTTTCTGATAATCTTAGTTGCTCCTTCTTCCCCTTGTGACTGAGCTCCATAAGCTGTACGGTCATAGGCAAAGTTAATGGCTTGACGGAAAGACTTATTCAAAACAGCTTCTTGTTGGGCTATCTTTTCAGCATCTGTCGTTTTGGAAGTATGATTATAAGATTTTCTATCCAGGTTAAAGTTATAATAGTAGGATGTCGCAGTTTGCATACTATAGATGATATTATCCTTGTATTTCTCTTGCACACCTGCGAAACTTGAACTATTTGGATAGAGACGAGCAAAACTATAAACACCTTCGCTGAAGTTACGAACTAGCGCATCTTGGTCACTTCCATCATAGTATGTCAACTTAACATCATCTACAAATACATTTTTAGCATCCCAATAGTTTGGATTTTTCTTGTATTCCATGACAGATTTAGAGGTGAATGATTTAAGAATAAAAGGACCATTATACAAGATATTTGCTGGGTCCACCTTACCAAAATCATCCCCTTTTGAGTTCAAGAAATCAGCATTTACTGGGAACAGAATAGTCGCAGTTGTTTTTGAATTCCAATACGGTTCTGGTTGTGTCAGAGTATATTGAACGGTTTGGTCGTCAATAGCCTTAACTCCAACTGTTGAAAAGTCCGTTGTTTTTCCGCTAACGTAGTCAGCCAAACCAGCAACAGAGTCTTGTATGAGATACAAGGCTTCTGATTTTTTATCAGCCGCGTATTTCAAACCTGTCACAAAATCTTGTGCTGTAACTGGAGCGTACTCTTCACCATCTGCTGTGTACCATTTGACATCTTTACGAAGCTTGTATGTATAAGTCAAACCATCTTGGGAAACTGTCCAATCCTCAGCTAATGAAGGAATGTAGTTCCCGTATTGGTCATTTTCCATCAAACCATCTACCAAGTTTGTCACAACATCACCTGTTGTTGCGCGATTCTCTAAGAGATAGTTTAGACTAGATGGATCGCTACTATATACATAGTTGTATGATTTTGAAGAGCTAGCTGAGTTACCACAAGCTCCCAAGAGCAAACCAGCAGTTAAGACGACGCCTGCTAGCGTCAGGTATTTTGCCTTAGACTTTTTCATAAACAGAACCTCCAAATTTAAATATTTGTATCATTATACAGCTATTGTTTTTTTTAGTCAAGTAATAATTCTCTAAAAATTCATTTTTTTCTACATTTTTTATTTTTTTCTCTCTTTTTTAAATAAAAAATGAACAATTTAAACTTTTTTAGAGTTGAAAGTTCAAATTGTTCATTTTATTTATAAAGCATTATGATAATTTTAATCGTGCTCGTAACTGGTCAGCTTTTGCCTGTCCAATAACCTTATCTAAGAGACGAGTATAGAGACTCATGAATCCGTAGAGTCCACCACCGATTGTTCCGATTAGGGCGACATAGATGAAGCTCCAAAAACGTCCAGTTGGTTGGAAGACAAATCCTATCATCCATTGTAAGAAGCCTACCAAGATAAACATGACAAGAGTTAAAATGATCACTAGGATTGTTCGTTTTAGGATGATCTTTCGATGAACCCCTGTAATCTGACAGATCTCGCGATACATTAAAACAATTGGAATGATAAGACCGATGGTCGTTGAAATGAGAGGACCATAACTATGAAAAAGCGCTATTGATGGTAATTGTAAAACAATCTTAGCAATTGATCCATAAACAAAATACAAGACTGCCTTGCGGTTACGAAACATAGCCTGAAGCATAGGGGACAAGACCATGTACAATCCAAGAATGGTTGACTGCAAAACTGCAAAAACAAACAAGCCCATCGCCAAGCTATCTGGTTTACCGTAAAAGACTGTATAGAGTGGTTCTCCTACCATGACTACTCCAACCGTTGCAGGTAAGAGGAATAGGAAAAGCATGGTGATACTATTTTGAACCAAACGAGCTGCTGCTGGCAGATCCCCCTTGACATAGTTTTCTGTCAAGAGAGGCAGCCCAACGCTACCAATCGAAACTCCAACAGAAATGAGAATCATGGTGATTTTATTAGGATTGGCAGAGAAATAAGAAAACATGACAACTAAATCTTCATTATTGTAGTTGGTAAACCACTTCATGCTATTGATAAAGGTCATTTGGTCCAAAATTTGGAAAAGCTGAATAGCTGAACCTGTTATGATAAAAGGAATAGCTTCCTTAATCGTATCCATTAACAGATGTTTGCTATCAATCTTATCTCGTGTTTCAAAGACTTTTTGAAGCATTCCTTCTTTATAGAGGAAATAAAGCAAGACTGCGAAACTAGCTACCATTCCCACAAAGGCTGCAAAGGTAGACTGGGTGACTGCTGCTAGATAGTCTCCCGAACCAAGCTTCATGATGATAAAGGTTGCTAAGAGCATCCAAATAACTCGGATAACTTGCTCAGCGATTTGACTCATGGCATAAGGCTTTAGATTATTCATCCCTTGGAAAAATCCACGGATAACACTCATAGACGGGAAAATCAAGACAGCCCAAGCCAAGCTCTGCATAATTGGAATCAAGTCCTTACCAACACCTGAAAGATCTGCCAACCAAGGCGCAAAGAGATATAAGATCAAAGCAAAGGCAAGTCCCAAAACAGTCATAAAGCCAAGGAAACTTCGAATAAGGGCAAAACTATGCTCTTCCTCATTCATGGTATTATACTTGGCAACTTGTTTAGCAACCGCCACAGGGATACCTGCTGTCGAAATCAACAAGAACCAGGCGTAGATATTATATCCCATAGTAAAGAGGCCATTAGCCGTTGCGGCATAAGACCCCATCCAAATATACCAGGGGATAATGTAAATAGCCCCGAGGAGACGACTGATAAAATTACTAGCCGTAAGCCAGGCAGTTCCTCGTAACATCTGGGCCTGCTGATAATTATTTTCGTTAGACATAACTTCCTCATTCAATTTTAATAACGGAAATGTTCCTTATCTTCCATTATAAACTTTTCCTTGTTACTTGTAAAATTCAGACTTTCGGTTTACAATAGAAAGTATGATAAAGATTGAAACCGTATTAGATATTTTAAAGAAAGATGATCTCTTCCGTGAGATTATCGACCAAGGACATTACCACTACAACTACAGCGGTGTTATTTTTGATAGCATTAGTTATGATAGCCGAACAACCAAAGAAAATACTCTATTCTTTGCCAAAGGAGCAGCCTTCAAAAAAGAATTTCTCCTTTCGGCAATCGCACAAGGACTTGGTTGGTATGTAGCGGAACAGGACTATGAAGTAGGTATTCCCGTTATTGTCGTTAGCGATATTAAGAAAGCCATGAGTTTGATTGCCATGGAATTTTATGGCAATCCGCAGGAAAAACTAAAACTTCTTGCTTTCACTGGTACCAAAGGAAAAACAACTGCGGCTTACTTTGCCTACAACATCTTAAGTCAACAACATCGTCCAGCTATGTTGTCAACCATGAACACGACCTTGGACGGTAAGACTTTCTTTAAATCTGCTCTAACAACTCCTGAAAGCATTGATCTCTTTGAGATGATGGCGCAGGCAGTTGATAATGGAAGAACCCACCTTATCATGGAAGTATCTAGTCAAGCCTACTTGGTGAAACGAGTCTACGGTCTCACTTTTGATGTAGGAGTTTTCCTCAATATCAGTCCTGACCATATCGGTCCTATTGAGCATCCAACCTTTGAAGACTACTTCTACCACAAGCGCCTCTTGATGAAAAATAGCCGAGCAGTTGTCATTAATAGCGATATGGACCACTTCTCTGTTCTGAAAGAACAAGTTGAGAACCAAGAGCATGACTTCTACGGTAGCCAGTCAAATAACCAGATCGAAAACTCCAAAGCCTTTAGCTTCTCAGCTACTGGTAAATTAGCTGGAGATTATGATATCCAGTTGATTGGACATTTTAACCAAGAAAATGCAGTCGCAGCTGGACTTGCCTGCCTCCGTTTAGGTGCTAGTCTGGCAGACATCAAAAAAGGAATTGCTGTAACTCGCGTTCCTGGTCGTATGGAAGTTCTTACTCAGAAAAATGGCGCAAAAGTTTTCATCGACTACGCCCACAATGGCGACAGTCTTAAAAAACTAATCTCAGTTGTTGAAACTCATCAGACTGGAAAAATTGCTCTAGTTCTTGGTTCTACTGGAAACAAGGGAGAAAGCCGTCGTAAGGACTTTGGACTTCTCCTCAATCAACATCCTGAAATTCAAGTATTCCTAACGGCTGACGATCCAAACTATGAAGATCCAATGGCCATTGCAGATGAAATCAGTAGCTATATCCATCATCCTGTTGAAAAGATTGTCGATCGTGAGCAAGCCATCAAGGCTGCTATGTCTATCACAAGCCAAGAACTGGACGCTGTGATTATCGCTGGTAAAGGAGCTGACTGCTACCAAATCATCCAAGGTAAGAAAGAAGACTATCCAGGTGATGCAGCCATCGCTAAACGTTATCTATAGTAAAATTAAAGAAGGCTAGACAAAAACTCAATTTTATCAAAAAATGAAGAAATTAAAACGCATAGTATCAAGGTTTTTCAACACCTGATATTATGCGTTTTTCTGATTTTAAATTTTGTCCAGTTTTCTTCTATCTTTTTATAAAAATTAATCTTTCCTTATCAAATTCTACAGTCAACTCATATTTTCCATCTTCATTTTGAACGATGTAACCTAATAAGACTAAACTATCAACAAAGATATCACGGCGTTTCTGCATGAGTTGATCTTTCTTAAGAAACTTGAGCAAAAAAGTAGTCATATACTTAAGGGCATACTCAGGGTTAACATCTCCTAAAATTCCATAGAGCGCCTGCTGTTCTTTCGTCAAAGGATACTGATGCTTGACCTTATAAAAATAATTAGACAGTGTCATCTTTTCTCTTGCAAAATCGGTATATTCTTTTAAGATTGTTGCATTGGTTTGATTGCGCAATTCTGTCTGAAAATCTTTCTCCAGGATTTCTTGATAAACAGGACTATCATCTCTCACAAAGATTTCTTGGTCTAGTTCAAGAGATTCTGTAGATTCTAGAAAGGGAAGATTGAGATAATATCGTTTGTTTTCTCTCAAAATCAATCCCGCCTTAATGTATTCCTCCAAGAGCTTGTCAACTGCGACCTCTGGAAACTGAGCCTTGATTTCACGGAGGATAACATCATCATGCTGATCAAGATAGTCTACCAAATCTCTAAAGAATGGTTGTAGCGTCAAACGAGATGGATTAAAAATCTGAATCATAAAGATTCCTTTCTTTACAAACTAAAAGAGGAGATACTGCTAATTGACTTGGATTGGTCCCCAGCTGGTTCAGAGGCACAGGAAGTTCGAGTTTCTGGTAATACTCCCTCCAAAAATCACTAATCTCCTGTTCCCCATCCCCAAACTTCATGGGAATGGTCTCAAAAATAGGGAGAATTTCAGCTATATACTGGGAACAATAGAAACCAGCTCCGTTGGGAAAAAAGGAAGCATTGTAGGGAGAACCTAAAAAGCTCTCTGCCAGCTTCTTGACTTCTTTACTATCGATTTTCGGATAGCAATAGAGGTCATATACTTTCCCGTCTTCAAAGAAATCTTCAGGTAATTGTGCAATGATACCACCTTCAACCGTTGCATGATAAACCTGTCCGTCCAAAAAGATGGCCACATGGCTATAGTTACCAGTAGATTCCTGGATAGCTTGTCCTATATCCGAATCATCTTTCACAAAAATCAAATCGCCATTTTCTAACATACTTCTCTCCTAGCAAAAAAGGAGTCGAAACTCCTTTTTAACAATGGGTTTCCCCATCTATGATTATGCATTAAAGCTTTCAGTCAATTGAGGCACTACTTGTTTCTTACGTGAAACAGCTCCTGGAAGGAAAGCGTGGTTGTTTTCAAGTTTGAAGTTGAAAGCTGCTTCTACCTTGTCCATATTAGCACCAAGTGCAAGAATTTCTGAGTTTGAGTTGACGATGTCTGTAATCATCAAGACAAAGTCAGAGTAGCCGTTAGCCGCATTTGCGGCTTGGATGGCTGCTTCGATTTCAGCTTGGCGTTCCAAGACTTCAGCAATATCAACTGTATTCACTTGGGCAACACGTACGTTGTTACCGTTCAATTCAAAAGTCTTTGCATCGATGTCGATCAATTCTTCTGCTGACTTGCTTGCCAAATTTGTACCAGCCTTGAGCATTGCAAGACCGTATTCTTCCAAGTTCACACCAGCTAATTCAGCCAATTCAGGCGCAATCACCTTATCAGATGGGTGTGTAGTTGGAGATTTCAAAAGAAGGGTATCTGAAATCAAACCTGAAAGCATCAAACCTGCAATTTCTTTTGGAACAGCTACACCGTGTTCTTTGAACATGCGGTAAACGATAGAAGATGCTGATCCAACTGGTTCCAAACGCATGTAAAGTGGGCTTGCAGTTTCAAAGTTAGCCACACGGTGGTGGTCTACCACACCGTAAACTTCTACTTCAGCGATATCTGATACAGATTGTTGGAATTCATTGTGGTCTGTTAAGATAACTTGCTCTGCACCTTCTGCTTTAGCTGATGTGATAACGCGCGGTGCTTCCACACCAAAGTAGTTCAAAACAAAAGCTGTTTCTTCATTTGGAGTCCCTAGAGCTACCGCTTCTGTATCCAAGCCATAAGCTTCTTTTGCAAGATAGGCAAAAGCTACAGATGACCCGATGGCATCTGAATCTGGATTTTGGTGACCAAATACTAGAATCTTAGACATGATAATACCTCGTTTCTTTATTCTCTTTATTGTAGCATTTTTTTCAATTTTTGACAAAAGTAAGAGGAGTCAAAGAACTCCCCTCTACTCTTCAAAATAACTGATTAAATTTTTTTCTTGATTTTCAGATAAAAATCTTTCCTTCTGTTGCCTCTTCTTACGTTTTAGAAGCGCTTCGGCTGACATGGCTTCTTCTTTACTATCGAAACCTTCTACATAGATAAGTTTTACTGGCAACCGAGCTCGTGTGTACTTGGCTCCCTTACCACTATTGTGAACGGCGATTCTTTTTTTGACATCCGTTGTATAGCCAGTATAGTAGGTACCATCACAACACTCTACCACATACATGTAAGCCTTATGATCCATAGTAAATCTCTTGAATTTCTGGAGTATAGGAACCATCATCATTATGAACAATGAGTGGTGGCAAAACCTTAAAACCACTAGTGGAGCCGTCCTTGATAGCCTCGATCAAAAGCATATTGGCTTCTTTCTCCCGTTTAGGGTAAACAAATTGCAGTCTCTTTGGAGCTAGATTATGCTGTTGAAGCGTGTCTAAAATATCTAACAATCGATCAGGACGATGGACCATGGCCAAACGCCCATTGGATTTGAGAATACTTTGGGCACTACGGCAGATTTCCTTAAGATTGGTCGTAATTTCGTGCCGAGCCAACAAGTAGTGCTCACTCTCGTTCAGATTAGAATTTGGGTCCACCTTAAAATAGGGAGGGTTGCATAAAATCAAATCAACCTTACTCCCCTGAATGTAAGTAGGCATATTTTTCAAATCATCACAAATGACCTGCATCTGTTCTTCTAAGCCATTTAATCGGACTGACCGGTCTGCCATATCCGCCAATCGTTCCTGGATTTCAACAGACAGAATTTTCGCCTTAGTACGACTACTGGCAAAAAGTCCAACAGCTCCATTACCCGCACAAAAATCCACTATCAAGCCATTTTTAGGAAAGCGAGGAAAGCGTGACAAAAGTACACTATCCACCGAATAGCTGAAAACCTCTCTATTTTGAATAATCTTGATATCTGTAGAAAAGAGCTGATTGATTCTCTCTCCTGATTTTAATAATTCTTCTACCATACTTCTATTATAACAAACTATATTAACATTTCAAGAGAGAAAAAATCAATTAAGACTTTTTCTTATTTAGATTAGAGATAGCTTCCTTGGTCCAAATAGGCATCATGCGAGCCAAAGGAGCAAAGCCGTATTTGACACGGTCACTTGAAAAACGTCTCCGTCTCGGTAATTGATGTTTCTCTTCTTCCAAAGTCCGAATAGAAAGACTTGCTTTCCCTGTATATTCGTCCAAATCGACAACCTGGACTTGAACTTCTTCACCAATTTTCAGTACATCATAAATATTCTCAATAAATCCAGTACGAATTTCAGAAATATGAATCAAGCCTGTGATACCAGTCTCTAACTCCACAAAGGCTCCATAAGACTGAATCCCTGTAATTCGCCCTGTTAGCTTATCACCTATTTTCATCCTAGTCCTCGATTTCAATCGTTTCGATAACGACATCTTCAACTGGCTTGTCCATTGCACCTGTTTCTACACCTGCAATTGTATCCAGAACTTCATAAGAAGCTTCATCCGCAAGCTGTCCAAAAACTGTGTGACGACGGTCTAGGTGAGGAGTTCCACCTTGTTCCGCATAAATTTCCGCAATTGGTTCTGGCCAACCACCACGAGCAATTTCTTTCTTAGAGTATGGCAAGTGTTGATTTTGCACGATAAAGAACTGGCTACCGTTTGTATTTGGTCCAGCATTAGCCATAGAAAGGGCTCCGCGGATATTGTAAAGTTCTTCTGAAAACTCGTCCTCAAATGACTCACCATAGATTGATTCGCCACCCATACCAGTTCCAGTTGGATCTCCACCTTGGATCATAAAGTCCTTGATAATACGGTGGAAAATAACACCATCATAGTAACCGTCTTTAGAAAGAGCAATAAAGTTGGCTACCGTTTTAGGAGCATGTTCCGGGAAGAGCTTGATACGCAAGTCTCCGTGATTTGTCTTAATAGTCGCAATCGGACCTTCTACTGTTTCAATATCTACTTGTGGAAAATGTAATTCTTTTTCTACCATACCAAATCCTTCTAAGGCATCGAAAATGCCATCCTCTTCTAATGTTTTTGTAATATAATCTGCTTTTTCTTTGATTTTGTCATGAGAAACACCCATAGCGACACTAATGCCTGCATAATCAAAGAGCTCTAAATCGTTAAGTCCGTCCCCAAAAACCATGACGTTCTCAGGTTTAAGTCCTAAATGTTCTACAACTTTTGCTACACCAGCTGCTTTTGAACCTGAAATTGGTATCACATCTGACGAATGTTCATGCCAGCGTACCATACGCAAAGTCGATGCTAAACTTTCAGGCAAAGTCAGGTCATCTCCCTGATCCTCAAAAGTCCACATCTGATAGATGTCTTCTTTTTCATAAAAATTAGGATCAACATCCAAGTCAGGATAAATTGGATCAATGGCCTCACTAATTAACTCAGTTCTAGTGGAGAGTTTAGCAGTATGACTACCAACTAAACCATAGTCAATCCCCACTTCCTTAGTCCAAGCAATATAGCTTTCAACCTTATCTTTAGAAATTTTGTTACTATCAATCACATTGCCTTTTTTATCTTCAATATAGGCACCATTCAGAGTAACAAAAAAGTCAGGTTTAAGTTCGCGAATCTCTGGCACGACACCGAAAATCCCACGACCAGTCGCAATCCCAGTCAAAATATCTTTTTCACGTAATTGTTGAAATACTGTTGGAATTGAGGTTGGGATAAAACCAGTCTTTGAGTTTCGCAAAGTATCATCAATATCAAAAAAAACAATCTTTATCTTTTTTGCCTTATATCTTAATTTCGCATCCATCTCATTACCTCCTTCAATTCACTCTTTCCATTATACCATAAAGTAGAGGAATCCCACATCCCCAATAAAAACCTTGTCTCTTATCCGAATTCCTTTACTAGATACAAAACCAAATCATCATTATTTTGGCTAGTTGCATTCATTTCCAAGGGTTGATTTCGATACCAGACACCTGTCCCATCTGGAATGTAGCCCCGTCTGATATACAATCTCTGGGCAGGGCCATAGCCTAAGTGCAAACCTACACCAAGAGTGACCTTACTCGAAACAAACTTGACTCGTTTTTCTGCTTCTTCTAGCAGTTGATTCCCAATCCCTTGATTTCGAAAAGGCTCAAACACATTAAAATCTGATAATTCTGGATAGATTTCTGCAAAAGGACCATGTTTAGCAGAGGGCAAAATGGTAACGTAGCCCGCTACAGCACCATCAATCTCTGCAACTAAGACTTCTCTCTCCCCACTTTCCTGTTCCAGAAAATATCTAGCCAAAATTTCCTCTCTACCAGGCCAACCTTGATTCATAAATCCATGAGATAAGGATTCAATATCAGACTTAATCATATTTCTAATCGTACAATTCATCTTTGACTTACCCACCTTTACTCTTTCTATTACCATTATAGCACGCCAAGGTCAGAAAAAAACTATCTCGTGAAAAAAGACCCACCCGGGTCTAAAAAAGAGGTCCACTGAACCCCAACTCGCTATCCCATTTCCATGCTCATAAAAAGACCCATTGGGGTCTTAATTCGCTTTCTTGTTTTCAAGCTCATGAAAAAGAGGTCCACTGGACCCAAACTCGCTCTCCCATTTCAATGCTCGTGAAAAAAAGACCCACCCGGGTCTTTTTTTTAATCTTCGTTTACGAAAGGCATCAAAGCCATTACGCGAGCGCGTTTGATAGCTGTTG